>ERZ773193.1985-NODE-1985-length-23562-cov-2.959969_pt1 | contig 23562 bp, 23 predicted proteins | sample MGYA00511110_ERZ773193 | MGnify/ENA primary metagenome ERZ773193 (study PRJEB29015, sample SAMEA2737784) | human gut metagenome | biome: human gut; feature: human-associated habitat; material: faeces | place: China | collected 2012 ...
TTTTTCGGCTTGTCATCATTTGACACCGTAACAACTCTGATATTAAGTCGTTTAGTGTCATTTCACCCGTTTTTCGAGGTTATTCCAGAGATTTAAGATATTTTTGCAAACAAAATTGTTGTGGAATCAAGTTTCTGATTCGTTAGTAAAAGCAATACTATTTATGATAATGTAATATGTGTTAATTGTTTATGCTGATTTGCTTAAAGTCGATGAGATCTCTGTTTTTCTACTGATATAAACGCTCGTTTTTATTGGTGGAAAAACTGCTGACTATCCTGTTTTAGATTTATTTTGTCCAGACCAACAATTTATTTTCGCCGGGTATAAAGTATTCTGCTTCTTGTTTGGGCAAAATGATTGTATAGCAAATTTGTCGTTTTACTATTTTACCGGCCTTCTGAATCAAATTTTCAAAATAATCGACATCTATATTTTTACCGGCAATTACTAAATCGATCAGATCGGAATCCTTCCCGACAGCAAAATCACCACGTACCCATACTTTCGAAATATCTCCGACCCGTTCAACCACCTCTTCTATAACCTGAGTGATTCCGCTATGCTTTAATACCAACCGATGAATATCATTGAAAAGGGGATGAGCGGAATTAGCATGATATACCTTTCTGTTTCCTTTGTTCTCGGCTTTCAGTAAACCGGCATTTTCCAAGTGGTTCAGTTCAAGACGAAGGGCATTCGTCGATTCTCCGAATTCGTCGGCCAGACCACGCAAATAAGCATGAGTAGACGTATTCAGAAAGAATTTCAGCAATAACTTGATACGGGTTTTCGATGTAATCAGACTATCCAGCATGGATTCGTAAAATAAAACTGCTATTTACAGCTTCGCCTGGTAAGTCCCATTTTCCATATAGGACAGAAAGAAATTTGAATGAGAATGCAAAATAGTTTTGTTTTTGCGCAACAAAATTACTCATTTCTTTGGATAATATCAAAAGAAAAACTCATTTTTATCCAATCATAGATTTTTTATATGCAATATATCATTAAATAAGTAAAAACAACATATTTACATATTATATGATACATTAATTATGACAAAGACACTAAATTTCCGCAATCACGTTTTTCTTTTGACTGCAAAAGGCTGGACGTTATCACCTGCATACGACATGACCCCAACGCCGATGAGTATCAAAATTTGCTTGTCTCATCAACTTCCAATAGAGCAGACCTTAATGTTTTACTTGATACCTGCGAAGATTATATGCTTAACCTGAAAACTGCCAAAAAAATTATTTCAGAAGTAGTTGAAGCTATGAAAGGATGGAGTAAACTGGTAGTACGACTTGAAATCTCTAAACGAGAGATGGATATGTTTGCCGGAGTGTTGGATAAACGACGAATAGGTATTGCTATTTAGTTAGTAATAACATGTGAACCGGGGTCAGAACTATATTGGCCTGTAATATGCTATACAGTGCATTTTTGATTTGATCAGTCCGGATTACAACCGATCATCCTCTTCATTTCTTTCTGCCTCATCACTGTTCTTCCGCTCCTGTCAGTCAATACTACTATAACTTCCCCCTTTCACTCTATTTTTATCTTCCACCCCAATAGGAGATATAACGAAGGTGTATCGGAAGTGAATCGGTAATAATGTAGGAGAACACCTGAAATACACCTGAAAAATGCCAATAAAAACGAGCGTTTTTTCAGGGATTATTTAACCATGAAAATTTCATAAAATCACTTTAAATAGAATATTTTATTGAATTGATATTTAGTGTTTTTATGTCTATTCCCAATTTTGACTTATATAAATTATTAATAATATTTCCAAATGAAAAATTTTGCATTGATCGGTGCGGCAGGCTATATTGCCCCACGCCATTTACGTGCTATTAAAGATACCGGTAACCGTTTAGTTGCGGCATATGATAAATTCGATAGTGTCGGAATTATGGATAGTTTCTTCCCTGAAGCTTCGTTTTTTACTGAGATGGAGCTGTTCGACAGGCATTGTTCAAAATTGAAAAGGACGGATAAACAAGTGGATATGGTATCCATCTGTACCCCCAATTATTTGCATGATGCACATATTCGTTACGGCTTACGGCTGGGTTCCGACGTAATCTGTGAAAAACCCTTAGTATTGAATCCTTGGAATATCGATGCCCTGGCGGAAGTTGAAAAGGAGACTGGGCATAAAGTCAATAATATTCTTCAGCTCCGGCTCCACGAATCCATCAAAGCTCTGAAGAAACGCATCGATGAGGGGCCAAAAGACAAGGTATACGACGTAGACCTCACTTATATCACTTCACGCGGAAACTGGTATTATACCAGTTGGAAAGGAGATATCCGGAAAAGCGGTGGAGTAGCAACCAATATCGGAGTTCATTTTTATGACATGCTGACCTGGATTTTCGGTCCGGTGAAGGAAAATATCGTACATGTGAAAAGTCATGATCGGGTAGCTGGTTTCTTAGGTTTAGAGAAGGCTCGGGTTCGGTATTTCCTGAGTATCAACGGCGATAATCTGCCGGAAAATGCCGTGCAGGGGGAAAAACGTACTTATCGTTCCATTCAGATCGAAGGAGAAGAATTTGAGTTCAGTCAGGGATTTACCGAGTTGCATACGGAGAGTTACAGACACATTTTATCCGGAGAAGGCTTTGGTTTGGACGAAGTACGTAACTGTATCAACATTGTACATACGATTCGCAATGCAGAACCGATCGGTTTGAAAGGCGATTATCATCCGCTGGCAAAATTTCCTTTGGTAAAACATCCTTTTGGCTGGGACAGATAAGATTCGGAAAAGCATGGTAATGAAATTGAATATGGTCGACCTGAAAGGTCAGTACAATAAAATCCGGGAGGAGGTAAATGTTGAAATCCAAAAGGTGCTGGACACAACCGCATTTATAAATGGTCCTAAAGTAAAGGAATTTGCTTTTCATCTGGCGGAATATAACCGGGTGAAGCACGTCATTCCCTGTGGTAATGGTACCGATGCTTTGCAGATTGCTTTGATGGCTCTCGGTCTGAAACCGGGGGATGAGGTGGTTGTCCCCGCTTTTACATACGTGGCTACTGCGGAGGTGATCGGTCTGCTCGGGTATACTCCGGTTATGGTCGATGTGGATTATACTTCTTTCAACATTACCGTTAAGAATATAGAGCGGGCTTTAACTGCCAAGACGAAAGCTATCGTTCCGGTGCATCTGTTCGGCCAGAGCTGTGATATGGAGCCTATTCTTAAATTTGCTTCCGAGCATCATTTATATGTTGTAGAAGATAATGCTCAGGCAATCGGGGCTGAATATACTTTTTCAGACGGCACCAAAAAGAAAACCGGAACAATGGGGACCATCGGTTGCACTTCTTTTTTTCCGTCCAAAAATTTAGGATGCTATGGAGATGGCGGGGCACTGATGACAAATGACGATGAACTGGCCGAAAAAATCCGGATGATTGCCAATCATGGTCAGAAAGTAAAATATCATCATTCGGTACTGGGATGTAATTCCAGGCTGGACACCTTACAGGCAGCTATTCTGGATGTGAAGCTGAAACATTTGGATGAATACGGTGCTGCACGTTATGAAGCTGCTCAGTATTATACCCGAAGGCTGAGTGGTATCGAAGGGATAATTACTCCGGCTGAGATGCCTTATTCCACTCATGTTTACCATCAATATACCTTAAAAGTGCTGAATGGCCGTCGGGATGTTTTGAAAAAGTTTCTGGAGGAGGGGGGGATTCCTGCGATGATTTATTATCCATTGCCTTTGCAACAGCAGGAAGCATTTAAGCCTATTACACGGGCTGCCGAATCATTGGACATGGCTGAGCAGTTGGCTTATTCCGTACTGTCACTGCCGATTCATACTGAAATGACCCCTGAACAGCAGGATCTTGTCATTGAACGGATCAAAGAATTTTATAAATCCTGATTATGAAACAGAAATATTTTGCTCATGAAACGGCTGTTATAGACGAAAATTGTCAGATTGGGGAAGGAACGAAAATCTGGCATTTCAGTCATATTATGACAGGGTGTGTGATCGGGACGAACTGCAATATCGGTCAGAATGTAGTGATCTCTCCGGAGGTCGTCTTGGGAAACAATGTAAAAGTGCAGAATAATGTATCGGTTTATACCGGAGTAATTTGTGAAGACGATGTTTTCCTGGGGCCTTCCTGTGTATTTACTAATGTTACCAATCCCCGGAGCGCCGTCAACCGAAAATCCCAGTATGCCGGGACTCATGTAGGGAAAGGGGCGACAATCGGTGCAAATGCTACCGTTGTTTGCGGACACGATATCGGCGCCTATGCTTTTATCGGTGCCGGAGCTGTCGTGACGAAACATGTACCCGATTATGCCCTGTTGGTAGGTAATCCTGCCCGTCAGCTGGGCTGGATGAGCGAGTATGGACACCGGCTTTATTTTGATGCTGAAGGGATTGCCGAATGCCCGGAAAGTCACGAAAAGTACCAGTTGAAGGACGGGAAAATATTTAAATTATAGTATTCGAATTATTATTAAACCATGTACAATAAATTAGTTCACAAAGAGGCCAGATTAGCTTTGGTTGGGTTAGGTTATGTCGGTTTGCCTATAGCTCTTGAATTTGCCAAAAAGATTTCAGTGATAGGTTTTGATATCAACGAGGAGCGTCTGACGATGATGCGCCAGGGTATAGATCCCTGTAAAGAACTGGATTCCGAAGCGTTTGAAAATGCTGATATCGAATTTACCTCTTCTATTGATGAATTGCGTAAGGCTTCCTTTTTTATCGTTGCCGTCCCTACACCGATAGACGATCATAACCAACCGGACCTGACTCCATTGCTGGGAGCAACGCGTTCGGTGGCGAAAGCCTTGAAAAAAGGGGATTATGTGGTGTATGAATCCACGGTTTATCCGGGCTGTACGGAGGAAGATTGTATTCCTGTGCTGGAAGAAATTTCGGGGCTGAAAGCCGGTGTGGATTTTAAGTTCGGTTATTCCCCCGAACGGATTAATCCGGGAGAGAAGGTCCATACCTTGCCCAATACGGTTAAAATTGTATCGGGTTGTGATCCCGAAGCCCTGGACACGATTGCCAAAGTATATGAACTGGTTGTCAAACCGGGCGTACATCGCGCACCGAATGTAAAAGTGGCCGAGGCTGCAAAAATCATCGAAAATACTCAGCGGGATGTCAACATCGCTTTGATGAACGAACTGTCAATTATTTTCAGCCGCATCGGGATTAATACCTACGATGTGCTGGAAGCTGCCGGGACCAAATGGAACTTCCTGAAATTCTATCCGGGGTTAGTAGGGGGCCACTGCATCGGAGTAGACCCGTACTATCTGGTATACAAAGCCAATGAATTGAAATATCACAGTCAGATTATCAGTGCCGGACGTTTTATCAACGACACGATGGGTGGATATATTGCTAAAAAGCTGGTGAAAAAGCTCATTGGCATGGGAAAAGGAATTTTAGGTGCCCGTGTGCTGGTCATGGGAATAACATTTAAAGAAAATGTCGCTGACATCCGGAATTCCAAAGTTGTGGATATCATTAACGAACTGAAAGATTTCGGTGTAGATGTGGATGTTGTTGATCCCTATGCCGATTCGGAAGAAGTGAAGAAGATGTACGGCTTTAAACTGATCGAAAAGCCCCGGGATAATTACGATGCTATTGTTGTGGCTGTTTCACATGATGCTTATAAAAATCTGGATGAGAAATATTTTAAATCCCTGACTTACGATAATGCGGTCCTAGTGGATGTGAAGGGAATGTACCGAGATAAGATTCATGAGTTAAAGTATTGGAGTCTGTAGATAGAATGCTTATCTTTATTGATAATAGCATTGATATTATGTGTTTAACTAAGAAAGAAATAGAGACCATCGTTCGAATTGCCCGGGAAATTTATGGCTGGAATGTTGAAGTGTATTTGTTCGGTTCGCGGACGGATGATATTAAACGAGGTGGCGATATTGATTTATTAGTTCGGAATTCCGGTATAAAAAAGGTATTTTAGAATGTGTCCGTATGATGGCAAAACTGAAATTGGCTCTGGGAGATCGAAAGATAGATGTCATCGGGGATTATGAAGACAATCCGGTGGTGAAAGAAGCTTTATTAACGGGAATACGTTTAGTTTAATGGATAAGAGGCAGGAATTGGTAGAACGAATAGAACGTGAATTTGGGATTTGTAAGATACATATTTCACGGATAGATGAGGCTTTGCGAGGATTGAATGTACCTCTTCATGAAGAAACTATCCGGATCTGGATGGTGATTCTATTATGCGTTTGGATCAATTTATTTTTCGCTTCTCTAAACTTCAGGATGGAATAGGAGCCAAATTATTCAGATATATATTGGAGTGGTTGTATGAAGATACTTCAACGATGTCGATACGGGATATTCTGAATCGTTTGGAGAGATTAAATTTGATTGATGATGTGGAAAGTTGGGTATATATCCGGGAACTGAGAAATACTGTATCACATAATTATCCTTTGGGTACAAAAGAAGTTGTTGATTCCCTGAATGAATTAATCCGGCAGGTAGAAACTATTAAAAATATTTATTCTCGCCTGAAAGAGGTGTATCAAAGTAAATGATAGTGTAGAGGCGACTGAGAAAAAATTATAAGATTGAAAACCTTTCTTAAAAATATTCGGTAAAGGATAAAAAGTGACAAAGTTTCGTTAAGTGGATCTTAACGGATTTGTTGCATATCATTCGTAAATGTCTGTCACATTAACTTCTGATGATGTAGTCCTGATAGTTGTGAAACTGTAAATATTAGGATAAGATTTATCGGGTTGAAATATTAGAGTTTATAATGGGAGAACATTTTACCCATAGAATTATAAATCTGGATACCCTTATTCAAGATCTCAGAGATTTAGGAATTTCATCCGGAGATACTGTTTTTATAAAAGGAAATCTGGGAGCTATCGGGTTACCCAGAGAAATAGATGGTGACATTAGAAAAGTTTTTTTTGAGGCCTTATGCAAAGTCATTGGGGAAGATGGAAGTGTGATGACAACGGCCTATACTTCTTCTTATTTACCTTGGAATTTATCTAAAGGAAAAGTTTTTACAGATAAGTCTCCCTCTACTCAAGGAGGGGCTTTTGCCAACTTTTTATTGAATATTCCCGGAAGGGAAAGAAGCAGACATCCTGAGTGTTCCTATGTTGCTTATGGCAAATATGCAAAATATCTCACTGCTGATCACGACGCATCTTCTTTGGCTTATACACCATTTGCAAAGCTAATTGAACTGAATGCTAAAATGTTGGTTTTCGGTTGTCATGATACGAATGTAGGGATGCCTTTAGGGCATTATATGGAAGAATATTACGGATTGACTAAACGTAATTTGCTGAAAGGATTGTTCCGGGTGTATTATTTTGATCAGGATGGATGCAAAAAGTTATTCAAGAGAACAGACTTAGGAGGATGTTTTGGCAGCCATCATTTCTATAAATATTTTGATGAAAGCGGTTTTTGGATAAAAGGGGCTGTAGGAAAAGCTTTGGCGACCTGTATTAATGCTAAAGATGAATTCGAGGTGTGGAAAAGTGCTTTAGCCAATCATTATGAGAAAATACATTGTGATAATCCGGATTGTATTTATTGTAATTTGCTCAAACCACGAAAAAGTTTTTTCCTTTTCAAATTTTTATTTTACAAAATGTGGATTATAGGCGGAAAGATAATTGTTTCATTATTGAAAGGGAAAAATTTTAAAGATGTTATTAGGAAAAGAATCGATTATAGTATTAGTAAAGATCCTCTGTTTAAAGATACGTTGAAATCGATTCATAATAAATTTAGTAATCAAAATAATAATGGATAAAATAGCTCTGATTACAGGTTGTAACCGGGGAATCGGTAAAGCGACAATGGAACTATTTATACAAAATGGGATTTCTGTTATTGCATGTACCCGTATATTAAGCGATAGTTTAACCGTTTATTACAAATCTCTGGAAGAAAAGTATAATGTAAAGATATATCCGATAAAATGTGACTTATCGGATGAAGAGAGTATTAAAATTGCGATGAAAGAAGTATATGCATTGAAGATGCCGATAGATATTTTGGTAAACAATGCTGGTATTGCGAAGTTTTCTTCCTTATTGATGACAAGATTGGAAGAAGTAAGAAAGATGTTTCAGGTCAATTATTTTGCTTCTTTATTAGTGACTCAATATATCGTAAAACTAATGTCCAGAAGAAAGGCAGGGGCGATTGTTAATTTAGCTTCGATTGCTGGTATTGACAGTACCGTTGGAAATTGTGGTTACGGAGCAAGTAAAGCAGCAATGATTTTATCTACAAAAGTTTTAGCCCGGGAATTATCTGTTTATAACATAAGAGTTAATGCAGTAGCCCCAGGATTTATAGATACGGATATACAGTCGGGGATAGATCGGCAATTGGCTGATAATATTATAAACAATTTGTCAATCAGAAGATTAGGGACTCCGGAAGAAGTAGCAAAAGTGATATTATTTCTGGCTTCTGATCAGGCATCATATGTCAATGGGCAGGTTATACGAATCGACGGAGGAATGTAATTATGGAAAAAATGGATCAAAGAGTTTTACTTGCTAATCAATGGGCAAAAGAGATGAGAAAGAAAGCCTTGGATATGGCGTTAAGTACTGGTAAAAATGGTTCTCATATTGGCGGAGGGTTTTCTGCTATGGAGATTTTTGCAGTATTGTACTCTTGTATCATAAAAAATACTTTGCCTGTTGTTCCTGAACGGGATCGGGTGATCGTAAGTAAAGGACATTGTGTTTTAGCTTACTATACTGCATTATGGAAAGCCGGTTTTATTACAGATGGGGAATTAGAGTCATTTGATAAAAATGGTACACATTTTTACGGGCACCCCAGCCGGAATTTGGAAAAAGGCATTGAGTTTTCGGCAGGCAGCTTAAGTTTAGGACTGTCTTTTTCTGTAGGAGTCGCATTAGCATGTCAAAGAGCCGGTTTTAACAACAGGATCTATGTAATACTAGGAGATGGTGAATGTAATGAAGGATTGATTTGGGAATCGTTGATGGCTATTTCTCATTATAACTTGACGAACCTGACTCTTATTGTAGATAGTAATGGCTTGCAGTTGGACGGATATACTTATGAAGTGATGAATATGTTCTCGTTAGAAAAAAAATTCAATTCTTTTGGACTCGATACTTATGTACTAGATGGTCATGATTGCGAGGTTTTATTGAAGAAACTTACACAACGAGCTTCTCGTTCTGAGGTGATCATTGCAAAAACCATTAAAGGAAAAGGAATTGCAACCTTAGAAAATAATAAATTATCTCATCATTGCGTTTTAACCCGTGAACAATATGAAGAGACTTTGAAGACATTAATTTGATAGGACTTATGGAAATTAATAAATTAAATGCCAGAATTTTATCTAAATTCGGAGAAAGCGGGGCAGTATTCGGAGTGGGAGCATTGGAATTAGTAAAAGATTATCCGGAATTACTCATATTGTCGGCTGATATGTCCATGGTTGCAGGCTTGGAAAGATTTAAAAATACTTATCCGGATCATTTTTTTAATACAGGTATTGCAGAACAGAATCTTATCGGTATGTCTGCAGGATTGGTGAGTGAGAATCGCAAGGTCGTAGTAGTAGCTCAGGCCTGTTTTATCAGTATGCGTTCTTTCGAACAAATCCGGCAATATTGCGGTTACATGAAGTTTCCGCTCATAATAGTAGGGATCAATGCCGGGTTTAGTCTAACTTTTATGGGTAATACGCATTATGCTATAGAAGATATGGGAATTATCAGATGTATTCCGGGAATGACAATTATATCTCCTTCGGATGCAGGGCAGGCATTGAAAGCATTTTATGCTTCGTGGACATTAAATAAGCCTGTCTATATTCGGTTCACGGGAGGTTTGAATTGTCCTGTGATATATGAACAGGAATTCAATTATCAGATAGGAAAAGGGATTCGTCTCAGAGAAGGAAATCAAATTCAAATCATAGCTACGGGAAGTATGGTTGATAGAGCTTTAAAAGCTGCTAAAATATTGGAAGAAAAGGGGATTTCGGTAGATGTAGTGGATATGCATACAATCAAACCTTTGGATACGGATATTTTGAAGAAAGATGTGAAATTAGTGGTGAGTGTGGAAGAACACAGTATCATTGGAGGGCTGGGAAGTGCGATAGCAGAAGCGTTAAGTACATATTCTGTTCATGCGCCCCTGTTACGTTTGGGGATAGGAGATTACTTTTCCCAAGTAGGAGAATACGAGTATTTGTTAGAACAACATGGTTTGTCTCCGGAACATATTGCAAATACGATTGAGAATAATTTATGAAATATATTTTAAACAAATAATTTATAACTATCATGGATTTAAATAATAAAATTTTTGAAATTGTAGCTAATGTATGTGAGGTAGAGGTTGCCTCAATTACAGAAACTTCAACTATCGGTGATTTTCCTCAATGGGATTCTGTCGGGCATCTGACTATATTGACAAATATTGAAGAAGCTTTCGATATTACCTTTGAGCCAGAAGAAATGATGGATATCGAAGATGTTAACGATATTATCGAAGCGGTAAAGGATAAATTGAAGTAAGGATGAAAATTTTAGAAGAACAAATCTGCCAGATAGCTCTTAGATCACCGGATAAAATAGCGGTTATTGCAGGAAATCTTAATGTTTCTTATAAAGAGCTATGGAGACATGTTCTGAAATCGGCATTTTATTTCAAGCAAATATTAAAATTAGAACAGGGATCACGTGTTTTATTATCGGCAGATAAAAATATTGAATTTATATATAGTTATTTAGGTGCTCATTTGGCTGGAATGGTCTGTGTTCCGGTAGATCCGGAAATTAATGACTTGCGTTTGGAAAGGATATTATCCTCTGCTTTACCGGATTATTGTTTTGGAAATCTCAGGAATTTTAAGGAAACACTTCCTTTCCCAAACCTCGAGGTTATAGAAGCTCATGACCCGATTGAATTTCCGTTTCCGTCTTTAGAAGCCATTGCAGATTTACTTTATACAACCGGGACTACCGGTATGCCGAAGGGAGTAGCTTTGTCTTTTCGTAATTTATCGGCAGCGGCCAATAATATAAACTCTTTTATAAAAAACACTTCTGAAGATATAGAGTTATTGGCTCTGCCTATTAGTCATTCCTTTGGTTTAGGGAGATTACGCTGCGTTTTATCCGTTGGTGGAACACTTGTTCTGTTGGGCAGTTTCGCCAGTATGAAGAAATTTTATGGAGAGATGGAACGGTGTAAGGTGACTGGATTTGGAATGGTCCCAGCTAGTTGGGCTTATTTGAAAAAAATGAGTGGACGAAAAATTGCTGATTTTGCCAAGCAGTTACAGTATGTTGAAATTGGAAGTGCTTTTATGTCTGTAGAAGAAAAGAAGTGCTTAATGGATTTATTGCCTGCTACGCGGATATGTATGCATTATGGTTTAACCGAAGCTTCCAGAAGCACTTTTATTGAGTTTCATAAAGACAGGGCGTATTTGGAGTCGGTCGGACGTCCTTCTCCTGGAGTGGAAATTAAGGTTTTTTCTGATCAGGGTAAAGAGGTTCCGGAAGGTGAAGAGGGGGAATTATGTGTAAAGGGCGATCATGTCTGTCATTCATATTGGAATACAACAGAAGCTATTTTTAGAAATGATTTTAACGGTATTTATTTTAAAACCGGAGATTGGGGATATATCCGTAATGGATATGTATATTTAAAAAGCAGAAAAAAAGAAATGATTAATGTCGGAGGGAAAAAAGTAAGTCCGATAGAGGTTGAGGAAGTATTAAATCAAATCGGGGGAGTAGAAGAGTCTGTCTGTGTAGGAATGGCTGATCCCGGAAATGTGTTAGGAGAAGTTGTTAAGGCTTTTGTGGTTGTTTCCGACGAAAATTTATCGGATACTTCGATATGCTCATATGTGCAGTCAAAACTCGAAAATTATAAGGTACCGGTTTGTATTGAAAGAATCAAAGAAATTCCTAAAACTCCTTCCGGAAAAATTCAGCGTCTATTATTAAAATAATTAGCATTTAAAGTATGGAAGATATTGGTAAGGTAACTGCCCTTATAAATGAAAATCCTTATTCTCCTGATACCTATGGTTTATATTTGGAAGCTTTACAGGAAGAACTGATCTTTCAATATGAGAATAATGAAATGTACCGGAGATTTTGTGAAAGGAAATCATTCAATCCTTATCACAAAATTGAGTCTATTGCGCAGATACCGCCTATTGCGGTAAGTGTGTTCAAGGAATTGGGTTTTCAACTTCGTTCTGTTCCTCAGGAAGATATTAAGTTAGCTTTACAATCATCTGCAACTTCCGGAATTCCCAGTACGATCGTTGTAGATAAAATCACTTCCAAAAGACAGGCAAAGGTTATGGTGAAGGTTATTCAAGACTTTATTGGTAAAGAACGGAAACCTTTCCTTGTAATGGATATTGATCCAAGATCAGCATCACGGAAATTGTTAGGAGCCCGTTTTGCTGCGGTAACCGGATATTTGAATTTTGCCAGCAAAGTCGGTTATTTTTTAAAAGCGGATCAGAATAATGTTTCTTATTTCGATATAGAAGATATGCAACGCTATGTTGCAGAAATAAGTACAGATCAACCTGTGGTTGTTTTTGGATTTACTTATATTTTATATTCTAATGTCTTAAAGTCTCTGCAAAACCAACATATTAAGATTCAATTACCCCCAAATTCGAAAATTATTCATATTGGGGGATGGAAAAAACTGGAAAATGAAAAGATCAGTAAAACACTTTTTAATAGTCAGTTAGCCGATAGTTTTGGAATTACTCCTGAAGATGTAATCGATATATATGGTTTTACAGAACAAATGGGACTCAATTATCCGGATTGTTTGTGTGGATGTAAACACACATCTGCTTATACAGATGTCGTGGTAAGGGATGTAGTAACTCAGGAAATATTGGAGGCCGGACAAGAGGGAAGATTGGAATTTGTAACACCGGTTCCTCATTCCTATCCGGGTAATGCCGTATTGACAGATGATTTGGGGGTAATAGTAGCAGGGGATTGTCCATACGGGCGTTCAGGTAAGAGGTTTAGGGTGTCGGGACGTTTGAAAAAAGCAGAAATTCGGGGTTGCGGGGATGTTTTGTCAAATAAACTTATTTTCCAGAAGTCGAATGTAAAAGAAGAAAAAGAGGATTGTTCTTTAGAGATTCAATATTTCAGACATGAATTGCCTGCTGCTAATTCTCCATTGGAATCGCTTCGGCAGATTATTGATCAGTTAAAAAATGAACAGACTTGGCTGAGTTCTCAACCCATTGAAGCGCTTATAGGACTGATCGGAAAAGTTGCACAAAAATGGAACACAGATTCTGCTTATGCTTTTTTGAAGGATAAGGGACTTTTTTTTCTTTCGAGTTGGTGTAGTACGAAACATCTGTATGAAATTGCAGAATTGGGGCTGCGGGGAAATTTAAATTATATGGATGATTTTTATCCTTTTCCCAACTCTGATAAACATTATCTGAAAGCAAATCCACGGGGTTTGGTTTGCCATTGGATGGCTGGAAATGTGCAAATACTCGGACTTTTTGCTTTAGTACAGACCATTCTGACGAAGAATGTTAATTTGTTGAAAGTTTCGGCTAAGGATGGAGGTGTATTTTCAACATTATTACAAGCTTTCGAAGGAGAGAGTTTTACAACAGAATCAGGATATACCGTCTTGGGGAATGATTTATTAAAGACGATAGCTGTCGTCTATTTTTCCAAAAATGCAGTTTCTTTAGGAGAGGAAATGTCAAAATCTGCCGCTGTTCGTATTGCCTGGGGAGGGAAAGAGGCTGTGGAGACCGTGGCTGGCTATCCGGCTCCTTTTGATAGTGAGACTGTGGTCTTCGGTCCGAAATTATCTTTTGCTGTTGTAGCAAAAGAAGAATTGTCTTCATGGCAAGAGGCTAAAAAATTGGCTCGAAGAGTGTCGGTGGATATTTCTGTTTTTGATCAAACGGGGTGTGCCTCCCCGCATAATTTATTTATAGAAAAAAAAGGGTTTATTTCACCAGAACAGTTTTGTGAGATTTTGGCTGAGGTTATGCCTAAAACAGAATTACAGATTCCCAAACCCCGAGTGTCTCCGGAACATATAGCTTCTGTGCATTCCGCCAGAGGAATATATGATTTTAAAGGGAAAGTATGGGGAGATGAAAATTTGTCCTGGACAATTTTATATGCTGAAGAAAATGAATTATCCAAGCCCGTCTATTCAAGGGTTATCATGGTACATGCGATAGATGATATCCGGGATAGTTTGAAGCATGTGGATGAAAATATACAGACTATAGGATTGGCAGCCTCGCTTGAAAGAGCGAAAGAATATGCTACCCAGGCGACTGCAATGGGGGCTGCCAGATGCCCTTCTATTGGGCGGATGCTAAATTTTGAGATGCCGTGGGATGGTATCATTTTAATAGACCGATTAATAAGATGGAATACATTAGCAGGTCCGCTGGTTTAACTTTACCTGTATCTAAAAAGAGGGAACCTTTTTGGGATTGGCTGAAAGGAATACTGGCTTTTTTAGTTGTCTGGGGACATGGGATGACTTATATGCCAGGAGATTATCTGAATAATATTGTATATGTTATCATATACTCTTTCCATATGCCTTTATTTGTGTTTGTATCCGGTTATTTTTATGCAACTAAGTGTGAAATTCCACTCAAAGATATTGCTATAAAGCAATTTAAAAGATTATTAGTTCCTCAATTTGCGTTTTGTATTTTAGGAATTATCGTTTGGACTTTTTCAGGTGATCTGTATGATTTTCTTATTTTTGACGAAAATGGTCGCTTATCTCTTAAAAATATCTATCATTATCTGACTTCGGCATGGTTTGTCTGGTGTATATTTTTTTGTTCTGTTATTGTTAATTTTTTTGTCTTATATACAAAAGGGCAATTAAAGTGTGTTGTTATTTTAGCTCTTTCCCTGCTTATGGTGGCCTTTTTTTATTATGATTATTTACCTGGGCCTTTTTTTTTAAATGAACAGGTTATCAGACAGCTACCATTTTTTGTTTTGGGGATACTTCTTAGGAAAAATATAGAAAAAATAATAAATATAATCAGGGAAAACTGGACATTTGCTGTTGTTCTTTTCAGTATAATAAATATTGCTTTTTTATCTCATTACAGGTTATTTAATAAGTATGATTGGTATAAATTTTTATGGATGATTAACAGTTCATCGTTGTTTTACTTACTTTTATTAAGGTGGTATAGAAAATGGGGGAATTCTATAAAAATTATTAACTTATTGTTATTGAAATTCGGGGAAAATTCTTTAGGTATATATTTAATCCATATTTTTCTTATGATGCTTTTAAAACCATTATCTGTTGGAATAGATCTTGGTGGATATGTATATACGATGACGGGTGTTTTTTTATTAGCTTTTATGGTTACTCTTTTTTGCTCATATCTATCCGGATTTTTACGGAAATTCAAAGTATTGAAATTTCTTTTTTTAGGTGAATAAATAAAAGCTTGGTTATGGATAATGATTTATTATTAAAAAAATCTGATTTAATTATTAATAATATTGAGTCAAAAGGTTTTGCAAGGTTTGATCCGAGAGATATTCGTTTTTATGATTTTAATGTACCTCGGTTCATACATAGATATTTTAGATATGGCATATTGTTGTTAGAACAATTTTGTCCGTTTATGGTTCGAAAAATGTTAAATATTTCTCCTCAAAATATTCCGACCGCTTATACTCATGTTGCTGAGGCCTATCTTCTTGCTGAAAAAAATGATATTAAATTAACCAATAAGAATTCGTCATTGGAAATTTGTGAAAGTGGATTGAAGCAGTTTTATATTGAGAATGAAGAGGATGCTTATTGGCCAGGTGTATTAAATAAAGATTTTTGTGTAATTGCTGAAAAATATCATGCAAGGCCGTATTTAGATATGCATCGGCTTGCGAGATATAATATATTGCTTCTTGATTTAGGAAAATTCTATCATATTCAAAAATATATTGAAATTGCATGTAAAACGGCATTAGATACTATTCAGCTCTATTCTTTGAATTTTTATCCGGATGGGATAGTGTCAATCCCATATTTATATAATTCTGATGATTGCGTTTTAAATGTGAATACTGAATTTGCACAATGGTTATCTATGATCCCGGAAGAATATCAGAACGAAAAATTTAAAGAGATCGTCAATGGTATCATTCGTTTGATGATTTCAGAGCAAAATGAAGATGGATCTTGGAAATATTACTCTAAGGAACATGTAAGACGTTATAAAGTTGTAGAGAATGGTATTGATTGTAATCATACTGCAACGTTGTTTACAAATATGTTGAATGTTTTGAAATATCCGGTGTTAGATTCAAGATTAAGAGTGGTCTTACTTGAATCTGTTAATAAGGGGATGAGATTTTTTAAAGATACTTTTTTTGATCCTCAAACGGGAAAAGCAAAAGCGATATTAGGCCATAGGAGACCTGCTGGTCCTGTTGAATACTCGGAAGCTGTTTTTGCATTTTACGAGTATTGCTTATCAAAAGAGGTAGATGTTAATTTACAAAAGGAAATCTATTCTTTGCTTCCTAAAGTAATAGGCCAAATTGCATCGTTGATTAACAATGATGGATCTTCTCCCTGTGACAGGGTGATAAAATGGGTAAACATAGATTCTATTCGATGGGGAAATGGACCTGCATTACAAGCTTTTATGTGCTTTTTGGCATTGCAAAATCGAAATAGAAAATGAGAGCAGGTTTTGTGTCCATTATTTCTCTATTAACAATCTCAAATATAATTGCCAAAATCTTAGGTTTTGGAAAAGATATATTGATTTCATATTATTACGGTACATCCGATTTGACTGATGGTTTTTTCCTGGCATTTTCAATCCCAACCATTATAATAGGTGTTTTTACAGCTTCTACAGATAGTGCAATTATTCCGCAATACAATAGATTATATCTGACTGCTGGCAGAAAAGAAGCTGACCAGAATTTTTCTAATATCATTAATGTAATATCAGTTATCGGAATTATTTTATCTGTAATTATATGTGTTTTCCCGAGTTTTTTTGTAGAATTATTTGCTCCCGGATTTAATGATGAGCAACGTCAATTTAGTATCTTCTTTTTGAGGCTATTTAGTTTTTTAGGAGTATTTCATATATTATTTTGTTTTTTCTGTTCATATACTATCAGATATAAGCATGTTGTAACAAGGTCAATCTTAGCTTTTTCCACTAATGTAATTGTTATTTTAGCTCTTTTTATTCAGCCGGATCCCCGAATGATATTTCCTGCAATTGCTTTTTTGGTTGGCTCGGTAATCCAAGGAGTATTACCCATCTATTCTGCTGTTAGAATAGGATATGAACATGAATGGTCGATTAACATTAAAAGTAAAGAATTCAAAACTTTTTTAATGATATTCATGCCTATTATGCTGGCTTCTTTCTTGGTAGAGCTGAATATGTTTGTGGATCGGTTTGTTGCTTCGAATTTTGGAAATGGCAGTGTCTCTTCGCTAAATTATGCGATCCGTCTGACTTCAATATTTGATACGATGATGGTAGTAGGTATTGGGGTAGTTATTTTACCCTATTTATCGAAATTGAATGTTTCTGGAGATAAAAAGAAAATGAAAGAATCCTCAACACAAATTCTTAAAGTCTTATTTGTGTGTTTATTGCCTTTTGCTATTTTTTCTTTTTTGTTGTCAGATAAAATTATCGAAATTGTATATATGAGAGGAAAATTCGATATGGAATCGGTAAATATTGTAGGAAGATTATTTCAGTTTTATTCCCCAATAATTTTGTTTTTACCTGTTCAGTCTGTTTTAGCCAGATTTTTCCATTCTATGGAAGATACGAGAACTCCATTGTATGCAACTGTGGTTAGTGTGATAATAAATATAGTATTAAGTATTTTATTGGCAAAATTTATAGGATTAAATGGAATTGCTATTGCAACAACGATCGCAACATTTATAAATGTAATGTTATTATGCTATTACAGTTCTGTAAAAATTGGCTGGGATTTTACTAGGTTTGGTTTTAAAGATTTTCTGAAAATTTTATTATCGGGAGCTTTCATGTCAGTAATGATTTGGTTTATTTCTTCCCATACTACTGATGTGTGGATTACTGTATTTATGTCGGTGCTTCTTGGATTTTGCTTATATTTTTCATGTGTATTTATATTAATGCGTAATGATATTAAAACATTCTGTAAATTACTTAAGCATTAAATTATTATCTCTTTAAAGTTTTTGGAATATACTTGTATTTCAGAATTATTTAATATTATATCAAATCAATCCTGAAAATATAATAATGATGGCCAATAGTGGGGAAAAAATTATTTATAGTAATTTTATTGTTTCTATTGTTATTGTAATTTATAGGATAATACTGGATTATTCTTATGTAAGTATAGTTTCGCCATTGTATTCTTCAAATGGCTTGATAAATTTCTATACGATTACAAATTATGTTATTTCATGGCTATTTTTGTTGAGCTTGATTCCTTTTATCTGGCAATTAAATAAGAATCATTCCTTTTCCAATAGTGTCCTGTTGATTTTTACAGCGATATCTATGATTCCTACTACAACATTAATTGCATATATGAACTTAGAAGCAAAATTTGTCATCCTAAATTATATCTATTGGTTTTGTTTTTATGCCTATAATGCTTTATTTCCACAGATAAAGATTAAGAATAGTTTCGAGACTAAAAAACTATTCTATGTTATTTGTTTCCTTCTGTGTTTCACCGTTGTTTATATTTCCTGGAAATATACTGGCTTCAGATTTCATTGGAATATAGTAGATGTTTATGATCTTCGTTTTGAAGAACGGGAACTGGATATTAATGTTTTGTTGCAATATCTGCATAATGCAGCCAGTGTACTTTTACCTATAGTATTGATATATTTTATACTAAATAGAAATAAAATTGTATCTTTATTACTAATGACGATAATTTTACTCAATTTTGGTATTGGGGGACGTAAATCTGTATTATTTTCTTTGGTATTGACTGTGGTTGGTTTTTATTTTTATCAATATCGCCGTACTGTATTTGTATTTAGTTTATTTACTGTCATAAATTTGATCGGTTTACTTGAGTTTATTGTCATTAAAACAAATTTTATCGTGGCAATTATAAGCTATAGGCTTTTGTTCCTTCCTGCTCTGTTAAATTATCATTATTATGATTTTTTTAAAAATAATGAACTGGATTATTTCCGGCAAAGTTTTTTGAGATGGTTTAATATAGAATCTCCGTATAAAGACAATATCGCTTTTATGATTGGGGGGATGTATTATGGTAATTATGAGATTAGAGGTAATAATGGATTATTTACTGATGCATATTATAATATGGGCATTATGGGCATTATTTTATTTCCTTTGATTTTGGTATTTATATTAAGATTGATTGAATCTGTTTCTAAAGGTATAAAAGAGGGGATGATGTTTGTTGTCGTTTTTTCCGTTGGGCTGACCTTACTTAGCACAACGTTCACAATAGCTTTGCTTAATAATGGTATCCTATTGATGATGATAATGCTGTATTTTCTTCCCCGACGTAATATCGCCTGATCCTATTATTTCTTTCATAATCGTTTATGGATTTTACAATTGAAAAACAATATATTATCAAATTATTATTCAATAATTTGCAACTGAATGTGCCTGAAAGAGTCGGATTAGACAAAAGTTATAAGTTTCGTTATGAAAATAAAGTATTAGAAATTAATGATTCTTTCTTTTCACGTATTCCGGCTTCAGATTCTTATTTGAAAAGAGAGAATATACCTGATGAAGTCATTTGGATAGATGATCCCCAGTCTGAGAAAGAAAAGATTCCTGGACTATATGGTGAAAATAAAATGATTTTTGAAGAAGATTATATTTATTGTGGGTTGGACATTTTTGCTTCGTCTTTTTTTATGCTTACCCGTTGGGAAGAACTGTTTTTACCTCGCGATCGGTTTGGACGATGTGATGAGAGTGAAATGTTTGTGGTAAAACATAGATTATATACCCGGCCAATCGTCAATGAATATATCAGGTTATTCCGGTATTTATTATTTCGTTTGGGAATTCCCATTAAAGAAAGTACATATCGATTCCATCCTTTTATTACTCACGATATTGACTATTTGTTCCGTTATGCTTCAGTGAGGAATCTTTGTCAGAATTTGGCTGGAGATATCCTTCATCGAAAGAGTTTGAAAATTTTTTTTCAGACGTGTAAAAATTATCTACGATATCGGTTAGGAATAATCGGAGATCCTTTTGATACATTTGATGAATTAATGGATTTAAGTGAAAAATTTGGTTTTAAAGATGCATTTTATTTTAAACCGACTGTAAAAGGCGAATACGATTCGACTTATGATATCCGGGATAAAAAAGTGAAATTGATTATAGATAAAATAATTCGGCGTGGACATGAAGTTGGTATACATCCTTCTAAAAATACTTTTCACAATTTGAATCAATTTAACCGGGAAGTCACACGCTTAAATAAGATTTATCCGGGTATTTCGGGGGGGCGACAGCATTTTTTATTATATGATTTACCAATAACATTACATGCCTGGGAGGATAATGGTTTGTTATATGATGCCGGACTTGGATTCGCATTTCGAGGAGGATTCCGTTGTGGAATATGTTATCCCTATCCTTTTTTTAATGTTTTGGAAAAGAAAGAACTTAAATTAAAGATACGGCCTTTGATTGTGATGGAAGGGGCTTTATTGCAATATGATAAAGAAAAGTCGTTGGATTTAATCGAACAGGAAATATTGGATCTAATAGATATTGTCTATCGCTATAATGGCGAATTTGTCTTTTTGTGGCACAATGATCATTTCTATAGATATGAATATCAAAACCATGCTATTATTTATAAAAGAATAATAGAGCATATAGGATTGTTAACTCATGGAAGTATGTCAAGGTAATATGTTGAAAGTTTGTCATTTCACAAGTGTTCATGATGCTAAAGATAGGCGGATTTTTAGTAAAGAATGCTGTTCTTTAGCAAAATTGGGATTTAAGGTGTTTATTGTTGCTCCAAATGCTGTTTCTGAAGTAATTCACGATGTGCAAATTATTGGAGTACCTGTTGCAAATGATAATCGTTTATATAGGATTTTTTTTTATACGAAGTTGATTTTTCAAAAAGCTTTAGAGTTAAATGCAGATATTTATCATTTTCATGATCCTGAATTGTTGAGTGTAGGGTTAAAATTGAAAAAGAAAGGTAAGAAAGTGATTTTTGATTCGCATGAAGATGTTCCTCAGCAAATATTGAATAAAACATATATTCCTAAACCATTTCGATTTTTAATCTCACGTATTTATGCAAAATATGAGAGTCGGATTGTGGCTAAGTTAGATGCGACGATCTCGGTAAACGATAGCATTGCAGAAAAATTAAAAAAATCTAATATTCATTCCGTTGTAATTGCTAATTATCCGGAGATAATACCATCGGGTAATAGTGGAATAAGAAAGGAAAATTACATATGTTTTGCCGGAGCCATTACTGAAAATTATTTACATCATCGGGTTATTGAGGTGATAAATGGGATTGAAGATATCAGATATAGTTTGGCTGGTCCCTGTCATAATAAGTATTTGGAAAAATTAAAACAACATCCGGGATGGAAAAAAGTTGATTATTATGGAGTACTTCCTTATATAGAAGTTTTACACTTATATCAGAAGGCTAAGATAGGTGTTGCAATCCATGATTACACACCTAATGTGGGTGGAAAAGAAGGTAGCCTGGGTATATTAAAAAATTTCGAGTTTATGGCTGCAGGTTTACCGATCATTTGTACTGATTTTCGCGTTTGGAAAAAGATTATAGAGGAAGAAGAATGTGGGATTTGTGTAGCTCCTTATGATTCTGAAGGATTAGCCTCTGCTATTAGATATTTGTTGGATAATCCTGAGATTGCAACCCGAATGGGAGAAAATGGGAGGAAAGCTGTACTTGAAAAATATTGTTGGTCCAGTGAGGAAAAAAAGTTAGTTACTTTATATAACAGTTTATGATACAAATAATTAATCTTCCTAAAATTTTAGATCAAAGGGGAAATTTATCTTTTGTAGAGCAATTAAAACACATTCCCTTTGAAATAAAAAGAAGCTATTGGATCTATGATGTACCGGGAGGAGCTGAACGGGGAGGGCATGCTTATCGGAAAAATGATGAATTTATGATCGCCCTTTCCGGAAGTTTTGATGTTGTATTAAATGATGGAAAAGAAGAGAAAATTTACCATTTAAATCGCTCCTATTATGGGTTGTATGTCCCCCGGATGATCTGGCGGTCTATGCGGAACTTTTCAACCAACTCATTGGCTTTGGTTGTTTCTTCTATTGAGTATGATGAAAATGATTATATACGAAATTTTTCTTTGTTTCAAGAAGAATTGAAAAGATGAAAAAGACGACAGTTTATGATTGTTCCATGGTGGAGATGGATAAACATCACCATGAAACGGGTAATATAACAGTAATTGAAAATGGTAAAACTATACCATTCGATGTGAAAAGAGTGTATTATCTGTATGATATACCCGGGGGTGAATCCCGGGGTGCTCATGCACACAAAGAATTGAAACAACTGATTATCGCAGCGAGTGGAAGTTTTGAGGTTACCTTGGATGACGGAAATGTAAAAAGAACATTTACATTGAACAGACCTTATCAAGGACTGTTGGTGGTTCCTGGTATTTGGCGTGAGTTAAATAATTTTTCTTCTGGTGCAGTATGTTTGGTTATGGCATCTTTGCCTTATGATGAAAAGGATTACATCCGGGAGTATGATCATTTTATAAACTATAAAAAATATGAATAAAATTCATCCTACTGTCATTATTGGAAAAGACGTTATACTTGGGGATGGGAACGAAATACTACCTTATACTATTATAGAAGGGCCGGTTACTATTGGTAATAATAATGTAATTGGTCCTCATGTCATAATAGGTTGTCCAGCAACGGATACTAAACATACGAATTGTATTCATGAAGACCCTCGGGTAATTATAGGAAATAATAATATTATACGTGAATTCTCTTTGATAGAGCAACCTTGTTATGAAGAAAAAACAATCCTTGGAAATGATGTTTTTTTGATGCAAGGAGTTCATATTTCACATGACGTATGTTTGCAAGATAAAGTTGTTATTACAAACACTTCGGTTCTTGCTGGTATTGTAAAAGTTTTGGAAGGAGCTAATATTGCGATGGCTTGTACAATTAATCAATATACTGTCATCGGACAATATTCGATAGTGGCAACCAATGCAGCCTGTATGAAAAATGTAAAACCTTTCTCTAGATATATTCCAGGCAAACCATTAAGTGTAAACTATTATGCTATTAAAAAATTCGGTTTTGAAGCTTATGAAAAAGAAATCGAAGAGTATGTATTGAATAA
>ERZ773193.2001-NODE-2001-length-23406-cov-4.719755_pt1 | contig 23406 bp, 24 predicted proteins | sample MGYA00511110_ERZ773193 | MGnify/ENA primary metagenome ERZ773193 (study PRJEB29015, sample SAMEA2737784) | human gut metagenome | biome: human gut; feature: human-associated habitat; material: faeces | place: China | collected 2012 ...
AGGTGTTGGAAAAGGACTGCTCCCACTTCATCCCCGGTCTGTTCGGTTCCCTCATCTCTACCGTACTCATTGCCCTGAGCCTGTTCGCCTTTGACGGACGGATGGCGCTGGCAGCCCTGTGGGTCATCCCGGTATCCGCTGCCATCGTGGTGGGCAGCTACCGGGTGCAGGACAAGGTGCAGGCCAAGACCATGGCGGCGAAAATGGCCTGTGCGGACGGCATTCAGGAGTACATCGAAACCCTCCGCGACCTGAAAGCCAGCAATGCGGAGCAGCGGTATCTGTCCGGTCTTTCCGACAAAATTCGGGCTGTGGAAAAGCAGTCGATCGCAGCAGAGCTGGAAACGGCGCTGTTCGTGTCCTCTGCGAGCATGGTGCTCAAGCTGGGCATTGCGTCGGTGGCACTCACCGGCGCGGTGCTGCTGGTGCAGGGCAGTATCGACGTGCTGACCCTGTTTCTGTTCCTGATGGCGGCTTCCCGGATGTACGACCCTATGCAGGGCGCGTTGCAGAATCTGGCGGCGGTCATTGCCATGCGCACCAATGTGGGGCGGATGAACGAGATTCTGGACGCTCCCCTGCAGACCGGCAGCGAGCAGCTGACCAATCAGGGCTGCGATATCGTGTTCGACCATGTGGGCTTTGCCTACAACTCCGGCGAGACGGTCCTGAAGGACGTGTCCTTCACGGCAAAGCAGGGGCAGGTCACGGCCCTCGTCGGTCCGTCCGGCGGCGGCAAGACGACCGTGTCCCGGCTGGCGGCGCGCTTCTGGGACTATCAGAAGGGCAGCATCACGGTCGGCGGCATGGATGTTTCAAAGATCGACCCGGAAAAGCTCATGAGCCTGTATTCCATCGTTTTCCAGGACGTCACGCTGTTTGACAATACCATTCTGGAGAATATCCGCCTCGGCCGCAAGGACGCGACGGATGAGGAGGTCCTCGCGGCGGCAAAGCTTGCCAACTGCGACGAATTTGCCGAAAAGCTCCCGGACAAGTGGAACACCGACATCGGCGAAAACGGCTGCGCCCTTTCGGGCGGCGAGCGCCAGCGCATTTCCATTGCGCGCGCCTTCCTCAAGGATGCGCCCATCATCCTGCTCGACGAGGCGACGGCCAGTCTGGACGTCGAGAACGAGACGGTCATCCAGACGGCGCTGTCCCGCCTGATCCGCAACAAGACGGTCCTGATCATCGCGCACCGGATGCGTACCGTCGCGGGAGCGGACAAGATCGTCGTGCTGGCTGACGGCGTTGTGGCCGAACAGGGAAGCCCCAACGAGCTCTATGCGAAGAACGGGCTTTACACCCACATGGTGGACCTGCAGAACGGCAGCCAAAGCTGGTCAATCTGATTTACGCAGCACCGTATCGTTTTCAAACGAGAGCCCAGTGAAACGGGTCTCGTTTGAGAGCTTGTCAAAAACACTTTTTTGACAAGCTCCAGGGGGTCGCGGAAGCGGCCCCCGTTTTGCCGTCTTTACATTGTGCGAAAGCTGGTGTAAAATAGGGGACAGAAAGGGGGTATCCCGATGGACCCGAGAAATCAGCCCGCTCAGGACGACGAGGACCTGCTGCGCGACATCCGCAAAATTCTGGATGACCGGCACGACGCGGACGATCCCTATGAGCGCGGCTTTGCCGATAAGCTGTATGAGGACTGCGAGGACCCGACGCTGCAGACGCAGCAGCCGTCGAGACGGCAGCAGAATTCCGTCTCCGGCCCCGTGATCCATGCCTATAACTCCGACTTCCGCCGCGGCGCAGCCCCGCAGCGCCGGGAGGAGCCGACGACCTATCTCGGCCCGGTGGAGGAGGACGACTACGAGCCGCCTCGCCGCCAGTCTCAGCGCTCCCGCCGGGAGCCGGAGCGTGCGCCGCGCCGCGAGGAGCAGCCGCGCAGGCACCGCGCCGTGCCGGAATCCGGCTATGATGCCGAGCCGCCCAAAAAGAAGAAAAAACACCGCTTCGCCCGCGGACTCGGCAAGCTCCTGCTCATTTTGCTTGTGCTGTTTGCGCTCGTCATCGGCGTGATGCTGCTGCTGGCCAAGCAGCCGAAGGCAGAGGAGACCCTCGGCGCGCGCCGCGACGGCTGCTCGACGATCCTGCTCGCCGGAACGGACAAATCCGGCGACCGGACGGACACCGTCATGCTGCTGAGCGTCGACCGCAGCGCCAAACGGTTGACGCTGCTGAGCATTCCACGCGATACAAAGGTCAATTCCAGCTATACGCCGCATAAGATCAATATCGCCTATGGCGTGAACGGCAAGGATCAGGAGGGCATGGAGGCCCTGATGGACTATGTCACGGAGCTGGTCGGCTTCCGTCCGGACGGCTATGTGCTCATCGATCTGGATGTCTTTGTCGATCTCGTCGACAAGATGGGCGGCGTGAAATTCGACGTTCCCTGCGATATGGATTACAGCGACCCTGCGCAGGACCTGACCATCGATCTGAAGGCCGGTATGCAGCGCCTGAACGGCGAGCAGGCCATGGGCCTCGTGCGCTTCCGCTCCGGCTATGCCATGGCCGATCTGCAGCGCGTGAACGTGCAGCGGGATTTTATGCTGGCTGCCATGCACCAGTGGGTCTCCGTCTGGAACCTCTGGCGTTTGCCCTCGGCGGCGCGGCTGCTCTCGGCGCATACCGTTACGGACCTCAGCACACGCAATCTCGTCTGGCTGGCAGAGTCCGTCGCCCTGTGCGGCACGTCGAACCTGCAGACGCTCACCATCCCCTATACGTTCAGCGGCGACGGTATGTATGTTCTGGCCGACCCCTATGAAACGGCCGATGTTGTCAACGCCTATCTCAATCCCTATGAGATAGACGTCTCGCCGGATGATATCTACGGAGGCTGACATGGAAGAGACGTTTCATATTGACACGGTCTGCCACAGCGGCAGACCGTCCGACCCGCGCAGTGCAAAGGAGACGGCGTGCTACGACCTGCTCGACTCGCTTGGCATCGCCTATGAACGCGTCGACCATGACGCCGCCATGACCATGGAGCTGTGCCATGCCGCAGAGGGCGTGCTGCACATCTCTATCTGCAAAAATCTCTTCCTCTGCAACCGGCAGAAGACGAAATTCTACCTGCTGCTCATACCGGGCGGCAAGCCGTTCCACACGAAGGACCTGTCCTCCCAGCTCGGCTGCGCGCGCCTGTCGTTCGGCCCGCCGGAGGACATGGAGCGCCTGCTCGGCGTGACGCCCGGCTCCGCAACGGTGCTGGCCCTGCAGAACGACACGGCGGGGGAGGTCACGCTCGTCATCGACCGCGCCGTGCTGCAGGCCCCACGCTTCGGCTGCCACCCCTGCATCAACACGAGCTCGCTGGCCTTTTCTATGCAGGATCTGACGGAAAAGCTGCTGCCCGCGCTGGGCCATGCGCCGGTTCTGGTCGACCTGCCGGAGGACAGCGATGCGTGAATTGATGATCGAAGCGGAGTACGCCCCGTTTGCTCCGGACTGGTTTCTGAAAACAGCGTCCTGCTGGTTCACCGTGCAGAAAACGCCCTGCCTGCAGACGGCCGAGGCCGTCATCGGCGAGCCGACGCTCGAGGCCCTGCAGAACGCGCCGCAGCTGCGCTGGCTGCAGATGACATGGGCGGGCGCAGACCGCTATCTGCATGGCGGCTTCCCGCGCGGTGTGCTGCTCACAACGGCCTCCGGCGCGTTCGGCGAAACGATCGCGGAGCACGCGATCGGGATGCTGCTGGCCCTGTGCCGCCGCCTGCCCGCCTATGCGCGGCAGGGGAACTGGAACGATCTCGGCTCCGAGCGGCGCGTGGCAGGGGGAACGGCCCTTATCTTCGGCGCGGGCGATCTGGGCGGGTGCATTGCCCGCCGCCTGCAGGCCTTTGGTGTGAAGACGTTCGGCGTCTGCCGCCGGACCTCGCCGGATCGCCCCGGCTTTGACCGCCTTGTCCGGCTGGACGAGGCAGAGACCCTGCTGCCCGCGGCGGACTTCGTCCTGGGCGCGATGCCGCAGTCGCCGGAGACGGCCGGGTGGCTCAGCGCGGAGCGCCTTGCTCTGCTTCCGCAGGACGCCGTCGTTGTGAACGTCGGGCGCGGCAGCTTTCTTGATGCCGATGCGCTGGCACGGGAGCTGCAGAGCGGCTACCTGTTCGGCGCAGGCCTTGATGTGACGGACCCGGAGCCGCTGCCTGCCGCGCATCCGCTCTGGAGCCTGCCGAACTGCATCCTGACGCCGCATGTCGCGGGCGTGAGCTTCGGCCACCTGCCGCAGACGGAGGAACGCATCTGGCGCATCTGCGCGGAGAATCTGGAGCGCTATGCCACCGGTGAGCCGCTGCGGAACCTCGTGCGGGAGATCCCGCTGTGACGGGCCGCTTTGCGCCCAGCCCGACCGGGCGTATGCATCTGGGCAATATTTTTACCGCGCTGCTCGCATGGCTTTCCGTCCGGTCGCAGGGCGGGCGTATGCTGCTGCGCATCGAGGACCTTGACCCGCAGCGCAGCCGTGCGGCCTATGCCGAACAGCTGAAGCAGGATCTGGGCTGGCTCGGGCTGGACTGGGACGGCGAGATGCCGCCGCAGAGCACGAGAAGCCCGGTCTATGCCGCACATTTTGCAAAACTGGAGGAGCAGAGCCTGATCTACCCGTGCTACTGCTCCCGCAGCGAGCTGCACGACGCCTCTGCGCCCCATGCCTCGGACGGCACGGTGCTCTATTCCGGTGCCTGCCGCGACCTGACGCCGGAGCAGCGCGCCGCAAAGACCCGCCGCCCCGCGTGGCGCGTCCGTGTGCCGGATATCGCCGTCTCATTCCGGGACGGTGTCTGCGGCCCGCAGACAGAACGGCTCGCCGAGACCTGCGGCGATTTTATCGTCCGACGCTCCGACGGCGTGTATGCCTATCAGCTTGCCGTTGTGTGCGACGATGCGCTCGGCAGCGTGACGGAGGTCGTGCGCGGCAGCGATCTGCTGGGCTCCACGGCGCGGCAGCTGTGGCTGTTCTCCGTTTTCGGCTATCCCGCGCCGCAATATTACCATGTTCCGCTGCTTGTTGCGCCGGACGGACGTCGCCTGAGCAAGCGGGAACGTGACCTTGACATGGAGGCGCTCCGCGCGCGCTGTACGCCGGAGCAGCTCGTCGGCAGGCTGGCGCAGTTGGCCGGCCTGCAGCCGGGGCCGGAGCCGGTCCGCGCCGCAGACCTCGTCTCCCGCTTCTCATGGGAGCGCATTCCGCGCGGCGAGATCGTGATCCCGGCAAATTTTTCGGACGGATTTCGTGTTTTTCCTTGAAAAACAGCCGTATTGTGCTATAATGAAAAGCGTGAGTAAGGGAAGTCGTACTTCCGACATTGAAAGGATGAATCGCATGTTCAAAATTGTCCGCAAGAAAGAGCTGAATTCTGCCGTTACTCTGATGGAGATCGAGGCTCCCTTTGTCGCCAAGAAGGCGAAGGCCGGTCAGTTCATCATCTTCCGCGTGGATGAGACCGGTGAGCGTGTCCCCCTGACCATCGCAGGCTACGACCGCGAAAAGGGTACGGTAGCCATTATTTTCCAGAAGGTCGGCCTGACGACGAAGATGCTCGGCGCGATGAACGAGGGCGACTATATTCAGGACTTCGTCGGTCCGCTCGGCAAGCCCACGAACACCGAGGGTATCAAGCGCGTCTGTGTAGTCGGCGGCGGCGTCGGCTGTGCGATCGCTCTTCCGTCCGCTCAGGCGTTCAAGGAGGCAGGCGCCGAGGTCGATGTCATTGTCGGCTTCCGCAGCAAGGATATCGTCATTCTGGAAGACGAGTTCAAGGCCTGCAGCGACCATCTGTACCTCATGACGGACGACGGCTCCTACGGCGAGCACGGCTTTGTTACCGTGAAGCTCCAGCAGCTGCTCGAGGCCGGCACGCACTATGACGAGGTCCTCGCCATCGGCCCGATCCCGATGATGAAGTTCGTCTCCAAGACGACTGAGCCCTTCGGCGTCAAGACCACCGTGTCCCTCAACCCGATCATGGTCGACGGCACCGGCATGTGCGGCGGCTGCCGCGTGACGGTCGGCGGCGAAGTGAAGTTTGCCTGCGTGGACGGCCCGGATTTCGACGGCCATAAGGTCGACTACGCCGAGCTGATGAACCGCAACGGTGTCTACCGCGATCAGGAAGCAGAAAACGAGAAGACGCATATGTGCCGCATGGACAAGCTGGCGCATGAGCTCATTCGCTGAGGAGGAACACAGCATGCCGAATATGACTCTGACCAAGACCCCGATGCCCGAGCAGGCACCGGACGTCCGCAATAAGAATTTCAAAGAGGTCTCCCTTGGCTACACCGAGGAGATGGCCGTGGAGGAAGCAGGCCGCTGCCTGCACTGCAAGAATCCGAAGTGCGTCGAGGGCTGCCCCGTCAACATCCGCATTCCGGAGTTCATCGCAAAGGTCGCCGAGCGCGATTTCCTCGGCGCTTACGAGGTCATCACCTCCACGAATGCTCTGCCCGCCCTGTCCGGCCGTGTCTGCCCGCAGGAGTCCCAGTGTGAGAGCAAGTGCGTGCGCGGCGTGAAGGGCGAGCCGGTCGCCATCGGCCGGCTGGAGCGCTTCGTCGCCGACTGGTATCGCGAGAACGTCAACAAGATGCCCGAGAAGCCCGAGAGCAACGGCATCAAGGTCGCCGTCGTTGGCTCCGGCCCCTCCGGCCTGACCTGTGCGAGCGAGCTGGCCAAGAAGGGCTATGAGGTCTCCATTTTTGAAGCCCTGCACACCGCAGGCGGCGTTCTGGTCTATGGTATCCCCGAATTCCGTCTTCCGAAGGCCATCGTTGCCAACGAGGTCAAGAAGCTCGAGGCCATGGGCGTGCATGTCATGACCGACATGGTCATCGGCAAGGTCCTTTCCATCGACGAGCTGTTCGAGGAGATGGGCTTCAAGGCCGTGTTCGTCGGCTCCGGTGCAGGCCTGCCCATGTTCATGCACATCGAGGGCGAGGCGCTCAAGGGCGTTATGTCTGCCAACGAGTACCTGACCCGTATCAACCTCATGAAGGGCTATCGCGACGAGAGCGACACGCCGGTCATCCGTTCGAACGCCGTTGCGGTCGTCGGCGGCGGCAACGTTGCCATGGATGCCGCGCGCTGCGCGAAACGTCTCGGCGCGGAGCATGTGTACATCGTCTATCGCCGCGGCGAGGCGGAAATGCCCGCCCGTCTGGAAGAGCTGCATCACGCCAAGGAAGAGGGGATCGAGCTGCACGTCCTGTGCAACCCGACGAAGATCCTCGACGACGGCAATGGCCGCGTCGGCGCGATGGAATGCGTCCGCATGGAGCTCGGTGAGCCGGATGCCTCCGGCCGCCGCCGTCCGGTCGCCATCGAGGGCAGCGAGTTCCAGCTTGCCGTCGACACCGTCATCATGGCCCTCGGCACGTCCCCGAACCCCCTCATCCGCTCCACGACGCCGGGTCTCGAGACGAACAAGAAGGGCTGCCTCGTTGTCAACGAGGACAACATGACCACCCGCGACGGCGTGTATGCCGGCGGTGACGCCGTGACCGGCGCTGCAACCGTTATCCTCGCCATGGGTGCAGGCAAGAAGGCCGCTGCTGCTATCGACGCGCGCTTTCATAAATAAGACAAAACCGGTATAATTTGCCTGCCGCGTTCCCATACTAAAAGAAACGACCGCCTGTCCCGGCATCGTCGGGGCAGGCGGTTTTTATCAGGGAGGGGACTGCAATGCAGGTCAAAGAGGTCATGAGCCGCCGGATCATTGCCATTTCGCCGGAGGAGACTGTCGCCGTGGCGGCGCGGCTCCTGTCGCAGCACAACATCGGCGCGCTGCCGGTGTGCAGCCGGGACGGGCGGCTGCGCGGCATGGTGACGGACCGGGATATCGTCGTGCGCTGCGTGGCGGCAGGGGACGACCCCGAGCGCACACGCGTTGCGGAGATCATGACGCGGCGCATTCTGGCAGCGGAGCCGGAAAAGAGCATCGGCGAGGCGGCAAAGCTGATGGCGCGCGAGCAGGTGCGGCGGCTGCCGGTGCAGGAGCGCGGGCGGCTTGTCGGCATGGTGTCGCTGGGCGATGTCGCTGTGCGGCCGGACTACACGATGGAGGCAGGGGAGGTCCTGCAGGAAATTTCGCAGAATATCCGCCGGGTCTAGCCGAGCAGGGCATCCAGCTCAGACGGCGTGCTGAACTGCACGACAAGCCGGTTCGGCAGGCAGACGATGGGCGCGCCGTGGTCCGCTGCGGCGTGATGCACGCAGTCCTGCGTGGGACAGGAGGCCGATGTGACGGCGATCTTCCCGCCGGAGACGGTCAGAACATTCCAGCCGCCGCCGGACTCGATGCGGTATTCGCCGTCGACGGCAAGATCGATCGTCTGCACGAGCTTCCCGTCCGAATAGACCTCCGCCGTTGTCTCGGCCTTGCCGCCGAGCAGCCATATGGACAGCCCGGCGCAGACCACGGCGATGGACAGAAACAGCAGGATCCAGAATCTTGTCTTCATCGCGTCAGCTCCGTAAACGTGCAGTCCGTCAGCAGGGCGGCCGCGCCTTCCGTGGCGCAGATCGTGCCGTCCTCCGTGATGAAAACGGCCTCAAAATCGGACGAAGCACGCCAGAATTCCGTTGCCCGCTCCAGCCCCATGACGAACAGGGCCGTAGAAAGCCCGTCTGCCAGCGTGCCGCTGTCCGCGAGGATCGTCACGGAGCGCAGGCCGTTCTGCACCGGCCTGCCGGTCTGCGGGTCGAGAATGTGATGGTAGCGGACGCCGTCCTGCTCAAAATAGCGCTGATAGTCGCCCGAGGTCACAAGGGCCTTCGAGCCGGTAAAGCGCACGACGGCAATCGCGCTCGACGGGTCGTTCGGGTCGGCAATGCCGACCTGCCATGCCGTGCCGTCCGGCTTGCTGCCGACGGTCTGCACATTGCCGCCGAGCGAGAGCATGGCGGCCTGCGCCCCGGTCTCCTCCAGCTGATGCGCGCACTGCTCTGCCGCATATCCCTTGGCGATGCCGCCGAGGTCAACGCTGCAGCCCGCATCGAGGGCGGCCGCCGCGCCGTCCAGCCGCAGATGCTGCGGGCCGGTGTGCGCGAGCGCTCCGGTCAGCTCGGCCTCCGTCGGGACATGATATTTCCCGGAGGGGAAGCCCCAGAGGCAGACAAGGGGATAGACTGTCGGGTCAAAGGCTCCGCCCGTGCGCGCGGCGCAATCCAGCGCCTGCTGCAGGAGGTCTGCGGTCTGCGGCTGCAGCTCCGCCGTGCCGTCCCGGTTCAGGCGGGCGATGTCGCTGTCCTCTGCCGTGGCGGAAAGCAGGGCTTCGAGCGAACGGAGCGTGTCCTCCGTCTGCGTGACAAGGGCCTCATCGCCCCAGATGCGCAGGCTCATCAGCGTGTCCATGGCAAAAAGCTGTGCCTCATGCGCCTCCGGCTGCTTTGGGCCGCAGCCCGTCAGGACCAATGCTGCCAGAAGTACGGCAGCGAACCATTTTTTCAAGGGGATCACCTCATTTTCAGGGATCATTATATCAAAAAAGAGAAATTTTCTCAAATAGTATTTGACATTTTCCTGCCGGGATGGTATGATAAACAGGCCGCATCGAAGAGGTACAAGCTTGAGGTATGCCCTCACGCCTCCAGAGCGAGACTACAAAAAGGTAGGTGCAAACAAACATGCAGGCAGTTATCGTTACCGGTGGCAAGCAGTACAGCGTCAAGGAGGGCGACGTGATCTACGTCGAGAAGCTCAATGCTGAGGCTGACGCAACCGTAACCTTCGATCAGGTCCTGGCAGTCGTGGACGGCGAGAACTCCAAGTTCGGTGCTCCCGTGGTGGCAGGCGCTTCTGTCGAAGCCAAGGTGCTGAAGAACGGCAAGGCCAAGAAGGTCGTCGTCTTCAAGTATCGCCCGAAGAAGGACTCCAAGTCCATCCGCGGCCACAGACAGCCGTACACCAAGGTGCAGATCGAAAAGATCTCCGTGTAATGACTAAGGTAGAGATCTTCAATCACGACGGCAGGATCCATGGATTCTCCGTGTCCGGGCACAGCGGCTATGCCGAAGAGGGCAGCGACATCGTGTGCGCAGCCGTTTCCGCAGCCGTGACCTTCGCCGAGTGCACGATCAACGACGTGCTGGGCAATCATGCCAATACGAAGGTGAAGGAAGAAGAGCCCCGGATCACCCTCACCCTTCCCGCAGCCTGCGACGACGAAGACGCCGTGCAGGCCGTGCTGACCGGCTTTTTGCTGACGGTCTGCTCCCTGCGGGACAATTATCCTGAGTATATCGAAGTTATGGAGGTGTAACAAATGCTGAAAATCGGTTTTCAGTTCTTCGCTCATAAGAAGGGCGGCGGTTCCACCAAGAACGGCCGTGATTCCGAGTCCAAGAGACTGGGCGTGAAGCGCGCGGACGGTCAGTTCGTCCTCGCGGGCAACATTCTGGTTCGCCAGAGAGGCACGCACATCCATCCGGGCGTCAATGTCGGTATCGGCAGCGACGACACCCTGTTTGCTCTGGTTGACGGCCACGTCAAGTTCGAGCGCAAGGGCAAGGATCGCAAGCAGTGCTCCGTCTACGCGGAACAGTAAGACGCAATACGGAATCCCGGACATAGGCGCTCTATGTTCGGGATTTTTTATGGCAGCAATCCGCACAGCCCGGAAGGAGGACCGCGATGTTTATTGATAAAGTCAAGATTACGGTGAAGGCCGGTAACGGCGGCAATGGTGCCGTTGCCTTCCACCGCGAAAAATATGTCGCCGCGGGCGGCCCGGATGGCGGCGACGGCGGCAAGGGCGGCAATATCGTCCTGCGCGTGAACGACAACCTCTCCACGCTGATGGACTTCCGCTACAAGCGCAAATACGCTGCGGCACCCGGTCAGGACGGGCAGGGCGCGCGCTGCTCCGGCAAGCGCGGCGAGGACCTTGTCATTCAGGTCCCGCGCGGTACGGTCGTGCGCGATGCCGCAGCGAACGAGATCATCAAGGATATGTCCGACGATGCGGACTTTATCCTCTGCAAGGGCGGCCGCGGTGGCTGGGGCAACAAGCATTTTGCCACGCCGACCCGTCAGGTGCCGCGCTTTGCCAAGGCCGGCCTTCCCGGCGAGGAGCATGAGGTCGTGCTGGAGCTGAAGCTGCTGGCGGATGTCGGCCTTGTCGGCTTCCCGAATGTCGGCAAGTCCACGCTGCTGTCCGTCACGTCCAACGCCCGCCCGAAGATCGCAAATTACCACTTCACCACGCTGTACCCGAATCTCGGTGTCATCTATGTGGATGAGGGCGTGTCGTTCGTCATGGCCGATATCCCCGGTATTATCGAGGGTGCGGCCGAGGGCGCGGGCCTTGGCCACGATTTCCTGCGCCACATCGACCGCTGCCGCCTGCTCGTGCACATCGTCGACGTCTCCGGCAGTGAGGACCGCGACCCGATCGAGGACTTCGAGAAGATCAACGCCGAGCTGCGCGATTATTCGCCGGAGCTGGCCGAGCGGCCCATGATCGTCGCGGCAAACAAGTGCGACCTCATCCCGGAGGGCAGCGACAATCTCGAGCGTCTGCGTGCCTACGTCACGGAGCGCGGCTACCCGTTCTATGAGATCTCGGCCGCCACGACGCAGGGCACGAAGCAGCTCATGCGCGTCATTGCCGGCCGTCTGCGCGAGCTTCCGCCCGTGACGGTCTATGAGCCGGAGTATGTTAAACCGCTGGCCGAGGCGGGCGAGGCCGACGCCCTGTCCATCGAGCATATGGATGACCTGTGGGTCGTGTCCGGCAAGTGGATGCAGCAGCTCATCGCCGATATCAACTTTGCGGATTACGAGTCGCGCATGTATTTCGACCGTCAGCTTCGCAAGAGCGGCCTGTTTGACCGGCTGGAGGAGATGGGAATTGAGGACGGCGATACGGTCAGCATCTATGACTTTGAATTTGAGTACGAGCGATAATTATTGTAGGTTTGTCAAACATATTGTACAGCGAACGCAATAGGAGAAAGCCAGTGTTGGTGTCTCATGGGCAAGTTGTTGGCACGGCGAGGGAAAGGCTTGCCGTCTGGCATGATATATGCTATACTTGAACCGCGCGAAAAAAATTCGGGGCTTTTCGCCCCGAATTTTTTTGTTGAGTTTACTCTGCATGCCCGCGGATATGGTGCCGGTAAAATGCTGCGAGGAACGGCATGGAGATCACGAAGGTCAGAAGGTCTGCCACGGGCTGGCTCATCTCCACACCGGCGCAATGCAGCCACAGCGGCAGGAGCAGCACGGCCGGAAGGAAGAAAATGCCCTGCCTGCAGCTTGCCAGGAACGTCGCGGCCGTGCGGTAGCCGAGGCACTGATAGAGCTGATTGATGAACGTCGAGACGGCCAGCAGCGGCAGAACGATGCAGGAGAAGCGCAGCGTCTCCGCACCGATGCGTACGACCTCCGCGTCGCTGCAGAACCACCACAGGATCGGCCGCGCAAAGATGGCCATGACGATGGCGCAGACCGTGCAGAGCACCGTGCCGACGAGGGAAGAGAACCAGAACGCCTGCCATGCGCGGCGGCGCTTTCCGGCGCTGTAGTTATAGCCTGCAACGGGCTGGAAGCCCTGCCCGATGCCGATGACGAGATTGCGCACGAAGACATAGAGCTTGTTCGCGATCGTAATGGCCGAGACGGCTGCGTCGCCATAGAGCACGGCCTGCATATTGAGCACGGCCGAAGCCACACTGCCGAGGCCCTGCCGACAGACAGTCGGGAGGCCCGTCGTGAAGATAAGCCAGTAATCGCGGAAATGGCGGCTCACGCTGCGCAGGCGCAGCCGGACGATGGAGCGGCCCGTCAGGAAGAACAGCAGCAGGATCACAAAGCTCACGGCCTGACTGACGGCTGTGGCCAGCGCCGCGCCGCCTGCGCCCATGTCCAGCGTGAAGATGAACAGGGGATCGAGCACGATATTCAGCACGCCGCCCAGTCCAAGCCCCCACATGGCGAGCGTCGATTCGCCCTCGGCGCGGAGCGTGTTGTTCAGCACGAACGAGGCGCAGCTGACCGGCGCGACGAGCAGGATCCAGCGGGCGTAGGGGACGGCATAGGGAAGCATGGTGTCCGTGCATTTCAGCGCGCGCAGGATCGGCTTCAACCCGGCAAGACAGCCCCAGCCGACGACCGCACCCGCGAGAATGGCGGCCACAAAGGCGCTGACGGCGTAGCGCTCGGCCGCGTCGTCGTCCTTTTCGCCGAGCTTGCGGCTGATGAGGCTGCCTGCGCCCATGCCGAGTCCGTAGCCGACGGCCTGCAGAATGGCCATGAGCGTGTAGACCATGCCGACTGCAGCCGATGCCGATTTGTTGATTTGGGAGACGAAATAGGTATCCGCTGTGTTGTAAATAACCGTAACGAGCATGCTGATGGTAGTCGGGATCGCCAACGAGCTGACGAGCTGCGGGATCGGCGTGCCGATCATCTTCTCATATTGCTCCGCACTGTTCGGAACATGAGCCATTCAGAATCCCTCCGACATTTTCTTTTATTCTATCATATTCCGGCGCGATTTTCCAGAGGAGGAATCCACATATGAAGTTCCCGAAGCTCAGGCACGCAGGCCTGTGCAATATCCTGATCTTTCTCCCGGCGCTGTTCCTGTTTTTTGCCATCGGCTTCAATATCCCGCTGGCAAACTGGGGCACGCCGAAGTGGGTCCTTGCCCTGAATTTTCTGCTTGGCTGCGCGGTCTCGCTCGGCTATCTCATTCTGGGGGCGTTTCCGCTCCTGTGCGCCGATCAGGTCTTTTTTCTGCTGCGGGAGTGGAAGCGCTCCAGCCTGGAATACCGCACTGGCCGGGCGAGATCAGAATGGGCGAGTATGCGCTCTACTGCGGCCTCGGCGACCGGGTGGCTGTGCTGACGTATACGAAGCAGGAGGGGAAAAAGCACCTCCTGCTCGAAAAGGACCTTGCTGCCTACGGAACGAGCGGCAAGAGCAGAACCCGCAGGCGCAGGATCACCCCGGAGGAGCAGAAAAGCTGCCGCGCCCGGATCGAAAGCTGGCTCGTCGCCGAGGACTATCGTTTTGAAGCGGAGACAGAGAAATGATCTGAGACACAAAATGCGGGCGCTGCTTTTGGCAGCGCCCGCGCAGTTTTTATTTGGGATCCTTACTGCGGAATATGCGGTTGAGCAAATAGACGCAGAGCATGATGACGAGGATCACAATGAAAATGGAACCCCAGCCGGCGCCCATCAGGCGCAGGGATTCCTGCCATGTGGCAGGACGGCCCGGGATCGACTGTTCCGCAACGGCGCTGAGGATCGGCAGCAGCTGCATGGTCATTCCTCCTTACCCAATGGTGTAGACAAGGCTCATGATCAGGCCGCCCGCAATGACGGACGCGATCTGGCCCGAAACATTGACGCCGACGGTGTGCATGAGCAGGAAATTCTGCGGGTCCTCCTTCAGGCCCATCTTGTGGATGACGCGGGAGGACATCGGGAAGGCCGAGATGCCGGCCGCACCGATCATGGGATTGATCTTCCTGCCCTTCGGCAGGAACAGGTTCAGGAACTTGGCCACAAGAACACCGCCCGCCGTGTCGAAGATGAAGGCAACAAGGCCAAGGCCCATGATGAGCAGCGTCTGCGGCTTCAGGAACTGCACCGCGTGCATGTTGAACGCGATGGAGATGCCGAGGAAGATCGTGATAAGGTTCGCCAGCACCTTCTGCGCCGTCTCGGACAGCGAGTTCAACACGCCGCACTCGCGGATCAGGTTGCCGAACATCAGGAAGCCGACGAGCGCGACTGCCTTCGGGGCAAAGATGCCCGTGATGATCGTGATGACGATGGGGAAGAGAATGCGTGTTGTTTTGGAGATCTGCTTCGGCTCATACGGCATGCGGATGAGCCGCTCCTTCTTCGTTGTCAGCAGGCGGATGACGGGCGGCTGGACGATGGGGACCAGCGCCATATAGGAATAGGCAGCGACGGTGATCGCGCCGATGTAGCCGCTCTGCAGGGCGTTTGCCACGACAATGGATGTTGGGCCGTCCGCCGCGCCGATGATGGCGATGGAGGCGGAGTCGCGGATGTCAAAGCCGCAGAGGCTCGCAACGAAAAATGTGAAAAATATGCCAAACTGCGCCGCCGCGCCGAAGATCATCAGCTTGGGGTTCGACAGCAGCGGACCGAAATCGATCATTGCACCGATGCCGATGAACAGTATGAGAGGGAACAGCTCATTTGCGATGCCCTTTTCATACAGAAGATGCAGAATCTCGAGGTCCGCGCCCGGCAGATTCATCAGAATCGCGCCGAAGCCGATCGGCAGCAGCAGCGAGGGCTCCATATCCTTGGCGATGGCGAGATAGATGAGCACCGCGCCGATGAGCCACATGACGATGAGCTTCCAGCCGTCTCCCTGCAGCAGGGACTGCGCATTTTCCAACAGAACTTCCAAATACGTTGCCTCCCTTTTGGCAGTATAATAACACAATTATAATCGAACGTCCCGGCAGATGCAAGAGGATAGAATGTTAAATCTGGGTAAAGTACACAAAATTTCCGCAGGGCTGGTAGGCGGACCGTTCCTGTGATACAATATAGATACAAGGCAGATGCAAACTATCCTCAGGAAATGCTTTTTGGGAGGAAAAATCATGATCCGGATTTTGATCGTGGAAGATGAAATAACGATCGCACGTCTGATCGACCTGAATCTCAGCGCGTGCGGCTACGAATGCACCTGCGAATATGACGGCCTGGCGGCCGCAGACCTTCTGGAGCAGATGAGCTTCGATCTGATCCTTCTGGATATCATGCTTCCTGGGGCGGATGGCTTCGAACTGATGGACCTGATCCGCCCGACGAAAACGCCGGTGATCTTCCTGACGGCGCGCGGCTCGGTCAGCGACCGCGTTAACGGCCTGCGCGCCGGAGCGGATGACTATCTTGTCAAGCCATTCGACATTGTAGAGCTGATCGCGCGGGTGGAGAGCGTCCTGCGCCGCACCGGAAAGACCGGAGACCGGTATACCGTAGGAGATGTGTGCATCGACGCACGAGCCATGCGCGTCACACGCGGCGGCGAACCGGTTCTGCTCACGCCGAAGGAATTTGACCTGCTGCTCCTGTTTGTGCAGAACCGGAACATCGCGCTGTTCCGCGAAACGATCTATGAGCGCGTCTGGGGCACGGAATTCATGGGTGACAGCCGCACGGTCGACCTGCATGTGCAGCGGCTGCGGCGAAAGCTGGGCTGGCAGGGAAAGCTCCTGACGATCTATAAGACAGGCTACCGACTGGAGGTGACGGATTGAGATTTGCTGCCAAAATGACCGCCCTCATCACCATGCTGCTGGCTGTCTCTCTAGCTGTCGGCGGCTACCTGGTCATGAGCAGCTCGTTTGACGCGCGTCTGAAGGGGCAGGTCCGCGATGCGCAGGAGGGGGTACGGCTGCTCGGCATGACGGTGCAGGCGCTCTGCGCCAGAGAGCAGGGACAGGACACCGCTTCCTCCGGCGCGATCGAAAGAGCGCTGGAGGCCCTGCCGCAGGACCGCAGCTACTGCCTGCACGCGGTGGACGGCACGGTTTTGTCCGAAAGTGCGGGCTTCCCACGGGAGGCGGCGCAGAACGGAAGGGCGGGCGTGATCGTCTCCCGTGTGCAGAATACCACCTCCGGCAGCCGCCTGATCACAACGTCGCTGCTTACACTGTACGGCGGTACATACTCTCTGACTTGCCTGAACGACATTACGGACATGCTGCGCGAAGCGGAGACGGAATTGCAGCGCTTTCGATGGATCCTTGCCGCTGTGCTTGGGGCTGCGGTCGCGGCAACGGCAGCTCTGTCTGTCTATATGACGCGGCCCCTCCGCCGCATCTCGCGCACGGCGCGGCAGCTTGCAGCCGGGCAGACGGACAGGCGCGTCACGGTCCGCACCGATGACGAGCTCGGCGATCTGGCGCAGAATTTCAACGCCATGGCCGATGCGCTCGAGGCACGGCTGCGGGAGCTGGCGGATGCAGCGCAGCGTCAGAAGGAATTTACGGCCAGCTTTGCGCATGAGCTGAAAACGCCTCTGACCTCCGTTATCGGCTACGCCGACACGCTGCGCAGCAGGACGCTTCCGAGCGAGATGCAGTTTGAAGCAGCCAACGCGATCTACACCGAGGGGAAACGTCTGGAGCGCATGTCGTTCGCGCTGCTGGACCTGTTTGCGCTTGAGCGCAGCGAGCCCTCCTTCTCCAGGGTGCAGACCGGGGCGCTCGCGGCCTCCGTGCAGAAAAGCTGTGAATACCGGCTTGCCCGGCAGAAGCAGAGCCTGCAGTGCGATGTGGAGGAGGCGGTCGTCTGGGGCGAACCGGAGCTGCTGCGGACGCTGCTGCTCAATTTGCTCGATAACGCGCACAAGGCCTCTCCGTCAGGCGCGGTTCTGCAGCTGCGTGGCAGAGTCGTTCCGTCGGGCTATTTGTTCTGCGTGATCGATCCGGGGCGCGGCATTCCTCCGGAGGAGCTGTCGCGTATCACCGATCCGTTTTATATGGTGGATAAATCGCGCGCCAGAGCGGCGGGCGGCGCGGGCCTCGGCCTGACGCTGTGCCGTAAGATCGCCGAGGTCCATGGGTCGAGCCTGCGCTTTGAGAGCGTGGTCGGCGAGGGAACGCGCGTGTCATTCCTTCTGAAAGGAGAGCAGAAATGAAGCGAATGCGAAGCTGGTGGCTGGCAGCCGCGGCCTGCGCGGTCCTTGCGGCAGCTCTTCTGCTTCCGCAGCGTTTTCTGCAGCAGAAGCTCGACCGCGTGGCCGAGACGGAATTTTCCGTCGATGGCGCAGAGCCGGATATGGAGGAAGCGGTGACTCTGATGGAACGGCTCCGCCTTGCCGCCGTCGGTGAGTTCATTGCGCAGAATACCGGCGATGACGCCGGCGCGCTGACGGCGCAGACGCAGCAGTGGCTGCTCGATGCGCAGAGTGTTATCCCGCAGCCGATCCGGCCGTATATCGACCTGTCAGGTGAGGTATTTGCGGAAAGCGGATGGATCCTTGACACGGCCTCGGGCACGGTATTTTCGGCGATCCGTGCGTCGCTGCACCATACGCCGTTTATTGACACGATCATTCTGCTCGATGCGCAGACCGGCAGGCTGCTCCATCTGGAGATGCTGTTCTATCAGGAATCCGATTATCTGATCCTGCTGCAGGACCTGCCGGATAGTCTGGAGAATACGGACGGCTGGAGGCAGCGAGTGGCAGATTATTACGGTCTGATGGCCAATGCATTCCGGCCGGAGGACTCCCTTGTCAAGCAGTGGTATTCCACGGCAGAGCCCAGCGAACTGGGCTTCGTGATGGGGGATGCCGACGGAAATGCGGTCACCTATGGCTTTCGGCACGGCGCTGCGCCGGGGATGGCGATCGCGCTGGGCTCGTTCGGCAGTTGACGCAGCGTCCCGCCTGTGGTAAAATGGGTGAGATTTCCGATACGGATACGCGCTCCCGCCGGTGCGGGGGCAGAAAGGAACGTACCATGATCGAATATGTGACCATCGATCAGGCGGCGGAGCTGGACGCCTTTGTGCTCCGGCAGCCAAACTGCCATTTCATGCAGACCTCCGTCTGGGGCCGCGTGAAGGAGGGATGGGGCTGGACCGGCATTCTCTGCCGCGACGAGAAGGGCGAGATTATCGGCTCCATGGCCATTCTGGAGCACCGCATCCGTCATATGCACACGGGCTTTCTCTATGCGCCGCGCGGGCCGATCTTCCGGGACGGCGACTATGCCACGCTCGAGGCGCTTGTGGACGCCATGCGCGCGCTGGCCGAGAAGCGCGGCGACTATATGATCCGCATCGACCCGATGCTGGAGGAGACGGACACGGCGTTTCTGGACGAGGTGCGCCGTCTGGGCTTTACTGTTAATCAGGCAAGCGATTTTTCCCTGTTCCAACCGCGCATGTGCTATGTCCTCGATCTGCAGGGCTTCACGCCGGAGTCGCTTCTGGCCTACTATAATAAAACAAAGCGCTATGACATCCGCCGCGCGGAGCGCAACGGCGTGACTGTCCGGCTGGGCGATGTCTCGGATATCCCGGTGTTTTACCGCATGATGCTCGCCACGGCGGCAAAGAACGGCTTTACCGCGCGGCCGCAGCAGTACTATGCGCACTTCCTCGAGGCGCTCGGCCCCATGGCCAAGCTGTACCTTGCGGAGAAGGACGGCGTCATCATCGCCGCGAGCATCACGGCCGAGCTTGGCAACCGCGTGTGGCATATGTATGCCTGCTCCGACCGCGCCTATCAGGCCGATTTTCCGAATGAGCTGATCCAGTGGCAGATGCAGCGCGACGCGCTCGAGGGCGGCTACCGTTACTTCGACTTCCGCGGCGTCGAGGGCTATCCCGTGCCGGAGAATCCCTATTACGGCCTGCATCACTACAAGCAGGGCTTCGGCGCACAGTTCCACGCCTATGTCGGCCAGTGCGACCGCGTGCTGCACCCGATGCGCGCAAAGCTCGTCCATACCCTGCAGAAGATATTCGTGCGCGAGTAATATCGAATTATTTGCTGGTTTTCGTTTTCCCTCTGTACAAAATCCGTAAGATACGCTATAATAATTTTGGCTGATTCCTACAAAAATTTTGAAAGGCGGATATCCACATGAACGCGTTTTTACCGGCAGACATTCTCTTCCCGCAGGTCGATTCCATGGAGAAGTGGGCGGTCATCGCCTGCGATCAGTTCACCTCTGACCCTGCCTATTGGGAGCGTGTCCGGCAGCATGCCGAGGGTTCTCCCTCGACGATCAACCTTATTCTGCCCGAGGCAGAGCTTGGTACCCCGCAGGAGGCTGCGCACACGGCGCTCATCAACCGCACAATGGCGGAATATCTCGATGCCAACGTCTTCCGCACGCTGAAGGATTCGTTTGTTTATGTGGAGCGCACGCTGGAAAACGGCTCCATCCGCCGCGGCCTTATCGGTATGGTCGATCTGGATGCTTATGACTACTCCACCGGTTCCGTTTCGCCCATCCGCGCCACGGAGCGCACGGTCGTTGAGCGCATCCCGCCGCGCATGCGCGTCCGCCGTGAAGCGCCCGTCGAGCTGCCGCACATCCTGATGCTGGCGGACGACCATGAGCATGTGCTCATCGAGCCGATCGCGGAGAAGAAGGACAAGCTCGAGAAGCTCTATGACTTTGACCTCATGGAGGACGGCGGCCACATCCGCGGCTGGCTCGTCGACGGCGAGGAAGCCGCTGCGTTCAATGCCCGCCTGACGGACTATACCGCAAACGTCGGCAAAAAGTATGAAGGTCTGAAGGGTGTTCCGATGGTGTTCGCCGTCGGCGACGGCAACCATTCCCTTGCAACGGCCAAGTCCTGCTATGAGGAGCTGAAGCGCAACCATCCCGGTGAGGACCTCTCCAACCATCCCGCGCGCTATGCGCTCGTGGAGCTGGAGAACATCCATGATCCCGCGCAGGTCTTTGAGCCGATCCACCGCGTTGTGACGGGCTGCGACCCGAAGGCGCTGCGGAAGGCGCTGGAGAGCCAGGCCTGCGCCGAGGGCGGCTTCCCTGTGACGTGGTATGCTGGCGAGGAGTCCGGCACGGTGCTGCTCGACCGTTCGCTCAGCGAGCTGGCCGTCGGCGTGCTGCAGGGCTTCCTGGACAGCTATCTGGCCGACCATCCCGGCGAGGTGGACTACATCCATGACGACGACGCCCTCATCGCGCTGGCAAAGCAGCCGAACGCCATCGGCTTCCTGCTGCCCGCCATGGAGAAGAGCCAGCTCTTCCGCGGCGTCATTGCCGACGGCATCCTGCCGCGCAAGACGTTCTCGATGGGCCACAGCCGCGAAAAACGTTACTATCTCGAAGGAAGAAAGATCAAATGACAACTCTGACCGAAGGCGCATTTGCAAAGATCAACCTCACGCTCGACGTGCTGGACCGCCGTGAAGACGGCTACCACGATATCCGCAGCATTCTACAGACTGTTGCCCTGCGCGACGATATCGAGCTCCTGCTGGACACCGGCACGGGCTGGCGCATCGAGTGTGAAACGGCGGGCATCCCGCTGGACGAAACGAATCTGGCCTGGCGTGCCGCTCGCGTGTTCTTTGACACGTTCGGCGGCGAGCCGGACGGCCTGACCATCCGCATCACCAAGCGCATCCCGTCCGGGGCGGGTCTTGGCGGCGGAAGCGCCGACGCGGCGGCCGTGCTGCGCGCGCTGAACCGCTGGAAAGATTACCCGCTTTCCGTCTATGCGCTGTGTGAGCTGGGCGCGCAGATCGGCTCCGACGTTCCGTTCTGCGTGCTGTGCGGCACGGCTCTGGCCGAGGGGCGCGGCGAGCGGCTGACGAAGCTGCCGGACACGCCGGAGATGTTCACCGTGATCTGTAAGCCGGACGTCTGCTTTTCCACCCCGGCGCTCTATGCCAAACTCGACGATGTCGCGCTTGCCAAGCGGCCGGACACGCGCGCCATGCGAGCCGCGCTTGAAAAGGGCGATCTCGAGGCCATCGGCGCGGGCCTGTGCAATGTGTTTGAGCAGGTCGCCATCCCAGACCATCTGGAGCTGAACTATATTAAGTCCATCATGATGTCCTACGGCGCCTATGGCGCGCAGATGACGGGCAGCGGCTCGGCCGTATACGGCCTGTTTGACTCGTTCGAATATGCCGCCGTCGCCTGCACGATGCTCAAGGACAATTATCCGCAGGTCTTTATCGCCAAGACGGTATAAAATTTCCAAAATCCGTCCATTCTATAGGCAACTACGGAATGGACGGTGTTTTTTATGAAAATCCGAAGGGTCCTCTGCTGGCTGCTGTCGCTTGCTCTGTTGACCGGCAGCATTTATACGGCCGATACGCTCGTGCGGCAGCGCAGGCTGGCGCGGAAGACCGTGCGGCTGCATGTCATTGCCAATTCCGATGAAGCAGCTGATCAGGCGCAGAAACTGCGCGTGCGCGACGGCGTGCTGGCCTGCGTGTCCGGCCTGACGGCAGACTGCGAAACGGCGGATGACGCGCGCAAATGCATTGCAGCCCACTTGCCGGAGATCGCGGAGGCGGCGCAGCGCGTGCTTGCGGGCAGCGGCTATGACGTGACGGTCAGCCTCGGCCCGGAAACCTACGGCACACGGGACTATGCCAGCTTTTCTCTGCCTGCCGGGACATACCCCTCGCTGCGGGTGCAGATCGGCGAAGCCGCCGGGAAAAACTGGTGGTGCGTCGTGTTCCCGACGCTCTGCACGGCCGCAACGAGCGATGAGGCGGAGCTGCAGGCTGCCGCGGGAGGTTTTGACGAGGACGAGGCTGCATGGATCACGGAGGAGCAGCCGGAATACCGCCTGCGCTTCAAAACGCTCGAGTGGCTCCAGAAGCTCAAGGAACTGTTTTCATGAACCAGCCCCACGCCGTGACCCGGCGTGGGCTTTTTTTTTCGCACGGCGTGTGTTACAATAGGTAAAAAGAGGTGAGGAACATGCTGGAGCTTTGGCTTTGTCCGAGCAGAAAACAGAACACGGCCCGCGTGATGCAGGCGCTCTGCGAAAAAACGGCGCAGCGCATCCTGGTCGTGCCGGAGCAGTTCTCCCACGAGGCCGAACGCATGCTCTGCCGCGCGGGCGGCGACACGATCAGCCGCTTTGCCGAGGTCCTGAGCTTTTCCCGGCTGGCCTCGCGCGTGTTTTCCATCGAGGGCGGCTCCGCCTGCGAGGAGACGGACGCGGGCGGACGGCTGCTGCTGATGGCGCTGGCTGTGGAGCAGGTGCGCCCGCGGCTGAAGCTGTTCGGTGCCAGCACGTCCCGGCCGGAATTTTTGCTGCAGCTGCTCGACACGCTGGAGGAATTCCGTGCCTACTGCCTGCGGCCGGAGCTGCTGCGCGCGGCATCGGAGAAGCTCAGCGGCGCGCTGGCCGTGAAGACCGAGGAATTTGCCCTCCTGATGGAGAGCTATGACGCCGCCTGCGCCAATGCGGGGCAGGACCCGTCCAGCCGCCTGACGCGGCTTGCCGCCGCGCTGGAGACCGGGACGTTTGCTGCAGGGCGGCAGCTGTATCTTGACGGCTTTACCGACCTGAACGGCGTGGAGCTGGAGATCCTGACGCAGCTCCTTGCAGGCGGGGCGGAGGTGACCGTTGCGCTGAGCTGCGACAGCCCGGCGGGCGGTGCGCAAATTTTCGATGCTGCGCGGGATACGATCCGCAGCCTGCAGAGAGCGGCCCGGCAGGCGGGCGCGGCGGTACAGCTCCGGGAATTCCCGGCAGAGGATGAGGCTTTTTCGCCTCTGCTGCGCGCGCTGTTCGGCAGGGGAGCGGCCTGCCCGGCTATGAGCTGCTGCGTTCCTGGACACTGGGGGCCTTTTCCCGGTTCGACGCGGTTTTTCTGCTTCTCTGGCTGGCCGCAATGTTCTTCCGCATCTGTG
>ERZ773193.2014-NODE-2014-length-23285-cov-3.387043_pt1 | contig 23285 bp, 24 predicted proteins | sample MGYA00511110_ERZ773193 | MGnify/ENA primary metagenome ERZ773193 (study PRJEB29015, sample SAMEA2737784) | human gut metagenome | biome: human gut; feature: human-associated habitat; material: faeces | place: China | collected 2012 ...
TCCGGAGCCGGAAGCCCACCTGAGCTCGCACTGCTGGACGCCATACACAAGGTTGATTACCGCACCACCGGCGACGCCGTGCCGCTAAGCGAAGCGGCACGGCGAACCCGGCTCACAACCGAGCAGATACGCACCCTTCTCAGCCGCGGCATAATCAGCGGCACAAAGATCGGCAGAAAGCAGCTGTTTACCGCCTATGACATAAGTATAATGGGTCTTATACGCCGGCGTATGGAGGCCGGTATCCCATTTGAGCAGTCCGCATCCGCGTTTGAGATTTATTCCGAAGCGCTCTGCGGCGCGGTTCAGGAGGACATCCGTTCCTTCATAGATCAGGCCATAGTGGACCCAGCCTTTTCTGCCGAAGAAGGTGCCAAGCGCATACGTATCTCGGATGAAACGCTGGATAACTTCATCGATCTGAAACGCCGCGAGCTAAACCGCATATACGGCTCTGAGTATCTGGAGCTGCTGTATGGCTTTGGCGATGTACTGCGCGGTGTTCCCGGCCGCCTTGCAGAGTTTTTCTCCCGCGAAGGCTTGCCGGAGGCAGCGGCCATGTCCCTCGTAAAGGACGGCCTGCCCACCGGCATGGATAACCTCGATGCATGCGTAAAGCGATTCAACTCCCTCGTTTCGGCAAGAGAATCCGACATTTCCTGCTGTATAAGCAAATGCGCGGCTAACAGGGATTATTTCGCAGCCCTCGACCCCGAAGGAACGGAGCTGCCTCTGTGTGCTCACTGTCTCAAGGCAAGCTGGCTGTGTACCGCGCCCTCGGTACTGCGCTGCACAGATATTGCCGCGAAAGCCTTTGATGGGCTGCTCAGTTTTATCCTCGCCGCTTATCCCGAAAAGGGCGAGACGATGTTCGATAAGCTTCGCGCTCTGCTGACCGACCAATATTGATATCTATCGCAAAAAAGTGGCGGTATGATATCGCTTCATTCCGTTCTCCTTAGTTGTTTTCGCCATTGCCTGAACCGTCTGAATGGGATATTATATATGATATGCATCGGGCACAAATCATGGCGGACGCATGCTTATTTCCCCGATGATGGAAGAGCTAAATACCCTACAGGAGGCAATTACAAATGCTGGCAACAGGCATAAAGAACAAAATAGAGCTCAATGTAACTGACAAAAACACCGCTAAAGCCGTCGGCAGCGGCACACTCGAAGTATACGCTACGCCGCAGATGGTCAATCTCATGGAGACCTGCGCATGCTTCAGCGTGGAGCCGTATATGGAGCCCGGCAAGACTACAGTAGGCATCAGTCTCAACATATCCCACGTCAGCGCCACACCCGCCGGCCTCAAGGTATGGTGCGAGAGCGAACTTACCGCCATAGACGGCCGCAAGCTCACTTTCAGCGTTTCCGCCTACGATGAGCACGGCCTCATAGGCGAGGGCACCCATGAGCGGTTCATAGTGGATATACATAAGTTCATGGCAAAGGTTCAGGGAAAGCTGAAGCAATAGATTTTGAAAACAGAACAACACAAAATGCCGGTTAAGCCGGCATTTTGTGCAGAGTGTCAAAAAAGTGGCTAAACGCCACTTTTTTGAGTTTTCTCATTCGGTGCTTGCGCCTATGGCGCGGCCAGCACCGAATGCAGGGAAAGCCTTGCTGCGCAAGCGCTTTTTGCGGATTTGCCGCACATGTCGCCAAATCCGAATAAAGCCATAAGGGGCTGCGGCCCCTTATCAACCCCTGGGTTTTTCGACAGTCTCCACAAAATGCCGGCTAAGCCGGCATTTTTTTATCTGTTATTCCGTAAGGCCGTTTATGGCTACAAGGTTCTCCGGTGCCGCATTCTCTGACTGGCCGAAGTAATAGGTCAGTATGTCCACTATGGCGGGAACGCTGGAGGAACCGGAAAGGCCGTATGGTACGCATATCACTATTGCTATCTCGGGCTGCTCCCGGGGAGCAAAAGTAACGAACCACGAGGTGTTCTCGATATCTATGTTCTTTGCCCGTCGGCCTATCTGAGCAGAGCCGGTCTTGCCGCCGAACATTTCGGTATCGATATACTTCTTGCGGAATTCCGGATAATCCTTAAAGGCGCTGGAGGCTGTGCCGCCATCCTCCGGGGATACAACGCCCTTCATTCCGCTGCTCACCGCGTCCCAAATGTCGTCGGAGATTTCTATCTGGTTGTACACGCTGGGAGCAACATTCTTTACGGTGCTGCCGCTGCTGTCCATCACCTTATCTACTATGTGGACGTCGTACACCGTGCCGCGGTTGGCAAGTGCGCTTACATAGCGGGCTACGGCGACGGGCGTGACCAGCGTAGTACCCTGGCCAAACCCGGCACGGATGGTCTGAGTGGGCTTCCACTGTATCTCGTTGAGCAGGGAGGAAATGCTGTTTATCCAGTCCTTGCGCATCTGAGTTATACCCTCGGGAATGTCTATCTCCTCGCTTATTATCCTTCGTATCTCAGGGCCCTTGTTGGTTATGTCACCATCCTGAAGCTCCATGAGGCGCTTGGCACAGCGGTTTATTGCCTCCTCGTCTACCTCGGCGTTTCGGCTTTCCACAAACTTTACCAGGGTTTCCTTCAGCTTGCGGTAAACCAAGCCGGGAAGGCTTGTCTTCTGGTTTGCAATGTCCAGCGTGCCGTCCTCTCCCGTAAGTGTATTGTCAAACAGTACCTTCTGGCCACCCACGATACCCTCTGTCTCGCCGGTGAGTTCTATGCCGGTGCGGCTGGTGAGGCCGAATTTGCCCGCCCATTCGTTGAGCTTGTCTATGCCCAGGCGATACGCCGCCTCGCAGAAGTAGTAGTTGCAGGAATTTTTTATGGCATCTGCCAGAGTCTGGTTTGCGTGCTGGCTTATCTTGCTCCTGTTATTCAGGTGGCACTTAGGAGCGTTCTGCTCTATGGTTTTTTCATTGCCATTTTCATCGGTATACTTGATTATGTACTGATAGTCGCAGCTTATGCGTTCGTTAATATCCAGAACACCCTCTGCCGCCGCCGCCACGCCGGTGGCCATTTTAAATATGGATCCGGGCGCCAGCTTTGTGGATATTGCCTTGTTTCGGGTGGGTGTGGTTTCCACAGAAAACTCGCTGTTGAAAAGCTCCTGATTCTGCTCAGGGCTGAGGCCCGCTATGAACCAGTTTGGGTTGAAGGAGGGATAGGATGCCATGGCAAGCACCTGCCCGGTGTTTACGTTCATGACCACCGCCGCGCCGGTCTTGGCCGTCTTTATGCCCTCCACGTCGTCGTTAGTAGCCTTTTCGTAATCCGCATATCTCTCCAGAAGCTGCTTTTCTTCCTTTGCGTCTATCTTGGCTATGAGGTCCTCAAGGGCCTTTTCCACGACGGTCTGGAGGTTTATGTCTATGGTTAGCATAACGTCGTCGCCGTCCTTTGCGGGCGTATAGGAAAGCTCCCGTATGGCGCTGCCGTTTTTGTTTTTCTCAAGCACCCGCTCTCCCTTACGTTGGTTGGTTGAGCCTGTCAGATACTCCTCCATCGTGTATTCGATGCCGGATACTCCTATATAGTCGTCATAGGAATAGCCCTGCTCCTTTACCATCTCTTCTGTCGCCGTCCTGCCGAGATAGCCCAGGATATGCGCCGCCGTAGTGCCGCGCGGATACACGCGTGTAGTGCTCTGGCTGGTTTGTAAGCCGGGAAGCTCGTCTGCTCGCATTTTTATCTCTGCCACCACCTCCATGCTCACGTCGTAGGCTATGGTAATAGGCTCATAGGCGCGGTAGTTGTTGAGCAATACCTCCTGACGTATGGATATGACCTTGTTGGCGTCCTCAAAGGAAAGGTCCTCCGGTATGAACCACAGAGCGCGGAGCTTTGTATAGGCCGTCTCCGCCGTGGGCCATGTGCTGGTGTCCCACTTGGACTTGTCCTCTATCTTTTCGTTCTTCTTCAGGGATTCGGTTATATTGAAGCCCATGGACTGGCAGAAGTTTTTGTACCTGGCCACCTGTGCCGCCCTGCTCTTCACACCCCACTCATATTTGAGCCTGCCGTCCTCGCCAAGGCGTATATACGATGTATCGATGGTCTTACCGCCACCGTCCTCTATTATCTTTATGGCCTTGATGAGAGAATCGGTATATGTGGCGGAGTCGTAATCGGTACGGTTGTCCGCATCCCGAAGGAACTCCACATTATAGCTGTTTTTGCTGTATGCCAATACCACCCCGTTGCGGTCGAGTATCCTGCCGCGGGTGCCCTTTATGTCTATTGAGCTGGTGCTGGTATTCGCGGCCGCCTCAGCATACTGTGCGCCTTCTACTATAGTGACCGCATGGAGCTTATATATAAGCGCGCCCATAAGGCACATCAGAACCAACGATATTATTATGAACCTCGATATGCTGTTCTTCATTATTTTATTCCTCCGGCGCTTCTGTCATAGCGCTTCTTGGCGGAAAGCATCAGCCTGGGCTTGAGCAGCGCGTGCGCCGGTATGCACAGCGCCGCGCTCATAAGCGCCGAGGGCACCATATAGGTTATCAGCATACCGAAATACGAAAACCTTCCGCCCACCATCCTGGTAAGTATTGCCATGAGGTTTTCCTTCAAGAAAGCGCATACGCCAACCGTCAGCACCGGTATTATCATATTGTCCGCAAAATATTTTTTATAGAATATGCCTCCCACGGAGCCGGCAACCATATAGGCTATGGCGTTTATGCCTACCGCCTTGCCGAAAAGTATATCTATGACAAGCCCAGCAGCACAGCCAACCGCCGCAGCCTCGGTGGCGCCCAGCTGTATTCCCATGCATACTATCACCACCAGCACGCAGTCCGGCACTACGCCGGCTATATTTACTTTTGCGAACAGCACAGAATCGAGATACATCCCGATTATTATGCTTATAGCCGCATACAGCCGGTACATTACTCTGTCGTTTCCTCCTCTTTGGTATCGACCTTTACTATCATTACCTCCTCGAGCCTGAGAAAATCCACTGCCGGCTCGATTATGGCGTTCCTTTCCTCCGCGTCATCGTTTGAGCGGGATACTTCGGTCACCGTACCTATGGCTATGCCCTTTGGAAAGGTGCCGCCTATGCCCGAGGTAACTATGGTATCGCCGGGAACCAGGTCATAGCCGCTTGGCAGATAGTAAAGCTCCAGCGTCTCCTTTTCGTCGGTATTAAGTATACCCCGCGCAAAGCCGTAGTCGCGTGTGCGCTCCACCATGGCGCTTATATCAGAGGTGCTGTCAATTATAGCGGTTACCTTGCAGGTATTTGCGCTTACGCTGTTTACGCGGCCGACCAGCCCCTGCGAGTTTACTACCGCCATATTTTCCTCTACGCCGTCCTTACGGCCGGCATTTACCGTAAATTCACTGAACCATATACCCTGACTTTTGCCTATTACGGTAGAGGTTATATAGCTGTAGTTATCGGTAATATCCGTGTAATTCAAAAGATCCTTGAGGCGCGAGTTTTCCTCCCGCAGCGTCTCCAGCTCGCTTTCGATTATCTCGTACTGAGCCAGCTTTACCCGGAGCTGCTCGTTTTCCTTATCAAGATCCGTAGAGCTGAAAACCCTCTCGAAAAAGTGTATTATGGAATTGGACGCCTTAACGGAAAAGCTCTGTATCGGCTTGACCACAGAGTTTACCGTATCCTCAATAAAGGACACCTTTGCCCTGTCCCGGTATGTGGCCGCTATGAATATAGACAGCACAGCTACTATTATCAGGATTATCAAAAAGCCCTTGCTGCGAAAAAAATCGTGCATTACCTGCTCCTTATCGTTACGCCTCGGGAAAAACTTCCCACGGCCGCTATATACAAACTCATTATAAAACTCCGATAATTATTATAAATGCAAGTACCGCCATGCGCAAGGCATGACGGCAAATCGTTACATTTGTTTAAAAACCAGGCCGGATTTTGCCATATTGCAATGCTTATGCGGTCAGCTCACCGTCCTGCATGCAGTCTATTCTGTCCTTTATGTCCAGCGCCTTCAGCGCACCCAGCACTACACAGTTCTCCGCCTCGTCGGCTACGCGCACCTCCATCTGAGTCTCACGGCTCACATACTCTGCAAGTCCGTCCAGCATGGCTCCACCGCCGGTCAGCGTTATGCCGTTGGTATATATATCCCCCGCAAGCTCGGGCGGCGTCTCCGCCAGCGTATCCTTTATTGCGCCCACTATGCGGCGCACCGGCTTTATTATGGCATAGCTTATCTCACCCTGTCCTACGACTATGCTTTGGGGCAGCCCGGTATCCATGCTTCTTCCCCGCACCTCCATATGCTCGTCCCCACCCATGAGGGCGCTGCCCAGTGTGAGCTTTATCTGCTCCGCAGTACGTTCGCCTATGCTGAGCTTATATTCCCTGGCTATGTACTCCACTATGGCCTTGTCAATGTGCGTGCCGCCCGTGCGGACTGACTTATGGCAGGCTATGCCGCCCAGCACCACCACTGCGGAATCCGTAGTTCCTCCGCCTATATCCACCACCATGTTGCCCACAGGATCGCTCACAGGCAGTCCTGCGCCTATGGCGGCGGCAAGGGCCTCGTTCAGCACTATCATATCCCTTGCGCCCGCGTTCTTTGCAGCCTCCATCAGCGCCCTGCGCTCTATATCGTTTACGCACAGGGGCAGGCAAAGCCCAAGGCGTATGCCTACCGGCCCCGCCTTTCTGCCCAGCGCCTCGGTTATGGTGAAGCGAATCATGGCTTCCGCCAGCGCCATGTCCGCTATCACGCCGTCCCTCATCGGGTAGCTTACGGTTATCTGCCCCGGGGTGCGGCCCAGCATCTGCATGGCTCTGTCGCCCAGCTCGAGTATCTCCCTTTCGCTGCCTGTGGACACCGCCACGGCGCTGGGCTCCCGCAGCACTATTCCTCTGCCCCTTATGGCTGCAAGGGTGTTCACGGTTCCAAGATCCAACGCCACCGCCTCGCCGAATATATCCCTCAAAAATTTTATTCCAAGCATAGAAATACCTCCGTGTGATCTTCACAAAAAAGTATTTCCATATATTGTTACAGATATACCCTCCGGGTTTGCGTTTGGCCGCAGGCTGTGATATTCTACAATATGTGATTTTTTGAGAATTTTTTTGAGGTGAAATGTATGGAGCTTATTCTCGCTTCCCAGTCTCCCCGCCGCAGGGAGCTTTTCAGCCTTGTGGGCCTCGATTACACCGCCATAACCAGCGACGCCGACGAGAACATACCCTTTACCGAGCCCGGGGATTTTGTAGAGCAGCTTGCCCTTCGCAAGGCGGGCGCCGTAAAGAAGGATAAACCCGGCGCCTGCGTGGTCGGCGCGGACACCATAGTATGGCTCGATGGAGAAATAATCGGCAAGCCCAGGGACCCCGAGGACGCCGTGAACATACTGAAAAAGCTTTCCGGCAAAACGCACACGGTATACACCGGCGTTGCGGTACTGACCGATCAGGGCTGCGACGTATGCCATGACACCACCGAGGTGACCATGGAGGCTATACCCGAAGCTGACATACGCGCCTATGTAGCCTCCGGCGAGCCGCTCGACAAGGCGGGGGCATACGGCATACAGGGCCCTGCCGCGGTATTCGTAAAGCGGGTGGAGGGCTGCTATTTCACCATAATCGGTATGCCCATGCACAAGCTGTACCACATGCTCGCCAAGGTGGGGATATACCCGGACTGGCAAAGGGCGGCGAGAACATAATATAAAGCATATGAAAGAGCCTCACCTAAATGGGGCTCTTCTCTGTTTATCTTTAGCTTTTTTAAGGATGAAACGGACATCTATCCCCAAGGCACTGTCCATTCATAGGATAAAAGCCGCAAATTATTTTTTCCGGCATTTCAAGCCTTATACCGAATTTCTCTTCTATGAACTCCGCCGCAGCGCTTACAGCTGTAAAGCTGTCCCGCTTGCAGCACCGCGGGCCACCTATGGCCGCTATTCTTTCCAGTGCTTCAGACGTCATAAGGTTGGCTAAACCCCATTCCTGCCCGCTAAGCGGCGTTGCTCCGGTTATTATGCTTATTGCCATTCCGCAGCTGACTGCTGCACCGCAGCAGCCCCAGAACCCGCATATCCCACCCGGCGCCTGCTCTCCCCTGTTTTTCATTTCATCCAATGCGGCATTCAGATTCACATCGCCTCCGCAGTTATGAAAAGCAGATATAATCGCAGAGCCCACGAGTATGTGGTGTTCCGGGCCGTGCATATGCACCGCAGGTTGTGCCATCAGCTTCCGCATTATTTCTATTGGGTTTTTACTCTTTGTGCTGCCGCACACGCTGCGGATCAACTCCACAGCGTTGGTGCTGTGGCATTTATCGCATATATAGTGGCCGTTCTTACAGGCGGCGTTAGTCTGAAATTTCCTGTGGCACAGCTCGCATTCTATCGTTTTCGGCGAATTAAAATACTCAAGCTCGGCTCCGCAAATAATGCAGTTGTTTTTGTTGTCCACTTTACCTCCTGCTTTTTAAACGGTGTTTGTGATCTAAACCTTTTACAGCACCATTATAAGCGTCCCCGCGGTTATGAGCGCGGCCCCCACCGCGCTTTTCCATGTGAATCTCTCATGCAGGAACACAAACGCAAGTATCAGCGTTATGACTACGCTCAGCTTGTCTATCGGCACTACCTTGCTCACCTCGCCTATCTGTATGGCCCTATAATAGAAGAGCCACGAAGCGCCGGTGGCAAGGCCGGACAGGCACAGGAACAGCCAGCTCTTGGGCGTTATCTCGCTTATTCCGCCCTGCTGGTTGGTGATCAGCACCATAATCCACGCCATCACCACGACCACCATAGTGCGTATGGCCGTGGCGAGGTTGGAGCCAACACCCTCTATGCCTACCTTGGCAAGTATGGACGTCGCGGCGGCGAACACCGCGCTCAGTATGGCGCATACAAGCCACATACAGCTCACACCTTCTTTTTTAAAAGCGCCTATTTTCGCATTTCCTTAGCTATTTCATATTACAAGCGGCGGGAGCTAATCACCTTCCGCTGCTGTGTGGTCTGCTGTCACTTCAAAAATTCATATTCAAACAGTATGGGAACGATTTCCGAGTTATAATAATCCTTGACGAGAGTTTTCAGACCTGCAAGGGCGGTGTGCAACTCGACATTATCCCAAATTGTATCGCCCGTCGTTTCGTCAACGTGAGATGTATCCAGTTCGGCGAAAATCTGATAAACGCCATACGTTAAGGAAGAATTATAGCCGTCCGCCTTTTTTGCCCACTGAAGAACCGTTTTCCACTGCTTCAAGAGATCCTTTTCCTTTTCGCCAAGGTAAAGCCCCTCTATATCGCGCAGGGCGATTGTTTCCCCGTTCGTTCCATCAAGGCATAGTTCATTTCGGTAGAATCGCCCGTCACTCCCCGTAAACGTGCGCATATGGTTTTGCATTTCCGTGCAGGTGAAAAGCAGACATTTCAGCAGGAATTGCGTAAGTTTTCCGTTTACAACATCCGCGTTGAACCTGTCCGCGCCGTCCGCTGATTTCATGATGCGGGCGCGTTCCGTCCACGCTCTGTTGTAGGTGATATATCTGGACGCACAAAACATGGGCAGCTTTTCAAGGTAGTTGTCTTTGCGCAGAAAAAAGCCGTGGGCGTTATACAGCGCGGTAGTTACCAAGCTTGCGTGAATATCCGGATTATCAAATCCTGAAGTGTCGATAGTCATATAACCCAAAATATTTACATTCAGCCGCGGGACAATTCGACCTTTGGACTTACACTCGTTTCCATCAAAGCCTAATACTACGGTTCCGTACTCGTCGCCGGGAAATTGCCGCTTGTCATAATAGTTTTGACTATACAACGAGTGTATTCGCTTTACAGGAATATCCCCGCAATCAGTCAACGCGCCTATATTTTCAGCAATATCGAATGCCTTCAACATGAAATCTTCGATTGTGGACGGAATATTTGCCCACAACGCCACCATAATGCAAGCGTCAATATTTGTATGAAAATGCCGCCTGTTGAAAGCAAATCCGCCCAGAAACTCTTTGTCGATCAGGTGCTGCGCTTTCCAATACTTGACCGGGGAAAATACAATATAGCTGTCCGTAGGCTGGCGCAGGTAGTATTTGAAGCCCGCCCAAATGAATGCATTCCCCAAGTCATTTGAAGCCGTTCCCTTGACTTCTTTCTTCATTTCAGCCACAACGTAGCTTTGTTTCCACGATGAAGATTTTGCGCCTACACCTTTTTTCTGATGCTCGATAGATGTAGTTTCCGCATACGGCGGATTCTCAAACAGAATGATAGTGCAATTCGGGTTATCAATATACTGCCTGATAATCGGATTGTCGATATATTCCTTGCTCAATGCGTCCGCACCCGTCACAAGGCCGGCGTTGAACGTTTCCGCCGTTTCAACGGGCGGAATGATATGACGTACCTTTGCGCCGAGCAATTCTTGCAGCACCTTGTATTCATAATATTCAACCGTTGAAACTATGCAGTGCGAAAGTTCATCATCTGTCAACCCTGCTTCAAGATTACCTGTTCCGGCGCATCTGTCCAAAATGATGTAATCATTTCCGGCAGGCACGCGGGCAATCGCGGCGCGCACCAATTCAAGTGACTTTTCAGCGTATAACTGATGAGTATAAAAAGCGCCGAGGTTCTTTTTCTGTAAGGTGTCATTCAGCTTGTCCATCAAGTAATTGAACTTGACGTTTGTCTGCCCTTTATAAGGATATATGTATTCCGCAAAATGAATAGGCTTTCTGATTTCGCCAATCGTTTTATGCTTGCCTGTATCATCACCTAAAAAATCCTCTTTTCGTGCCGTAGGAACCGCCTTATAGAAGGACGACGCCCACCCGACAATACAGTTTTCGTCAATATGTATCTTTGTGAAGTTATTTTCTTTGAGCAGTTCAACAACACTTTCGGCATCAAGCTGCTTGTCATAATGCAATACCTTTTCGGCATCCCCGCCGATAAAACCACTGTTATCCTTTGACGCGCCACCTGCGTACAGCTTTTCAATATCCGCCAAATAAGAGGCGGAACGATAGAGCCATAGCGTAGCAGCGTTTACGTCAATAATCAGAATATTCGCAGGTACAGGCTTTCCTTTGAGTCTCAGGGCGGATAAATACTTGATACATTGAAACAAGATGGCGTTCAGGTCAACCACATGGAGCTTAAACTCAAGCAGATTGCCGTTGATAACGCCGTCGTTGTTATCTTGCAGGATATCGTCAATATCAAGGGTGGGATTGATGCGTGGAAGGAAACGATTGTAAAAATCTAATTGACCGTCGCGTTCAAGCAGGTACTTATCCATCGTCAAGTGCTCCCTCATAGACATAATTTAAATTCGATTGTACCTTTGGCAATGATTAACCGCAAGCTACATCTTGTTATTTTCTTTGAATATCGTCCGTGTTTTGGAGCTGGAAAATGCCAATATAAGCGACAAGCCACATACAGCTCACACCTTCTTTTTTAAAAGCGCCTATTTTCGCATTTCCTTAGCTATTTCATACATCATTATGCCGGCGGCCACTGAGGCGTTGAGGCTCTCAGTCCTTCCGAACATGGGCAGCCTGTATTTATCGCACAGCGCCGCCACAGCATCTGACACTCCGTTGCCCTCGTTTCCTATTATAAGCACGCAGCGGCGGCCGGGCTCGGGCAATATCTCGTTTCCTGCGAGGTGGCCGCATATCAGCCTGAAATCCTCAGACTTCAGCTTTACAAGCTCAGCAGCAAGCTCACCCTGCCATATGGGCAGGTGATATACGCTGCCCATTGTAGAACGCAGCACCTTTGGGCCAAATGGGTCTGCGCAGCCGGAACTCAAAAGCAGCCCCGCAGCACCCATAGCATCGGCTGTGCGTATTATGGTCCCCATATTACCCGGGTCCTGCACGCAGTCCAGCGCCACTATAAGGCCTTCCGGATACTCGTCCGGGAGCTTAATATCCGGGGTCTTTACCGCTGCGCAGACGCTCTGCGGGTTGTCAGTATCCGTCATGCTCTCCAGGACATGCCGCGTCACCTGATACACGCTGCCATTCGGGCAATACACAGGCTCACGGCCCTCCTCGACGAACAGCGAATCTATCTCCGCGCCTGAGGAAACGGCCTCCGCAACAAGCCTTTCGCCCTCTATCAGGTGCAGTCCCGTCTCCCTTCGGCCCTTTTTGGTAAGCAGTGAACGTACAAGCTTTACCGTTGGATTACGGGTGCTCTGTATAAGCATTGGCGCATCCTCCCTTTAATCAAACAGCGCAGCCGTTTCTGACTGCGCTATTTTATTTAAGCTTATTAGGCCCTTGCCTCGACAGCGATATCGGCCAGCTTCTTGAAGTCCGCCATATCGTTTACGGCGAGATCGGCCAGAACCTTGCGGTTCACATCCACCCCAGCCTTCTTCAGGCCGTCGATCATGCGGCTGTAAGTGGTGCCGCAGATGCGTGCGCCGGCGTTGATACGGGCAATCCAAAGCTTGCGGTACTCGCGCTTTTTGAGCTTACGGCCAACGTAGGCATAAGCCATGGAACGCATTACCTGCTGGGAAGCTGCACGGTACTGCTTGCTCTTAGCACCATAGTAGCCCTTTGAAAGTTTAAAGACCTTGCGGCGCTTTTTAACGGCATTAACTGCTCTCTTTATTCTTGCCATGATTCATTTCCTCCTACTTATAAGGTATCAGCTCGCGAACCTTTTTGGCTTCGCACTCGGCAATAAAGCCGCCCTTACGCAGTCTGCGGCCGCGCTTAGTGGTCTTTTTGGTAAGAATGTGGCTCTTATAGGCCTTTGCTCTCTTGATCTTGCCGGACTTGGTAACGCTGAAGCGTTTTGCGGCACCCCTATGGGTCTTGATTTTCGGCATGGGGTATTCCTCCTGTATTAATTGGTTTTTGGTGTTAATATCATGAACATATTGCGTCCCTCCTGCTTAGCAGGGCGGTCGATCGCAGCACTGTCCTTGACCATATCGTAGAAAGTGTCCATTACGTCCAGTCCCAGGTCACCGTGCTTTATCTGGCGGCCTCGGAAGCGGATAGTCACCTTTACCTTGTCCCCGTTCTTGAGGAACTTTTCGGTTGCCTTGGCTTTAACTTCCATATCGTGGGTATCGATAGTGGCGGAAAGGCGTATCTCCTTTATATCGATGACCTTCTGGTTCTTCTTGGCTTCCTTTTCCCGCTTGCCCTGCTCAAACTTGTACTTGCCGTAGTCCATTATCTTGCATACGGGCGGCGTGGCCTGAGGGGCTATCTTGACGAGGTCAAGCCCCGCTTCTTCGGCCATGCGAAGAGCGACGTCGCTATGAACAACGCCCTGCTGGTTGCCGTTCTCGTCGATAAGGCGCACTTCCTTATCGCGGATCTCCTCGTTAATCTGAAGTTCTTCCTTGGCTATGGTGGACACCTCCATATAAAAAATTCAGCGGACCTGAAGACCCGCCGAATACATTAGCTCAAATCCTTGCCTGTATTTACCGCGCCTGGCTGAATTCTGCCGGCGGGTGAGAAGCGGGCTGCTTCTGCTTTGCCGTTGGTTATTATATCACATTCGGGATATTTGTCAACAGTATATTCGCTGTTTTTCTGTGCTTTTATGCCTTCAGCATGCTCCTGCAATAACCTCTGAGGCTTTCTATGCTGCCCTCGGCATCCGTTGCGCTGGTTATCTTAGCGCTGCCCTGAGCGTACTCGTCTCTTCCACCACCCTTGCCGCCTGCCGCTGCGTTCACCGCCTTTATAAGCTCCCTCATGCTGGTCTTGACGTTCCTGCCGCGTGCCAGCTGATATACGAGGCTGTCCCCGTTCTCGCCAAAGAGCATCGCGAGGACGTTTTCGTCCCTTATGAGCATATCGCCAAGGTTCTTCAGCTCGTTCATGGAGCTGCCCTTCTGCATATCTATTATAAGTTTTGTGGCACCTATCACCTCCGCCTTGCCGAGCAATTCCGCCGCGATGAATTCGTTTAGCTTCTCGGTGCGCTCCTTGAGCTGATGCCTTGCGGCGGTAAGCTCGTCCCCCTGACGCAGAACTGCATTGAGCACGTCCTCCTGCTTTGCGCTGAAGCGAACTGCAAGAGAATCCACGATATCCTGATTATTCAGCGAATCCTCGACGGCGCGCATGCCGCAGGCGAACCATATGCGGGTGCCTCCCTTGTATTTTATATGGGCGGTTATCTTTATGTATCCTACCTCGCCGGAAAAAGCTACATGTGTGCCGCAGCAGGTGCAGGAATCTACCTCTCCCCCGTCAAAATATACTATGCGGATATCTCCCTTGAGGCCCTTGGCCTGCTTGCGTAGCGTGATATGCTCAAGCTCCTCGCCCTGAACCGTCTCATATGTAACAGGAACGTTGCGCTGCACCGCGCGGTTAGCCTCTCGCTGAAGTTCCTTTATCTGCTCATGGGTGAGCTGTGTGTCGAGGTCTATGGTAGCATAGTCCTCCGCCATGTGGAAGCCTACGTTCTTGGCTCCGAACAGCTTACTTGCCATGCCGGAAAGTATATGTTCTCCGCTGTGCTGCTGTGTGTGGTCCAGGCGGGGCCCGGCATCGGCGGCTATCTTTACCTTTGCACCCGCTTCTACGGCCTTATCGCAGAGATGCCATACCTCGCTGCCCTCCTCGCGGGCGTGGGTCACGCGGGAATTCCCAATAAAGCCCGTATCTGACAGCTGTCCTCCGCTTTCCGGAAAAATAGAGGTAACGTCGGTAAGTATCTCAAAGCCGTTCTCCACGGCTCTGCACCTAAGCACTGTAGCCTCGCACTCCAGCGCGCCGTTTTCGTAATAAGCCCTTTTAGTCATAAAGCACCAATGTCCTTTCAGATATGCTTATAGCATACAAAAACCGGCCAAAAATTGCAACAGTTCAAAAGGCTGCCCTAATATTATCGGGCAGCCTCGGAGTGTCTCAATATGCGGTATTTCAGTTTTGGCTGCCCTGGCGGAACCTTTCCTCTATGGATATATCCTCCACGCGCCAATCATCGGTATACGGCGCAGCCCCCGCCGAAAGCTCTACGCGCTCCTCCGGCGCCTTGGCTATCGTAAGCCCCGCCCTTATCGCGGCGGTCTCTGCGTCATCGGGGTCCCCCTCCCGTATCACGCACTCCGTGCCGGGGGCGATATGATACCACATCCACCTTGCATCCGGCACCGTAAGCCGCACGCAGCCGTGGGAATCCGCCACGCCCAGCTTATTGAAGGAGGCCGCCTCGTATGCGTTCACGTCCTTTGCGGTGTACAGCGTGGTGTGAAAGTAAATCGCCTTGCGTATCTGCGTCCAGTACTGCCCGTACCTTCCGTCCCGGGCGAACTTCGAGAAGCGCACCCTGTACGCCCCCATCTTGAAGGTCCCCTTCGGCGTGCGCCCGTTTACGCCGGTCGAGCAGAGCATATACCTCTCCGGCCGGTATTCGCCGCCCTCGTCCGCCTTGTATACCATCGTCACCTGATGCGCTATATCGACTATTATCTTATAAGTCCCCGCCTTTGGGTATCCCTTCGGCAGGCTCCTGTCCCCATCGTCCCCTATCAGCTCCTCAAAGGACATATTTACGGTAGGCGCGTATTTCGAAAATGGTATGGGCTCCGGCGTAGGTTCCGGCGTAGGTTCCGGCGTAGGTTCCGGTGTTGGCGCGGGAGTAGGCTCCGGCGTGGGCGCAGCAGTCACGGCGGCCGGGGTCATTTCAAATATGGGCTTCCCTGCCTCCGCATCGGCGCAGCCCGCAGCCAACAATATTATGAGAAGCATCACGGCGGCTGTTCTTTTCATTTTTTGCATTTCTCCTTATAGGACACGGTGTGTGGTTATAGTATGGATACGTTTTGTAAAATCATACCATCGGAGAACAGCGCTTTTCTTCGACACGGAGGCGAAAAAACCGCCCGCCGCCTTTTGTGTTGACAGGGGGCGCACATCTGGTTTATTCTGATACAAGAAGGGAGGGACAGCCCTTGAGCATAAGTACTTCCAATTTGCTTTTCTTCCTCAGCCAGACTTCAGATTTATTATCTTTTTTTCAAAAATACGAAGACGAACTCATAAAAGAAACGCCGGGCGGCTGCCTTTACGCCCTGCTGGATAAGTACGGGCTGCGTCCGGGAGATATATCTGCGCGCACCGGCACCGGCAACTACGTTTACCGCATACTCAACGATGAACGCACTCCGGGGCGGGATACCGTGGTGGCCTTCTGCCTCGCCATTGGCTCTACGTTATCGGAATGCCAGACGCTGCTGCGCATCAGCCGCCACGCCCTGCTCGATCCCCGCTTTCACCGCGATGGCGCGCTTATCTTCGCCCTCGAAAGAGGCATAGGGCTGAGCCGGTGCAATGATCTTCTTTTCGATATAAAGGAGGATACTCTGTGACGCTTAAGGACGATTTTGCCGCAAAAAGCCCGATCACGTTCGTATACGGAGCCGACGGAAGGGTATGCGCTACCCAGCGCAGGATAAGCAGCTCCGCCGTGCCGCTGTACTCTGCCCTCATGGGTCTGAACAGCCCGAGTCTGCCCAAGGTGATATCCGTAAGGGAGGACGATGAGGGGGCGACCGTGACCGAGGGGTATATCGACGGCGTTACGCTGCGAAGGGCGCTGGATAACGGAAGGCTTGGCGAGGATGAGCTCAGGTGGCTCGCCATAGATATATGCTCCGCCCTTTCTCTGCTGCACAGCAGCCGCCCGCCCATAATACACAGGGACATAAAGCCTGAAAACATAATATGCGCCGATGGCGGCGGGTATGTGCTGATAGATTTCGATGCTTCCCGTCTCTTTAAGCCGGAGGCTACCTCGGATACCGTTACCCTCGGCACCAACGGCTACGCCGCGCCGGAGCAGTACGGCTTCGGTCAGACCGGGCCGGAAAGCGACATATACTCCCTGGGCGCAACGCTCTACGAGGCGGCGGAGGGAAAGCCATACGCCGCGGGGGCCGAGATAAGCTGCCCAATGGGGCGGATAATAAAAAAATGCCTCGAATTCAGCGCAAGGGACAGGTATTCCTCTGCGGACGAGCTGCTTGAGGAGCTGGGCGTAAAAAAGAAAAATCCCGCCGTTATGCGTGCCGTGCCCGTCATTCTTGCGCTGCTGCTCGGCTTTTGCTCCGGCCTTGCCGCTGGCAGGGGGGTGCGCCCGGAGGAGGAAGCGCAGACGCGCAGCGAAGCGCCGCCTGCGGTGGAGACTGCGGTGGAGACTGCGTCTTCTGACGCGGAGATACCCTGCACCTGCGAGCTCATCACCCGCCCGAACGACGCAAGGCTGGACGGACATTCGATGTTCGACTATCCCGGCACGGAGTTTTTGCCCAAGAGCGTAAGCGGCGTTACGGAATTCCCGCTCACGCTGGATATAAAGGTCTTGGCGCCGGTATACTCAAAGGAATGCAAGGCAAAGGTCCACACCACCCAGCATTGGGAATACTCCGTTCCCAAGGGGCAGGAGGGCGAGACCATAACGGGAGACAAGATAACGGTAGACGGGCCTGGAGAGTATTACATCTTCTATTACTGCCCGGACTTCAACGGCACGGGCTACGGCGCCGACTTCGGCTTCAAGGTAAGATAAAAACGTCAAAAGAGCGGCGTTCCGCCGCTCTTTTGCTTTACCTTTTATGCTGCTTTTTATTACTGGTTCACGCCCACATACTGCACTCTCTTGTCGTAAGTAACTACATCCAGCTCGGACTTCCACTGCTCCATGAGCTGATCGTACATCTCGTCCTTCTTTTCGCTCATGATAAGATTCTTTATATCGTCCTTTACGTCCTCAAGGGGAACTACGTCGGTGCTTACATCTTTATAGCGCTTGATTATATGTATGCCGTAGGTACCCTCTACCAAGCCGGAAACGTCCCCTTCTTTCTTCAGGGCAGCTGCCGCCTTCTGGAAAGCCTCGTCATATACGTTTTCAAAGGTTTCGCCTACGATATAACCATCGGGCTTGCTGTCCATGCCGGGATCCTCATTGTATTCCTTCATAAGGGCTTCAAAGTCCTCGCCGGCGTTTACCTTGTCCAGCACTTCCTGCGCAAGGGCCTTGTAGTCCCTGTCCTTCTTGTCCTCGTCGGCATTATCGGCGTTCTTTATGAGTATATGCTTTACGTAGTACAGTCCTGCGGGGGCTACCAGCGGCTTGAGATTGCCGTAGTAGGAATAGTAGCTCTCATCGGTATTGTACTGGGAGGGATCCTTTTCGTAAGCCTCCTTATCGGCTGCGAGCTCCTTGTCGTAGCGGGCCTGTATTTCCTCGTCGGTAGGCTCTGCTATGGCAGAGTAATGTTCGTTCAATATTTTCTGGCCCAGGGCTTCGTCAACATACTGCTGCTCCATATCGGCGAGTATTGCCGCAAAGGAGTAGCCGTTGGCCTTGTACGCCGCGTCAAAGGCCTTTATGGCGTTCTCGCGGCGCTCCGTCTCGTCCTCTATTTCGCTGTCCTCATACTGGCTGAGATACCTGTTGGCGGCTGTAAGGGCGTTCTCCTTGGCCTCGTTCATCTCTTCATCGGTGAGCTCCATGCCCAGCTTATGCGCCTCCGCCACAGGTACTACGGAATTCACCAGCATATCCATTATCATCTGGCGGCCGTCCTTTGCGGTCTCGGAGTTGCTGGTATCTATGATGCCATACTGTGCATAGGTGCTGAATGCATTGTAAAATGTGGAATACAGTATCTCAACGTCGCCTACCTTTGCAACTACGGGATCCTGCACAACTGCGCTGCAGCCTGCAAAGGCACAGGCAACCATTATAACGGTCATCACCGCCGCAAGCACTCGGAGGATACGGTTGTTCTTAAGCATTGAAAATCTCCTTATCTCTTGTTGATAGCCCGATAAACAGGCAGTATACAAACCTTATTTATTTTATACTTTAGCACCTGCCATGTCAACGGAATAACGGCCTGTTTTAAAAAATGCCGCAATTTTTCCGTTCATGCGGCTGCGGATTGTCACCCATTAAAAATTCCAATGGTCAAAACCGGCTGTTTTATATAAAATTATAATAAAGGCTTTATTTTTAGCCGCCATATGGGTTATCCTTATAGTGAAAAGCGTTTTATTCGAGGGGTGATACCGCCAATGAAAAATCTGCCAAACATACTCACGCTTGTGCGCATAGCCTGCGCCGGGGTATTTGCCTATTTCTTCGTCTGCCATCAGTACAACGCCTGTGTGATAACTTTTATCATATCTATGGTCAGCGATGTGCTGGACGGAGCTATCGCCAGAAAATACGGCTGCGTATCCGATCTCGGCAAGGTGCTGGATCCACTTGCAGACAAGATAACGCTTCTCGTGGTATCCGTATGCTTCTATACCGAGGGCTGGATAATCTGGCCCATGCTGGCCGCCGTGATAATAAAAGAAAGCCTTATGATAATCGGCGGGCTGATAATGCTCCGCTCCAATGTGGTGGCTTATTCCGACCGCTTCGGCAAGGCCTCCACCGTGCTGTTCTGCGCCAGCATAACCATGGCACTTCTGGAAAAATCCCCGCTTCCGCTGCTGCTTCGACGTATATGCGGCCTCAGCACCGCGCTGTTCTGTATGTCCATAGTATGCTCCTTCATAGCCCTCGGCCACTATGCGCGCACGCAGTTCATGCGCCGCAAGGCATAGCCTCTTGCTGCAGCAACGCCGGCCGCCTCATAAGGGCGGCCTTTTCCGTGCACTAAATCTGCACTTCCGGCATAGTATAGCAGTAAACTGATATGGAGGAATATGCTTATCATGAAAAGACTGACAGCTTTGCTGCTGTGCCTTATTATGCTGTTTGCACTTACCGCCTGCAGCAAAGACGAAAGCGGCCTGCGCAAAGTAACGCTCAACGAAGTCACCCGTTCCGTATTCTACGCTCCCCTTTATGTGGCCTGCTCAAAGGGATTCTTTGCGGAGGAAGGCCTTGAGGTTGACATCGTCACAGGCGGCGGCAGTGACGCCAGCATGACGGCACTGCTTTCGGGCGAGGCGGATGCAGCTCTCATGGGCCCTGAAACAGGCATATACGTGACCAATCAGGGCAAGGCGGACCACCCTATGATAATCGCCCAGCTCACCAAGCGGGACGGCTCCTTCCTGCTTGGCAGAGAAGCGGACGACAGCTTTGATTTTTCCAAGCTGAAGGGCAAATCTATTATCGCAGGGCGCCCAGGCGGGATGCCGTATATGACCCTGCTCTATGTTTTAAGGCAGCATGGCCTTGAACCGGGCAGTGACGTTGAGGTAATAAGCAACATACAGTTCAACCTTATGGGCGGCGCATTTGAAAGCGGCACAGGCGACTACGTGACGCTGTTCGAGCCCACCGCTTCTGCCTTCGCTGCACAGGGCAAGGGCCACATTGTCACCAATATGGGCCTTGAAAGCGGCGAAGTACCTTATACCACATTCATGATGCGCAAGGATACCATAGAGAATGAGCCCGGCTTCGCGGCGGCTTTCGTCCGAGCCATATACAGGGCACAGAAGTGGGTATGGGCGGCAAGCGACGAGGAGGTCGCCTACGCAATGCAGCCCTACTTCCCGGATACCGATATCGCCACGCTGTCTGCCGTGGCAAAGAGCTACCGGGCTACCGACTCCTGGACCAAGGTTCCCACAATGACCGAGGACGCCTTCACCCGGCTTCAGGATATACTCGATGGCGCCGGAGAGCTTGCCGCGAGGATAGAGCTTTCCGAGCTTGTCGATAACAGCTTTGGCGAGGCCGCAATATCCGAGATAGGCTAAAACAAAAAAGCAGGGATGCGGGCTTTTCCCCATTCCTGCCTTTGCTTTTTATCTGAGTTTTTCCAGCAGCGCCATAGGCGTCGGCTCGTCGTAATCCGCATCCACCCTGCCGTCCGGATTGCCCCAGCGCGCAAGGGCGAAATCTACGCCCGCTCCCCGGGCGCACCGCATGTCGTACACCGTATCGCCCGCATAAAGCACCTCTGACGGTTTCGCGCCGGTACGCTCCATATACTTGAGCAGCGGCCCCGGTTCAGGCTTGTGCTCTGCCGTATCGTCCGCGCATATTACGCAGTCCGCACGGGATACAATATCCCCGAACTGCTCGCGGCTGTGCTCAAGCTCCGCCGCGTTCTTGGAGGTGGCTATGCCTATCCGGCAGCCTCCCGCCTTAAGCCCGTCCATGAGCTCACGCACACCTGGGAATGCCCTTGGCGTATCCTCGTACTTTTTAATATTTTCGCCCCAGAGCAATATGCCCCGCTGGATGTCCTCGTCCCTCACTCCCAGCATTTTAAGCCCTACATCGCTCGGTGTGCCGAAGGTGGCGCGCATCTCGGCCTTTGCAGGCGTTTTGCCGGTAAGCATTACAATGGTATCCCTCAGCGACTGCTGTATCGCCTCGCAGGTATCTATGAGGGTACCGTCCATGTCAAATACAACGTATCCGTATTTCATTTTCCGTAAAGCCAAAGCCCTCAGGCTATTTTTCCTTTTTAAATTTTTCCAGCACACGCCCCTCGCTGCCCGCGATCATACGGGCTATGTTTTCCCTGTGGCGTATACATATCAGGATAAACAGGGCTGCCGCAAAGAGTTTATTTCCCTTAGTACCCCATATAAGCGCTATGATCAGGTATGCCGCGGTGCCTGAAAGGGAAGCTGCGGATATGGTTTTTGTGGCTATCGCTACTATGGCGGCTACTATCGAGACTATACCTCCATAAAGCGGGTTGAGGGCGAACACCGCGCCCAAGGACGAAGCCACGCCCTTCCCGCCGTGAAATCCGAAGAACGCCGGATAGCAGTGGCCCAGCACGACGCCCATGGCGCCCATATAGGCGCAGTTCTCGCCGCCAAGCAGCCTGCCTATCAGCGCTCCCGCGACACCCTTCAAAAGATCTCCCGCGAAGGTGATTATACCGTCTTTTTTGCCGTATACCCGCAGCATATTTGTGCTGCCGGCATTGCCGCTGCCATGATGGCGCACGTCATCACGATGCAGCAGATGGCTGAATATTACTGCAAACTGGATGTTGCCTATTATATACCCTAAGGCTGCGGACTCTATATATGCAAGCATGACACTTTTCCTTTGTTTTTATATTATTGGAAATAACGGTTGCCGTTGGCCTTCACAAAAGGCCCGCGCAAAGCGCGGGCCTCAGCTTTGTACAGTGTACTATTGGGATTGAAGGTGCTTATTCTTCCCCGTCATCGTCCTCTTCAAGGGTGGGTACCAGCAAGGCGTTGCAGTTGGGGCAGAGGAGCTCCTCGCCGCTCTCCAGCATGTCCTCGTCAAAATAGATGGTCTCGCCGCACTCGGGGCACTGAAGCTCTACAAAATCGTCGTCCTCGTCATCCTCGTCTTCATCTTCATCGTCGGAAAGATAATCATCGATATTATCCAGCTCGTCATAGATGTCATCCAGGCATTCGTCTATCTCGGCCATGGCGGCTTCGTTCTCGTCGATAGCGTCGGCCATTTCGTCCATGGTAGATATCATGGCGTTCAGGAGCTTGCCCTGGCCTTCCCCGCCGATATTCATACCCTCGGCAAGACCTTTGAGATATGCGACCTTTTCTTTCATATAACCCATAGTTGACCTCCTTTTTTTTCTGTTAGAATGCGTTATACGCGCTCCATATATTCGCCGGTACGGGTATCGATACGCACCTTGTCGCCCTCGTTTACGAAGAGAGGAACGACTATCTTCAGGCCAGTCTCAACGGTGGCAGGCTTGTTTGCGCCGGTAGCGGTATCGCCGCGGACACCGGGTTCACACTCGGTAACGGTAAGAGTTACGAAGTTGGCAGGCTGTACGGAGAAGGGATTACCCTTGAAAAAGCGAACTGTAACGGTATCGTTTTCGATGATGTAGTTGATAGCATCCTCTACCTGCTCGTGATTCAGGGGCAGCTGCTCGTAAGTCTCTGTGTCCATAAAGTAATACAGGTCACCATCGTTGTAGAGATACTGCATCTCCTTTGTTTCAATGTGAGCGGTGGGATACTTGTCGGTGGGGCTGAAGGTGCGCTCGAGCACCGCGCCGGTCATAACGTTCTTAAGGCGGGTACGTACGAACGCGGCGCCCTTACCGGGCTTAACGTGCTGAAAATCGACGACGGACCAGACCTGTCCGTCTATTTCTACGGTTACGCCCTTCCTGAAATCGCCAGCCATGATCATAAGGAATTACCTCCAAAGTAAAAAGTATCGTGTATATTACCTACACTGCATTATGTGCAGATTATACCATCAGTTGACAAGGACACACAAGGTTTTAGAAGACCCTAAAGAGCTTGTTTTGAGGGCGATCCAAGGCCGAGGAGCGCAGTACT
>ERZ773193.2018-NODE-2018-length-23251-cov-27.304277_pt1 | contig 23251 bp, 17 predicted proteins | sample MGYA00511110_ERZ773193 | MGnify/ENA primary metagenome ERZ773193 (study PRJEB29015, sample SAMEA2737784) | human gut metagenome | biome: human gut; feature: human-associated habitat; material: faeces | place: China | collected 2012 ...
GCAGGCTCTTGGGGTTGGAGATCAGGGGTGCGAAGTCGGTCATGGTGCCGATGCCCAGGAAGATCAGCGGGGGGTAAATGCCCAGCTTGACGCCCATGTAGAGCATATCGGCCAGACCGCCGTTGTTCAGGATCTCGACCCACATCGGGTGCTCGAGGCCGTCACCGACGAAGTACTGCATATGGATGACGCCGCTGCCGGGGAGGTTGGCCAGGATCATGCCGAAAGCCATGGGCAGCAGGATCAGAGGCTCGAACTCTTTGACGATAGCGAGGTAGAGCAGGAAGCAGCCCACGCAGATCATCACTGCGTACAGCCAGCCGCCCGGCTCACCGAACTTGGCAAAACCGGAACTCTGGAAAATACCGACCAGAGTCTCAATAAACTGAGTCATGTTTTTCCTCCTGTGTTAAAAGGGTGCGGTGGTGTCGTTGACGCCAGCCTTGCCCCAGCCATTCTTGCCGCGGCGGACTGCCTTCAGCACATACTTGCCGTTGCCCATAGAGTAGATGGCTGCCATGATGGCTGCCACAACGTCGCCGGGGATGCCGGCCTCGACCTGCGGGGCAGCAGCCTTTGCAGGAGCGGGCGCAGCGGCCTGTTTCACAGGAGCAGCCGGTTTTGCAGCAGAAGCAGCCTTGGCAGCTGCCTTCTTGCCGTTCATGGCGTCAAAGATCTTGCCCTCCAGCGTGATGATGGCCATCAGCAGGACGAGGATCAGAAACACCAGCACAATACCGGTTATGGTAACGATCACATCATAACCTAAATCCATGGTCTTCCTCCTATTTACTTTTTTCTTTGCCGCCCGGGGGGCGGGCGGCAAAAAGCGATTTGAAGATATTATACAATATTTTCCGGGTCGATTCAACAACTATGAACAAAAATCATATTGTTTTTCACGGTTCTGTGAACAGCACTTCTCTCTCAGCGGCGGCCCATGCGGGGGGTGGCGTCCATGAAGCCGGTCTCCAGCTTGTCGCCCAGACGCAGGCTCATGGCCGTACCCAGCGCGACACAGTTGACGGGGTCAGGCGAGACGGTCACTTCCACCTTCAGCTCCTGGCTCAGGTACTCAGGCAGACCGTGGAGCTGTGCGCCGCCGCCGGTGAGGACGACGCCGTTGCGGTAGATGTCGCCGGCCAGCTCCGGAGGAGTCTTCTCCAGCACCTGATGAGCGGCGGTGCCGATCTGCTCGCTCAGGCGCATGACCGGCTCGTAGAGGTCGGCGGTGGAGACATTGACGCGCACGGGCAGGCCGGTGAGCAGGCTGCGGCCCTTGATCTCCATGGTCTCGTTGAAATCCGCCTTCTGGGGGCAGCAGGCCACGTTCTTTTTCAGGTTCTCAGCGGTGCGCTGGCCGATGGCGATGCTGAACTTGTTGCGCACGAACTTCAGGATCTCTTCGTCGTAGTGGTTGCCGGCCACGCGGACGCTGGTGGCCTTGACCTTGCCGCCGAGGCTCAGCACGGCGATGTCGGTGGTGCCGCCGCCGATGTCGATGATCATCCGGCCGTCCGGCACGGTGATGTCGATGCCGGAGCCGAGAGCTGCGGCGATAGGCTCATCAATGAGGTAGACCTGACGCGCACCGGCGGCCATAACGGCCTCCACCACAGCGTCGCTCTCGATGCCGGTGATGGCGGCAGGCACGCAGACGGCCACACGGGGCTTGACCATGTGGGAGCTGTAGACCTGATTGACGAAGCGGCAGATGAGCTCCCGGGTCATGGTGTGGTCGCTGATGACGCCATCCTTCAGCGGGAAGATGGCAGAGATGTAGTTGGGCGTGCGGCCCACCATTGCAAGGGCCTTGTCGCCGGCCTCAAGCACGCAGTTCTTGCGGGTATCCACCGCCACCACGCTGGGCTGGTTGAGCACGACGCCCTGCCCCTCCTGCGCGATGATGATGGTCGTCGTACCAAGATCGATACCGATGTCATTCTGTGCCATAATCGTGATATTTCCTTTCTCTGCTGCCCATTCTCTATTTCCATCGCCCATCTCCGGGCGCGGGTCATCAAAACACATTATAGTATAACACAGGTGTATCCAAAAAGAAACCCTTAAAGGTTCTCCTGCTCCGGGGGCAGAGCCTGAGCCAGCAGGGCGGCCAGGCCGCTGTAGCGCAGGTTCTGGCGGATGTTGGACATCATCCGGTTCACCACGTCCCGCCGGCCCACCACGATGCAGAGCTTCCGCCCGCGGGTGACGCCGGTGTAGAAGAGGTTGCGGTAGCACAGGCGGGGCGGCACCTGCGCCGCCGGGAGGATGACCGCCGGGAACTCGCTGCCCTGGCTTTTGTGTACTGTGATGGCATACGCAATTTCCAGCTCGTTGAGGTTCTCCGCCGGGTAGACCAGCCGCCGGTCGTCCATCCGCACCACCATGGAGCGGCTGCGCACGTCGATGGACTCCACGATGCCGATGTCGCCGTTGTAGGCGCCCACACCCTGTTCCCCGCCGATGCGCTGCCACGTTATCTCGTAGTTATTGCGCACCTGCATCACTTTGTCCCCCACCCGGAAGACCCGGGCCGCGCTCTGCAGCTCCGGCTTGCCCTTCCTGGGCGGGTTGAGCATGGCCTGTAACTCCGCGTTGAGGGCCTGGGTGCCGGTGGGGCCGAGCTTCGTGGGGCAGAGCACCTGAATATCCTTCACCGGGTCGAACTGGTAGCTGCGGGGCAGACGGGTGGTCACAAGGTCGCAGACCAGCTTCTGGGCTGCGTCGCCGTCGGCTTCGAGGAAGAAGAAATCGTCCGTCTTTCCTCCCTTTTTCAGCGGTTCGCCTGAGATGATGTGGTGGGCATTCTCCACGATGAGGCTCTGAGCGGCCTGCCGGAATATCTCGTTGAGGCAGACCGTCGGCACCAGCCCGGAACGGATGATCTCGCCGAGGATATTGCCCGGGCCGACGCTGGGCAGCTGGTCGGCGTCGCCTACCATAATAATACGGCAGCTGTACCGCAGTGCCGCAATGAGGGCCTGGAACAGCTTGACATCCACCATACTCATCTCGTCGAGGATAACGACGTCGCACTTGAGCAGGTTCTTGTCGTTGTGGATGAAGCTGACCACGCCGCCGGTGTAGTCCACTTCCAGCAGGCGGTGGATGGTGGAGGCTTTCCGGCCCGTCAGCTCGCTCAGACGCTTGGCGGCGCGGCCTGTGGGAGCACAGAGGGCTACCCGTTCGGCCTCGTTCTCGAGCAGCTGCAGGATGGCGTTGACCGTGGTGGTCTTGCCGGTGCCGGGGCCGCCGGTGAGGACAAGGCAGTTCTCGGTCATGGCCTTACGGATGGCTTCCTTTTGGAGCGGCGCGTAAGCAAAGCCCTGCGCCAGTTCCAGAATCTGGATGTTCTTGTCGAGGCCGTGGGCCGTCTGCTTCCCGCGCCTGGTCAGCATTGCCAGACGGTCGGCGATGTCCTGCTCTGCGGCCAGCAGATCCGGCAGATAAATATACGGTGTGCCGTCGAACATCCGCACCGCCAGTTTCCCGGTCTGGATGCAGCTGTCCAGCGTCGCCGCCAGCTTTTCGGGGGGCTGGTGGATGAAGTTCGACGCCGTTTCCAGCAGCTGCGCCCGGGGCAGACAGGTGTGGCCATTGCCTGCGTTGTGGCGCAGGGTGCGCAGGAGGGCGGCTTCCAGCCGCTGGGCGCAGTCCCCTGCCATCTGGTAATACTGGGCGATGCTGTCGGCATGGCGGAAGTCCAGCTGCAGCGGCTCCCCGCACAGCAGGTAGGGGTTCTGCTGGATGGCCTGCATGGCCCCCGGCCCGAAGGTGCGGAAGACTTCCATCGCCCGGCGGGGGCTGATCTCGAACTGAGCCAGATAGGCGATGAGCTCCCGCATTCCGAACATCCGCTTGAACTCCTGCTGGATGCGGTCGGCCTTGTCCGCCGAGATGCCCGGGATGAGGGTGAGCTGGGCGGGGTCGTTGGCGATAACTTCCAGCGCCGCCGCGCCGAATTTGTCAATGATCTTATCCGCCGTCCGAGCCCCGATGTAGGGCAGCGACCGGCTGGCGAGGAAGGCGTAGACGGCCTCGAGGTCTTTGGGCATATCCGTCTCGCACTCCTGTGCGTGGAACTGTCGGCCATAGGTGGCGTGGTTCTCGTACCTGCCCCGGCAGACGACGCTCTCACCGGCGTGGAGCTCTCCCACCACGCCGCACACAACGGTGACGACACCGCCGCCCGACACCTCGAACACAGTGTAGCCGTTGTCCTCGTTCAGGTAGATGATGTCCTCTACCGTGCCTTCCAGCCGTTCCAGCTCCTGCTCCATCGTCCCGCCTCCTCGTTTTGACACAACTATATATAGTATAGCGGTTTTGGGGGGATTTGTAAATACAACAAAAGCTCCCCCAAAGGGGAGCTGTAGGCGAGGTTTAATCCCCCACCCCATATGCATTTTCTTTCATCAGCCGATTGCGCACTGCAAAGTACGCCGGGATGAGGAAGAAGCAGGCGAAGAACCATGCCACAGGGTTGGCGATGCAGGCCGCAAAGTAGCCCCAGAGCGGCACGAACCAGAAGCCCACCATGGCACGGGCGACCATCTCGGCCACGCCCGCGAACATGGCAAGGCCGGAATAGCCCAGACCCTGGATGGTGTAGCGGTAGATGATGAGGACGGCCAGCGGGATGTAGAACACGCTGTTCCAGAAGATGAAGCTGCGGGCATTCGCCATGATCTCCACCTCGCTGCTCTCGAGGAAGAGGCTGATGAGCGGCACATCCAGCACACGCAGGATGAGGAAGGATGCCACACTGTAGACGCAGCCAATTCCCAGCGCAGTATTGACGCCCCGGTCCACACGCTTGAGGTCGTGAGCGCCCATGTTCTGGCTGGCGTAGGTGGTCATGGCGGTGCCGATGCTCTCCAGCGGCACCGAGAGGAACTGGGCGGCCTTGCTGCCTGCGGTCTGCGCGGCCACGATGCTGCTGCCCAGACCGTTCACCGCGCCCTGCAGCACGACACTGCCGATGGCGGTGATGCTGCACTGCAGGCCCATAGGGATGCCCATGTTGCAGAGCTTGAGGCAGTGGCTGGCGCTCAGACGGCCCTCTTCCCTGCTCCATTTCAGCTCCGGGTAGTGGCGGCCGATGTAGATGAGACTGCCGATGCCCGCCACCGCCTGACTGAACACGGTGGCGAAGGCCGCACCGAACGCCCCCATCCGGAAGATGAGGATACAGAGCAGGTCGAGGCCGATGTTCAGCACGCTGGCCACCAGCAGGAAATAGAGCGGCCGCTTGCTGTCGCCCAGCGCGCGCATGAGGGCGCTGGTGACGTTGTACAGCAGGGTGAAGGGGATGCCCCAGAAGATGGTGCGGATGTAGATGTCCGCGATGTCGATGATGTTGTCGGGGGTGTTGGTCCAGACCAGCACCGCCCGGGTCAGGGCCACCGTCACCACCGTGAGCACGACGGCAAAAAAGAGGCTCAGCCAGACGGTATTGGCGGTGTAGCGCCGCATCTCTCTGTAGTCCTTCGCGCCGAAGGTCCACGAGATGGGGATGGAGAAGCCGCAGGCGATGCCGTTGACGAAGCCCAGCACCAGATAGTTCAGGCCGCCCACGCTGCCCACCGCCGCCAGCGCATCCACGCCCACGAAACGGCCCACGATGATGGTATCGGCCAGATTGTAGAACTGCTGGAACAGACTGCCCAGCATCAGCGGCACCGCAAAGGCAAGGATGAGCTTGAGCGGGCTGCCCTGTGTCATGTCTTTTGTCATACAAAGCCCCTCCCCGGGCGGTCACTTAACATTTCTTTGCCGGATCTTTACCGACAAAAACGCCCTGCCGGACGAGGGGCAGGACGTTTTGCGTTTCATGAGTGGTATTATACTCAGCTCATCGTGATTTTGCAAGGGGTTTTTCTCAGATTTCTTCGTACAACATTGCTATTTTCTATCGGCGGTTTTTGGTGATTGTGCGCAGTGGAGCGGCAAGGCCCTCCTGCCGCGCTCCCTCTCAGCCCACGCTTTCAGCCTTCATAATCGTACATCCATGCAGAGTCAGAAGATGCGGAGTCATAAAAGAAATCCCACGGAAAATAGTCATGGAGCCTTACCCATTTGTTTGGTTTCCAATATGTGGAGTCATAAAAGGGATCCCCCCAAGCATGACCCCTGATCCGTGTCTGCAGAATTGGTTTCCAATATAACTGATCACCCTCCTGCACCGGCTGCCACTCCCACCAATAATCGTCGCTTCTCCCCATCCATTTTCTTGTCTCCCAATTTCCTCTCAAATCCGGCGGCGGACCGCCATCCTTGCCCGGCTTCCACACCAAGTCACCCTGACTGTCCGTTACCCATCCGCCTGTTTCCGGCTGCTGGGTGCTTGTTTCCGGCTGCTGGGCGCTTGTCTCCGGCTGCTGGGTGCTTGTCTCCGGCTGCTGGACCGTGGTGAGGCTGTCCGGCGAGAGAGTCGGGAGGCCGCTGAGGTCACCGACGGAGGGGGCCGGGTCGTCCTTCTTGCTGTCCTGCTTCCCGCCCACGAGCTTCACGATGTTACCGGTAAATGTCTTCCACACCGTCGGGTTGGAGGCGGGCTGCTTCGGCTGCTGGGCCGTGGTAAGGCTGTCCGGCGAGAGAGTCGTCAGCCCGCTGAGGTCACCGACGGTACCCGTTCCCGGCTGAGTCAGCCCGGGCTGTCCGCTCAGGGAGCCGCCTTCCAGACCGGAGAGGACCGTTCCCCATTGCTCTTTCTCCTGCTTGCGGCGGGCGATCGCCTCCTCCACCCGGGCAGTCTCCTGTGCTTTCTCTTCCTCATCGCCAACGTGGTACACGAGGACCAGTTCCTTGCCGTTTTCGCGCAAGACATTCTCATACAAGAACTTTTCTCTCTCACGCGAGAACATTTCTCTATCATATCCTGTCTGCCCGACAACATGGAATCTATAAATTCCTTCATGGTACAGCCCGAATTCGAACGCACCCTTCGCGCCGACCAGATCTTTGATCCGGGCCAGCGGAATGACGGCCTCCATCTCCTGCCCTTCCCCATCAAGGAATCGGACGCGGAGTTCATCGACCTCCTTTGCAAGCTCCCGCAGCGAGTCGCCTGTCATCCAAAAGAGCGAACCGTGGGCATCGAAGCGCAGGACCTTGTTGACCGGGTCATACTCTGCCGTGGTCACATCTGCAAGCTCCTGTGTGCCATCCGGATGGGTGATCACGCCCATGGCCTCGTACATCTGCTTCACACGGTCCGGCACCTCGCCGACCTGCACGCTTGGAGCGTCGTCCTCGTCGTCGTCCTCGGTATCATCGGGCTGCTCCGGCTGCTCCGGCTTGTCCGGCTGCTCCGGCTTGTCTGGCTGCTCCGGCTGGGAGGGCGTCCGCCGGTCGTAGCTGTAGTCCTCCATCTTCTTCCCGTCGGGGTCGTAGCGGGTCAGACTACCGCCCGTCACCTTGTGGTCGTCGTCAGAGAGGGCGTCATTGGGGATCTCGCCGACTATGCCGCCGCCGATGGCCGCAGTTTTGCCGCCGGTGCTTGCGCCTGCCTTGGCCTCCACCTCGGCGTCGCCGGAGATGATGATGTGATTGGGATTGCTGGGCGGCGCATCCGGGTCTATCTCAGACCACGCACCCGCGCCGTCGCCAATGCCTGCCGCGCCGGGGCGGGGGTCGCCGCTGTAGCTGCCGCCCGTGGCCGACACCTTGCCGCCGGAAATCTCGATGTCGCGGCCCGGGCCGTACACACCGCCGCCGATACCGGCAGCACCCTCACCGCCCACGGCTTCTACCGTGCCGCCGGTGATCTCGATGTTTCCGGCACCGCTTTCGTAGCCGCCGCCGATGCCTGCGCCGTCTTTGCCGCCTTCGGCGGTGAGGGAGCCTTTGGTGTCGTTGTCGTCCTTGATGGTCAGCTTGCCGGAGATGGTTTTGCCATCTTCAGACCTTTCATCGTTCTTCTCAAGGCCCGCATTGTTGCTGCCGCTCTTCAGCTCGTTGGCGCCGTCCAGCTCGATGGCGGCATCGTGGTCACCCTGCACGGTGACGGCGGCTTTGCCCGCATCGACTGGGCTGTCACCGCTGCCGTCCCCCTCCTTCTTGCCGCTGACGTCGATCTTCAGGTCGTCGAAGGTGACGTCCACGTTGCCCTCGGAGGTGTCGATGGTGACGGTGTTCTTATCCGACTCGCCGGTGATGACGGTCTCCCCCTCATCCTTCTCGAAATCCTTTTCACCCTGCTTGACATTGTTATAGTTTCCGCTTTCATCGCTCGCACCTTTGACCGTAATGTCGCCGTCGGCGATGTTCCATGTTTTCGCATAGGCCGGGATGCCGGAGCTCACCACGATGCCCGCGATGACGGCGGCGGCCACGCCCCGCCGGAGTGCGCTCTTCAGTCTCATAGTACATCTCCTTTCGTTCTGTGTATCATGCAATGCCGTCGCTGCGGCTCAGAGGCTCTCCTTTGAGATGCTTATTTCTTTGGGCTGCCCCAAGTCCTCCGGCAGCCAGAGCTTTATCTCACCCTGGGTATCCGGCAGGTCGTCCCAGTCGTCACCGATCTGGCTGTGCTTCCATCTCGCATCCTGCGGCAGAGTGACATACTTTGTGCCATCCGGGACGGTGGTTTCCAGCAGGAAAAGCCGTGGCTTATCCTCCTCGGGAGCGGTGTCCTCATATCGGTAAGCCAGCTGTTTCAGGGACTCGTCAAGCCCGATTCTCGGCGTTTCCGTTCTCGCAGGCTCGAGCCACCAATCCAAACTCGGGAGGTCGTCCCTTTTTTTCGCGAGTTGGAAGTCCATCATCTCCCGCTCTTGTTTCAGTAATTCGTCGAGTTCACGTCTGAGTTCTTCACTCGTTTTTTGCTCTACCGTTTCCTCTCTCTCAGGCTCGAGCCACCAATCCAAACTCGGGCGGTCGTCCCTTTTTTTCGCGAGTTCGTGGGTCAATATCAGCCACTCCTGCGGCTCTGGCGTCTGCACCGGCACCCACTCCAGATAGCGCTCTGACAGGTCGTCCCGCGTTTCGCCGTCCAGCCGGAGGCTGATGTCCTCCCTGTTCTGCTTCAGCTCCACGTCAGCGTCCTCGCCCGCCGCGTCGGCCATCTTGTCCACGCTATAGTGGGTCATGGTGTCCTCATAGCGGAAGAAGATGTCCTCCACGCCGTCCTCCCGGAGACTGGAGATGTCGGTGGTGACGGTGGAGCGGGGAGCGGCGCTCTCAATAAGCACCACACCCCCCGGGGTGAGGACCTCTCCGGCGTCGCCGGCCTTTAAGCTGCCGGGCATGGGGTCGGTGCTCTCAATAATGGCCAAAGCAGAATCCCACCGCTGGATGGTGACCCGGCTGGAAAAGAAGCCGCCCACCACCATGCCGCCGGGCAGGGGTTCGGGGGCGTTCTCCTGCACCGGGGGCGGGACGTCATCATCATCGTCGTCCTCGTCGTCGTCCGGCTGGGGCTTGGGGGTGGAGGTGTAGTCGTAGCCCATCCCCTCCATCACGGTGCCGTCCGCGTTCAGACGGGTCAGCCGTCCTCCCGTCACCTTATGTTCATCGTCAGAAAGGTTCTCCGTGGGTACTTCGCCGTAGCTGCCGCCGATGGCCGGGGCCTTGGCGTCCGTCATCTGGCTTCCCGCCTTGGCCGTCACCTCGGCGTCGCCGCAGATGTAGAGGTCTCCCGGGTTCGAGTCGTCGGTGTCGTCCGACGCGCGGCCTGCTCCGTCGCCGATGCCTGCCGCGTTGCTCCCGCCCACAGCCTCGATGGTGCCGCCCCGGATGGTGATGTTGCTGCCGGTGCTCTCGATGCCGCCGCCGATGCCTGCGCCGCCGAAACCGCCCTCGGCGGTGAGGGAGCCGTCCTTGCCCTTGTCGTCCTTGATGGTCAGCGTTCCCTCCGACTCATGGCCGTTCTTTTCGAGGCCCGCATTGTAGTCGCCGCTCTTCAGCTCGTTGTCGCCGTCCAGCTCGATGGCCGCATCGTGGTCACCCTTCACGGTGACGGCTGCATTGCTCTCCCGGACAGGGCTGTCATCGCTGCCATCCCCCTCCTTCTTGCCGCTGACGTCGATCTTCAGGTCGTCGAAGGTGACGTCCACGTTGCCCTCGGAGGTGTCGATGGTGACGGTGTTCTTATCCGACTCGCCGGTGATGACGGTCTCCCCCTCATCCTTCTCGAAATCCTTTTCACCCTGCTTGACATTGTTATAGTTTCCGCTTTCATCGCTCGCACCTTTGACCGTAATGTCGCCGTCGGCGATGTTCCATGTTTTCGCATAGGCCGGGATGCCGGAGCTCACCACGATGCCCGCGATGACGGCGGCGGCCACGCCCCGCCGGAGTGCGCTCTTCAGTCTCATAGTCCGTCCTCCTTTGGTCTGTTCGTCTTTTGAAGAATCAGCCTTTTCTGATGCAAGTTTACCAAAAAAGCCGGATGATGTAAATAAAAACTGCGCGAATCGTGGTGTTTTCGGCGTGAATGGCGCAAAAAAGCCCTCCCGAGCGGGGAGGGCCATAGCCTGTCTTATTCAGAGTAGTGCGCCAAAAACTGCTTGGTGCGCTCCTCCTGGGGGTGGTCGATGAGCTGGCGGGCCGGGCCTTCCTCCACCACGACGCCGCCGTCCATGAATAGGATGCGGTCGGCCACGTCGCGGGCGAAGTGCATCTCATGGGTGACGATGATCATGGTGGTCTTTCGGTCGGCGAGGTCCCGCAGGACACGGAGGACTTCGCCGGTCAGCTCCGGGTCAAGGGCGCTGGTGGGCTCATCGAAGCAGAGGATGTCCGGGTGGAGCGCCAGTGCGCGGGCGATGGCCACCCGCTGCTGCTGACCGCCGGAGAGCTGGTGGGGGTAGTGTCCCGCCCGCTCCGACAGGCCCATCTGGGCCAGCAGGTCACGGGCCTGTGCTTCCAGTTGGGCGTGGATGGCCTTTTTGTTGGCCTTGTAGTCGGGCTGCTCCTTCGCCAGAAGCTCCCCCGCCAGCATCACGTTTTCCAGCGCGGTGTACTGGGGGAAGAGGTTGAAGTTCTGGAACACGAGGCCGAAGTGGAGGCGCTTTTTCCGCACCTCGCTCTCCCGCTGGGTGGCAGGGTCGGCGGCGTCCCACATGGTCTCGCCGTTCACCCTGATGACGCCGGTGTCGGGACGCTCAAGGAAATTCAGGCAGCGCAGCAGCGTTGTCTTGCCCGAGCCGGACGAGCCGATGATCGCCAGAGCCTCGCCCTGTTCCAGTGTGAGCGAGATGTCCTTGAGAACTTTCGTCTCGCCAAAGTTTTTCCCGATGCCGGAGGCTTCGAGTAATGCCATAATTCAGTATCCTCCTTAGCAGCGGAAATAGTCCATCTTTTTCTCGGCCCAGTCCAGCAGCAGGGTGAGTGCGCCGACAAAGACGAGGAAGAAAATCGCGGTGGAGAACAGCGGCCAGATAAGTCCCTTGGCGCTGTACTCCTTCGCCATCATGATGATCTCCTTGTTGGCGATGACATTCGCCAGCGAGGTATCCTTCACCAGCGTGATGACCTCGTTGCCCATCGGGGGCAGGATGCGCTTGACGACCTGCAGGAGCGTGACCTTGAAAAAAATCTGGCTCTTGGTCATGCCAAGCACCTGACCGGCCTCGGTCTGGCCTTTCGGCACAGCCTCGATGCCGCCGCGGTAGATCTCAGAGAAGTAGCAGGCGTAGTTGATGGCGAAAGCCACCACCGCCGCCACCAGACGGCCCGAAGAGCCGGAGGGCCAGGGGTTGGTCATACCCAGCAGGCCGGGGCCAAGGTAGATGACGATGATCTGGAGCATCAGCGGCGTACCGCGGATGACCCACACGAAGGTCTTGACGACGCCCCGCAGCGGTGCGCACCGGCTCATGGAGCCAAAGGCCACCACAAGGCCCAGCGGCAGCGAAAACAGCAAGGTCAGAAAGAACAGCTCACAGTTGAGCGCGAATGCGCCGGTCAGACGCTCCAAAATCACAGTCACAGAATCACTACACCTATCCGTTTATAATGTAAGTTACTCAGCCAGAGTCAGGCCGTACTTGTCAGCCAGAGTCTGCATGGTGCCGTCAGCCTTCAGCTCGTCGAAAGCGTTGTCCACAGCCTCGGCCACGTCGCTGCCCTTGCGGAAGGCCACGCCGTACTCCTCGACGTTCAGCTCATCCACCATCTTGAGGTTTGCGTAGTCGGTACCCTCGCCGATCATGGCAGAAGCCAGAGTCAGGTCGAGGATGGCGGCGTCAGCAGTGCCAGCGGCGACTTCCATCAGGCAGTCGGTCTGAACAGCCTTGGAGATGAAATCAGCCTGAGACAGGTCGGCGTTCTCGGTGATGGTGGTCTCACCGGCAGAGCCGGCCTCGGCCACCACTGTCTTGCCGATGAGGTCGGCGGTGGAGGTATAATCGGTGCCGTCCTTCACCACGACGACCTGGGCGTTCTTGACGTAGGGCTTGGTGCAGGCCATATTCTCCTCGCGGTCATCGGTCAGGGTCAGGCCGTTCCAGATGCAGTCGATGCTCTTTGCAGCCAGCTCGGTCTCCTTGGTGTCCCAGTTGATCTCCACGAACTCCGGCTCGACACCCAGCTTCTCACAGACAGCGGTGGCCAGCTCGGTATCGAAACCGGTGAAGTTGCCGTCGGCGTCGGTGTAGTTCATCGGCTCATACACGGTGTAGCCGATGACCATCTTGCCGTTGGACTGGATGTAAGCCAGGTCGCTGTCAGCGGCCACGGAGCTTGCCGGGGCGGCAGAGGCGGCGGCAGAAGAAGCAGCCGTGGAAGTGGATGCAGAACCGCCGCAGGCGGCAAGGCTCAGTGCCATCGCACCGGCCAGAAAAGCAGATACCAGACGTTTCATGTTGTAATTTCCTCCCTCAGATTCAGCAGAAGCGACGCTTCGTTTTACCGCTTTACCATGCTAAATTGTTAAACTGTGACTATAGAATAGCGCGTTTTGCCCCGTTTTGCAAGAGGAAAACCGATTTTTTCGCGTTTTGCCCGCAGACCGCCCCTTTCCGATAGGGTTTTCGGTGTATTTGTACAAAGGACAAAAAGAAAACCGCCACCTCACGGTGACGGTCAGACTTTCCGTTCAATTTATAATGACGCATTCTCAAACGCATCCCCTGCGGCCTTTTGCAGGGCGTCGATGGAGATGGTGCAGAGGGCCGCGAGGTCGGCGTCCGAGCCGTCGGCAGGGATGTCCGCCACCTCTTTCTCAGTCTTGCCCTTGAGGTAGCTGCAATAGCCCTCGCTGTGCTCGTACCACTCCTTGCCGAGGCTGGATGCGTTCCGCATCCCGTAGCTGTCGCCCAGCTCAAGCTTGGAGCGGACGGTGTCCGGGGCGGTGACGCCGCCGTCTGCCGCGATGGTCAGCGCAGGCTCTGCCATGTCGCCGATGGCGCTGGTCACACGGCCATCGGCATCCAGAGTCAGGGCCACAACGGTAAGGTCAACTTCTGCGTTCACATCCTTGTCGTCGGTGGCAGTGATGTCCGAAGAGGCATTCTCCGCCTCCACGCCGAGGCTCACCCGGTCGCCCTTCGCCGCGCCGAGGGCGGACGCATTCGTGCAGGCTTTCGCCACGGCATCTCGGTACTGATCCACCCGGATGGTGCAGCCGGACAGCAGGTCGGCGTCCACGGCCTTGCCGTCCTTATCCGTTTCCAGCATGGATGCCTGCTCGGGCGTCATGCCGGTGAGGTAGTCGGCGAAGTCATCGGCCTGCTCGGCCCACCCCTTTTTCAGCGAAGATGCCGCTGCCAGCGGGTAGTCGTCCCCTTTCTGGCGCTTGGTGCGGTAGTCGGTGGGCATGGTGACGACGCCTTTGCCGTCGGCGGTAACTTCCACTTCCAGCTCATCCAGCATCACGTCGGCCAGCTTGCCGTCTCCGTCCAGCAGGACGGCGGCGGCGATGGTATGGATGGTGCCGGTGCGGGCCTCGTCGGAAGCCTCGGTCAGGATGCCGAGGCCGGTCTTCCAGCCGCCGGTCTGGGTGGTGCTGGCGCTGCCGGACGAGCCGGACATGGCGTTCGAACTGCTCATGCTGCCGGAATTGCTGTTGCCTTTGCGGCAGCCGGACAGCAGCAGTGCCGCCGCCACGGCACAGCTCAGAAGAGCTTTTTGTCTCTGTGTCATAAGCGTTACGCTCCCTTTCATCTCTTTGGGAGTAGTATAGCCCGACACAGCGCCAATCATGCACATTTGCCATGAGACCGACGTGTTATCTGGCAAAGTTCCAAAATACCAGCGTGTTATCGTCACAAATCAAACTTTGCCACGTTGGCAAACTTAAGGCATGCTGGCAAAGTAGGTAGTTTGCCAATCAGGAGAACTTTGCCAGGTTGGCAAACAATCAATATTGAACGATATATCATTTGATTTATAGAACTTTGCCACTTATTCCACCGCAGTATCGCTCACATCAGCGGGCTCAGCAGGCGGAGCACACTGTCCAGCAGCGTCCCGGCCAGCGAGGTGCGGCAGTCGGCCAGCTGCACTTCCCGGCACTCTGGCAGGGTGCGAAGCACATCGTCCCGCAGAGCAATGACCTGACTGTTATAGAGCAGCAGCGCCCCGCACTCAAAGTGGAGGAAGAGGCTGCGGTAATCCATGTTGATACTGCCCACCACGGCGGCGCGGTCATCGCTGACGTAGCACTTGGCGTGGAGGAAGCCGGGCGTGAACTCGTAGATGCGCACCCCCGCCCGGAGCAGCGGCACATAATAGGAGCGGGTCAGCCGGAAGATGAGCTTCTTGTCCGGGATGCCCGGCAGCACCAGCCGGACGTCCACGCCCCGCTTTGCCGCCGCCTTGAGGGCTTCCAGCATGGTCTCGCCCACCGCGAAGTAGGGCGTATAGATATAGACGTACCGCTGGGCCTGATTGATGATATTCAGGTAGACCGTCTCGGCCAGAGCCTCTTCGTCCAGCGGGCTGTCCCCGTAGGGCTGTATCACTCCGTCCGACTGGGCAGACAGGGACTCAGCCTGAGGCATAAAGGGCGCATAATCCTCCTCGCTGGGGCGGAAGGCGTTCCAGTGGTCGAGGAACATCACCGTGAAGTTCCAGACCGCCGCGCCCTCGGTGCGGAGAGCTGCGTCCTTCCAGTAGCCGAACCTCTCTTCTTCATTGATATACTCGTCGGCCAGATTGATGCCGCCCGTATAGGCTGTATTTCCGTCCACGACCACGATCTTCCGGTGGTCGCGGTGATTCATGACCAGCGACACCAGCGGCACCACCGGGTTGAACGGGATGCAGCGGATATGCGCTCGCTCCATCTGCACCACGAAATCGGACGGCAGACCCAGCAGACTGCCGAAATCGTCGTAGATGAGCCGGACATCCACCCCCTGCGCCGCCTTGCGGACAAGGATGTCCTCTACCCCCTTCCACATCTTGCCGGTGCGGACGATGAAGAACTCGAGGAAGATGAACCGCTCTGCCTTTTCGAGGTCGGCCAGCAGGTCAGGGTACATGGCCTCACCGCAGGGGTAATATTTTGCCGTGGAGTTTTTCCATGCGGGGTACGGCCCGTACTCCGAAACATACCGGCTCAGTCCCCTGCTGGCGGGGTCGAGGGCGTCGGTCTGGCCCGGCTGCTGGGCGAGGTCGGCGGTGTGCTGGCGCTCCACCGCCTGCATCCGCTGGCGCATCCGCTTGGCAGGGGCCTTGTTGCCGAATGCCAGATAGAGCGCACCGCCCAGCAGCGGCATCATGCCGATGAGGACGAGCCAGATGATCTTATAGTCGCTGTTCTCGTCCTTCCGCACGAGGTAGAGGGTGATGAAGAGGCTGAGGACATTCAGCCCCGCATTCACCCACACCTTTCCGGCGGTGAGGGAGAAGAAGGCCCAGAGCAGCCAGCCGATCTGCAGCAAAACAAGGGCCACTGTGACCGTGGCCCTGTTGATGACACGATTGAAGAACCGTACGACCGGAAGCCGAAAGAACATCTGCGCCTCCCCCGCTGCCTTTCGGCAGCATTTTTATGGGAATAGTATAGCGCAGAGATGCGGAGATTTCAAGCTCAGGCGTCCGCGTCCTCGAAGCCCACCATGAGGCCACCCAGCTCGGCGTAGTAGCTGCACAGGCCGCCGCACTCGGTCACCCGCACCTGTGCGCCCTCGAAGACAGCCCGCACCATGTGCATCAGGCGCTCGGCGGCGGCGGGGTTGCCGCAGTGGGCAATGATGACCTTGCCGTTCGTGTAGCCGTGGCCTTTGAGCTCCAGCACGATGCGCTCGAGAGCGCCGTGCTCGCCGCGGGTCTTGCAGAGGACGTCCAGTTCGCCCACATCGCTGGCCTTGCCGATGACCCGGATGTTGAGCATCCGCGCCACAGCAGCCACAGCGGGCTTCACCCGGCCATTCCGGGCCAGATTCGCCAGCGATTCCAGCGAGAACAGCAGATGGGTGTGGTGACGGTAGCGCAGCATCTCTTCGCACACCTCGTCAAACTCCCTGCCCTCTTCGATGAGCGCACGGATATGCTCTGCCAGCAGCACCAGTTCCGGGCCGGCAGACAGGCTGTCCAGCACAAAGACCTGAGCACCCGGGTGCTCTGCCTGATACTCTTCTGCGGCCAGCTGGGCGGCGTTGCAGCTGCCCGACAGGGTGCCGGTGATGGTGATGGCATAAATTTCATCTGCGCCCTCATAAGCTTCCAGCCAGTCGCCGATGTTGGGGCAGGAGGTGCTGGTCTTGCCCTTATAGGTGCGCAGGGTAGTCGCCATTTCCACGGCGTCCAGCGTGCCGTCGTCGAGGTATTCCCTCTCGTCGGTCACGATCTTCAGAGGCACAGCAGCAAAATCAATGCCGTCCAGCTGATACAGGCTGGCAGAAGAGTCCACAACGATTCGTTTCATATCCATCTATCTCCATTCCGGCGGGTGTCCGCCGCATTTTTTACGTTCGGTGAGTCCACTATATCAGTTTTTCAAAAACCTGTCAAGCGATTCGTAAAATTCTTAATATTGTTTTCATAAACGGTTGACCCCGACTCAAAAATGCGATATACTACCACCATGAATCAGGAAATGAAACGCCGTGTCACGGCCTGCGCCGCCGGGTTTTCCCTGCCGCGCTACCGGGAGCTGCCCTCCGTGGGGCTGTATCTCGACCAGACCGTGCAGCTCGTCAACAGCTGCTTCCGGGGCTTCCCCGGGGTGGAGCTCACCCCCTCCATGGTGAGCAACTACGTCAAGAAAGGAGTCATCTCCCACCCCGTCAAAAAGAAGTATTCCCGCGAACAGCTGGCTTCTCTCATCTATATCGTATTGTCTAAAAATGTCCTCTCGCTGGAAAACATCGACACCCTCTTTCAGATGCAGCGGGCTCACTGCACCGCCGCCGAAGCCTACGACTACTTCTGCGACGAGGTGGAGAACTGCCTGCCCTACATCTTCGGTGTCAGCCGCACCATCTGCGGCCTCGACCCGGATGCCGCCGACGAAAAGCGTCTGCTGCGCGGTACCATCGTCGCTGCCGTGAACAAGATGTACCTCGACTGCTGCTTCGTCGCCATGCGGCAGGAGGAAGCGCTCTGGCCGGGGATACTCGGCGACCTCGAATAAAAAGAAAAACGTCTGTACCTCCAAACGAAGTACAGACGTTTTTATTATGCTCTGATTTTAGGTATCCTGCAGCTCACCACGGCTTGCGGCCTTGAGGTAAGCGAAGATGAAGCCGTCGAGGTCGCCGTCCATGACAGCATCCACGTTGCCGGTCTCATAGTTGGTGCGGTGGTCCTTGACCATCGTGTAGGGCATAAAGACGTAGGAGCGGATCTGGTGGCCCCATGCGATCTCGTTCTGGACGCCCTTGATGTCGTCGATCTTATCCATGTGCTGCTGCTTGGCGATCTGGTACAGCTTTGCCTTCAGCATTTCCATCGCGTAGTCGCGGTTCTGGAACTGGCTGCGCTGGGTCTGGCAGCTGACCACGATGCCGGTGGGCTTATGGATGAGTCGGACAGCGGAAGAAGTCTTGTTGATGTGCTGGCCGCCGGCACCGGAGGAGCGGTAGACCTGCATCTCGATGTCCTCGGGGCGGATGTCCACCTGGATGGTGTTGTCCAGCTCGGGCATGACTTCCAGCGAAGCAAAGCTGGTCTGACGGCGGGCGTTGGCGTCAAAGGGAGAGACGCGCACCAGACGGTGGACGCCGTTCTCGCTCTTGAGCAGGCCGTAGGCGTTGGCACCCTTGACCATCATGGAAGCGCTCTTCATGCCGGCCTCGTCGCCGTCCTGATAATCCAGGACCTCGACGGTCATGCCGTGAGCCTGCGCCCACTTGTTGTACATCCGGTAGAGCATCTCGGCCCAGTCCTGTGCCTCGGTGCCGCCAGTGCCTGCGTGGAAGGTCAGGATGGCGTTACTGTGGTCGTACTCACCGTTCAGCATGGTCATCAGCTGCAGCTCGTCCACAGCCTTGCCCACGGCGTTGACGGCCTCTTCGGCCTCCGGCACCATCTCGGGGTCGTACTCCTCGTCCAGCATGACCAGCATGGTCTCTGCGTCATCGTACAGGCCCTGCAGCTTCTCGAAGCGGGTCAGCTTGCCCTTCAGGTCGCCCACCTCGTCGAAGACCTTCTTGCTCAGCTCAGCGTCGTCGTAGAAGCCGGGGCGGGACATGGTGTGCTCCAGCTCCTGCACGCGCTTGCGGGAAGCGTCGATGGCCAGCGCCTCCTCCAAGTCCTTTACAGCGGTGTGGTATTCAGCCAGCTGTACTTTCAGTTCATCAGTGGTGATCATCGTTTTATTCCTCTCGTCTCAAAGAACAGGAGCAGCCTCTTCATCATCAGCCATGCACACGGGCAGACCCGTCTTAGTACAACCTCTCAGTCTCGCTGGCGCTCAACAGCTCCCCTGGTAGGGGAGCCTCTGGCGAAACGGGTCAGTGCTTACTTCTTGATTTACGTTTCTTCCATTTTATTCTCAGCCGCACCACGCCGAACGCCGCAAGGGCGGCCAGAACGGTGGCACCGACCGAGATGGCCAGCAGGCCGCCTGCGATCCTCTTCGGCCCCACATCCCGGGAGGCGGGCAGGGTGGCGTTGGCGCTCTTGGCCAGCAGCTCCTCCAGCCCGGTCACAGCGGCAGGCACCCGGACGCTGGCCGTTTCCTGCACGTCCCGCCCATGAATGGTATACACCGCATACACCGCCGGGTCAACCCCCAAGAGGTATCGTTCGGGCAGTTCCAGCGTGACCGACACATCCGCAGCGGTCAGGCCGTCGGCCAGCAGCAGCTTCACGCCCGGGTCAGAAACCGTCACCGTGCCCAGCGTGCTGCCGCCGCCCGCCACTTCCAACTCCCCGGTCACGCCCTGGGCAGGGATCTCGGTGTAGCCGGTGTAGCGGGCAAAGGCATCGTCCAGCAGGGTGCGGACATCGTTGTATTTGTCGGTCTTGATCTGGCTCTGCATGGTCACGCAGATCAGCCGCACGCCGTTCTGCTCCGCCAGGCAGACATAGCTGTACCGGGCAATGTTGGTGTAGCCGATCTTGGAACCCAGGATGGCCGGGATATAGTACCGGCTGGAGCCCACCCGCATTTTATCCTGCTGGTGGAAGTACCGGGTCACGGGCTGGATATTGGTCGGGCCCATGGTGTACATCTCGTTCCGGGTAAACAGCGTCTCGAACCCGGGCTGGGTCAGCGCCCAGCGCAGGATCTGCGCCATGTCATAGCAGCTGGTGTAGTGGTCCTCATCGCTGATGCCGTGGGGGTTGGCAAAGTGGGTGTGTTCCAGCCCCAGCTCCTTTGCCTGCGCGTTCATGGCGGCCACACCGCCTTCAATGGAGCCGCCGCCGAAGTATTCGGCCAGCAGGTTGGCCCCATCGTTGGCGCTGGCCATCATGGTGGCATACAGGGCATCGGTCAGGGGCACTTCCTCCCCTTCCTGCAGGGCGATGTGGCTGGAATCGGTGCCCGCCAGCGAGTAGACATCCTCGTGGCTGACCGTCAGCTTGACATTGTCCCACTTGCCCTGGGCCTTTTCACAGGCAAGGCCCAGCGTCATCACCTTGGTGATGGATGCCGGGTGCAGTTCCTCGTTCATGTTCTGCTGGGCCAGCACCAGACCGGTGTCGGCATCGATGATGCAGTACGCTTCCGTAGCCGTCAGTGCAGGCCCGGCAGCTGCCGCGCCCGGCGCAAACGCCGCCAGTGCGGTCAAAAGCACCGCACACAGCATGGCGATGTGTTTTTTCATTCCAGTTCCTCTATCTCAAGATATTATGATATAGTATACCACATTTTTATCCCTCTGAAAAGAGAAACCCTCAGTTCCACTCCCGGAGCACCGGCTGCAGCTGCTGTCCGTGCAGGGCAGCCTCCAGTGCAGCGGGCAGCAGGGTGAGATCCGCCTTCAGGCTCTGGGGTTTCTGCGCTGCATCGTCCTGTCCGTAGGGCACAAAGTAATAGTGCTTGCGCTGCATCAGCCGGGCGATGTTCTCCCCGGAAGCCCCCAGCCCATCGTTGGTGGAGACGGCCAGCAGCACCGGGCACCCGACCCGCAGCAGGCTTTTTGCCGCCAGCGTGACCGGCGTGTCGGAAAGGCCCGCCGCCAGCCGGGCCAGTGTGGTGCCGGTGCAGGGGGCCACCACCAGCGCCCGGGCCAGCTGCCGCGGCCCCAGCGGCTCCACATCCTGCAGGGTATCCAGCACCCTGTGGCCGGTCAGGGTCTCCAGCCGCGCCTTCCACTCATCCGCCCGGCCAAAGCGGGTGTTCAGGCCGGAGGCCGCATAGCTCATCACCGGCAGCAGCTCCCAGCCCTGCCGCACCAGCTGTTCAGCCTGAGCCACCGCCGCGCCCAGCGTGCAGAAGCTCCCGCAGACCGCAAACGCCACCGTCCCGCGCAATTGCCTTTTCATGGTGTTCCCTCCCTTTCCGCCAGGATCTCACAGACCGTCCGGGCCAGAGCCTCGCCCGCCGTTTCGGGAGCGCAGGCCGCAGGCAGGCTCAGGGCATGGATGGCCCGGTGCCCCAGCCGCCGGGCCGCGGCAAAGTCAGTGCCGCCCGGCTTGGATGCCAGATCCACGATCAGGCTCCCGGGCCGCAGGGCTGCCAGCACGGCTTCCGTCAGAACCGGGGCCGGGATGGTATTCACCACCGTGTCAAAGGCCGGAGCCGTCTGTTCCAGCCGGGCCAGATCCACAGCCCGCAGGCTGAAACTCTCCGCCAGTGCCCGCTGAGCCGGCCGCCGCGCGGCCACTGTCACCTGTGCGCCCAGTGCCGCCAGCCGTACCCCAAGCGCCTGCCCCACCGGCCCAAAACCGGCCAGCAGGATGGCGCTGTTCCAGAGCGTCCGCGTCCGCTCCGCCATCAGGATGCCGATGCAGCCCTCTGCTGTCGGGATGGCGTTGCAGAGGATCAGCTCCTCCCGGGCAAAGTAGTCCACCAGCTCCACGCCCGCCTCCGCCGCGATCTGCCTTGCCTGCGCCGAGAGCTTTCCGCCCAACGCCAGCGCCCCCGGTTTTGCGGCCCGCAGCAGTTCCGCCAGCGGGGTGCGGCTCTCGTCCAGCGGCAGCGGCAGTAAGATGTAATCGGCCAGTGCCGTCTGCTCCGGCCCGCCCACCGCAAACCCGGCACGGGCCAGCGCCCGGCCTGCCGCCGCCAGCCGCGCGTCCGTTCCGATCACCGCAAATCGTCTTTGTCCATCCATTCCCGGCCCCTCCTCCCCATGGTCTGCGTCATCCTATGCCCATGGAGCGCCGGGTGTGAAAAAGCCGCCGCTCTCCGTCAGGAAAGCAGCGGCGATCTGTTTTTTTATGATATCGGCTTTTCGGTCAGAGCGGCGGCAGAGATTGCCTTCGGCTCCTCCATGTTTCGCGTCCGCTCCACGGCCTCACGCATCCGCGGCAGCTGGACGGCTCCATCAAAATCCGCATATTCCTTTGCGTAGGCAGGCACCATCTCCAACCGGTATTCTGCACTTGCAACGCTCCATTCCCGGATAGAAAAGTGCTCCGGCGGGAAATTCAGCCAGTTTCCACTCTCTCCAAACTGCGAGACCGCGTCCACCTGAATGCGGAACAGATTCTTCGCATAGTAAGCGGTCCTTGCGATATTTTTCCGGTAGAGCTTCTGCAGATCCTTTTCCCGGCTCGTCGCCTTGCAATACGTCACAAATCGGGTGTCTGCCATCCGCTCTCTGGCTTCCAGCAGGCTCAGGATCGTGCCCTGCTCATCTACCAGATACCCGTTGGTCGTTGGGTCCAGCATATACCACTTTTCCTGCGACCGGTCGTAGATCTCCGTGACAACGTGACAATCAAAATCGAAGGGAGAATAGGGCAGGAAGCGCACACGCCGTGCGTAGATTCCCAGTGCCAGGCAGACCTCCTCCAGAATTTTAGCCTTATTCAGGCAGTTGATGCCCTGTTCCGGTTTATCCAGACTGTAATCCAAAAGCGCCAGGGCGTTGCAGTCCACATGGCCGTCGTACCACGGGCTGTGCGTCAGCTTAGGCGAGAGGTATTTCAGCACCCGAATTGCCCGCTGCAGGTCCGTGCCTTTTCCTGCAATTTTCTCAAAGGGATACTTTTTCAGGAGGTCGGCATACTCCGGGCAGTCCATGCGATATTCCACCGCCGTGCTCTTTCCCGGTTGAAAGCTCCGATTGTTCCGCAGGATCCCACGGTAAACATTGTAAAGGTCTTCTGTCTCTTCAAAATTCATTGTTTTTCCCCTCTCTTTTTTGGATAGACGAACGAATGGTCGTAAGTGTTCATTTTCCCCTCTATTTTCAGACCCTATCGTTTTTTATGATACCACGGTTTTTCTGCTCCTGCAATGCAAACCGCCCGGCCATGCGGGCGTTCCCACACAGCCGGGCGGCTTCCTTTATATCATTCAGTTCTGTTCAGGGCCGCTTATACTTCAGCGGTGTCTGCACCTGAGCACGGATCTTGAGCAGATAGGTCCGGGTCTGCTCGGTGCCCCGCAGGATGGCCTCCACCTGTTCCCGCTGCTCCGGGGTCAGGGCCTCGTCCTCGGCCAGCAGGTCGGCGTTGCCCTCAATGACGGCCAGCGGCGTTTTGAGCTCATGGGAAAGCTGGATGATCTGCTCCCGCTGCTGCTGCTCCATTTTCCATTGGGCCTGCAGGCTGGCCGTCAGCTCCTGCCCCATGGTCTGCAGGGCAGCCAGTGTCTCGGCGTATTCCCGCACCTGCGCCCCGGAAAAATCGATCTCTTCCACGCCCTTTTTCTCAGCCACCTGCCGGGAGACCTCGGTCAGGCGGGCCGTCTCCCGGGCCAGAAACTTTCTGGAGCGGTGGGTGCTCCACACCA
>ERZ773193.2027-NODE-2027-length-23191-cov-14.210927_pt1 | contig 23191 bp, 17 predicted proteins | sample MGYA00511110_ERZ773193 | MGnify/ENA primary metagenome ERZ773193 (study PRJEB29015, sample SAMEA2737784) | human gut metagenome | biome: human gut; feature: human-associated habitat; material: faeces | place: China | collected 2012 ...
TGATGTCGATCATGACGTGCTCATCCTTGATGACGTTGATGCCCATGCCCCAGAATGTGGTAAAGGCAAACAGGGTGGTGTTGAACTCCGCCAGCTGCTTCCAGCTCAGGGAGAAGCAGTAGCGTGCAATGACCGTAAAAATGACCAGCGCGGCAAGCAGTGCCATAGCGACGATCCCGATGAAAAAGTACAGGTCAAACAGCTTTTTCCCGAATTTTTTGAGCGCTTCTATTGTGCTCAGCCCCTTTCCTGTGATGTTGTGGGTGGTTTATCATTGAGAAAGGGCAGCCCGAAGGCTGCCCCCGTGCCTCAATAAAAACGATATACGCGCAAGCGGTTATGCCTTTGCAACGATATCCTGCATCTCCTTCAGCTCGTCTGCGGAGCAGATGCCCTCGCTGATGCACTTGTCGTACACGGACTGCACAGCCTGCTGGAAAGCCTTCAGCTCATCTGCGGAGGGCTCGTACACCTCGCAGCCGTAGTCCACGATAGTCTGCTTTGCAGCGCTGGAGTTCTGGTCGATCAGCTGGTCGTTGTACTCGCCCATAGCGGTAGCGCACTCGGTGATGGCATCGCGGAACTCCTCGGGCAGAGCGTTCCACCATGCAGCGTTCACATAGAAGGGATCCGGATGGAACTGGTAGTTCACTTCGGTGAAGTACTTCTGCACCTCGTAGAACTTCATGCCTTCCACGTTGACCCAGGGGTTCTCCTGACCGTCTGCAACGCTGGTCTTAAGGCCCATGTACAGGTCAGAGTACGGAATGGTGGTGGTGGTAGCGCCCATGGCCTGGAAGGTCATGTCGATGGTCTTCATGCCGTTGGTGCGCATCTTCAGGCCCTTCAGGTCTGCCGGAGCCTTGATGGGGTGCTTGGAGTTGGAGAACTGACGGTAGCCACCTGCATCGCACAGGTTGATGATGACGGTGCCGGTCTCACCCTCGGCCTCAGCACACACCTTCTGTGCCAGCTCGCTCTGCAGCAGAGCGGTGACCTGTGCACGGGTGTTGGTCAGGAAAGGCAGGGTGAACATCAGCAGGCGGGGGCTGAAGTCGAACTGGCCGCCGCGCATACCCTGAATGGTACCTGCGACCACCTGCTCCAGCATCTCCTTCTCGGTGCCCAGCTGGCCGTTGCCGTAAACCTCGATCTTCACATGGCCGTTGGTGGCAGCAGCCACATCCTCGGCAAACTTTTCCATGGAGACAAAGCGGGGGTTGCCTTCGGGCTGTGCATGACCCACGGTCATGGTAAAGCTGCCCAGAGAGGCAAACTTGTCATCACCGCCGGCTGCAGAGCTGGCTGCGGAGCTGGCTGCAGGTGCTGCGGTGGTGGTGGAAGAGGCAGAACCACCGCAGGCTGCCATTGCACCTGCTGCGGCCACTGCGCCGGATACCTTCAGAAAGTTGCGACGAGAGATCTTTTTCATACGATTGTCCTCCAACTTGTGTCAGGCCGCCGGGAAACCGCCTCGTGCTTGTCTCCTTGCCGGTCAACCTGTATACAGCATTTACTTCGTGCTGCTATCGTAACAAAAAATACATATTTCCACAAGAGCAATATTCACTGAACTTATTGAGGTTTCTTTGTGCATTTGGCACAATATTCACATTTTTTCAGTATTTATTCAACTTTTTTCTGGTGTTTTCATCTGATATACCAGTTTTATCGCTGCAAGATTCGTGTTTTGCTCGATTGCAAGTTCCTGTATACAAGAACTGTCATAAACTTCTATTCCAGCATTGACATTCTGCCGCCGGAACGGTACAATGATAATAAGCTTATATTTACCGGATAAACGGAGAACAACTATGGCTACATTACAGCACACTGATGAGCTCTATCATATTCTCGAGGACGAGATCTGCGCACTGAAGATCCTGCCCGGGGAAGCGCTGAGCGAAAACCAGCTGTGCAAGCGGTTCGGCGTTTCGCGCACTCCTATCCGCAGCGTTTTGCAGCGGCTGGAGCAGAACCGCTTTGTGCAGATCATTCCCTGCAAGGGCACCATTGTTACCGCCATCGACACCGGCGTGGTGGACCAGCTCATCTTCCAGCGTGTTGCAGTGGAGGGCATGGTGTTCCGGGACTTTGTGCAGAGCTGCTCGCCCATGGAGATCCTTGCGGTAGAACACCTTTATAATATGCTGCTGGAAGCCGCTGCAGGGCGCAGCGACCCGGAGAACTTTGATTTCAACCACTTCCTCAGCTGCGACCTTGCCATGCACGAGTACTGGTTCCACAAGACCAGCAAGGAGTACCTTTGGGAGCAGATGACCCGTCCGCAGGCAGACTATTCCCGCTTTATCCGTCTGGACATCGTGGGTGCACGCAACGTGTCCAGCGTCGTCAGCGAGCACGCCGAGATGCTGCGCATCCTGCGTGAGAAGGATCTGGACGCCATTGAGCCGCTGATGCGCACCCACCTGTACGGCGGTGTGAGCCGTATGGGCAGCAAGATCTACTCGGACGAATACCGCGGCTACTTCAAGCTGCCGGAGAACAAAAAATAAAGAAGGCCGCCGCACAGGAAACTGTGCAGCGGCCTTCTTCTGGTTGCGCCAGCAGGAGTCGAACCTACGATGGGGGAGTCAAAGTCCCCTGCCTTACCGCTTGGCGATGGCGCATCATGCAAAACAGTATAGCATATTTTCCGCTGTTCCACAAGAGGTGCGCCGCATTTTTGCGGCTTTTTCTGTGCGCTGTCTGCCGCACTTGCGGCGGTTTGGGTCGGTTTTTGGGCTTTGCGGCCGGGACCCTGCGTTTTCCATATCCTTCCATGTTTTTACGAAAGGCAAGTTTTGCGGGATGCGTTTTTCAAAAAACACAGTCCGCAGGGGGCACAAGATTCATATTGCAAAGGTGAAATTTATTTTTTCCTGATTTTTCTTATTATTTTCTCAAAAGACTGTATTTTTTGTTGCGGTTCTGGTACACTGGATGTGATAAAAATAAGTTGAAGAAACTACGCCGATGTCCGGGCTGTCCCCGGGCGGGGCAGTGTCTCCATCTTTGTGAAGGAAAGCGAGGGATCTCATGAAAAAATTCCTGAAAACGCTGGTGGTCGGGCTTTGCCTGTTCACGCTGCTGTGCTGCGCACTGCCGGCTGCATTTGCCGCCGACAAAACTTCAGGGAGCAAAAAGGAAGAGAACGTGTACGCCATTGGTATGGATGCCCAGGGCGGCATCTGCTCCACCGTGGTAACCTACACGAACCTGTCCGGCAAACTGGAGAGCACGCCCGAGCAGCCTACCATGACGGGCTACACCTTTGACGGCTGGTACACTGAGCCGGTGGGCGGCAGCAAGGTGACCACCTCCACCGTGTTCACCTCCGACGCCACCATCTACGCCCACTGGACTGCCAAGGTCGGTACTTCTACCGTGCCGCAGCCCACCACCCAGCCTGCCGCCACCCAGTGGCAAAAGTATGTAGGGCCTGCACTTGTGGCCGGTGCCCTGCTTACTACCCTGCTGGTCGCCACCATGTTCTGAACACTGCTGTAAACACAATGACACCATTGAAGAAAGGGATCTTACCATGACTACTTCTACCATGAAAATGCCCGCCAGCTATTCCACCATCGAAGCCGAGGAGATGACCTATCTGGACGGCGGCGCCAGCAACGCTTATCAGTCCTTCCTGGACATCGGCAAGGTGTTCAACTACATTGCCCGCATCTTCTCCGGTGCAAGCTCCATCATCAACAATGTTAACGTCATCTACCAGTCCTTTGTATCGCTGAACAGCCTGCTGGGCAGCTTCGGCAAGTAAAAGCATCACCCCAAAGTTCAGATCCGGGAGCCGCGCTTTTTTCGAAAAGTGCGGCTCCCGTTTTTCGTACACACTGTAATTCAGTACATTACTGCGCAGCACTTCACGTTCCAGAATTGTGAACAACTTTTTAAGTTTTTGGGGGGTCAGTGGCCGTTTTTTGGACATTTTTAATATATAAAGCAAAAAAATGCGATATTTTTTCAGCTTTATCTCTTGATTTTGTATCTGATTTGTTATATTACTGTTACAGTGGGTGTGCTAGAATAAGGTTGTTTATAAAATGCCCTTCAGACCGCGTAAAAAATCGTGGCGGCAAGCGTTTTTTCAGGTATTTTTGTTAAGTAATTTCGTAATCTTCGAAAACCTTTTCGTTCTTTATGATTTGGGAGTATGTACACAAATGGCAGATCGTGAACTGCGGCGGATGCACCGCGCTGAACTGATAGAGATCATCTATGCGCTGAAGCAGAGCGAGGACCAGCTCAAGGCGCAGAACGCCGCGCTTACCGCGCAGCTGCAGGACCGGCAGCTACGGCTGGAAAGCGCCGGTTCCATCGCGCAGGCCGCGCTGGAGCTGAACAACGTGTTCGCCGCCGCGCAGGCCGCCGCCGATGACTATCTGCACTCGGTGCAGGCCAGTCTTGCGGACACCAACGCCACCGCCGCCAATACCCTTTCGCAGGCGCGCAGCGAGGCCAAGCGCATTCTGGAGCAGGCACAGGCAGACGCCGACAGCCTGAAAGCGCAGGCGCAGCAGGAATGCGACGCCATGACTGCCGCCGCCGCGCAAAAACGCACCCAGACCGAGGCCGACTGCAAAGCCATGGTGGAGCAGGCCGAGCAGGAGGTGCAGCAGCGCTGGCAGGCATTTGACCGCAAGGCCAACGATCTGCTGGACCAATACCACAGCACCGACGGTCTGCCTTCGGAGGAAACATGAAAAAACGCGATATCCGGTTCGCTTCCATCCCTTCCACCGAGGAAGTGGCCGCAGAACGTGAGCGTCTTGCGTACCAGAGCCGCTACCAGCGGGTGCTGCGCAGTACGATCTATATTCTGGTGGTGGTGGCCGCAGCAGCCGTGCTGCTGGCTACGCTGTTTCTGCCGGTGCTTCAGGTCTCCGGCGACAGCATGAACCCTACGTTGAATGATAAAGACATTATCCTGCTGGTAAAATCCAACCACATTGAAAACGGCGAGTTGTGCGGGTTTTACTGGCAGAACAAGCTGCTGCTCAAGCGCATCATCGGGCAGCCCGGTGATGTGATCGATATGGACGTGAACGGCGTGGTCTCGGTAAACGGCGTGGCGCTGGACGAACCCTATGTGGACGCGCTGACCGTGGGCGAATGCGACATCCGGTTCCCCTATCAGGTGCCGGAAAACCGCTACTTCGTGCTGGGCGACCACCGTGCCACCTCTATCGACAGCCGCAGCAGCGTGATAGGCTGCGTTGAAAAAAGCCAGATCGTGGGCAGGGTTTTCCTGCGGATATGGCCCTTGTCCAGCTTCTCGTTGATCCATTGACCCCGGGAGGAGGTATTGCGTTATGAACGACATTCTTAAAACGTACATGGAGCGGTTCCGCGAGGACCGGCACGCCTTGCGGCGCTACACCGCGTTTGTGCTGGCACTTGCCATGATCACCACCCTGTTCGTCAACTGGCAGCTGCATGGCGTGGGCATCTCGATGACCGCGCAGTACCAGTGCGGCGAGGAGGAGCACGCCCACACCGCGGATTGCTACACCAAGGTGCTCATCTGCGGTTACGAGGAAGGCGAGCTTGAAAATGCGGACGAGGTGGCCGCCGCTGCTGCGACCAGCCAGCCCACCGTTGAGGAAGAGCCCGCGCCGCTGGCACTGGAGCCGCAGATCGAGTTTGTGCCCCACGAGCACACCGAGGACTGCTACACCGAGGTGCAGACCCTGACCTGCATGGAAGAAGAGCACGTCCACGGCGACGATTGCTTCGACCCCGAGGACGGCACCCTGATCTGCGATAAATTTGAGCATACCCACGATGAAAACTGCTATACCACCGAGTACGAGCTGACCTGTGGACTGGAAGAGGGCGAGCTTGTGGAGCAGGTGGTAGAGCCCACCCAGAGCGCCGAGCTGGCGGCTATGGCTGTGGCCGAGCCTGTGGCACTGGAGCCGACGGTGGACACCGTGGAGCCCATCTACCACCACCACACTGACGCCTGCTACGAGGAAGTGCTTACCTGCCCCCTGCCGGAGCATCACCACACCGTAGCCTGCCTGAGCGACACCTCCGCCGACGTTGAGACCCCCGAAGAGTGGCAGGCCGCCAACGCCGAGGCCGTGATGACCGGCAACTGGGACGAGGACCTGCTCAGCGTGGCAAAGACCCAGCTGGGCTACGAGCAGAGCGAGAAAAACTTCGAGATCGACCCCGCGGACGGCGTGACCCTGCGCTACTACTCCCGCTACGGCCAGTCCTACGGCAACCCCTACGGCGAGTGGGACGTGATGTTCCTCTCCTACTGCCTGAAGTACGCCGGTATCCCCCAGAGCGCCATCCCGCAGGAGGCCAGCGTGCTTTCCCTGCGCAGCTCCATGAGCGACATGGACTGGCTGCTGGACGGCGAGGACGGCAGCGCCGCCAATGTGGGCGACATCGTTATTTATAATAAGTACGTCACCCGCACCGTGGCTGTGGACAGCAGCGCCGATGGTGCAGCGGACGATCTGGACGACCAGTTCAGCATGGACACCGATTTCGAGAACGGCGCAGAGCTTGAAACTTCCGGCGCTTCTGCGCTGGATGCAGCCCCTGCCGCCGAGGACGCCCCCGCTGCCGACAGCGTGATCACCCCCGATCTCCCCGATACCGCCAACCCGGAGCAGCCCGCCGCAAAGCCGGCGGACAGCACCGGCACCTCTGCATCCGGCGCGGACACCCTTATCCCCAGCGTGGTGTCCCCCGCTGCCGAGCCACAGACCACTACCGTGACCGACGCTCAGCCCGTGGAGACCGTGGGCATCGTGAGCGAGGCGGACGAGAACACCCTGACCGTCATCTCCGGCGACGTGGACGGCAAGGTGGCTGAGGTCACCATTTCCAGCGCCGAGGTACTGGCCGTGGTGGATGTTGCCTATGCCCAGTACGCAGACGAGATGCTCTCCTCTGCCGTTGACGGCGCACTGAAAGCCCCCAGTATGCTTACGCTGGCGGGTGAGCCCATGACTGCAAGCACCACGGCCACGTTGAACGATAACTGGATCACCGGCACTACGATCACGCTCAACGGCAACACTTATACAGTCAAGGGCACTCCCACCACCGATGCCCCTACACTGCCCGAGGGTGTTTCCGTTACCGTCAATGACAATGTATCCTTGCATTATGGCTTTGACATTCCCGATGGGAGCGCCCAGGGTGTAAGCATCCTGACCTACAAGCTCCCCAGCCATCTTATTCCGCTTAAAAACACTGCAAGCGGATATCTGACTAACGGTCAAAACGAAACCATTGGTAATATTACCGTAGACACAAACGGTCTTGCTACCCTCACCTTTAACAAACCGCTGAGCGGACAGACCAGCGGCACATTTTACGTTAATTGCCGCGTAAGCGAAACATCGACCTCAACTGAAAATAAGATCAGATTCCCCGGAACCAACCATACTGTTGAGATCAAAAAGCAGACGGACGTTAAAGTTAAAAAAGAGATCGTAAAGAACGCCAGCGGCTCTGAGTATACGCTGCAATCTGACGGTACCTATAAGGTGCACTACAAAGTTACCGTAAGCACGAAAAACGGCAGCGGCGAGACGATCGATCTGATAGATAAGATCACCGAGATCAATAATATTTCGGATGTCAAGTATCAGGATGTCAAGCTGTACAAGAACGGTAGCACTGATCCGTACAACGATTGCAAAGTGACTCCGTTTGAAGAATACGGTCGTCCTGCAATCAAGATCACAACAAAAAACGACGGCGAACTGCCCGCACTGAACGCCGGTCAGTATTATACGCTGGAATATGATCTTGTGTTCAAGAAAACCAAGCAGGACTGGGGTAATATTAAAAATACCGCTTTTGCCAATGGCGAGAGCAACGGTAAAGAAATCAGTTTCCAAAACGAGCTGCAAAAATATGGCAGCTATGACCCAAAAACAAGAGAAATCACTTGGACGATCGAGATTTACCCCAACGGCAACACGCTGGCCGGGCTTGAATTGAATGATACCCTGCCCACCGGAACTGAAATGACCGGCAAATTCATCATCAAGGACAAGGACGGCAAAAAGCTTGTTAACAAAACTGATTTTGAAATTGGTAAAAACAAATTCACCTACACCTTCCCGACTGATTCTCCCTTCAACGACCCGAATGCAAATTCCAAGTATACAGTAACCTATACCACAACTGCCCCGGCTGACTTTGCAACGAACCCCACTGTAAGCAACACTGCAACGATCAAACTCAATGGGGGCAAGAAGTGGGAAGGCACGGGCTCTGCCGGCTACAACAAAGGCAGCGAGGTCGTCAGCAAAACAACTAAATCTGGTAATAATGAATCCACCCTGACCACTTCCGATCTGGATACCACAACCGGGCTCTTTACGCTGCCTTGGAAGTTGGAAGTTCAGCTGCCCGATAATGAAGGCGCAAACAAGGTCGAGATTCAGGATACCATCAAAAAGCCCGAAAACGGCGACCATTATGCCGTCAAGAGCGAGCTGGAAACAGCGATCCAGAAGAACTTGCTGGTGTTTGTGGGAGAAAATTCCTACGGCTACAACGACCTGTCGAAGGCCGGTCTTAACCTTACGATCCATTATTACGCGGAAGAAGATTGTAAGGATAAGGATGAGTACACTTCCCCGAACGATAACGACAAGGTTCGCTCTTTCAAGCTGACGTTTGAAAAGACCGATACGTTCGATCTGGATAAGGTCGTGATCTCCGAGTACTCTACCAAGGCATCGTATGATAAAACTGCGCTGAAGCCCGGTGACAAGATTAAATTCCAGAATAAGGGCGAAGGCAAGACCGCCACGTATTATTTTACCGTGCCCGCCGATAACAGCATGGGGCTTGTTAAAACGTCCTCTAATACGCCCGGCGAAACCGGATACTTTAATGGTAGTACTCCCCCATACAAAGCCAGCGGTGTCACTGTAGAAAAAGGCAACGGCTATACAGATTTTGACGGTGTTAAGCACGCGGGCACCTATATCTACTACCAGTTGGAGTTGAGTCCTGGCGACCTGACAAAATGGACAGCCACCACCGTCACCGATACCCTGCAGGACGGCCTGACCTATGTTAAAGACTCTGCCTATGTTGTAGTGCGTCATGGCGATACCAATATGTACACCACCGGCAATACATGGCGTGGATATAGCTCTGAAGTACAATGGAAGAAGAATGGTACGGATTGGACAGAGCATACAACTAGAAATCTTTCAACCTCTGACTTCTTTAGTGTCAGCCAGAACGGCAAAGAATTAACATTTAACCTTACCGATAATTTCAGGTATCTGCATTCTCCCGAACCGCAGTATGTTGACCGCATCCTGATCCGTTTTGTCGCTCAAGTGGATGATAGCATCTGGGATCCTACCCAGCAGGTGCAGACCGTATATTTCAGCAACTCTGCAAAATGGGGAGAGTATAGCTCTACCACCAAAACTGAGGTCAAGCATGAATCCCAGATCATAAGCAAGAAAGGACAGTATGATGATTCTACCGGCTATGTACGGTACTCTGTTGTCATCAACCCCGACAAGCTGAAGCTTGGCACCGACAAGATGATCGAGCTGGTAGACGATATGCACCCCGATGGCAGCGAATCAAATACCGCCGCGCTGGTACGCTCTACGGTCAAGTTGTACAGCTATGACCCAACCGCTCCCGATAAGAAGGGCGCAGAGATCGCCGATGGTGTATATACTGTGGACTATAAGGAGACCCAAAAAAATCAGCGTAACCATTATATCCTTACCGTCAGCGTCCCGAACGGTTATGCCTATGTTCTGGAGTATGCTTACCGGAACACTTCTAACACCAGCTACAAGATGAAAAACACCGCCGAGCTTTGTGGTAAAACGCTCGAGGAGATTTCCACAAAGACGCAGGCTACAAGCGCCGGAGGCACTGCCGATTCTGCCGGACTGCATCTGTATAAGGTTGATAGTCGCGATGCCCGAAAGCTGCTGCCCGGTGCAATGTTCATGCTGGAATGGTTTGACATCGACAGCGGTACGTACAAGGAAGTCCAGACTGTAACAACTGACAAGAACGGTGAGATCGACCTGACCTTCTCTGAAGCTGCCGGTTTAAAGCCAGGTAAGGACGCAACCGGTGCTGTGTACCGCCCCCACAATTACCTTTACAAGCTGACCGAAAAACAGGCACCAGATGGCTACCGCACGGATACAGATTGGGCGCATTACTTCATCTGGACATCTGCTTCCACCTCAGATGACGTCGCTACCTACACGAAGGCTGTTGGCACTTACGATGCAACTAATACCGAAGTAACCAAAGACAAGGTCAACATCTACCATGGCAGCGCTTCCATTGATCTGGAAGTGACCAACGAAAGCAACCGTCTTACCTTTGTAAAGCAGTGGATCGACAAAGACGGCAAAGCCATTGCCGCAGACGCTAGTAGCCTGCCGGATAACATCCAGCTGGAACTCTGGTGCACCCCGACCAAGGGCGATATTGCCCACGCTGAAAAGGCTGACACCATCACGCTGGAAAAGACGGGCAACTGGACTTATAACTACACGATCCCTGAAAAATATAAAGACAGGTACTTCTACGTAAAGGAAGTTGCCACCAACAAAAATTACACGGTAAGCTACATTGGCAACGATGGTGTGCAGCATGGTACTATTACCATCATCAACACCGAGACCGATTCCTCCGGCTACGAGCTCCCCTCTACCGGCGGCACCGGTACACTCCCGTACACAGCCGTGGGCGGCACAATGATGCTGTCTGCGCTGGCATATAGTTTTATCCACCGCAAGCGCAGACACGAAGGGAGGGCAGATGACTAAACTGCACTTCCCTGCCGGACGCCCGAGGCTGATCCCCCGCCCGCCCAGCGCAAAGTTTACGCATTAGTCCGAACAAAAACGACACCCCTACCCCCCCCCCTGTGCAAAATGCAGGGGGCGGCAAGGGGCAGAAAAGAAAGGGGCTTTTTCCATGAAAAAAGCAATGAAAAAACTCATGGCTGCGCTGCTGGCAGTTGCTATGGTTTGCGCCATGGCCATCCCGGCGTGGGCGGCTGGTGGTACTACTGCCGGTACTGGTAGCATTACCATTGACAAAGCTGTTAGCGGTGAAACTTATACCATTTATAAGATGTTCGACCTGAACAGCTATGATCCCACCGCTGGCACCTACTCCTACACTGTAGTCTCCGCTTGGGAAGATTTCTTCAAGGACGGCGCAGCTGGTAACAGCTACATTACGCTTGAGAATGGCCACCCCACTTGGGTAAAAGGTGCACAAGCTGCTGATTTTGCCAAGGCAGCACTTGCTTATGCAACCGAAAAAAACATTACCGCTACGAAAAAAGAGACTGCTACCAGCAATACTGTTAGCTTTACCGGTCTCGACCTTGGCTACTATCTGGTAGATACTTCTCTGGGTGCTCTCTGCGGTCTGGATACCACCAAACCCGATGCTACCATCAACGAGAAGAACGAAGTGCCCGACATTGATAAAAAGGTAGCGGACTCCGAGGGCAACTGGGTTACCGAAAACACCGCTAAGATCGGCGATACTGTCAACTATAAGGTCACCATTACCGTGCAGACTGCAAACAACCGCTACGTCCTGCACGATACCATGAGCGAGGGCTTGACCTTTAACAAAGATTCCGTCAAGGTTACCGTTGGCACTGAAGAAGTTGCTACTACCAACTATGATGTGGTTACTACTGGCATTGGCACCGAGACCTTTAATGTCAAGTTTAAGGACGAATACATTGCTACTCTGGCCGCAGGCACTAAGATCGAAGTTACCTACAGCGCAGTTGTGAACGCGAAGGCTAAGGTCGATTCTGACAAGAATACGAACGAAGCACATCTGGTTTACGGCAACAAGCACGAAACTGAGAAGCACGAAACCAAGACTTATCTGTACGAGTTCGACCTGATCAAGTTCAGCGGTTCTACTAAAAAACTGCTGGGCGGCGCTCAGTTCAAGCTGTACGATGCAGAAACTGGCGGCAACGAGATCAAGCTTGTAAAGAATGAAGATGACACTTACCGCGTGGCAACCGCAACTGAAACCCCTGTTGCCTATATTGAAACGGTTGCAGGTAAGACTGTTAAGATCTCCGGTCTGGACAAAAAGGTCTACTATCTGGAAGAGACTGTTCCCCCTGCCGGTTACAACGGCCTGACCCAGCGTGTTAAGGTTGATCTGAGCACCGGTTCTAAGAAGGTAACAGCCGGGTATTTCAACGATGGCACATATGACGAGTCACTCGCCAGTTCCATCGGCGGTGTCGCAGTTGTGAACAACGCCGGCACTACCCTGCCCGGCACCGGCGGCATCGGCACCACCATCTTCTACGTTGTCGGCGGCGGCCTGATGGCTGCAGCAGCGATCCTGCTCATTACCAAAAAGCGCATGGAGAACCACTAAGCTCTCCTTTACCCCAGCACAGGGCGGGGCTGCAAAGCCCCCTGCTCTGATCCTGAAACTATAACGTTAGGGAGTAGCCCATGAAAAAGAACAAAAGCACCATTATATTGATCCTCGTCTTTTTCGTGGGTCTATCCGTGATGTTATACCCCACCATCAGCGATTACGTCAACCAGCGCAACCAGTCCCGCGCGGTGGCAAACTACGCGCAGGACGTGGACAACATGACCGATGCGGATTACAGCGCCTACTTTGACGCCGCCGATGCCTTTAACGCACAGGTGGCCGCCAACGAAAACGCCCTCTTCCGCCCGGATCAGCTTTCCGGCTACAACGAAACGCTGGATATTACCGGCACCGGCATTATGGGTTACATCACCATTTCCAAAAGAAGGGTATTCCGGAACCGAAGATCGTGACCCGGTTCTGGATCGTGGGAATCGCGTTGGCGGTGATAACGATTGTGACGTTGAAGATACGATAAGAAGAAATTTAAAATCTAAAATGATGAAACGTTTGGTTATTTTAGGCGGAGGAGAAAGTGGGGCGGGAGCTGCCAAGTTAGGAAAGAAGTTGGGGTATGAGGTTTTTTTGTCGGACAAGGGGAAGTTGGCCGACAAGTATAAGCGTGTGTTGGAGGAATTGGGGGTGGAGTATGAAGAGGGACAACACTCGGAAGAACGTATTTTCACTGCGGATTTGGTGGTGAAAAGTCCGGGTATCCCGGATAAATTGCCGATGATTGTGGGGCTGAGGGAGAAAGGAATCGAGGTGATTTCCGAGATTGAGTTTGCGGGACGGCACACGGATGCGAAGATGTATTGTATTACGGGAAGTAATGGGAAGACGACAACGACATTGTTGTTGTATCATATATTGGAGAAAGCCGGGTATGACGTGGGACTGGCCGGAAACGTGGGAAATAGTCTGGCGGCACAGGTGGCTGATGATTTACACCGGTTTTACGTGGTGGAATTGTCGAGTTTCCAGTTGGACGGAATGTTCCAGTTTCGTTGTGACACGGCCATATTGACAAATATTACACCGGACCATTTGGATCGGTATGATTATAAATTTGAGAATTATGCGAATTCGAAGTTCCGGATATTGAATAATATGCGGAAGGAGGATTTATTTATATATGGTTATGATTGCGAGGTTGTGTGGGAGAGAGTGGAACGGGGGGATGTTTTGCCGGAGGCAGTCGGGTTTACTTATTCGAATTGCACTGGGGTAAATGCTTATATGGATGGGGATACGGTGGTGGCCCGTTGGAGAAATCGGGAGTTCCGGATTGCCAAACAGGAGGTCACGATTCAAGGACGACATAATGTGTATAACACTATGGCGGCAATACTAGCTGCTTTGAAGGCTGGGGTGAGTAATGAGGATTTGAGGAAGGGATTGACAACATTCCCACAGGTGGAACATCGTTTGGAGACGGTGGATGTGGTGAATGGAGTTACTTATATTAATGATTCAAAGGCAACAAACGTGGATTCGGCTTGGTATGCTTTGGATAGTATGCACGTTCCGGTGGTGTGGATTGCGGGAGGAACGGATAAAGGAAATGATTATAGCGTGTTGTTTGATTTGGTGAAGGAGAAGGTGAAGTTGTTGATTTGTATGGGAGTGGATAATAAGAAGTTGATCAAGGCGTTCTCACCGATATGCGAGGTGGTGGATACTCATAGTCTGGATGAGACGATGAACGTGGCTTATCGCCGGGCTGAGAAGGGGGATGTAGTCCTGCTTTCTCCTTGTTGCGCTAGTTTTGACTTGTTTAAGAATTACGAGAATAGAGGGGAGATGTTTAAGGAGAAGGTGAAAAAGTTAAAAACTAAAAGTTGAAAGATAAAAAACGTTGATTTTGTGCGGCTGGAATCACTTAATCATAAATCGAGAAATCAGTATGTTGAATCTAAAGAATAAGGTGGTATTTAAGGGGGATCGGACGTTGTGGTACGTGGTCATCGGGTTGATGCTGGCCTCGTTGATCGTGGTGTATTCTTCGACGGGGAGTCTGGCGTTTCGTGTGCGGGGAGGGAATACCAGTTATTATTTGATTAAGCAGTTGTTTTTGATGTTCGGGTGTATGGTGGTGATTCTGACATTGCAGTCGTTTCACTACAAGTACTTCCTTTCGTTTGCCAAGATCGTACTGGGGATGTCGTTGATATTTCTGTTGTGGGCGAAGTTTGCGGGTACTACGTTGAATGATGCGGGGCGTTGGGTGACGATTCCGGGAATCGGGTTCACGTTCCAGCCTTCGGAAATGGCGAAATTGGGGATTATTATGTACTGTGCCCGTGCGATTGCTTTTGAACAGACGGAGGAGTGTTGTAGCAATAATGTGTTGTGGCGGATGACGTTGGTGGTGCCGGTGCTGTTCTTAATTTTTATGGAGAATTTCTCGACATCGGCGTTGCTGGGCGGGGTTTGTTTGGTGATGTTGTTTGTCGGTCGTTTATACTGGAAGACTTATGCGAAGTTGATAGGGGTGATCGTGGGGTTGCTGATTCTGATGTTGGCGGTTGTCTTTATTGTTCCCGAAAAGCATTTAAAGTCAGCGGGACGTTTACTGACGGTAAAAAGCCGTATAGAGCATTTCGTGAACCCGAGCGAGACGGACAGTGACGATTCGTACCAGTCTGATCAAGCGAAGATTGCCGTGGCAAAAGGAGGATTGATGGGGCTGGGACCGGGAAATAGTGTACAGCGAAATTTCCTGCCTCACCCGTATTCGGATTTTATATTTGCTATCATTGTGGAAGAGTATGGGCTGGTTGGGGCCGGGATCGTGATGTTACTTTACCTGATTATTTTGTATCGTGTAGGGGTGATCGTGCGACGTTGTACGAGGATGTTCCCGGCGATTCTGGTGGCTGGATTAGGGTTGTGTATTGTGTTTCAAGCATTGATTAATATGGGGGTTTGCGTGGGACTTTTTCCCGTGACCGGGCAACCATTACCGCTGGTGAGTATGGGGGGGACTTCCCTGTTGTTTACGAGTGCTTCTTTTGGGATGATTTTGAGTGTCAGTCATACATTCTCGGAAGAGGGAGAACGGGAAGAGAAGGAGAAACTAAAGGTGGCCGCTCAAGGTATAAACGAGGAAGAAGAGAACGAGGAAAATTGAACATGAAGATATTTGAGATATGAAAAAAGTTATTATTAGTGGAGGCGGAACGGGAGGACATATATTTCCTGCCCTTTCTATTGCGAATGCGCTGAAACGGTTGAATAAGGATATAGAGATTCTATTCGTGGGGGCAGAGGGGAAGATGGAGATGGAGAAGGTGCCGGAGGCCGGGTATAAGATCGTGGGATTACCGGTGAGAGGGTTACAACGTAAGTTGACGTTGAATAATCTGAAGGTGCTGTGGAATTTGTGGAGGAGTTTGAAGAAGGCCAAACGAGTGGTGCGGGAGTTCAAGCCGGATGTAGTGGTCGGTGTTGGGGGATATGCTAGCGGACCGATTGGAAAGGTGGCCACGAATGCGGGGATTCCGTTGGTGTTACAGGAGCAAAATTCTTATGCAGGGGTGACTAATAAGTTGCTGGCAAAGAAGGCTGCTAAGATTTGCGTGGCTTACGAGGGAATGGAACGTTTTTTCCCACAGGAAAAGATTATATTTACAGGGAATCCGGTGCGGAAGGATTTGTTGAATGCCGTGAGTGAACGGGCGGAGGGGATTGCTTTCTACGGGTTGAATGCGAATAAGAAAACGGTGCTGGTTACCGGGGGTAGTTTGGGGGCCGGATCGATTAATAAGGCTATGGTGAGATGGTTGGAGAAGATTGCGGGGTGGAAGGACGTACAGGTGATTTGGCAATGCGGGAGTTATTATCATAAGGAGCTAGAGGAACAATTGAAGGGACGTATGCCGGAAAACGTGAAGTTTATGCCGTTTTTGAAACGCATGGATTTGGCGTATGCCTGTGCTGATTTGGTGGTGGCAAGAGCGGGTGCGGGTACGATTTCGGAGTTGTGCTTACTAGGGAAAGCCGTGGTGTTGGTACCCTCGCCTAACGTGGCAGAAGATCACCAGACGAAGAATGCCATGGCTCTGGTGAATAAACAAGCTGCTGTGATGGTGAAGGATGCCGAGGTGGTGGAGCGTTTGGGAGAGGTGATGGAACGCCTGTTGCAGGATGACGGGGAACGGAAAAGTTTGTCCGAGCATATCCTGACGCTGGCAATGAAGGATTCGGATGAGATGATTGCGAGGGAAATTTTGAAAATAATGTAAAGTGTAGAATGTAAAATTTAGAATTGAATGATCTGCCATTTTAAATTTTAAATTTTAAATTTTAAATTCATAGTATGGATATTAAGAATATAAAGACGGTGTATTTTGTGGGTATCGGGGGGATTGGAATGAGTGCGTTGGCTCGTTATTTTAAGGTGATGGGGTATGAGGTGGCAGGATATGATCGGACACCGTCACCGTTGACACGGAAAATGACAGGAGAGGAAGGGTTTGAGATTACTTACGAGGATGACGAGAATGGTGTTCAGGAGGTTTTCCGGGATAAGGAGCTAAAACGCTGTGCGGTCTGCGGCAGAGTGTTCGTCCCAAAGTCCAACCGGGCGAAATACTGTAAATTCTGTGCAAAGAAAGTCCACCGCAGACAGAAAACAGCCAGCGACAGGAAAAGGCGGCTCCTATGCGGACAATTAGAAGCAAAAAAGCCTTGAGATTACTGGTGTTCCAGGCTGCGGTCAACGGGTATGAGGGATAAATCCCCTGCTCCCCTCTAAAACCTGCTTTTAACTGTCCGCAGGACGATTTTAACCTGAACGGGATTTTCCCATTCAGGTGTTGGTTTCTGCTTTGCCAATTTACCGCTTTTGCCATTTCTGCCTATATTGGATTCTCCAATACTGGATTTTCAGAGACTGGAAAACCTGACGCTCCGGGCAGCCCTGTTCCTCTCTTTCCAGCGACGGATTTTCAGACAGTCTTGACAGCCCATATTTAGACGGAAATTAAAGAAAAAAAGTTAATAACAAGATAGTCAATATCAATCCAATCAATCAGGGATGGATTGATGGAAAGGAGCATATAATGCAAAATGATTTTTTGACGCCTTACAAAGAGGACAGCGGCGTACCGCCTTATCTGCCGTTCCCCCGGTTTCTGGTGCCGATGGACTTATCCAACGACGCAAAGGTACTGTATGCCATGCTCTTAGACCGGGCGGGCATTTCCAGAGAAAACGGATACATAGAACCGGACGGGCGGATTCGTCTCTACTTTACGCTGGAAGAAGCAAAAGGAAAACTGCATAGGAGCAGGCAGGTGGCGACCAGGGCGTTTCAGGAATTAGAACGCCGTGGCCTTATTCTCCGCAGAAAGCAGGGGCTTGGGCGTCCGGCGGTCATTACGCTGAATATTTTGCCTGCAAGGAAGGAGCGTGATGGGATTGCGTAAGCCTGTGGATTTAAGCGAACTTCCAAAAAATCTGAAACCGGAAATTGCCGAGCGCGTGGCAAAGCATTTCAAGGACGGCGCTTTTGAGTTTGATTTCAGTACGGAAGAAATGATTGCTGTTGAGGGAAATACGGTCTATCATGTCATTCCCCATTACGCAGAGGGAGAGGCGGAAAGCGTACTGGACAAGCTGCGCCGTATCATGGCGGGAAATTTGGAGGAAACCGAATGAAAGCTACTGAAAAAAGAGGAATGACGCGTTATAATATAGGCAACCGTTTACCTGGCTGTTATCCCGATACACGGGAGGAAAGGAGCTACTATGAACCAGCAGCCAGATAAGATCACAGCGTTATATTGCCGTCTAAGCCAGGACGATGCTCTCGATGGGGAGAGCAATTCCATTACCAACCAAAAGGCGTTATTATCCAAATATGCGGCGGAACACGGATTCCGCAATCCCATGTTTTTCGTGGACGACGGATTCTCAGGAACGAATTTTCAAAGGCCCGGATTTCAGGAAATGATGAAATATGTGGAGGACTATTCGGTTTCTACCCTGATTGTCAAAGACCTGTCCCGTCTGGGCCGGGAATATTCCTATATGGGGCGACTGCAGGATTTCATTTTCCCCGCCTACGATGTCCGGTTTATCGCCATCAACGATGATGTGGACAGCGCAAAGGGCGAAAACGACTTCGCCGTGTTCAAAAACGTATTTAACGATTATTACGCAAAGGACACAAGCAAAAAAATCCGGGCAGTCGTAAAAATGCGTGGAGAAGCCGGGGAACACATCGCCAGCAATCCGCCCTATGGATATGTGAAAGATCCACAGAATAAAAAGAAATGGATTGTAGACGAGGAAGCCGCAAAGGTGGTGCGGCGTATCTTTGACCTGTGTATTGCGGGCAAAGGACCAATGCAGATTGCAAAAATCCTGACCGCTGACAGGGTATTGACGGTTACTGCGTATAACGCCAGACAGAAGGGATGGGCCATGCCGGATAATCTGTACCGGTGGTGTGCCAAATCCGTTGCCGGAATACTGGAGCGGCCGGAATATACCGGTTGTACCGTTAATTTTAAGACCTATACAAAATCCCTGAAATTCAAAAAGCGGATGGAGAATCCGAAAGAAAACCAACGGATATTTGAGGACACACAGCCAGCGATTATTGAGCGGGGACAGTGGGAACGAGTGCAGGCGTTAAGAGCCAACAAGCGCAGACCCACAAAGACGGGAAAAACAAGCATTTTCTCTGGTCTTGTCTATTGCGCCGACTGTGGCGCAAAGCTCTATTACTGTACCTGCAATACCTACAAGGATGAGTCTCAAGACCATTTCGTCTGCTCCAATTACAAGAGCAATACAGGTTCCTGCCAAATCCATTACATCCGAGAGGTTACGCTTTATAAACGGGTGCTGGAATGTATCCAGAGAACACTGACCTATGTGCGTTTGTTTCGGGATGATTTCACTCAGGAAATGTTGGCGCAGGACGAGGCCAGCCGGAAAGCGGAACTGACGCAAAAACGGAAAGCCCTCTCCGGGACGCAGAAGCGTATGGAGGATTTGGACAAGATCATCCAAAGGCTTTATGAAGATTCCGTACTTGGGAAATTAAGCGACCTCCGCTTTCAAAAACTCTCGGCACAGTATGAAACAGAGCAGGCGGAAATTCAGCAGCTTGCAGCTTCGCTGGAGAGAGAAATTGAAAATGAAGCCGGACAGATTGCCGATGTAGGGCGTTTCCTTCAGCTTGCCGACAGGTATTCCGATTTGCAGGAGCTTGACGCCTCTACGGTAAATGAACTGATTGAAAAGATCGTGGTCCACAGCCCGGAGAAGATCAGCGGGAAGAAACATGTCACGATTGAAGTCTATTTTACCTATGTGGGGAAAATCCGGATTCCACTTGCCAAACCGGAACTACTGACAGATACAGAAAAACCGGCGTGACCTCTGCCACGCCGGTTTTACCGGGATTTTAGTTTACTTCCTTATGGGCCTCCGGCTAAAGCAGGAGCTTTTTTATTGTTTCTTTTAGCAGGAGGATCTCCCGGTAAAGCTAGAGAAAAATAAAAAGCCCTAAGCAAATAGATATGGAAGCCGGCAGCGAGAAGAAAATAATTTTCTACAAAAGGTTTTAGAAACAAGAGATCCACAAAGAAAAAGAACCACTGATAGAAATCGCTGCAAGCTTCAAACAGCCAGCCTTGGCCGCTTGAAGCTTGCAGGGCGGGCGATGTGATGACATTTTTCAGCACCCATTCAAGAGGCCGGCAAGTACTGACCTCTCTGAAGGCTGGCGCGGCCCATTGCTTTACTAGTTAGTGGATTTTATCGCTTTTATTGGGATAAGAAGCTATTTTCCTTGCTGAAACAGACAAGCTGTTTGGAGTTTTTATCCTTCTTTATAACTGTAATAGAAGGCCGGCTGCTTTTTATATTTATTCCTCCCGCGGCGCTATTCGGCTTCCCGGTAGTTGCCTAGGAACGAAAACCCGGGAAGCTCGTCGCTCAAAGCGCAGATCAGATCCAGAACCTTATTATCCCGGACACTGCCGATAAAATCCAAATAAAAGAAATACTCAAAATAGTGCTCAAATTTGCGGTCAGGAATCGGACGGGACTCGATCTTGGTTAAATTCAATCCCAGCATGGCGAACCTGCCCAGTACGCTGTAAAGGGAGCCGGTGGTGTGGTTCAGGGAGAAGCAAAGGCTGATTTTGTCAGCGTCATCCGGAATGGAAAGAGCCTTGGAGATGGCGACAAACCTGGTTTGGTTGGCGGAGCTGTTTTGAACATTTTCCTCCAGGATGTTCAGACCGTATTCCTTAGCGGCCTCCCGGGAGCAAATGGCGGCAAGGGCCGGATTTTTTTCCATGGCGACCATTTCCGCGGCGGCGGCCGTGTTGGAGTAATTTACCGGCTTGAGGCCGTGCGCCTTAATTTTTAGGGAACATTGGGAAAGCGCCTGGGGATGAGAATATACCTGCTTTACTGTTTTCAGAGAAGCGTTTTCCGAAGCGCACAGGAAATGCCGGATAGAAAGATGAGCGGCGCCGACAATGGAGAACCGGTAGCGGAGAAGAAGGTCATATACATCGGAAACAGAACCGGCAGAGGAGTTTTCCACCGGAATCACGCCGAAATCCGCTTCATCCCGGTCTACGGCGGAGAATACATCCTCAAATACCGGATAAAACGCGGCCTTACTGCCGGGGTAAAGCCGCATGGCCGCCTGATGGGAAAAGCTTCCAGCCACGCCGGGACAGGCCACAACCGGTTTTTTTTCAGAAAGTATAGGCTTGCCGGCGGTTTGAATCTGGCGGCGAAGCTCCTTTCCAGAGTGTAAGGCTCCGTGCTGAAGGGCGCGGCTGGCCTGCATAATGGAGGCGTACAGCATTCGGGCTGCGTCTCCATATTCTCCGGCCTCCTGGGCCACCCGGTTCAGAATTTCCTCCTCCCGCTGGGCATTGAAAATGGGAAGATTCTCTCTCTCCTTGATCTTGGCGACCTCTCGGGAGCAATCCATCCGCCGGCAGAATAAAGGAATCAGCTGGCTGTCGATGGCGTCGATCTGGCGGCGTACTTCTTCTAATGTCATAGAGATCCCCTTTCCAGCAGTAAATCAAGCGTCGCAGCCGCGGCCGCGGCCTCCACAACAGGCACCGCCCTGGGAACGATACAAGGATCGTGGCGGCCCTTGACCACCAGCTTCGCATTTTCCTGCCTGCTCAGATCGATGGTATCCTGTTCTTTTCCAATGGAGGCGGTGGGCTTGATTCCCACCCGGAATAGAATGGGCATACCGTTGGTGATGCCTCCCAGAATCCCGCCGCAGTGGTTCGTGCGGGTCTTTACCTGCCTGCTTTCATTGTAATAGAAGCTGTCGTTGTTTTCGCTGCCACGGCGGCCGCAGCAGGCGAAGCCGTCTCCGAACTCCACGCCTTTTACTGCTGGTATGCCGAATAGGATGGAGGAGAACACGTTTTCCACGCCGCCGAACATCGGAGAGCCGGCGCCGGCGGGAACGCCGGTAACGGCGCACTCTACCACGCCTCCTACGCTGTCGCAGTCAAGCCTGGCACGCTCGATTTCAGCCCGCATGTCGTCTTCGGCCCGGGCGCGGATGACCGCAAAAGAGGAGCGGCTCAGCCGGGCCATCAAGTCACTGGGGATGTCCAAAGCGGGGAAAGAGTCGTCAGTTACGGAGGCAATCCTTGCAATGTGGGCGGCGATTTTTATGCCCCGGCGCTCCAAAACCTGGCGGCAGACCGCCCCGGCGAACACCAGAGGCGCCGTCAGACGCCCGGAAAAATGGCCGCCGCCCCGGATGTCGTTAGCGCCCTGATAGCGGATGTATCCGGTATAATCGGCGTGGCCCGGCCTGGGCAGCACCGACAGATTTCCGTAATCCCCAGAACGGACGTTGCGGTTGCGGATCATGGCGTAGGGGATGGTGCAGAGCCAGAGGGCGACGTGCTCGCGGGAAAGGCGCTCCTGAAGCGCGGCGTACAGCGCCTTGCGCCCTTCCGGGTCCTTTTCGGCTGAGGCGGAGCGGAAGAGGGCATCCACTTCGGGGTTGCTGTAATGGCTCATGTTGGACCATAGGATCGCCGCCGTGTTGGTCGCATAGATGCGCTCAATGCCGATGGCGGGGTCGTGCCAGCCGTACAGCTCGTCCATCGTCACGTCGAATGCGCCGCTTGTGACGCGGTCCGCCCATGAACCCGGGTCTTCCGCCGTGCGTATCCGGAAATAGACGCCGATGGTCCGGATGAACTGGCTTTGCAGGTACTTGAGGATGGACAGCGAAAACTGGGCGGAAGGCTCATAATCGATTTCCACGGTAAAGCGGATGCCGTTTTCGTTACGCGGATACCCCGCGCGGTCGAGGATACGGTTGGCCTCATCGGGATCGTAGGGCGTGGATACGGGCGAATGCCACTCCGAGCCGGGCGGGATGGGGCCGTACATGGGCCGGACCCCGCCGGGCACGGCTTGAGCCAGCGCCTTATTGTCGATGCTCATGGCGAGGGCCTTGCGGACTTCGGGCGAGCGGAAAATCGGGTTGCGCACGTTGAAGGTCAGCAGGGCGAAGGGATGGAGCAGGGAGAACTCGTCCCGGGTGACTTCAATGGCCGGATTGGAGCGGAAGATGCGCTCTTCATCCGACAGGGAAGAGAAGGCGTAGAGATCGGCCTCGCCCTGCATGATCGCAAGCGGGATTTCGTTTTGGTCCCAATAGACGCGGAAGGTGATCCGGTCGAGGCGCGGCTTGCCGGGGAGGAAAAAGCCTTTGTAACGTTCGAGG
>ERZ773193.2052-NODE-2052-length-23026-cov-11.456706_pt1 | contig 23026 bp, 17 predicted proteins | sample MGYA00511110_ERZ773193 | MGnify/ENA primary metagenome ERZ773193 (study PRJEB29015, sample SAMEA2737784) | human gut metagenome | biome: human gut; feature: human-associated habitat; material: faeces | place: China | collected 2012 ...
CGCTCCAGCTGCGCGGCGGCGGCGCGCAGCGCCAGGTCCCCCGCGATATTCTGCGCGTATGCCTCATTCACGCTGCGGGCCGCGCTGCTCAGCTTGGCCCCGCCGATGCCGAAAGTACCGCCCAAAATGGCAGCCGCCAGCACCACGCAGGCCAGCGCACGGTTTTCTTTCCAGTTTTTCACGCTATCCTCCCGCATTTTCTCTTATTCCCGTCACAAGTACAAACTCAGCGGGCGATCTCCAGCAGCTTCGCTTTCAGCTCGCCCTCGATGCGGCCCAGCTCCGTTTCGGCCGCAGCGCGCTTCTCTCTGCCTTCGTTCTGGATCTTCACGACCTCGTCCAGCGTTTCGATCAGGCTGCGGTTCGTCTGCTGCAGCGTCTCGATGTCCACGATGCCGCGCTCAGATTCCTTTGCCGCAGCGATGGTACCCTGCTTGAGCGTGGCCGCGTTTTTCTTCAGCAGCTCGTTGGTCATGTCTGTAACGGCACGCTGCGCCTCAATGGCCTGCTGGGAATGGGCCAGACCCAGCGCAAGCACCATCTGGCTCTTCCACAGGGGAATGGTGTTCACCAGCGAGGACTGGATCTTCTCGATCATCAACGTGTCGTTGTTCTGCAGCAGCCGGGTCTGGGGACCCATCTGCACCGACACCATCCGGGTCAGCTCCAGATCGTGGATCTTCTTTTCAAACCGGTTGCACAGGTTCACCAGATCGTTATAGGCCTGTGCGTCCTCCGCCGTACCGGACTGCTCCGCCTTCTTGCGAAGCTCCTCCAGTTCACCGCTGCGTACCTCCTCCAGCCGCTTTTTACCGGCCAGAATGTACATCGTCAGTTCCTTGTAGTACTTCAGGTTCAGCTCATACATCTGGTCGAACATGGCCACGTCCTTGAGCAGCGTGATCTGGTGCTGCTCCAGAGACTGGGCGATCTTCTCCACGTTGGCCTCTACCTTGCCGTACTGGGCCTTCATGCTCTCCAGTCGGTTCCCGGCCTTCTTGAACAGGCCCATGAGGCCCTTCTTTTCTTCGCCGTCGCCGAAGCCCTTCAGTTCCACCACCAGACGGCTCAGGTCCTGCCCGATCTCGCCCAGATCCTTGCTGCGAACGTTATTCAGGGCGCTCTCGGAGAAACCCGCTACGCTCTTCTGTGCGGCGGCGCCGTACTGCAGGATCATGTTGGTATCCCGCACATCGATTTTGTGGGAAAACTCCTCCACCGCCTTCTTCTCCTCGTCGGTCAGGAGCTTTTCATCCATCTCCACCGGCTCGATCTTCTTCTCCTCCGGCTCCGGCACTTCGGGAGCCGTAGGCTCCAGCGTCAGCTGGGGAACGGCCTCGGCCGCCGCCGTAGGCTCCAGGGTCAGCTCAGGCATCATGTTGTCTGTCATGGTCATAGTTCCTTTCTATCTCATATTGTTTGTTTACTCGCATTTCCCGGAGGGCGCCGCCCCATGGGCCGCCCTCCTCTCAGGGTCTTTTTACAGCTCCAGCTGGATGCCGTCGCCGTCCTCGCCGCTCTCCTTCTCCTCCGCCGCTGGAGTCTCCTTCTGGGTCTGGTGGATGGGGTCGTCGCTGAGTCCCTCACGGGCCATCATGTTCTCCAGCACCGTGATATCCGTGGAGATATCCAGCGCCTGATCCCCAAAGAGACTGTCCAGCTGCCGTTCAAAGGCAGTGACGATGGTGCTCATCATGCTCTCCACCCGCTCCATGGTGCCGCTGATGTTCTGACCCTCCACGCCCTGACTGCTCATGCGGTCATAGGCGTTGAGGAGCTTCAGCGTGGTGGGCAGGTAGTAGTTCATGAATTTGCGGATCTGCGGCAGCTTCTTGGGATCTGCCTTAACGCAGTCGAAGATCTTGCCGGAGACCTCCTCCAGCCGATCGATCTGCCGGCTGATGGTCTCGTCCTTGATGCTGTCGTTGAGGCGCCTCATCTCCCGGATGGCCAGTTCACCATCGGAGATCATCTTGTCCAGCTCCGGGTTACCGGTGGGCTGTGGCTTCTCCTCCACCTCCTCCACAACGTCCTTGCAGAAGATGCGAGCGATGAGAAATACCACCACCGACGCCGCAGCCGCCATGATAAAGTGGCCCGGCTTGTACAGGGGCAGCAGTAGGGCATACAGCACCCATACCACCGCCGCTGCGTATATGGGCGCAGCCGATTTATGCACGATCTTTTTCATTGCACGCCTCCGTTTCTGACCTGTCATATACAGTTGCTTCGATTATACCCCATGCGCTCCCCCCGGTCAAGAAAAAATCCCAATATCGGGACATCCAACCGGGCCATCGCCCCTCCGGTCGCCAAAACCCGGACGATGCTCTCCCACCGGCAAGCGGATGCGGCAAATCGGCAAGGGCAGGCATGCCCCCCGGCGTGCCTGCCCTTGCCCGCTTATCACATTTTGCAAGCCGTCTCCCCCACCCGCAGACCTACCGCAGTGGGATGCCCCGGCTTCCGTCGGTGGGATCCACGAACAGCGGCAGCTGGGGCGGTGCGTAGGTCCACCAGATGGCCAGTCCCCACACCGCCAGCAGCGTCACGCCGCCTAAGATCTGCCACACCGGCCCGTCCAGCACCCGCCGGGCCTGAACGCTCCAGCTGACCCAAAAGGCCAGCAGCACCGCCAGCTGGAAAATCAGTACATCCACCCACATGATCCCCCGGCCCAAAATTCCCTGATAGGTGTAAAACAGCGCCGGGATGGCCGCAAGGCCCGTCAGCAGCCCCAATCCACGGGCGGGCAGCAGGGCGCCGTGGCCCCGTAGGGCGATGCATTCCACCAGTGACCACAGCACCCACGGAGTGATGAAAAGCTTCATGTGCTCCCAGGTGGATTCGTTGACGGCGGCCAGCGGCGCCGCTATGGGACTCTGCCCCGTCCAGTCGTAGATAAAGTGCAGCAGGTTCCCCGCCGCCAGCACCACCAGCAGGCCCACCGTCTCCCAAGTGCGCCACCGTTTTTCTGCCATGTAAAAGCCCTCCGTTTCCATGTACCTGATACCTCAGTGTACACGAAAACGGAGGGGCTTATACCTACTCTGGTTTTTGGACATTTTCCGGACAAAAACCGGACAGAATTTTCCCTTACCGACGGGGGAAGATCACGATGCCTGACGTCCTATTGGACTTCAGGTCCAGCGTCTCCTCCGTCAGTCGGTGTACCGGCTGCTCCGGGAGGCGGGAGAGAAAGTCCTCCAGCGTGGTCAGCTCCGGGAAGCCCTGCTCCCCTCTCCGGAAATGCATGGGCAGCACCAGTCGGGGGTGCAGCCGACCCACCAGCTCCGCCGCCGCAGCGGCATCGATGGTATAGGTGCCGCCCACCGGCAGCATCAGCGCATCGCAGCCCGAAATTTTCTCCTCCTGCGCCGCTGTCAGAGCGCAGCCCAGATCTCCCAGATGTACCACGGTCATGCCCTCCGCCCGGAAGATATGAACGGTGTTATCGCCCCGGAGAGCGCCCTGACAGTCGTCGTGGAAGGTGGAGAACGTCTCCACCGTAAAGGGATTTTCCCCGCCGGGCAGCAGTGTCACCGCCTCCAGACAGTCGTGGTCAAAGTGGTGGTGGCTGATATAAACGGCGTTGGCCTCCACCCGCAGCGGCGGATAGCCCGCCACAACCCGATAGGGATCGATGACCAGTCCGTAGCCCGCCGACTCCAGCCGAAAGCAGCTGTGGCCCAACCATGTAATGTACATAAGCGCCTCCTGTCACGAATTTTTAGAATATCGGAACAAATCCGGCCAAAATGTCATAGCAGCAGAATATGTTCCCATGATAGCCGAATAGAATGATGTGTGCATCAGTCCGCATCAGCCCTGCCAGAGCATCTCCCGGTTGATCTCCTTCAGGCTGTGGGCGCCGCACATGGCCATGGTATCCGACAGCTCATCCGTCAGCTTGCGGACGTAGGCTGCCACGCCCTCCTCGCCGCCGCCATAGACCATGGTGACGAAGGGACGGCCGATGAGAACGCCGTCCGCCCCCAGTGCCAGTGCCTTGAACACATCCAGCCCTGTGCGGATGCCGCCGTCCACCAGCACCATGACCCGGTCGCCCACGGCGTCGGCAATGGCGGGCAGCACCTCCGCCGTGGCGGGACACTGATCCAGCACCCGGCCGCCGTGGTTGGACACCACGATGGCGGAGGCCCCGGCCTCCACCGCCTTCTCCGCCCCACGGACGGTCATAATGCCCTTGAGGATGAAGGGCTTTCGGGCGTGCTCCGCCACCTCACGCAGCTCCGCCACGGTCTTGCTGCCGGCAGGCGGCATCCGGTTGCGGAGGAAGGGCAGACCGGCGGCATCGATGTCCATGGCGATGGCCATGGGATCGGCGGTCAGGGCCAAGTCCAGCTTCTGCATCAGGGTCTCCCGGTCCCAGGGCTTCACCGTAGGCACACCGCAGCCCTGCTGGGCCCGGATGGCCTGCGTGGCGCCCTCCATCACCGCCGGGTCCACACCATCGCCGGTGAAGGCCACGATGCCTGCCTTAGCACAGGCCGCCAGCAGCAGCCGGTTATAGGTCAGATCGTCGTACTTATCTCCGTAGTGCAGCTGCATGGCGCCCACAGGAGCCGCCATCACCGGCAGGGCCAGCCGGTGGCCGAAGAAGTCGAAGGACGTGTCGGCGGGACGGTTTTCCCCGATGGTATCCAGATTCACCCGCAGCTCCTGCCACTTCTGATAGTTCCGGGCAAAGCCGGTGCCGGAGCCTTTGGCGCCTGGGCCGGGGATGGTATTTTTACACGCCTGACCGTTGCACACGGGACACGCCTTGCAGTAGGGTCCCATACAGGTGCGGGCGTTTTGCAAAACTTCCTGATATTCCATATGTTTGAAACCTCCCAGAGATTGATGGGGCTATTTTACTCCCGTTTTGGGCGCTTTTCAAGACATTTAAAGCCATTTTCCGCGATTGTGAAAAATGACGAAAGAATTTCTGTATCCAATTTTTGATTCATCATTTTTCCCGCAAAAAGTGAATGGGAGTCTTTTTGTGCATTTTTTGTGAATTTGCTTTTATTTGAAGGAAAAATGTTTTTGAAAAAAATTTTTAAAAACATTTTCCCCAGCTTCTCGCAAGAAAATCCTGTCACAAATTCCGCAAGCGTTCCGCCGCTGCCGCCGATTTTTGCCCCGTTTTTCCATTTTAAGCGGTTTTCTTTGCAAGAAAAATATTATATAAAAATGACGAACGACTCCAAACTAATTTTTAGGTACTTCGAAAAAAAGTTTGAAAATTTGACGGAGCGGACGGCGTTTTTTATAATGTGCAGTGGGACAAAAAGAATCTCCCGTCCCTCTGCCGGATCCGGGAGAAAACAAGGAAAAGAGAGGAAAAGTCTTTATGGAAAAGTACCTGGTCCTAGCCACATTTGTTGGCTCCATCATTGCGCTTCTCTTTGTGGTCATCACCGCAAAGAAGGTGCTGCGCTTCTCGGAGGGCACCCCCCTCATGCAGAAGATCTCCCAGTCCATTCGTCAGGGTGCTAACGCATACCTCAAGCGCCAGTATTCCGTGGTAGGCGTGTTCTTCGCCTGCATGGTGGTGGTGCTGTGCGTCATGGCAGCCTGCGGTCTGCTGACGTGGTTCGTACCCTTCGCCTTCCTGACCGGCGGCTTCTTCTCCGGCCTGTCCGGCTTCATCGGCATGAAGATCGCCACTGCCTCCAACTGCCGCACCGCCAATGCCTGCCAGGAAGGGCTGAACCGTGGTCTGCGGGTGGCCTTCTCCGCCGGCTCCGTCATGGGCTTCACCGTGGTGGGTCTTGGCCTGCTGGACATCTCCGTGTGGTTCTTCCTGCTGCGCTTCGTGTTCAAGCTGGAGGCCTCCGCCATCACCAGCGCCATGCTGACCTTCGGTATGGGCGCCTCCTCCATGGCTCTGTTCGCCCGTGTGGGCGGCGGCATCTTCACCAAGGCCGCCGACGTGGGCGCCGATCTGGTGGGTAAGGTGGAGGCCGGTATCCCGGAGGACGACCCCCGGAACCCCGCCGTCATCGCTGACAACGTAGGCGACAACGTGGGCGACGTGGCCGGTATGGGCGCCGATCTGTACGAGTCCTATGTTGGCTCCATCATCTCTGCCTCTGCGCTGGGCGTGGCCGCCTTCTCCGATCAGGCCTTCAAGGCCATGGCCATCCCCATGGTCATGGCGGCCATCGGCATCATCTGCTCCATCATCGGCACCTTCTTCGTCCGCACCGACGAGCAGGCCGACCAGCGCACGCTGCTGAAGGCCCTGTCCCGTGGCACCAACCTGTCCGCTATCCTCATTGCCATCATCGCCTGCCCGCTGGTGATCCTCCTGCTGGGCAAGGAGCATCTGGGCCTGTACTTCGCCATTCTGGCGGGCCTGATCGCCGGTGTGCTCATCGGTAAGGCCACGGAGTACTACACCTCCGACACCTTCAAGCCCACGCAGGATCTGTCCTCCAAGTCTCAGACCGGTGCCGCCACCATCATCATCGGCGGTTTGGGTCTGGGTATGCTGAGCACCGCCGTCCCCATCATCATCGTGGCTATCTGCATTCTGGTGGCCTACCTCTGCTCCGGCGGCGCCGCCTCCACTGGCATGGGCCTGTACGGCATCGCTCTGGCCGCCGTGGGTATGCTGAGCACGCTGGGCATCACGCTGGCCACCGACGCCTACGGCCCCGTGGCCGATAACGCCGGCGGCATCGCTGAGATGGCCGGTCTGGCTCCCGAGGTCCGCCAGCGCACCGACGCTCTGGACTCTCTGGGCAACACCACCGCCGCCACCGGTAAGGGCTTCGCCATCGGCTCCGCCGCTCTGACCGCTCTGGCCCTGATGGCCTCCTACATCGAGAAGGTCAAGGAGGTAGGCGCTGACGTCACCTTCCAGGATTTCAGCCTCATGAACCCCGTGGTGCTGGTGGGTCTGTTCATCGGTGCCTGCCTGCCCTTTGTGTTCGCCGCCCTCACCATGAACTCCGTGGGCCGTGCCGCCCAGAGTGTGGTGCTGGAGGTGCGCCGTCAGTTCCGGGAGATCACCGGTCTGATGGACGGCAAGGCCGATCCCGACTATGCCCGCTGCGTGGACCTGTGCACCAAGGCATCTCTGCACGAGATGATCCTGCCCACCATCATCGCCGTGGTCTGCCCCATCGTGGTGGGTCTGATCCTGGGCTACATGGGCGTTGTGGGTATGCTGGCCGGCGCTACCGTCACCGGCTTCCTGATGGCCATCTACATGGCCAACGCCGGCGGTGCGTGGGATAACGCCAAGAAGTATATTGAGGCCGGCCACTTCGGCGGCAAGGGCTCCGACTGCCACAAGGCAGGCGTGGTGGGCGACACCGTGGGCGATCCCTTCAAGGATACCTCCGGCCCCGCCATCAACATCCTCATCAAGCTGTTGAGCATGGTCTCCATCGTGTTCGCCGGTCTGGTGGTGAACTTCCACCTGCTGTAAAAAACTCCATAAAAAGAAGGCTGAGCATCCGCTCAGCCTTCTTTTTGATGCGTTTTTTGAAGCTTGCGGGCGTAGGCCAGCGTTTGCCGCAGGGCTGCCTCCCGGTCGAGCCCCGCCAGATGGAGCTTGCGGGCGTAGGCCAGCAGCTGGGAGAAGTCCCGATCCGGGGTCAGTCCGGCGGAGATCAGGTCGCTGCCGGTGACCATGGGGCGGGCCATGGTGGCCCGGTAGACCTCCAGCCGCTGCCGCAGGAAGGGCTCCGGGTCCGGACGGGGCGGGTCGCACCGGGAGCCACGGTGATCCGCCAGCGCCAGCAGGATCAGGTCCTCCGGCTCTATGGCGGCGTCCAGCAGACGGTTGGTGGACTTGACGGAGGCCCCACTCAGTGCCATGGCGTTGGGTTTCATGTGCAGGGCCACCAGATTTTTCACGCACCGGTGGAGGGCCTTCTCCCCGATCACCCGATGCAGGAAGTCCTCTGTCAGCGGCAGACCCGCCTCCTCGTGGCCATAAGCGTGGATGACGCCGCCGGACTCCGTGGTGGCGGTGACCTTGCCGAAGTCGTGGGCCAGTGCCGCCAGCATCAGGGCCATGGGCTGGGCTGCTTGGGGCCGCAGCTCGGCGGCGGTATCCAGCACCGCCATGGTGTGCTCCCACACATCCCCCTCCCCGTGGTAGCGGGGCGGCTGGGGGACGCCCTGTAAGCGCTGCACCTCCGTGAACCACGGGCGCAGCTGGTGCATGGTATCCAGTGTGCGGAAGAAGATGGAAGGGCGGGGCGCCTGCAGGAGGGCCTTTTGCAGCTCCCCCTCCACCCGTTCACGAGACAGGGCCGACAGATCCATGGTGCGGCACAGGGCCACCGTCTCCTCCGCCACGGTGAAGCCGAAGCGGGCGGCGAACTGCGCTCCCCGCAGCACCCGCAGGGGATCCTCCGGGAAGGAGCGGTCATCCACATGGCGCAGGAGGCCCCGGCGGAGATCCTCCCGGCCGCCGAAGAAGTCCAACACCTGACCGGTGAGCACGTCCTCCATCAGGGCGTTGACGGTGAAATCCCGGCGGCGGGCGGCTCTCTCCGGCCCCAGCCACGGGTCCACCTCCACGGTGAAGTCCCGGTGCCCCCGACCCACGGCGGCCTCCCGCCGGGGCATGGCGATGTCCAGTCCGCAGCCCGCCAGTCCGTAGACGCCAAAGCTGGCCCCCACCGTCCGGCGGCCGCCCATTTGATCCAGCACGATCTCCAGCTGCTGGGGGGTGACGCCGTGGACCTCGATATCCAGATCCTTGCTCTCCCGGCCCAGCAGGCGGTCCCGGACGCATCCGCCCACATAGTAGACGCTGCCGCCCAGCGGCTGCACCTGCTGTGCGATGCGGCGGGCCGTCTCACGATCCCGTGTCATGCAGTCTCCCCTCCTTGCGAAAAAAGCCGTGGCCACGGGCCACGGCTTTTGTGTTCACGCCAGAATGTCCCCCAGATCGTCGAAGGTATGGGCATTGGTGACCACCACCACGTGGTCGCCCTCCTGAATGATGCTGGTGCCGCTGGGGATGATGATCTCGCTGCCCCGTGCAATGGCCGCCACCAGCACGTCGTCCTTCAGGGACAGCGCCCGCAGGGGCTTATTCAGCACCGCACGGCTCCGGGCCGTGGCGGTGAACTCCAGTGCCTCCACGGCGCCGCCCAGCATCTTATACAAGCTCTCCACGGCGCTGCCCTCGGAATTGGCCAATGCCCGGACGTAGCGGGTGATCTGGTTGGCCACGATATCCTTGGGACTGACGATGCTGCCCACCCGCATATCCCGGACCAGATCCATGTAGTTGGGGCGGGTCATCTTGGCCAGCACCTTGGGGACGCCCGCCCGCCGAGCCGTCAGGGCCATCAACAGATTCTCCTCATCCCGGCCCGTCAGGGAGACGAAGGCATCCGCCTCGAAGATATTCTCGCTGGTCAGCAGTTCCTCCTCCGTGCCGTCGCCCTCGATGATCATGGCCGTGGGCAGCTGGGCCGCCAGCTGAAGGCACTTATCGTGCTTCTGCTCCACGATGCAGACCTTGGTATTGCTCACCGCCAGCTCCCACGTGAGATACATGGCGATGCGGCTGCCCCCCAGCAGGGACACGGTTTTGACCCGCTGCTGGGTGCGGCCCATAGCCCGCAGCATCTTCTGGAGCTCGGACTTGGTACCCACCATGTAGAGCTTGTCGCCCTCTCTCGGCACAAAGTTGCCGTTGGGGATGATGCACTCGTCCCCCCGCTGGGCAGCGCAGATCAGCACCTCCGCCGAGCGGATACGATGGAACTCGCTGAGGGCCACCCCGTAAAACCGGTCCCGCTCCGTCACCTGTATGCCGATCATGTCGATACGGCCTCCGGCGAAGGGCTCCACGGAGGAGGCGGAGGGGAAGCTGAGGATGCGGGCGATCTCCCGTGCCGCCGCCAGATCGGGGTTGATGACCATGTCCATCCCGATCTCCCGCTTCAGCAGGGCGGCGTCCCGGCGGTAGTCCGGATTCCGCACCCGTGCGATGGTGTGCTTGGCCCCCATGGTTTTGGCGATGAGGCAACACACCAGATTCGTCTCGTCCAGATTGCTGACAGCGATGACCAGATCCGCCGTCCGGGCGCCGGCCTCCTCCAGCACACTGATGCTGGCGCCGTTGCCCTCCACGCACATGAGGTCCAGGGTGCTGTCGGCACGGGCCAGCGCCACCGGGGAGGAGTCCACCATGGTGATGTCGTGGCCCTCCACCGCCAGCTGGCGGGCGATAGCGTAGCCCACCTTTCCGTTTCCTACAATGATGATCTTCATGAGCCTGACTGTTCCTTTCCCGGTCGTTCCGGCTGCTCTTTTTCCGGAGGTATTGCTTCTTGCGGCGGCTGCCCCTGCGTCTGCTTAAGTGGCTCCGCCGGTTTGGGTGGATCCGCCTTTCCCGGCTGCTCTGCCGGTTTAGGCGGCTGTGGCTGTCGGGGCGGCTGCGTCGCCCCGGAAGGCTTCTTCGCCGCAGCTTCCTGCCGTGTCGGCCGGGCAGCCTTTTCCGCCGCCTTTTCCTCTGCCGCACGACGGCGCTGGGTGCGCCGGTGCAGCACCACCGCATTCAGCTCACCGCCTAAAATCAGCACCGTCCCGCTCATATACAGCCACAGCAGCACCACCACAATGGTGGCGATGGAGCCGTAGAGCTGGGTATAGTGTGCCAGATTTTCCACATAATAGGAGAAGGCCAGCGACAGCAGCATCCACGCCGCCAGCGACACGGCCACGCCCGGTGCCACCTCCCGCAACGGGCATCGGCGGCCCAGCGCCAGCATATACAGCACCGTCACCAGCACGAACATCAGCAGCGCCACCGCCACGAAGCGGAGCTTGCTCCAGAGGTTGATGAAGCCGTCCGGTACGGTGATGATCCCCGACACAAAGTACAGCGCCCGGCGGCCCACGGTGATCATCAGCAGCGTCAGGCCGATGGATACCATGAGCCAGATGGCGAAGAGAAAAATTTTCAGCTGATCCAGCAGGATGTTCTTGGGCTGGCCCTTACCGAAGGCCTTGCGCAGCGAGTGCAGCAGGCAGCCGGTGGCCCGCATGGGGAACCAGATGGAAAACACCAGACTGAACCACATGAGCTGGCGGCTGGCGTTGCCGGAAACGTATTCCAGATAGCCCCGCACCACCTCCGCCACGTCCCCCGGCACGATCTGCCGCAGGCCGGTGACGATGCTGTCCACATCCAGCTCCAGAATACCCAGCAGGGTGCTGACGAAGATCAGCAGCGGGAAAATGGCGAACAGCAGGTAGTAGGTCAGGGCTGCGCTGTCCCGTGCCACGTCATGGAGATAGTACCGGCGGATCATCTGCGCCGCCGTTTGCCCCAGCGCCGTGCGGGGGTGGGTACCTTTACGCATAGTTCGCTCCTCTCTGTTTCAGCTTATTATTGTAGCACAGCTGTGAGCAAAATAAAAGGAGATTTTCCATTACACGGAAATCTCCCACCTGTTTTTTATCATAAATATTCCAAAAGTGTTTCTTTTTTGTAAAATTTTGTTTTTTCCGCTGAAAATTTAGAAACTATTCACTATTTAGTATTGGCATTTAAAAAAAAGCGTGTTATAATACGTACGATCGGAGTTGTCTCCCGTGCATGGAAAAATTTGTAAAGAGGGTCTAAACTATGGATAACTTAACGAGAATCGTCAAAACTGAAATTTCCCGTCAGTACAAGAGCGTGCGGCAGTTTGCTTTTGCGGTCAATATCCCCCTATCTACCATCAACAGTGCGCTGCACAACGGCATCGGAGGTTCCTCCTTTGATACGGTAGTGCAGATCTGCCAGACGCTGGGGATCAAGGCCATCTCCAGCGATGCCTCCTTCTATCTGACGGAGGACACCCAGCAGCTGCTGGATCAGTATGCCCAGTTGGACGACTACGGCCGCCACACCATCGCTTCGGTGATGAAGGTGGAATACGACCGCTGCTCCACGCAGGGCGCCCGAAGCACAAGCGGCAGTGATTATGAGCTCCGCCCCAGTGTCAACGTCTCCTCCGACCTGGGCGGCTCCTCGGTGGAGCCGCTCCAGGTACTCAGCGACCATCGCAGTCTGTAACCTACCAAACAGAGCTGTGACAAAATCTGCCGGAGATTTGCGGCTCCGGTTGGTTTTGTGTCGCCAGCCACGGGCTCTCCCCCACTTGGGGGGAGGGCCCGTGGTTTTTTTATAGGGAGTTATGGTGCGTGATAGGGAGTTTACTGTTCTTTGCGCTTGCCGGTACGCAGCAGGGCTGCAAGGCTCATGCCGCACAGGGCCGCCAGCCCCATCCACAGGCCGGTGTCGCCGGTATCTCCGGTGGGAACGGCGGGGGTGGTGGGCTCTGCGGGAGCGGGCAGCTTGGCCACGGACTCGGTCCGCAGCACCTGACCGCACACGGTGCAGGCGTAGGTCTTGACGCCCTCATGCTCCGTGGTGGCAGGCGTGGTGATCTTGCCCTCGCCCTCCGTATGCTGGGCGTTCACGGTGAAGGTGACGGTAACGGTGTTGCCGAAGCGGTCGGTGGCCGTCAGGGTCTGGACGCCCTCGGCAGCGGAAACGGTGAGCTTACCGTCCACCAGCTCCACGGGCTGGCCGTTGAGGGTCACGCTCTCCAGATTGGGGTCGGTAACGGTGATCTCTGCCGTCAGGCAGTAGGTGCCGCCGTCCATGACGCCCTCCACCGTGGGAGCCGCCTCGTCGATGAGCTTAGAGCCCACCTTGGTGCGGGTATCCGTCAGGCCGCAGCCGTGGTCGCACTGAGCCGTCTCCGTGCCGTCGTCGTCATAGGTGGCGTTGTTGTCGTAGACATAGTGGGTAAAGCTGTGACCCATGGCCTCCTGATAGAAATCCTCCGGGCCAGTGTAGGTCTTGCTCTCGTCCAGCTTTCCGTCAACGTCAGCGAAATAGCTGCCGCAGTCCGGGCAATACCAATAGGCGGCGCAGCCGTCCTGCGTGCAGGTGGCGGGGTCGCCTGCCGTGCGCTGGGCATTGGCGTGGTGGGTAGCCGGAATGACGGTATCGGTGATGGGCTGGGTAGCCCCTGCGTCAGCGAACAGCTTGTGGCAGTCGCTGCACTGCCAGTACTCCAGACTTCCCGGCTGGGTGCAGGTGGCGGCGGTTCCGTCGTGATGGGTCAGGTCATGATGGTTGGGATCCGTGGTGCCATAGGTGGCGCCGCAGATGCTGCAGGTGGCCTTCTCGGTGCAGGTGGCGGTGCCGTCATGGCTGCCCAGAGAGCCCTTCACTTGGCAGCCGGGAACGGCGCAGGACCGCCAGTGCTGGGTGTCATCGTGCTGCCAATCGCCCCACTGGTGGTTGCCGGTGTGGGTGATGGTAAAGGTCCAGCTGGGATCGGTCAACTCGCTGACGGCGTTGATGTCCTCGTTGCCGGGAACGGTGACGTAGACCTGATAGGTACCCATATCCGTGGGAGCGGCCACGGCCTTGCCGTTTTGCTTATAGATGACGGTAAAGGTGTTGTCGGGCCAATAGCCCATGCCCATGGTCCGGTCGCCTCCGGTGCTCCAGCGAACGGTGGCCTCCTTGGCGGTGCCGTCATACTCCAGATTTTCCGGAGCGGTGAAGGTGAAGTCGCCCGCTGCGGGAGTGCGTTTCACGATCTCCCACCGGAGCTTCTTTTCGCCGGTGGTGCCGTCGCTCCACTTGAAGCCCGCTGCGGGGCGGACGGTAACGGTATAGGTACCCACGCGGCAGGCTCTATAGCCGTTGCCCAAAAGCTCGTAGCCGTAGACTTCGCCGGGCAGCAGACCGTACTGCCAGTTGCCGTTATAGGTGAAGGGGCCGTAGACCGTGGGAACCGGGATGGCCTCCAGATACTGGTTCAGGGTGACAGTAGTGGACGGAGAGGGCTTCCGGGTCTCGGTAGCCGCATAGCGGACCTCATAGGTGCCGGCCAGAGCGGAGGTGAAGGCGCTGCCGCACTGGCTCCATCTGGTGCCGCCCACGGGGCGATACTCCATGCTGTTGTTGGTGCCGTTGATGCGGCCGTAGCCCGTCCGACTCTGGGGATGGGTCACGGTAAGGCCGGTGGGGGGCTGGGTCTGGGCCGTTTTCTCCGTGGGGGCGGTGAGTGTCATGGCGGTATCCGCCGTGGCCGTACCTGTGACACGGATGGTATAGCTGTCGACCTTGGCGGCGGTGATGCCGTTGAGAGTCACGCTGTACCCGTCGGGGATGTAGTAATTGTCGGGATCGGTAACGCTGATGGTGATGGGCGTCAGGTCCAGACAATCCTGCGTCAGCCGGCCGCCGTTCTTATAGGTGAGGCCGTTCGGCAGGGTGACGCTGACCTGATAGGTCTTGAGGCGGAGATAGATCAGGCCCTCAGAGTTCAGATAGGTCTCGTAGCCCGCCCGGTCGGCGCTGACGTACTGGATGCTGCCTGTGCAGGCGTCGCTGCTGATCTGGACGGTCTGTCCGCTGGCCAGAGTTCTGCCGCTGCTGATGCCGATATCGGCACCGCTGCTGAGTCTTCTGGCGCTGACCTGCTGCGACGAGTTCTCCAGATACAGGTTGTTGTCCTGATTGTCCTTATCGACGTTGTTCTGGATGATGGAGCGGCCGGACAGGGTGATGGTATGGTCGTAACCACGGACAAACACGCCGCCGCCACGGTCATCGACGGTGTTATCCTGAATGGAGCCGCCGCTCATGCTGAAGTCGCTCTTGGAATAGAGGTACACGCCGCCGCCATCGCCGCCACGGCGATCATCGTTCCCGTATTTGTTCTTATAGTTGGCCAGACCGGCGAAGTTGTCGCAGATCTCGCCGCCTCTCATGTTGAAGGTGCCTGCCACGTACACGCCGCCGCCGAAGCCGCCGCCGAAGGTGGCGCTCTCCTTATAGTCGACCGCACAGGCGTAGTTACCGGAGATGCGGGCGGTGCCGGAGAGGTCCAGAGTCGCATACAGATCCACATACACACCGCCGCCGCCGTCAAAGCCCAGGTCGTCATTGGTGCTGTTGACACGGTTGCCGCTGATCTCGCCGCCGGAGAAGTTCAGCGTGCTGCTGCGGCTCTGGATGCCCTTGGCGTATACACCGCCGCCGAGGGTATTGGAGATGTTATCCTTGATGGTGCCGCCGCTCATATTCAGGGTGGAGCCGGAAACCAGGACAACGGCAGCACCGGCGGAAGCATCGGTGTAGGTGGTATCATTGCCGCTGATCTCGCCGCCATACAGATTCATAGTGGCGTTCTCATTATACACGGCATGGGACTTATTGCCGGTGATCTTGCCGCCGCAGAGGTTAAAGGTACCCCTGTTGAACACAGCGGCGGGGTAAGGGGCGCTGTTTTCGGAGGTGTCCAAGCCGGTGATCTCGCCGCCGAACATATTAAATTTGCAGCCGGCATCGATCTCTACGATGCAGGCACCCTTGGGATCCGCCGTGTCCTTGCGGGTGATCTGACCGGCCTCCTCGGCGCAGTCGGTGATGGTCAGGGTATGATAGTTCGTCACATGAATGTATGGGCGATAATACCCGTTTTCCAGAATGATATTATGCCCGTTGAGGCAGATCCGCACATCATCCAAGTTGCTGCCCCACCCCTCATCGGTGGTGGTTACATCATTGAGCAGATAGTAGCAGCCGTAGCTCTTGACGGACTTCAGGCTGCTGATGCCGACCCACTTGGTGTTCTTATCGTGGTCGTGGTAGGGGCCATAGTTCTGGTTCTGCAGGCACACGCAGTGAGTGTGCTCCTCATTGGCCAGCAGGTCCAGATTGAAGCTGACGGACCCGTTCTTCGTGACGGCGCAGTTGGCGCGGTCACTGGTAAACACATTGGTATCGGAGGAGCCCCGCACGATGCGATAGGCGGGGATCAGATCGGCGTTGAGTCCGATGCGGGAGTCGGAGGAAACATTGCCTGCAAGGACGGCCTGATCCTCCGCCGAGGCAGCCACGTGCAGATTGCTGGCGGCCTTGTCGTCCCCCTGCGTATTGCCGGTGATATTCACTGTACCGGCTACCTTGCAGGTGGTCATACCACCGAAGTACACACCGCCGCCGGCGATCCCGGCGGTGTTGCCGGTAATCGTGCCGCCGTTGAGGTTGATCTTTGCGGTGTCTTCGGAGCCATACTGCTTTCTGGCCTCGCAATATACGCCGCCGCCGTACTTCGTTGCGGTGTTATTGGCGATGGTGCCGCCATTCATGGTGAAGGCAGCCAGTATATTCGCCACATACACACCGCCGCCGTAATCGGCCTCGTTATCCTCCATGCGGGCGGTGCCGTTCATGACAAATTCCGACGTGCCGGCAAACAGGCCCACAGCGCCGCCGGCGTAATACTGGCTCTTGCAGTTGCGGAGCACGGCGCCGTCATCCAGCGTCAGCGTGCCGTACCGGCTCACGTAGATGGCAGGATTTGTGGCAGCCGTCTTGTCGCCGCCGCCGTCCACGGTGATGTCCTTCAGGGTCAGGGCGGCATAGGCGGGATGATCCGAGCCGCCTGCGCCGCTATACCCCTGCTCACCCGTCAGATTGAACAGGCTGCCCTTGAAGCCCTCGGCACGCACCAGCTTGCTATTGGCATCGGCGCCGCTGATGACCACACGCTGGTTGTAATACTCATACCAAGCCATGCTGCCGTTGGTGGTGCGGGTGGGTCTGATGTTCAGAGTTTCGCTGATTTCGATGGTACCGCTTACAACGATTTCGATGGTATTGTTGTAAGAGAGCTCACTCATGGCGCTTTTGAGCTGCTCGAGGGTAGTCACCGTCGAGGTCCACGCCCATGACGTCTTGGGGACCAGACTCAGTACCATCACCAACGCTACCAGTACGCTGGCGATTCGCTTTTTCATAGATTTCCTCCCTGGCAGGTCTTTTGTATTTTGCAGTTACCACTTGCAATGACCTGCATCTTTCTGTATACTGAGCATATACCGTACACCAATGTACGATGCAAGTACTTTTTAAGAAAATATGGCAAAATCTGGAGAGTTCGTCATGAGTGAGCACAACAGCCGTCTGATGTCCATCGGTGAGGTGGCCAAGTCCCTGCATATTACCCGACGCATGATCCTCAACTATGAGGACAAGGGCATTCTGCTGCCCGACGTAAAAACCGGCTCCAGCGGGAACCGCTACTACACCCCGGAGACCCTGACCCGCATCCGGGCCATCCGGCGCTTGCAGACGCTGGGTATCTCGCTGGATGAGATCAAGCTCTATTTCGAGGATGCCGCCGACCTGCGGGATATCATCGCCCGGCTGGAGACACTACGGGACGAGCTGAACCTGTGCATCGAGAAGCTGCAGCTGCGGGTCCGGGAGAACAGCAACGATACCCCCATCATCCGCACCATCCCCGCCCAGACGGTGTATGTCTACCACTGCGCCTCCCCCACGGTGGAGGACCGCAAGGAGATCTTCCGAGACGTGATCCCCGCCGCCATGCGCCAGTACGGCACGGACTCCGCCAAGCGGATGTACTTCATCGATTACCCTATCGACGAGCCCAACGACATCAACTTCTGCGTGGCGGTGCTGGAGGGCAGCAAGGGCCCCTATGTGCAGGACTGGCCGGAGGAGAAGGCTCTGTGCCTCTTCTTCCACGGGGACTATGACGAGATCCCAGAGGTTCGGGAGCGGCTGGTGGCCTACGCCAGGCAGCAGGGCCTGAAGCTGAAGGGTACCTGCCGCAACATCTATCTGGAGGGCCCGCCCCACCACAAGGACAAATCGAAGTTCGTCACGCAGGTGGCTCTGCCGCTGGTGTGGGATGAGGTATGAGGAAGAAAACCGCCGCAGGAGATGCGGCGGTTTCTTTCATATTTGGAGGGGTGGGGCGCATACACTGTCCGTGAAAGGACGGGATGCATTATGCGGGGAAAAGTCTTACTGCTGCGCCGTGGCACGCTGCTGCTGATCCTGACGGCGCTGGTGGCCGCCGGTATTTTCATGGCTGTGGGAGGCCCCAGCTTCGTCAGCGCCTCCGCCGCCAAGCGGCAGCTTCCCATCTACTCGGTGGAACGGGAGGAGAAGGTCTGCGCCATCAGCTTCGACGCCGCATGGGGCAACGAGGACACCCAGGCCCTCATCGACATTCTGGGCAAATACAACGTCAAGGCCACCTTTTTCGTGGTGGGCGACTGGGTGGATAAGTACCCGGAGTCCGTGAAGGCCCTCCACGACGCCGGGCATGAGGTCATGAACCACTCCCTCCACCACGACCACTACAACGCCCTCACCGCCGATCAGGTGGTGGCGGACGTCACCGCCTGCAACGAGAAGATCGCCGCCATCACCGGCGTGACCCCCTGCCTCATCCGCTGCCCCTACGGCGAGTACGACGACCATGTGATCTCCGCCATCCGCTCCATGGGCATGGAGCCCATCCAGTGGGACGTGGACAGTCTGGACTGGAAGGACTATGACGCCGACACCATCTGCCAGCGGGTCACCTCCAAGCTCTCTCCCGGCAGCATCGTGCTATTCCACAACGCCGCCCTCCACACGCCGGAGGCGCTGCCGGCCATTCTGGACCACATGGCCCGTGAGGGGTATTCCCTGCTGCCCATCAGCCAGCTGATCTATCGGGAGAACTATACCATCGACCACGCCGGGCGGCAGTTCTGTCAGGCCCAGAGCGAGCAGTGAAATTTTTGCCGGTTTTTCAAGAAATCGGTTGATTTTTGCAAAAAATCTGATATACTCGAGGAAGAGACGTACGTGTATTTTGTGCGCTCTGCAAAAAAACAAAAGGAGAGAGTATGGTATGATTTTGGAACTGATTATCGGTATCCTGACGCTGGTGGCGGAGTGGATGATCTTCAAGAAGATGGGCCGTCAGGGCTGGGAGGGCATCGTCCCCTTCTACAACACCTAGGTGCTGTGTCAGGAGCTGTACGGCAACGGCTGGAAGTTCCTTCTGCTGCTGATCCCCATCTACAACATCTATTTCGTCATCAAGATGAACATCGACTGGGCCAAGGCCTTCAATCAGGGCGTCGGCTTCGGTATCGGCCTTCTGCTGCTGCCCTTCATTTTCCAGTTGATCCTGGCCTTCGGCGGTGAGCAGTATCGGGATGGCAGCTATACCAATACCCAGCCCGACATGGTGGAGAATGTGGTCAACAAGGCCAAGGATGCCGTTTCCGGCAACCGGGACGACCACAAGGAGCAGTAACTGCACCAAACAAAATGGGACAGGAGAACATCCTGTCCCATTTTTTCATGTATTCAAAAGAAATGAGCGGAAAGAGCGCATGAAAAAGCTGATTGCGCTGCTTTTGGCGGCGGTAATGTGCCTGAGCCTTGCGGCTTGCGACAATGGCAAGACGGAAAATACAGATCATTCGCAGGGACAGAACACGGAAAATACATCGAAGGAGAACCAGCAGACAGAAACAGCGTCGCAGGGAAACGGAAACACCGAGCAATTAACTGATGAAAGATATCAAGAGGGTACTGACCCCGCTGATATCGACAAAAAATATGTCGGTGTAAGGAAAAGAGGGGAAGCGGATTTTTCCGCTTCCCCTCTGAAATTCCCTGTGAATTACTTGTTGAAGTACCGCTTCAGCAGGCCCTCGAATGCCTTGCCGTGGCGGGCTTCGTCACGAGCCATCTCGTGGACGGTATCGTGGATGGCATCCAGGTTGTACTTCTTCGCCAGCTTGGCCAGCTCGAACTTGCCGGCGGTAGCGCCGTTCTCGGCGTCCACACGCATCTGCAGGTTCTTCTGGGTGGAATCGGTGACCACCTCGCCCAGCAGCTCAGCGAACTTGGCGGCGTGCTCGGCCTCCTCCAGACCGGCCTTCTCCCAGTACATACCGATCTCGGGATAGCCCTCACGATGGGCCACACGGGCCATGGCCAGATACATACCCACCTCGGAGCACTCGCCCTCGAAGTTGGCACGCAGACCGGCGATGATCTCCTCACGGACCTCGGCGGGAACATCCTCACCGAACACCTTGCCTACGCCCACCATGTGCTCGGCGGCCCAAGACTTCTCCTCTGCCTGCAGGGTGAACTTGTCACCGCTGACGTGGCACACCGGACACTCGGCCGGGGGATTCTCACCTTCGTGAACGTAACCGCAAACAGGACATACCCACTTCTTCATAATCATTACCTCCATATTTTTATCATTCGTTGATGGTTTTTTACTCTTCGGGGGCGTTCCCCCCTTGGGATGGTCTAAGTATAGCACGGAATCCAGAGGATTATAAGTTGCAAATGCAACATTTAGAAAAACTTTCCATGAACTTTTTTGCGGCAGCGAAAATACGCCGGAGGAGGGTCCTCCGGCGTATTTTTATAGCAGCTTTACTCGGCATCGGCCAGAGCCTTGGCCTCGGCAATGGCCTTCTCCTGCGCCGCAGCGGGGCAATCCTCGTAGCGGACGAAGTTGAAGGTGAAGGTGCCACGGGACTGGGTCATGGACCGCAGATCGATGGCGTAGCTCATCATCTCGGCCATGGGAACCTCGGCCTCCAGCACGGTCTCGCCGTCGCCGGTGGGGTTCATGCCCATGACGCGGCCCCGGCGCTTGTTCAGGTCACCCATGACGTCGCCCACGTAGTTGTCAGGCACCGTGACCTTCAGCTCACCGATGGGCTCCATCAGCACGGGCTTGGCCTCCGGCAGAGCGGCCTTGAAGGCCAGATTGGCGGCCAGCTTGAAAGCGATTTCGGAGGAGTCCACCGGGTGGTAGGAGCCGTCCACCAGCGTCGCCTTCAGGTACACCACGGGATAGCCCGCCAGCACGCCGTGCAGGCAGCTCTCACGCAGGCCCTTTTCCACGGCGGGGAAGTAGTTCTTGGGTACGGAGCCGCCGAAGACCTCCTCGGCAAAAATCATATCGTCCTGCTCCGTCTGGGGCTCAAAGCGAATCCACACATCGCCGAACTGGCCGCTGCCGCCGGTCTGCTTCTTGTGGCGCCCCTGCTTCTGCACGGTCTTGCGGATCTTTTCGCGGTAAGCCACGCGGACGGGGCTCAGCGCCACTTCCACGTTGAACCGGCTCTTCAGCTTGCTGACCAGCACATCCACCTGCATATCACCGGCGCCGGAGAGGACCATCTGGTGGGTCTCCGCGTTGTTGACCACGGTGAAGGAGGGATCCTCCTCGTTGAGACGGGTAAGGCCCTGCGCCACCTTGTCGTCCTGACCGCGGGTCTTGGGGGCAATGGCCACGGAGTAGCAGGGCTCTGCAAAGGGAATGCCCTTCAGCGCCACGACCTTACGGCTGTCGCACAGGGTATCGCCGGTCTTGACCTTCTCCATCTTGCCGATGGCGCCGATATCGCCGCACATCAGCTCCTTGACCTCAATGGCCTTCTTGCCCCGCATGGTGTACAGGCGGCCCAGCTTCTCGTTGTCGCCGGTACGGGCGTTGACCAGCGTCATATCCGGCGTAATGGAGCCGGAGAGCACCTTCACGAAGGAGTACTTGCCGTACTGATCGGAAACGGTCTTGAACACAAAGGCAGAGGGAACGCCGCCGGCAGAGACCACGAACTCCTCCGTAGAGCCGTCCGCCAGAGTGGCCTTGTGGTAGTTGCCCTGCTCAGGAGAGGGCAGCAGCTCTACGATGTTGTCCAGCAGCATCAGAGAACCCATGCCCGCCACGGCGCTGCCGCACAGCACCGGGAAAATGCTCAGCTCCCGGACGCCCTGACGCAGACCCTGCGCCATTTCCGCATAAGTGAAGTCCTCGCCGTTGAAGAAGCGCTCCATGAACTCCTCGCTGGTCTCAGCCACGGATTCCTTCAGTGCGTCGTTGAACTCGGTGATGACGGCTTCCTTGTCCTCGGGGACCTCGATCTCCACGCGCTTACCGTCCTGCATCTCATAGGCGCGCTTGTTCAGCACATCAATGAGGCCGGTAACCCGCTTGTTCTCATCCCAAATAGGCACCACCACCGGCGCGACCTTCTTGCCGAAGCGCTCCCGGAGGGCCTCAAACGTGGTGTTATAATCGCTGTTGTCCTCGTCTGTCTTGGAAATGTAGAGCAGGCGGGGCATATTCCGCTCCTCGCAGTATTTCCAAGCCTTCTCCATACCGACGGAAACACCGTCCTTGGCAGAGCAGACGATAATAGCGGCATCGGCGGCCCGGAGGGCCTCCATGACCTCGCCGGAAAAGTCGAACGCACCCGGGGTATCCAGCACGTTGATGCGGCAGCCCTTATATTCAATGGGCGCCACAGCGGTAGACAGAGAAATCTGCCGCTTGACCTCCTCGGGGTCATAATCGCAGACGGTATTTCCGTCAGCAACACGGCCCATGCGCTCGATGGCGCCGGTCATAAGCAGAAGATTTTCTGCAAGGGTCGTTTTGCCGCTGCCGCTGTGGCCCAGCAGGCAGACATTGCGGATGTTCTGTACTGAATAGCTCATGTTCGTTCCACTCCTTATGTTGATGCTGTTGACACGGCCGGAAGAGCCGCTGGAAAATCGTCAACTCATTGAGACTGTGCAGTTTCAATGTGTTAATTATAACGCTTTTTCGCCAGTAATACAACCGCTTTTTTGTAAGATGTTACATTTTGGAGGGGTGGGCAAAAAGGCTGCTGCATTTTTGTCAGGTCTTGCAAAAAGAGTTTTTTCCGAAAAAGCGGAGGTTTTGTCTCTTCCGGGCAGAAAAAGTACCGGGAGGCGGACAAAACATCCGTCTCCCGGTACTTTCTTTTGTCAAGTGTCAATAGCGGCCCGTCCAATCGCTCAGCAGCAGCACCGGCAGCGTCCACAACAGCAGGAACACCGTCAGAGAAAGGGGCGTCAGCAGGTCGAATTTTTGGAGAGACACCAGATAGGCCGTCAGCAGCACGCCTGTGCCGCTGCCCAGCAGAGACAGCCACGACGCCCGGCGCACCGCCGTCCGCAGACGGCGGCTGCCTACCACGGCTTCCGCATAGGGCAGCAGGCCCTCCCGCAGCAGCAGGGCGCGGGGCAGCCCCCGGTCCTCCTCCGCTTCGCTGAGGGCCACCCGGTCGGTCAGATCCGGGTATTCCACTTTGATGCGCTTGAAAAATTTCCGCTTCAGCAGCGCCGGGGTGATGTTGG
>ERZ773193.2054-NODE-2054-length-22989-cov-3.756650_pt1 | contig 22989 bp, 21 predicted proteins | sample MGYA00511110_ERZ773193 | MGnify/ENA primary metagenome ERZ773193 (study PRJEB29015, sample SAMEA2737784) | human gut metagenome | biome: human gut; feature: human-associated habitat; material: faeces | place: China | collected 2012 ...
GAGCCATACTTATTAAAAGCACAAGTATCTGTGCACCAAACACCCATGAAAAGTTTTTAACTATATTAGACGCCATTTACTTCCAATAAGCTTTATAATCATGATGAGTAACTCGTTTGTCTTCTGGTGGCAATTGCATATAATCTCCATAAATATTTTTAAGCCAAAAATCATACCCTTGAGGGGCATAAAAATATTTTTCTTCAAACTCTAAACGTATTTTCTCCTTAAAAACACTACTTTTTGTTCGCTCTTGCACTCCATCTCCAAAAACGACACTTCCAACAAAATTTGCTGAACTATAATCAATTCTAGATGCAAGCGCATTCATTTTAGCTATTATCTTTTTTAGGCTCACCCAAATCAACAGACACTTACCCACTATAAGCAAAATATTTTTCGAGATACTTCTATTTTCCGACATCGTTATAGTCTTAAACAAAAAGAGTTTACGCAACAAATTCAAACGACGAAAAAATTTCGAAAATTCTCTTTCTGTTTCTGGCAAACCATCTATCGGGAACACATCTATATTTATGCCTATTGAATACTCCACATCAATATTCTCCTTACATAAAGTTGAAATATTATATACTTTAGCTATCACATAAGGATAGTTTTTATCTAAATAATGTGAACCAACTCGAAGGATACTTTTTTCTTTATTAAAAGAATTTATAAATTGCATGTAATCTGGGCGAGGCATCATAATATCAATATCATCATCCCATGGAATATAACCTTTATGCCTAACAGCACCTAACAAAGTCCCATATGCCAAGAAATAACACAATCCATTTTTATCACAATAATCTGTGACTTGGTTCAATATATCAAGTTGGATACTTTTTATTTCTTCTAAACTTAATTCTTTTTGCATATATTCAAAATATAGTTAGGATATTCACCGAATAAGTCTACTTAAAAGGTTCAATAAATCATTGTCTATTTAGAATTATATAGTAAAATTACTTATTTCTCTCAATAATCTGCTCCACAATAAAATTTCCCACTTCATCAATCTCGGTAAAATGAACAATCTTAGGTAAATCTACACAAAAAGTATTTCTCACTTTTTCAACCAACACATCCGTATATATCAACTTCCCATCAATAACATCCTCGATTCCGTCAAGAGCTATTGATTTCCGATTTGCATCCCTCATTTGAAACATTGAAAAGATACTCTCATCAAAATAAGAGCAAGCCTTCTCCCCGTCAATAATGTAAGGGTACCCCCCTATTTCACCCAAAACACCCGGTGAATGTATTTTCATTTTCTTTCTTAAACGAGTTGCCTCTAAAATAGCATGCATTATATTGAAATTACTAGAAGCATTCATCATATTTCTCTTCTGATCAACGGGCATCGCAATCGCACAATGTCTAAATATTTCAGATTGTTCCACATCCAAGCGTTTACCTTGATATCTTATATCTAATAATATCTCCTGTCCTTCTGTATGTCCCTCCTTACTTATAACAACATCATGAAAATGACTGGTCGCCAAAGTAACATCAATGTCATTCAAGTTATCAACTCGATATTGTTCCGCTATATAAAATTTTATTCTTGGGATCAGATGATTCAAATTTCCACTACCAAAATCTGGGAACAACTCTCCTGCAGACTTTAGCCAAGGAATCACTGCATCCGAATACGATGTATTAATCACGATCGCATGACATCCCGCTACACGATATCCCGTCATTATATTACGCACATAACGAATAGAAAGTGGAGTCCAAATGCCATATGCTCTCAACGCATTCCAAGAAATACTTCCATACTTCAATCCTGCATACATACGGCTACTATTCACGATAAAATCCGGCTGATGACGAGAAAACGTTTCTGTTATTGAATTAATATTATCCAAATCACATCCCCCGTCTATCGTTATTTTACTCCTCATCACCCCTCTAATGGTAGCTGCAGTCCGCACGATATTCACATCTTGTTCCAATTTATCCCGGTTCCTTCCCACCACGATGATTTCCATCTTTGCATCCTGACAACCAACAAGATAATCCAACAAATAACCACCAACACTTCCAAGCCCAACAATCATCACTTTCACCGTATCACCTGCATCCAATTTTTGTTGCAAGAAATTCAATTTATTATTTATTACTTCCATCTGAATTTCATTTTATTCTGGAGTATATTTTCAAATAATCTGCCACCGTATTACAATTTTCCCATTCTTCAATCACGCATATAGACACGTCAACACTTTTCATATCCCTAAAATATCCTTGTATGAGTTCTAAATTTGTTCCTTTCACCTGCTGATCTATCAACCCTGCAATAACCTTTTTCAATTTAGAAAGGCTCAAAAATTTCCATATCTGGGCAGAATTATAAATAGCTTTAAACCTCTCCGGAATATGTAATAATTTATGTTTCACGTCATAAATATAGTGTATGCAATCATCCTCATCAACATACAAAGCAACAGCCTTATTGGCTAAAATCAGCTCTCTATTTACAGTTATGACATCCTTGGGAGACATTAACACGTTATTAAAACTAGCCACATCGAAAAACAGATCTCCTTCAACAAAAATCACCTCGTCAGCCTGCTCTATCGCTTCTATTCCCTTGATCAAGCTATAACCGGAACCATACACGTTATACTTGTCGTTATAGACCATTTTTATCCGGGATCTAAATTCAATACAATACGTATCTACATATTCCTCCAATGTCTCGTACAAATACCCCCCTACAATAATATATTGATCAACCTCTCCAACTTTCTGAAGTATCTGATACAACAAACTATACTCCGGCTTATCCTTATAATAGAGACACTTCAGAACCTCTTCCCGAGTATCTTGATTAAAACGAGTTGCCGTTCCCGCAACAGTAATAACGACTATTTTCATACCTTCTTACTGCTAATTCCTAAACACATATCTAAACCTTGCGAAAGATTCACGACAGGCTCCCAACACGTTCTCTGCCTTATTTTATCTGTGTTCAAAATTCGTCGTTCGGGATCAGAAGCTCGGTAACCTGAAAACAAAATAACCGGTTCCTCTATACCCATTTTAGCTCCTATTAATCTAACTAAATCCACGATTGATATCTCTTCATCTGTAGCCACATTATAAACAGACCCATCTAAAGCATCCGATGAATTCAATAATGCAAGTACGGCACGGCAACTATCAATATTATGTAAAAAAGAACGTCTATTCTTTTTTGAATTCTCCAACAATTCCACTCTACCCTCGTTCTTCAAGCTTGCAATTATATGAGGAATGATATGTTTGGGATACAATTCGTGATTACTATAAACATTCGCAAAGCGGATAGAACACCCCTGAATTAAATTTTTATCCACAACATCTTTCATGAAAAACTCAGTTAACAACTTTCCCACCGCATAACTCGTACGCTGACTATGCTCTGCCGTTGACAACATTAAATAATCAGCCTCACGGACACCACCATTCTCGTTCCAAGATTGCATGGAATACACCTCTGAAGTTGAACAATTAATATAAGCTTTCGCCTTAACCCTTACCGCTTGATCCAAAAAATTCTTCATCCCGATAACATTCGTCGTAAAAGTATTTTCTACTTCATAAAAATGCTCTGTATGAACAACCGCCGCACAATTTATATAGAAAATATCAAACCCGTTTCCCGCATATTCTTTGGCTATTTGTTCCACCAAATTCATTTGCTCCCCATTATTCAAATCATATTGAAAAAAATTGAAACCATCCTTTCCCAACAAATCAGCAACAGAATCAAGAGAACTGGCAAAAAAATTATCAAACCCAAGAACAAAGTTGCCTTCTTTTATCAACTGACGAGCTAACTCGTTCCCTGTCATACCAGTCACGCCACTTATCACGTATACTTTTTTTCCCATACCTTATCAAATACCTTTTAACAATCTATCCTTGTAGAACACATCAATGTTATCCGGATACAATCTTCGTTCTGTCTCGATATCATAAACGACAGAATTATGATGAAATAAATTAGCCTTCATATCCCAATACAAATATTGAGAGCAAGGATTCTGATTTCTAGGTTGTCCTACCGATCCGGGATTCAAAAAAACAGTTTTTTTCTTTCCCCGTAACACCTCGTTTCCCCCCTTATAAAATACCTCTATATGATGAGGGACGTGAGTGTGCCCGGAAAAAACATAATCATACCTCGCATATCTCTCGTCCGTCATTGATTCCACAGTCAACTTCCCCCAATATTCATCTTCTATATTCCCATGCAAACACAAAATAGAACGACCGTTCAATTCTAACTCAACCCGTCCTCCATCATCCATTTCATTCCGAATATACTCAAAACTATCATGAGTTAGCACTTGTTTTGTATACTCCAAGATAGAGCGTCCCCGGTCACTTGAAAATCGGGAAAGCTGATTGCTATCCACCAAAGCTTTCTCATGATTACCGTACAAATTACACATTATTGGGTACCCCTCTGCCAATAACTCCATTTCCTGTATCACTTCATTAGGGCGCATACCATAATTCACCATATCCCCCAATAAAAATATTCCGTCCGGCTTGTATTTTTCTTTGAAATCACGAATCACCGCTTTTAATGCAGATAAATTAGCATGAATATCCGATAATACAACAAACTTACTGTTCATTCTTCAAATAATTCATGAAATCAAGTTTATTTTCAATTGGAGATATTGTCGGACGTCCAAGGTTTTCCCTCGAATCAATTTTCACTCGAATTTCCAATAATATTGGCCCCTTCATACTTCTCGTGTTAGCTAAAACCTCTTGAAGCTCACGTCCTGCTTTTGCCATGAACACTTGCTTATAACCACAAGCTTTCGCAATACCGGGAATATCCAACTCAAAGGCAATCGTCGGCTGTCCTCCTACAGATTCGTGTGCACCATTATTAAATACGATATGCCTGTAATTTACAGGAGCCAACTCTCCAACATTACCTATCGCCCCCGTGTGCATGATAAACGCACCATCTCCATCAAAACAAAAGACCTTCCTTTCGTTTTTTTGAATAGCAATCCCTAACGCAATTGAAGATGCATGCCCCATGGAACCAACAGTCAAAAAATCTTTCTCATGTCCTTGCCCGAGAGTCTCCCTGTACTCGTATAATTCCCTTGATAACTTTCCCGTAGTGGAAACTATAATATCGCCTTCTTCCAAATGGTTTACCACAATTTTCAACGCCTCTTCCCGAGACAATTCATAGTCATTTCTTATCTCTTTTTGTAACTTGTACTTACCGAACAAATCTTTACGAATAATCAACACGTGAGGTACACCCTCGTTCTTTATTTGTTTAATCGCATTTTCAATCTGTCCCAATGCCGTACGCTCCTTTTCATCCAAAACAGTGTATGTAACTTGCATCGCATCCAATAAAGCAAGAGTAACCTCTCCCTGTTTCCTATGCTGTGGCTCATCTTTCACCCCAGGTTCTCCGCGCCACCCCACCATGAACAACATCGGCATCTTATAGACTTTCTCATCAACCAAAGACAACAAGGGATTAATCGCATTCCCCAAACCGGAATTTTGCATATACACCAACGGTATCTTGCCTGTTGCCAAGTAATACCCAGCAGCAATCCCCACAGCCGCACCTTCATTGGCTGCAATAATATGCTCTCCCTTCCCCGTGTGATCCGTAATATAAGCACAAACATTCTTCAACAGCGAATCGGGAACTCCAGTAAAAAAATCGACACCACAAGCAACAAATGTCTCGAACGCTCTTTTTACATCAATCATAACAAATCTATTTGGTTCCCGGAATCAATTCTAATATTTGCTTTATCGGCATACAATAAGGATCCGCCTCTAAAGATCGTTCATTCTCCAAAATCAACTTTGCCACATTATACATGGCAGGATAAGAAGCTCTCAACATATGGTTTGCATAAATCACAACATTTATTCCCCATGAGTGTAATTCTTTTTCTGTAAACTGATTATATGTCGTCGGCACAACCACAATTGGAGTTACATGATCTGCATTTCTAAAACGCAGACAAAACTCTTTTATATCCACACCTGATTTTTCTTTACTATGAATCATCACACCATCTGCACCAGCCGACACATAAGCCAAAGCCCGTTCAATCGCATCATCAACAGATTTCCCGGCAATTAAACTCTCAACCCGGGCTATAATCATAAAGTCTTTTGTAACCTGTGCTTTTTTTCCCTCTGCTATTTTATAGCAGAAATTCTCAATAGTGTCTTGTAACTGTATTGCGTCCGTACCAAATAACGAATTTTTTTTCAATCCTACCTTATCCTCTATGATCACGGCAGAAATACCATTTCTCTCCAACGTTCTAACAGTGAAAACAAAATGCTCTGTTTTTCCCCCCGTATCTCCATCAAAAATAATAGGCTTAGTCGTACATTCCAATATATTGGTCAAATCGTTCAAACGAGTTGTCAAATCAACAGCTTCAATATCTGGCTTACCTTTACATGTTGAATCTGTCAAACTACTAGACCACATCCCATCAAACTCTCGAACGTTGTCTTTATATTGCGCTGAAATATTTTCAATAATCAAACCGGACATCCCACTATGGGCTTCCAAGATTCTAACAATGGGTTTAGCTTTTATTAAACGTCGCAATGACTTCAATCTTATTTCTGGGGTTGTTCCGATTGCTCGTAAATCTTTATTAAATTCAGAAGAATTAATACCTTTAGTATAAGGAATCTCTATCACCTCTCCTCCTATCTCTTTCATTACCTTATAGACATCTTCCCTAATTTTCACGAGAGGCCCTTCCACCCAATCATCTCCATGAATTATATATTTAGGTTTGTATTTTAACAAATTTTGAACATAACTCCATTCATCTTGAGGTACAACCTCTTTCACCCCTTTGATATTTTCAACCACCTGCTTACGTTGCTCATAAGTCAAATACGGCAAACGTTTGTGAGTTGCGATGGCTCGATCCGTAAGTAAACCAACAATAACATCACCATATTTCATGGCTTCTTGAATGATATTTATTAAACCGGGATGCATAATATCCGCAGTCATTCCTAAATATATTTTATTCGTCATAGGTTAATATTAATTTCAGTGAAATATTACAACAAGTTATTTCTAAATCTATTGAGAGTAATTCCATCACCCATTATTACTCAAAAGTTAAAACTCAATCTAAAACATCATCTCTTTTTCCTACCCACATATCTTACTCAACTCCTCAAACTCCCGTTGCGCCAAAATATAAAAGACCTCCGCCACCAAACCACTATCCACATTCTGTACCATCTGTTGAAAGGAGTTGAGTCTCAATTTTTCTTTATGTTCTACACTACTCGATAAACGGGCTCGTTCCTCATTCAATCGCTCCTGTTCCTCCTTGGACAATTCAATAGTACCAACAACATCCTCATAAAAACAGATGGTCCCTCTCCAATCACACAACTCCTCACAACTAAATTTCCAACTCAATCCCATAGCTTCAGTCACAAGTCCACCTGCCAATAAAGCACACTCATCCTCCCCCGTAAAATAATAACAATTACAAAGCAATCGACAAATATTCGGTGTCCGACAAGGCAATACAATCTTATCACTCCCCTTGGGAATAAGAATCTCATAGGCTGCATCCAACGCCACATCCACGAATTTCATATCCGAGTACAACAAGTAAGCATCCATCAAATCCACGACATACCCTGCACGAGTATCTACCGGAAGATCTTTATCTTTCAATAATTCCTGAATCACTCTAGCAATCTCTCGTATTCGATCGTGAATATCCCAAAGACTGCCATAATCGTCTTCTAACCATGGATACACCCGTACCATCGAGTAAACCGACAAGTAACCATGCAAGAGTCCCGACAGAGACGAGGGGGGACAATCTTTCAACGCCAATCCACACACCTGCTTGTACACTTCCCGAAATAAATTCTTTTCCATTATTTCCTTACTCTATTTTTTCCAAAAACGAACTAGGTATATAAGACGTGGCAATAGACGCCACTCCATCCAATCGAATGACAACCCGCTTGTGTCCTTTCAAGCGTACCAGTTCTCCTTCCAAACCTAACAATGGTCCTTTAATTACTCGTACACGATCTCCTCTTTTCAAGTCTTTATTCAGCACCTCTACACCATCGGTAGAAAAGTCTAACAAGAACATGAAATCTTCCATTTGTTTATCCGGAATAATCAATGAACAACGTCCTTCACGATCTTTCAAGTAAACAATATTCAACAAGTGATCATTCAGTAAAGAGAAACTAGTCGCCTTATCTGTCCGGATAAAGATCAAACCATGAATTAGAAGCACCCTAATCTTCTTTCGACCGAGTGGAGTCTCACGTACTCGCTCTTCCTGCGGCAGGTAATTTTCTACCCCTAATTCGTCTAGTTTCTTTTTAATGACCAATTCTTGATTTACACGGGTATAGGCGGCATACCAGTTTAATTTATCAGTCGTTATCATTGATTGTTTTTTAACAAAAGCTCGTGTTTATACCGGCAATTTCGAAGATTACGACCCGACTGGATGCGCTTCGCGCACTAACCCTACACGAGTCCTGATTTATTGCCATGTGTTCTACACGCTATACTTAAACAGCAATAACGCATAGAAGCTGTCCGCATAAATATCATTTCCTATAAAAAAACGATCGTTTAATGATAGTAACACCTGATTGATTTTTGCATTTTCTAACAGAAACGTTAACAAGCTGATTGTTAAAACGAAGAAAAATATTTCACATCCATTTGCTCTATATAAAAATTTAGTATATTTGCAGCGCATTAAACGATCGTTTTAAGACATCTAAACCATTCTTAAATCAAGCTTTACAGTTATCATTTCGAATCATACAAATTCAAATTATATTCATTGCTATATCTTCATCACACTATTCATAAAAGCGAATTCAACACCTCCGATTCTCACCCTAAACCAACCCAAATAAAGAAGTAATCTAACCCAAATAATCCCCTTTATTCAGAGCTTATTCGAAGCTCACACGTAGCTCATGCATTATTGATTGAATAAACTCCGAGTAAGCTTCGAGACAGCATCGAAAAAGTGGGATTATCTCCCTAGCATTTCCATTATTTCTCTAGAGCTTCTCTCCATAAACCACAAATTACAAAAAATCTTAAAACACCCCCAATAGGCGCAAGTTTTCACCCATATCCCTTGTCAAATTTGCAAAATAACAATACAGAAATATGAAAAAGCGCATCACACAGATACTCTTCAGTCTCCTTACTTTTTGCACGAATACAGACATTTACGCCCAAGAAAACGAGAAAAAGATCAAGAGCTCATGGAGCAGTTCAGTTTCCCTCAACTATGATTTCACGAACAATTTCACAGGAAACGTAAACCTAGGATATACACAAAAGAATTGGGAGCTATTCCTGGATTATTCCGGACATTCGGATCGCATCGAAATCAGCAGTGAATTATTTCGCTCTTTTTCGGCAGAAACATCTCAAGTATTAGAGACAGAACAACACCATTTAAGCCATTCCATAGCCCTCCAACTGGATATGAGACCCTCTTCTCGTAATCTTTTCCTATGGAATCTTAAATTACAATTCCCAAAAATCACGACAAACCGGGATATAAATAATCGCACGCAAACAAAAGAATATGACCTACATCATCGAATAGCATTCAGTCGGAAAACAATTGAAGGTTCCTTATTCTACAAACACATCTACGAAAAAGACAAACACGAACTATCGCTAAACGGGATCTTCTCCCACACGAAAGATTCCCGTCCAAGCACGTATCAAATCAATGATCTCCTTACCTATACCTCCACCGGAAACGAGAAACCGGAACTCGTCCGCTTACAAATGGATTATCTCTATGCATTCGAAAACCAAGGGCAACTCGAAACCGGAATTCAATTTTTTTCCAGATGGAATAAAACCCGATACAATCTTCACGACACGGAAGAAAACATTGATAATTGGTTATCGAATTTGCCCCCTACCGACGGCCTAAACCACCATGAATACATCTACACGGCACATCTTTCCTATTCCCGACAACAAGGAAAATTTTGGCACTATAAAATAGGGCTACACGCCGATTACGACATTACCCGCACCAAGCTCATGGAAAACACGAAAAAACATAATTTTGATCGATTCTACTTTTACCCGCACCTAACACTCCAATACACGCCTTCTAACCTGCAAGAACTGGCCTTTCATTTTACTAGAAAAGCCGCACGTCCGGATTACACCCAACTAAACCCGTTTACAAACCCGATTGATCACCAAACATTCGAGCAAGGTAACCCGCTATTACGCCCTGAAATCACGAATCGAGCCGAAATCAATTATCTTCTACACGGGGAAAAGATCCAGCTGAACGGGAATCTTTATTTCAATTCCACCGAAAAGTTTATCACCCCTATCACGTTATTTTCGGAAGACAACACGTTAACCCTGTCTTACGCGAATGGTAGTATGGAAAACAAGGTAGGCTTGGATATCAATCTATCCGGCACTCCCTCCTCATGGATGACGATCAACCCTTCCATATCCCTCGTCCACACTCATGCCAACGGGAAATATCAAGGAATAAACCTTCATGTTGACGATTTCTCCTGGTCAGGCAACTTGGAATTAAACTTAAATTCTAAAAAACATACCGAATTTCAAGCCCTCTTCTCCTATCAATCACCAACAAAAGTACCACAATTCAAAATTGAAGAGAATTACTATCTTGACCTAGCAATCAAACAAGGTTTCTTTAACAACCGCCTTCAAGTCAGTTTCTCCGTTTCCGACGTCTTCGACACGTCCGAATGGCAAGCCCATTCAAACACAGACACCTATCGCTTGGCAAATTACAGTAAAGAAGCCACTCATGCCTACTGGATCGGGTTAACATTCAATTTTAACAACTTCAAATCCCGTCCGTCAGCAGACGATTCTCACCCGCAAAAACGTCAAGTAATACAATTAGGACAATAAAATATCACAGGAAATTTTACTTTTCATCACAGCAAGCAGTTCATTGAAAAGGATATAATTTCATTAATAATAACTACCTTTGTGACTGAAATTCAAAGCATCAATTACAATGGCGAAGATTATTGTTCAAAATACCAATAATGCGTAAATTTGCAATATGGACGAGAACAAAAGTATTATAGTTCTGCATGAAAAGCAGTTTGACGAAGTGATTAGCATCATTCAATTGCACCAAAGCAAAGCCTCTCGTATGGTGAACGAGGAATTGCTACAGACTGCATGGTACGTGGGAAGCTATGTATCAGCAAAGCTGAAAAGTGAAGAATGGGGAAGCAAGGTGGTGAGCCAACTATCAGAATACATTCGTGCTCGCCGTCCTGATTTAAGAGGATATAGCCGAAGAAACATCTACAATATGGTTCAGTATTTTGAAGAGTATTCCACGCCTCAATTTAGCTTAACGGTAGAGAAATTTCTGTCACATGAATTCGTGCAGTCAACAACTGCACAATTACAATCGGCTCATTTAGAAGCCCAAGATGATAACATAAATGAAGGGGAAAATAATGAGATTGTGCAGTTGTCAACTGCACGAATGCCTCAAGTTCTTACAATGACCACTTTCACCAATCATACGATGATACTTAGCCGTTGTCGTAATAACGAAGAACGATTATTCTATATATTATACGCTCACAAAGAACGTCTGAATGTAAAAGAGTTAGATCGCAGTTTAACCAATCAGACATTTTCAACGCTGCTTAGTGATAAGAAGAATCTATCAAAAGGATTATTAGAGTCTTATCCGTATGCACCTGTAATATTCAAGGACACAGTATTCCTTGACTTCCTTGGCCTACCCAAGAAGCATAGCGAATCAAAACTACGCAACAGATTGATTGAGCACATGAAGCAGTTTATCTTAGAATTAGGTAAAGACTTCTTGTTTATGGACCAAGAGTATAGCCTACCAGTTGGCGGTTCTACTTTCAAGGCTGATTTATTATTCTTTCACAGAGGCTTACAGGCCTTAATAGCGGTAGAATTAAAGAAAACAAAGTTCCATCCAAGAGACCTCGGCCAACTAGAATTTTACCTGGAAGCACTTGATAGAGATGTGAAACGTACTAACGAGAATCCTTCTATCGGCATTATTTTGTGCCCAGAAGCCGACGAGGTGGTTGTAGAATATGCGATGAACCGAAGTATGAGTCCAACAATGGTCGCTGAATACAAACGCTTATTAATACCAAAAGAATTGATGCAACAACAACTCAATGAATTCTGTAGTTTCTTTCTGAAAGACAAGGGAACAAACATAGTTGTTTAGACAAATCAACCACCATTCAAAAACAAAGTTCACAAAATTTATAAGATCCATTGCTCTCAAATGCAACTTTATGAACCTTACAAACTTTATGAACTTTATAAACTTTTTATTCCCTATTTCCGGTAATCATAGAAACCGATTCCGGTCTTACGTCCTAACAAGTTAGCACGAACCATCTTCCGTAACAGCGGGTGAGGACGATACTTGGAATCACCGAATTCATTATACAGCACCTCCATGATAGCCAGACACACGTCCAAACCGATCAAGTCACCTAACGCCAAAGGTCCCATCGGATGGTTAGCCCCTAATTTCATAGCCTCGTCAATCTCTTCCTTGGTAGCAACACCGTCTGCATAGATACCGATACCCTCGTTCACCATCGGGATCAAGATTCTATTTACCACGAATCCGGGAGCCTCGTTCACGCTTACCGGAGTCTTACCCACTTCTGCAGCGATTGCCATCACCTTGTCGTGAACTTCCTGAGAAGTCAACTGCCCTTTAATCACCTCTACCAATTTCATCATCGGCACCGGGTTAAAAAAGTGCATTCCGATCACTTTCTCCGGACGGCTGGTTGCAGCAGCGATTTCCGTGATAGAAAGAGAAGAAGTATTCGTGGCCAAAACAGCCTCCGGTTTACAGATAGCATCCAAAGTCTTGAATATCTCGTTCTTCGTAGCCATATCCTCGGCAACCACCTCGATCACCAAATCGGCATCTTTACAATCCTCGTATGCCATCGTGTCTTTGATGCGGGCATTGATAGCATCCTTCTCGGCAGCTTCCATCTTGCCTTTTTCTACCAGCTTGGAAAGGCTCTTCTCGATAGCCTTGTGAGCTTTACCTAAAGACGCCTCTGAACGCCCTTTTAACAACACGTCATGCCCGGCCTGAGCAAAGGTTTGGGCAATACCATTACCCATCGTACCTGTACCTACAACGCAAATTTTCATTTCCTCTTAATTTAAAACCTTCAATTATATAATATCAAATTCTCTATTATCGTACAAACGCCAGCTTTTTCAGCTTTTATCTTTTCTTGAATTCCGCTCCTCTTTTGCCTAGAAATGCCTGCATTCCTTCTTTCTGATCCTCGGTTGAAAAACAGAGTCCGAACAAATCACTTTCGATAGAAATACCCGTGTCAATATCCGTCTCTACTCCCCGGTTGATCGCTTCTTTCGCATAACGTACAGCCAGCGGAGCTTTCGAAGCGATCTTCTTCGCCATAGCCATACATTCATCCATCAGTGCTTCCGGTTCCACCACCTTGTTCACCAACCCGATACGATAAGCCTCCTCGGCAACAATCACGTCAGTCGTGTAGATCAGTTCTTTTGCCTTACCCAATCCCACGATACGCGGTAACCGTTGCGTACCGGAGAATCCCGGGGTAATTCCCAAACCGACTTCCGGCTGTCCGAACTTAGCTTTCACCGAAGCAATACGGATGTCACAAGCCATGGCTAACTCACATCCGCCCCCTAGCGCAAAACCATTTACACCGGCAATAACCACCTTGTTCAACAATTCGATTTTACGGAAAACAGCCGCTCCCAGCTCTCCAAACGCTTTCCCCTCCACCGCGTTCAACGTACTCATCTGGGATATATCCGCACCTGCCACAAACGAACGTCCTTCACCCGTCAAAATAACAACATCAACACTGTCATCCTCCCCGATAGCCGTGAAAGCAGCATCCAATTCTTTCAAAATCGTCGAATTCAAAGCATTCAACGCCTCCGGGTTATTAATCTTAACCGTGCAAATATTATCCTGTTTCTCGACAATTAGTTTCGTATACGCCATAACTTTTCTATTTTGATTCATTTTGATAACACCTCTTGTTTCTGTATCTTTGTAGGCAAAAATAACCTTTAATCAAGAATAAACCAATCTTTTTGATATGAGTTTTTCAGACATTAATATACAAGAACTTGCGAGTGCATTCATGGTCCTGTTTGCCGTAATTGACATCACGGGAGCCGTGCCTATCATTAATGATATTCAAAATAAAGGACACAAAATTAGTGCCATAAAAGCCGCTTTGGCATCATATATTCTTCTCGTGGCATTCCTTTTCGTCGGGGATGGCTTGCTCAACTTGTTCAGCGTGGACATTTCCTCGTTTGCCGTGGCCGGTTCTCTCGTGATCTTCGTACTGGCAGTAGAAATGATCTTCGGAATCCCTATTTTCAAAAATGACAGTCCATCAGGAACAGCATCCATTGTACCGTTAGTATTTCCCTTGATCGTGGGAGCCGGAACATTAACGACTTTGTTGGCTTTGCGGGCGGAATATCATACCATCAATATTATTATCGCCTTAACCCTAAACATTATTGTTGTTTATTTTGTATTAAAAAATGTATCGCTAGTCGAAAAGATTTTCGGGAAAGGAGGAGCTTACATATTACGTAAATTCCTGGGAATCATTTTACTTGCCATTTCCGTTAAACTCTTTACCAGCAACCTCACATCATTGATTGATATTTTCAAATAGCAAGTAGCAGGAATATTCCTGCCCTCGCTTAATTATATATACTTTTGTCCCCGGTAAAAACACGTCAAACAAATGTCAAAACATACATCGAACCGGTTCTTCGATTAGGCTGGACGTTCTAATTCCTTGCAATAAATACATAAAATAAGCGAGCCAAGTAATTTTGGCTCGCTTATTTTTTTAACCTTTATCGACAATAGCGATTAATATAAGCATTCACGCTTGTTACACCCAACGATTTAGCTTTCCTCCAATCGGCACACGCCTCCTTGCGCTTTCCGGTACTGAAATAAGCAATTCCCCGGTTCGCGTAAATAGCACCGTTATCCTTGTTTAGCTTGAGAGAATAGGTATAATCTGGTATCGCCTTCGCAAATTCACGCTGTTTCAAGTAACAATTTCCCCGGTTCAAATAATAAGCATATACCAACTCGTACTCTTCCCCGTTTTTCTTGGCATACTGGATTGCCAGAGAATACTCCTTTATGGCTGCCGCATAATTCTGTTGATTCTGGTAAATATTTCCCAAATAATAACAAAGCTCATCATCTTCCTCAAATATCCCCTTTCCTTTCACAAGGAACTCCTTAAGCAAAGAAATCTGGTTCGTGTGAGTACAAGCCGTATTCAAGGACGAGTAAACCTCCCTCAATTTCGGATTCAATCGATTAGCCGCAATCAATTTTTGAACAGCATCTTTATAATCTCCATTTTCAATATCCGTGTTTGCCTCGTTCAACAACTCGATCGGTTTATTGACCGCACTCACATCAACCTGACCAACCGCAACATGAGTCACAGCGACCAAGGTCATCAACAATAAAGTGACTTTTCTCATAGTTTGGATATAAATTAGCGTTTGTGTGTTTCGAATCCCAAAAATAATGAAAAGGAATTAAAAAGCAAATCCACCTCGCTAAAAAGTCTACATAGTCCACCAAATTCATAAAGCTTGTAAGGTTTATAAACCCTACAAGCTTTATGAACTTTCCTCCCTCTATCAGAACGATACCATCAAACGCATTTGCAACTGATGGAAATTCTTATCCAACGGGAAATAAACATTCTTTAAATTACCATACTGGTACTCACCCATCACCTTCACGTACTGGTTGAACGTGTAGTTCACGCCAATCGTGGCCGCATGTAACCGTCCCCCGCCAATACTCGTTGACACGGCCGGGTAATCTGCCACCACTCCCCCGGGATAAAATACCTGCTTACCAATTAAAAAGAAATCACCTTTATTAATGTCATTCAAATCCGTGTAACTGTAACGGGCCACAATCTCCAGATCTCCTCTCTCGTTACTTCCCCGCAACAATCCGTACTCGTCGTCATAACCGTATCCTTCACCGCAAAGCAAGTACCCCATTTCCACGTACGCCCCTTGGAACTTGGAACTTCTCATCGGGTTTCCAGCCTGCCAGGAAGCCAAGGTCGTCCAGCTCCAAACGCCTCCCAACTGATTCTCGAACAAAGCCTCGTCATTTCTTTTCTTGTACAATCTCTTGTAAATATACTCGCCCCGCAAAAACATATTACTGGTAACCACCAGCACTTCCGGTCCTACCGTGATCGTGTTCTTCGCCCAAGGCACCTGCGCATTCAGGAATTCCGTCGTACCGTCCACGTAAGTCTGCATATTCGACTCCAACTCCACATTCGTCTTGAACACGTTATTCACCACCTCGCCCGTGTTAATCCGAGAGTAACGAAAAGAAGCTCCCACGTGCAAAGTTATGAACTCATTATTAAGCGGCTTGTACAACCAGCGTCCACTCAAGCTTACTCCTTGAAAACCGGAAATCTGGTCATTGTACTTGTTCTCCGCAAAAAGCCCTTGATCCGCAAAGAAAGTGGCATCATAATACTTGTAGGTAATCCCCAAACCACGTCCGGCCGATAAAGCCATGGCCGGAGCCGCTCGGGAAATAAAATGGTAATTATACAAACTCGCGTTCAGACTCATACTCGACGGTTCGTTGAAATAACCTGCCTTCACGCTATGAATCCCGTACGCCGATTCGTGGAAATTATATCGCACGAAAAGATTCTTCTGCTTGAAAGTTCCTTTCGAAAAATCGAAATCAGCGTAAAAATACAACGGCCCGTACGTCAACGACGTCCGTATACGAGCATCCGTGAGCGCTGCCCCCGACTTCATCGGAGTGTACTCCGAATGATAATAAGCCACGTCAGCAAACAAACGGGCGCCTGCCGTGAAACGAATTCCTTTATCCTTATTGATATATTGCAAAAGAGGATTAGCAACATCCTCAGCCTGAGCTTTCACCATATTAGACGACAACACGAGGGCGACTAATACAACAGGGAATAATATATATTTTTTCATACTGGTCTGCATTTAAACAATTATTTAGTAACCTAATCTCTCCAACACCACCTTTGCGTCAACCAATGTCTCGGAAGCCGGACTCTTTCGCCAGCCTTGAGTAATCATGTAGTTGATACTCATATCAGAATGGTTCGTAAACAATGCATCCAGATAAGGTGCTTTATATTTCCCGTCAATCTCGACTCCGAAATTATATTGTCCGAAATACTTGGCCATCTGGTCATACGTGTCAAACGTGTAGGGATGATTCTTCATTCCCGCCTTGTGAATCAAGTAATCCTGCCACGGTTGGTTCAGCTCCGGGTAATTATTCGGGGCTCCGGCAATACACGGTCCGATAAAATGAGCCTTGTACTTCACACCCAAATTAATAAACGAGGCATAACCCAGCGGATCGTCATACGTGATATCCGTCGCTCCCGTACCTTTCCACAATAGGAAACACATCGGGACCTTGCCCTCAAAATGCTCGGCTACCCTCACTAGGCTCTCCAACGAGAAAGTCTGCAGAATCACCTTGCCATTCGTGTTCCCCGTATTCACCTTGCCATTCACGTAGAACGGGTTGCTTTCCGGTTCCGGTTGCGTGATAATATTCATGCCCAAACGATCCAGTTCCTTGTAAACCATTTCCTCGAACCCGGTAGGATTCAGCCACGGCTCCTTGAACTCGATATAAATTCCCGGACGATTACCCGTGTCTTCCGGATCATCCACGTAACCAAACGTGTACTTGATCACGTCGGCCGTACCACTTAAACTCTTGATCTTTTCCCCGGTCTTCTGTCCCATCGTGAACACTCGTTTTCCCTGCGCATCCCGTTCCAGCATTTTCCCCTTAGAATAAGCCACGAGATCCTCCAATGTAGAAATGTATTGATGTTGTGAGGCAAAACTCGGGCGAGCCTGTTCGATACTCGTTTCATTAAACCACGTTCCAGCATCCAGCATCATCAACTCCTCGTAGGTATAATAAGCCGGAAGATTCGGTACAAAATTCTTGGCATCCTCTTTCACCAACGCCTCTGCTTCTGCCTCCGAGTAACCAATTTTCTGGTAATACGCTTTTCTAATCTCGTAAGGGATAGTCTCCCCGAACACGTTCTCAATATTTGTGGTTCGTTTCAAGTTGTCATCATGCAATGCCAACACCACTCCATCTTTCGAAACCTGCATATCACATTCCAGATAGTCAGCCCCGATTTCTCTCGCCCAACGATACGCAGCCTCCGTCTCTTCAGGGGTCCAGAAGGTCGATCCCCGGTGAGCCACAACAGCATACTCCGGCACGTAATCCCGCACTTTAATCATATCGGGAGTCAAATGATCCAATTCAACCTTGTCGACATCGACATTTATATTGTTGAATTTTTGATCTTCACACGACATGACCAAGGCTATCAACCCGCATGCCATCACTGCATGAAAAAACTTTTTAATCATAATTTTGAATTTTAGAGCGTTTAATGTTTGTTAGTACTCTCTTTTACCAGATATTGTTCTTCTTTCACTGTAAATGCCGTAAAAACAAATGCTAGAGCACAAGCCACCAGCAGGATAATGAAACTCCAGTCCCATCCGAGATGATCCACCACGTACCCCAACATGATATTTGCCAACAAAGCCGTTCCAAAGAAATAACCGAAAAAACCGGTCAGTCCGGCAGCCGTTCCCGCCGCTTTTTTGGGAGCCAAATCCAAGGCGTGTACCCCGATCAACATCACCGGCCCGTAAATTAAGAACCCGATAGCGATCAGACATATACTATCCATCACCAGATTATGTTCCGTCTGCCAGTAAATAAACACGAACAGGGCCACCAACACCATGTAAATCATCGTCGTGATCGCCCGTCGTCCCTTGAACACGTAGTCACTCACGATACCGCAGATAATCGTGCCGGGAATGGCTGCAATCTCGTAAGCCGAATAAATCCAGCCTACCGCTCCGCTATCGTACCCTTTCACGTCTTTCAAGTAAGTCGGCGCCCAGTCAAGCACCCCGTATCTCACCAGATAGATAAAAGCATTAGCGATAGCGATATACCATAATATTTTGTTATTCAAAACATATTTGAAAAAAATCTCTTTTGCCGTCAACTCTTCCTCCGACTTCGCACTGTAATTCTTCGGGTAATCATTACGATATTCCTCGATCGGCGGCAAACCACACGATTGCGGCGTGTCCCGGATCAGAATAAATGCAATCACGGCAACCACCAAGGCCACAACAGCCGGAAAAATAAACGTAGCAGATTGCCAGGATCCGAACCACACCAATCCCACGGAGAACATGATCCCGACCAAACTACCTCCCACATTATGGGCCACGTTCCAGATTGACATTTTGGTCCCCCGCTCTTTCAAGGAAAACCAGTGCGTCATCACTCGTCCACTAGGTGGCCAGCCCATTCCCTGGAACCAACCGATCAAAAACTGGGTAATAAACATGACCACGATTGAAGAAACACCCGCACTTGTACCCAAAAACAACGTCACAAGTGCCGATAACACCAATCCCAACGGCAAAAATTTACGGGCACTACTCCGGTCGGAAACCCCTCCCATCAAAAATTTTGATATCCCGTAAGCGATAGCATTAGCCGAAAGAGCCACTCCTAAATCTCCCTTGTCAAATCCCAACTCCTGCAAATAGGGCATTGCCAGAGTAAAATTCTTACGTACTAAATAATACCCCGCATACCCTATAAATATACCTAAAAAGACCTGTAAACGTAACTTCTTGTACGTGGGGTCTATTTTTTCTTTAGGCAATAAGGGTTTGTGAGGCTCAGGCTTCAGAAAACTCCACATGATATTAATTTTTAATAAATATTATATTGATTCCAATCTGATTATCGTAAACGTTTCCATTACGACTCGCGGCTTTTTCCGGATGAAATACACCGGGCTAAGATCAAAACATGATCTTAGCCGCAATGTAATTTTCTGCCAGCTCAGTGAACTCTTTCACTTCTTCACCAATCCATACCTGATCCTTCCCAAGTTCTTTCGCCATCACTTCTGCCACCAGCGGGGCTGCCTTAATCGCCTCTCTCGCATCAACAAACAACAATCGAACCCTCCGTGCAAGAACATCCTCTACCTCTCTGGCCATCTCCTCCCGAACTGCCCAAACAACTTCGGCAACGGTATAATCATATTTATCTGACAGTTTCTTTCCGTATTCCGGATTTTCAGCAATCAACTTCATAATCGCATCCTGATCACTACCATAAACGTACATATGATCTTTCAGGTTCGGGTTCTTCCGGTACCCGTGTATATGGAATTTTTTCGTCACGCAGGGTCTGGCATCCACCAGTTTCATGGCAATCGCTTTATCCACCGTATCTTCGGCCATCAAACGATAAGAAGTCCATTTACCTCCCGTGATCGTGATTAAATTATTATCAGAAACTATAATCTTGTGTCCGCGGGAAAGTTCTTTCGTACTCTTTCCCTCGTGTTTCGGGGCTGCCAACGGCCGTTGCCCCGCAAACACGGATTCAATATCAGCATACGTCGGGGCCGGGTCCATGTATAAAGAAGCCGTTTTCAGAATAAAATCAATTTCTTCCTTCAACGGTTTCGGCTCTATCTCCGGAACCGGACGCATAATATCCGTCGTTCCCACAACAACCTTATTGTGCCAAGGTACGGCAAACAACACCCGTCCATCACTCGTCTTCGGCACCATGATCGCATAATCACTCTGCAAAAACTTCATATCTAACACCAGATGTACTCCTTGGCTCGGTGTCACCATCTTACTATGTCCAGGAGAATCCATCGCCATCAGGTCATCCACGAGAATTCCACAGGCATTGATCACACTCTTCGCCTTCAACTGCATCTCTTTTCCGGACTCCATATCCACGAACTTCACCCCGGCAACCTTCCCGTTCTGGTCATGCACAATCCCGGAAACCTTCGCTTTGTTAAGTATCACACCCCCATTATCCGCACAGGTCTGAGCCAAATTAATTGCCATCCGCGAATCATCAAACTGCCCGTCATGATAAACAATACCTCCCTTCAATCCTTTTTTCACCGATGTCGGTAAATACGCCATCACCTTCTTGGGGGAAATAAAACGACTTCGCCCGTACCCGAAACCAAAAGACAACAGGTCATAAAGCGTAAGCCCACAGAAATACAGGAAATTATCCCAGTATGTATAATTCGATATTACAAAAGCTTGATCCTTCACGAGATGAGGTGCATTAGCCTTCATTCGTCCCCTCTCCCTTAACGCCTCTAACACTAAAGCGACATCGCCTTTTTGAAGATAACGTACACCACCGTGTACCAGTTTCGTACTCCGACTGGAAGTACTCTTGGCAAAATCTGCCATTTCTAAAAGAACAACGCTATATCCTCTTGTTGCGGCGTCAACCGCCACACCTAAACCCGTAGCTCCCCCTCCAACCACAACCATATCCCATACTTTCTCAGGTTCCTGAAGTTTATTCAACATATCTTTTCGATTCATAACACAATTATTTATGTATTCAACAATCTATAAAATCCCAATAACGTTCCGCAAGCATACTATATACTTACAAACCGAAACTTCATTTTCCTAAATTCCGTTCTTTGTTATTGGTCTCTATGGCTCATTTCGCATTACGAATAGTGCCATATCTTTCTTTGGTATTGATCTTAATCTACGGAAACTCAGAGCAAAAGTTTCTATTTTTTAAGAAATATATTTCCCCAGTTTAAAATTAATTACAACACTTGATAAGTAATATTCAATAAAACAGATGTATATTTGCAGTGGTGGAAATATGATTATCGAAACAAAATGAAAACATTATCTCTAAGTGAAAGGCACAACTACATATTAGAAACATTACGCCAACAAGGTTCCGTTTCTGTTGTTGATCTCGCCAACCAATTAAAAGTATCTTCTGTAACGATTCGCAAGGATCTTACCTTACTTGAGGAAAAGGAAATGCTCTATCGCACACACGGTAGTGCCATTTTAATCAACCCTTATATCAATGATCGCCATGTAAACGAGAAAGAAAAGTCCTATCCCGAAGAAAAACGACTGATAGGTAGATATGCTGCAAGTCTAATTACAGCAGACGACTCTATTCTCATTGCATCTGGAACAACAATGCATGCTTTAGCCCGGGAAATCGTGCCTCAAGGCCATCTCACGGTAATCGCTGCAGCTATAAACGTTACAAACATTCTAGCTCGTAACAAGAACATAGATATAATACAACTCGGAGGTTTCGTACGGAATAGTTCTGTCTCTGTCGTTGGAAATTATGCAGAAAAAATGCTGGAAAACTTTTCTTGTAGTAAACTCTTCATGGGAGTTGACGGGATAGACCTAGATTATGGATTAACAACCACGAATATGATGGAAGCTAATTTAAATCAAGTAATGATACAAGCTGCGCAAAAAGTAGTCGTTCTGGCTGACTCTTCTAAATTCGGACGTAGAGGTTTCGGAAAAATATGCGATCTGGATGCCGTTGATCACATCATCACGGATAAATATGTACCTAGTAAAACTCTCGAGGGATTGCGTGAACGCGGTATCGAGGTAACTGTTGCCGAATAAAAATATCAATTTGATTCAAATAAAAAACCCATTGATTTCTCAATGGGTTTCATTTTGTAGCGAGATCCGGGATTGAACCGGAGACCTCATGATTATGAATCATGCGCTCTAACCAGCTGAGCTACCTCGCCATAAAAATCGCTGCAACAAGTTCCAGCGATTTTGAAAATTCGGCATCGACCTACTCTCCCACCTGAAGGCAGTACCATCGGCGCTGACGG
>ERZ773193.2070-NODE-2070-length-22810-cov-4.422017_pt1 | contig 22810 bp, 17 predicted proteins | sample MGYA00511110_ERZ773193 | MGnify/ENA primary metagenome ERZ773193 (study PRJEB29015, sample SAMEA2737784) | human gut metagenome | biome: human gut; feature: human-associated habitat; material: faeces | place: China | collected 2012 ...
AACCACAGAAAAGCAGGTTGTGGAGCAAACAGAAGATGTAAAGACAGGGACAACCTGAAAAACTGCAGCGGATGAACTTTCCTATCTTTCTAAAAAATTTGACAGTGATGCGGTGTGGATACGGTATCAGTGTTAAAAGTCGAGGTGGCAAATCATCAACAATATGTTGAGATGATTTGCCGCCTTTTTGAAGTCTATACGTTTCTCCCTTTTATACCGATACATCAATAGAATTACGAACGAGTCTGTTACCATTTTGGACAAGTGTAGCTTCTACGGATTCTCTTGTGAAATTATCAAGAATGCCTGTATCAAATGCTTGTCCGGGCTTCCAATTTGGATTGGCTGATTTTACGGCTGCGTACATAGCAGATCTGTACTGTCCTTCATATTGTTCTAAAGTCCATGTACCACTTAAACGCTTATCTTTGCTGACGCTCAACTGATAATCTTTGAAAATATCGGAACGCTTTGTTGTGTCACCATTTGAAAGACCTTTTTCCTGAATAAATTCCCGCTTCACATTATCAAACATTTTTTGACGATGATCTTCGGATATATTTGTAAGTTTCTGCCATGATGTACCTTTTCCAGTAACATCCATACCTGCAACACCATTTGAATTTAATAAATCTCCGTCCGAATCAAACTGCTTCATCAGATTTTTAATAATCGTATCCCTTCCACCGAATATTTCATATATCATCTTTTCTTCCGGAGACATCATGGATTCATTTTCAATTACTCCAGATAACCAGCCTTTTTCTTTCAATGCCTTATACTGTTTACTATTTGTATTGATACTATTATAGGTATTACCTAAACCGTTAATATTCATTGACATATAAAAGCCTCCCTGCAAATAAATTCAAAATCCGTTTAGAATCAGTACTATATAATATATCATCGCAAATTCCAGAAAATTAATAACACAGTATATAATATAAAATGCTTTTCCCGATATAATTAGGTAAGATTTATGATTGGAAATGAGGAAAAGCATGAACATATGACTTTATAGAATGTGCGTATAATCATAAAAAATATGGTTATAATACTTGCGTATAATCAAAAAACAATTTACAATATGCGTATAATCATAAAATATAGAACAAATATATATGCGCATAATCTGGAGGAGCTATGATATTAAAAAGAAAAATATATAAAAAACTACTGGAATGGAAAAAGGAGTGTCAGGGGAAAAAAGCTTTACTGATAGAAGGCGCCAGACGTATTGGAAAGTCTACCATCTGCGAAGAATTTGGAAAAAGCGAATACAAAAGTTTTCTTCTTATTGACTTTGCTAAAAAAGATAAGGAAGTTGAGGGGTATTTTGAGAAATATCTGAATGATCTGGATACATTTTTTATGTTATTACAGACACATTTTGGAACAAAACTGACAGAGAGAAACTCTCTTATTATTTTTGATGAGGTGCAGATGTTTCCACAGGCAAGAGCAGCGATAAAATATTTAGTGGCAGATGGAAGATATGATTATATCGAAATTGGTTCATTGATATCTATCAGAGAAAATGTAAAGAACATCGTCATACCGTCAGAAGAAAGACATATCAATATGTATCCATTGGATTTTGAAGAATTTGCAATAGCATTAGAAGAAGATTTGCTGGTTGAATATATAAAAAAATGTTTTGAAAAAAGAGAACCTTTGGAAAGAAGTATGCATAATCAGGCAATGCTTTTGTTTCATCAGTATATGCTTGTTGGTGGGATGCCTATGCCTGTAGTAACATTTATTGAAAGCAAAAAAGATTTTACAGAAGCGGATAGAGAAAAAAGGGACATTCTTAAATTGTATCGGGAAGATATTATGAAAATAGATGCAAAGTATCGAAGTAAGGTACTTGCAATTTATGACCAGATTCCGGGATTTCTTTCACAGCATGAAAAAAGAGTTGTATTCAAAAAGCTGCAGGATGGTAGTTACGCAGACCAGTACGAAGAAACTTTTTTCTGGCTGTCGGATTCTATGATATCCAATGAGTGCTTTTTGTGTAATGATCCGAATGTTGGCTTATCATTAAATGAGACAAGAAGCTATGTAAAGTGTTATATGGGTGATACCGGACTTTTGGTAAGCCATGCATTTGATGAAAATGAATTACTTGAAGATGAAGTATATAAACAGATATTGGCAGGCAAATTACAGATTAATGAAGGAATGCTTTATGAAAATGCAATAGCTCAGATGCTGGTGGCAAATGGACATAAATTATATTTTTATACACACTATAATGAAAATAAGCATCGAAATGATATGGAAATAGATTTTATCATTTCCAATAACAGCAGATTAAAATATAAGATGTTTCCGATTGAAGTGAAGTCAGGAAAGCAATACAAAACGACCTCATTAAATAATTTCAGAGAAAAATACAAGGAGCGCATAGGGGAAAGTTATATTATTCATCCAAGAAATTTAATTGTAAAAGATGGAATTATATGCATTCCCCCATATATGACGATGAATATATAAAAATCTGACATACACACCAAGTTTTGGAGAGGATGGCATTATCAGTAAAAGATTCCAGAATGGCAAGGAACTGGAATTCGCAGGCTCGAAAGATTTCTGGAAAAAATTTTTAAATGAATCATAATAATTTACGGATCTTTGACGGCGGCATCCCAAACCGTTTTTTAAACAGCTTGCTGAAATGATAGACATCATCATAGCCGACTTCGGCTGCAACTTCCTGGATGCTGCCGTCAAAGCCGTTTTCCAACAATTCTTTTGCTTTTTCAAGGCGGATATTGATCAGGTGGCGGATCGGTGTATCGCCTGTCTCACTTTTAAAAATACGTGAGATATAAAAAGGACTTAAGTACATATTTTCTGCAATCTGATCTAAAGAAATCTTTTCACTGTAATGATCCTCAAAATAATTTACGATCTGGTCAACTACATATTTTTTGCTGGTAGATTCAAAAGAGCAGCCGGTATTGATTTTTACCGGTTCACTCTGTTCCCGCAGCAGCAGGATCAGCATCTGCATCAGATAACTTTTCAACATGATATAACGTCCGCTGCGGCAGACGTCATTTTCTACGCTCATGGCTGTGCAGATCTTAAACAGCTTCTGGCGCAGTTCGCCGGAGGTATGTAAAATAGGAGACTGTGTGGCTGGATCGGATGTCAGATCTTTTAAATGCAGCGGCAGATAATTTTCCGGGAAATCCGGAAAACGGACATCACATAAACCGACAAAAAACTCCATGGTCGGATTGGCAGGATCCGTGCAGAGTGCCTGATGCTTCTGCCCCGGATTTAAAATAATGATATCTCCTTCGGACACATCATAGAGCCTGTCCGCAATCTTGTATTTGCCGTGGCCGGACAAAATAAATGCCATCTCGATAAAATCGTGGCTGTGATAGCGTGCTTCATCTTTCAAACGTGTGCCTTTCCAGGTAAATAGAAAAGTTGGATTCAGTTGGTCAAGCAGTTGTTCCCGGTTGTCACAGCACATAGTAAGGTCTCCATTTCTTCATTTTATCGCCGATAAAAACTTATTGTCTATATTTAAAATACAATGCGATGTGGATCATAAAAAGTGTGTCAAAATGTGAAATATGGGAATTTGCGCGAAGCTGGAGATCTTTTTGTGACTTGGGAGAAAATTAGAAAATCTTAGTATGCCTGTAAATACACAGTGTTGTGCTGCCACGGATGGCAGCGCAAGTCTTAACGTGCCATGGAGGGCACGTTTAAGACGTACACGTCACTTTGAAAGAGCATAAAGCAGGCATACTTAGTTTTTCTTATTTTCGGACAATGGAACAAAATGAAAACCAGCTTCGCGCAAATTTCCAGTTTCAAAGTCTAAATACACTTTTTGTGATCCACATCACAGTATAACATATTCTCCACCAGAAACCATCCCTTCCGGTGCAAAAAATAACATGAACGGTGCAAGATAGTACATTCCTTTTTACCCCAGAAGTACTATACTGAAAATCCGAAAGAAAAACAAAAAGGGAGTAGGAGGGTTATTATGACACCAATGAAGTGGTTCTTTTCATTTCTGAAAAAGTACCGGGGACTGATGATAATTGGTATTTTACTGACCACAGCGGTATCAGTGCTTTCGGTGGTAAATCCGTACATATCCGGGCAGATCGTAGATCAGGTCATAAGCGGGGGCAGATATGATAAGCTGATGTCGTTTATCGGCTGCCTGATCGGCGTTACGGTCGTGATGGGGATCTTACGTTTTCTGTTTCAGGTAGCATTTGAGACAGCGTCGCAGGGTATTTTGTACGATATGAGGGATAAGGTTTACCGGAAACTTTTGGAAGAGGATTTTGCATTTTATAACAAGAAGCGTACCGGGGATCTGATGAGCCGGCAGACCGGAGATATGGATGCGATCCGTCATTTTGTGGCGTATGTGGTCTACATGGTTTATCAGAGTGTGCTGATGTTTGTGTTTGCGCTGCTTATGATCTTTACCGTCAATACAAAACTGGCACTTGCCATGCTTGTGGTACTGCCGTTTACTGCATTTGCAACTTATCGTCAGACGAAAGAGGTACGTCCGGCATTCAAGCGTAACCGTGACTGTTTTTCCTCACTCAATGCGTTTGTGCAGGAAAATGTCAGTGGAAACCGTGTGGTAAAAGCATTTGCAAAAGAAGATTTTGAGATTGAAAAATTCAATAAGGAAAATGATAAATTCCGTGCGGCGCAGATCGATGCGTCAAAGATCTGGATGAAATATGTGCCGATATTTGAGGTGCTTTCCTATGCGCTGACGATCATCCTGATCCTCTACGGCGGCTATATGGTCATTCAGGGAGAGATCACGTTAGGACAGCTCGTGACGGTGAACGGCTATCTGTGGATGTTAAACAACCCGCTGCGCCAGGCAGGATGGCTGGTCAACGATATCAGCAACTTTACAACGTCCGTGGAGAAAATCTATGCGACTTACAGTGAAGAGCCGCATGTAAAAACACCGGTATCTGGAGTAGTGAAGAAACATCTGAAAGGAGAGATCGAGTTTAAAAATGTATCTTACCGTGCGGATGACGAAGATATTGTCATGGATGTCAATTTTAAGGTAAAACCGGGGCAGACCGTCGGCATCATTGGTTCTACCGGAGCCGGAAAATCAACGATCATGAATCTGCTCTGCCGGTTTTATGATACGACTTCCGGTGAAGTGCTTGTGGATGGTGTGAATGTCCGCGACATGGATCTTTATAACCTGCGTGACAATATCGGCATGGCGATGCAGGATGTGTTCCTTTTTTCGGATACGATCGAAGGAAATATCGCATACGGAAGGCCGAATTGTTCGTTCGAAGAAGTCAAACAGGCTGCGATCATGGCGGATGCCAATCATTTTATCCAGGCACTTTCGGATGGATATGATACGATTGTGGGTGAGCGCGGTGTCGGACTTTCCGGCGGACAGAAACAGCGTATCTCCCTTGCGAGGGCACTGCTGAAAGATCCGTCGATTCTGATTCTTGACGATACGACATCGGCGGTCGATATGGAGACGGAGAGTTATATCCAGAGCCAGTTGAAGAAATTAGATAACAAGTGCACGATCTTTGTCATTGCGTACCGCATTTCTTCCATTAGAGATGCAGATCTGATCCTTGTCATGGATAACGGACGCATCATTGAACAGGGAACACATGAGCAGTTAGTGGCGGCGGGAGGTTATTACGCGACGGCTTTCCATAACCAGTATGGCGAGATCCCACAGGAAATTTTAAACGGAAAGGGGGAGAAATAAGATGGCAAGAAACAGATATGATATGGATGAGATATTAGAGGACAGTTTTGATGTAAACCAGCTCAAACGTCTTGCAGGTTACATTGCTCCCTACAAAAAGAAGATGGCAGGCGTTATTCTTCTGATGCTTTCTTCCTCGGCACTTACCATGGCGATCCCGATCTTTTTCCAGAATGTGATGGATCACAGCATCCCGGAAAAAGATATGAAATCGATCACATTTTACAGTATTGCGACATTACTGATCGCACTTTATTCGGGTATTTCCCTGCGGATCAAGATCAAGACCATGAGTGTGATTGGGCAGGATATCGTACATGACATCCGCTATGATATTTTCTGTCATCTGCAGGAACTTCCGTTTTCCTATTATGATGACAGACCACATGGAAAAATTCAGGTGCGTGTGGTCAATTATGTGAACAGCCTAAGTGATCTTTTGAGCAATGGTATTGTCAACACATTCACAGATCTGTGCAACCTGATCTTTATCCTGATGTTTATGTTTGCACTCGATGTCCGGCTGACGCTGATCTGTCTGTGCGGATTGCCGGTTCTTGCATTTGTGATTATCTTAATCAAGAAAAAACAGCGCAGGGCATGGCAGATCCAGAGCAACAAACAGTCAAACTTAAATGCGTACATTGCGGAGAGTATCAATGGAATCCGTGTGACGCAGTCTTTTGTAAGGGAAAATGAGAATACCGGAATCTTTAATAACCTAAGTAAAAATTACCGGAAATCCTGGATGCGTGCGGTAATGTTTAACTTTACGATGGGACCGAGCGTGGATATTATTTCGACATTTACGACGGCACTGATCTATGTGCTGGGTGTCCGTTGGATTTTAGCACCGGATATGACACTGACCGTCGGTGTTCTGATCGCATTTACCGCGTACATTGGGCGTTTCTGGGCACCAATCAACACACTTGCCGGATTTTACAATTCTCTTTTGACAGCAATCTCTTATCTTGAGAGGATTTTTGAGACGATCGATGAGCCGGTGGGTGTCAGGGATGAGCCGGATGCAATCCCGATGCCGGAGGTGGCAGGAGAAGTGAAGTTTTCCCATGTGTCCTTTGGTTATGAGCCGGGGCAGAAGATTTTGGAGGATATCAATTTTACGGCAAAACCGGGTGAAACGTATGCGATCGTCGGCCCGACCGGGGCAGGAAAATCCACGATCGTAAATCTCATCAGCCGTTTTTACAATGTGGATTCCGGGAAAATCACGATCGATGGCATTGATATCTCGAAGGTGACACTTCATTCACTGCGCACCCAGATGGGAATCATGATGCAGGACAGCTTTATTTTTGCGGGGACGATCATGGATAATATCCGCTATGGCAACCGCAGTGCGACGGACGAGGAAGTCATCCGTGCCGCAAAAACAGTCTGCGCCCATGATTTTATTATGGAAATGGAAAACGGATATAAGACACAAGTCAATGAGAGAGGAAGCAGGCTATCCGCCGGACAGCGGCAGCTTATTTCCTTTGCAAGGGCACTGCTTGCAGATCCGAAGATCCTGATCTTAGATGAGGCGACTTCGAGCATTGATACCGAGACGGAACTGCTTTTGCAGAAAGGATTGAACGAACTTTTGAAGGGACGGACTTCTTTTATCATTGCACACAGACTTTCTACGATCAAAAATGCAGACTGCATCTTATATGTGGATAAAGGCGATATTTTAGAGCGTGGAAATCATGATGAACTGATGGAACAGAAGGGTGAGTATTATAAACTTTATATGTCACAGTATGATTTCTTAAAATGACAGGCAATGCGGTGCCATTTGCCAATCGAAAAACTTAAAGCCAGCGTTTGACACTCGGATCTTATAAATAAAAACTGCCGCCTCACGGTGATATGCCCCCCTTTTTCTGAACTTACAGAGAAAAGGGTACATATATTCACCCGGAGACGGCTGTTTTTATGAAAGTTTATTCAGTTTTATGTTCTTTCCGGTATTCTGCCGGGCTTTTTCCAACGTATTTTTTGAACTTGATATGGAAATAATCGACATTCCGGTAACCGACTTTTTCTGCGATCGCATAAACTTTTAACTCTGAGGAACAGAGAAGCTCCATCGAGTGTTTGATGCGGACATGGTCGACGTATGAGTTGAAGTTTTCACCCATCTTTTTGCGGAAAATCTTTCCGAGATAGGAGCTGTTGTAACCAAACAGCGGTGCAATATTTTCTAATGTGATATTGCTTGCATAGTTGTGGTTGATGTAGTGCAGAATATCATCCAGCACGCTTTCACGGGAAGAGTTACCGATCGAGGACATGATCATCTCAAACTGTTCCGTAAAGTACAGGATGATCTCGTAGAGATAATATTTTTCTTCGATCAGACGGATGATATCCGCATTGCTCGGAAACGGGATATTTGTACCATTGTAAAGCCGGTTTGCCTGTTCCTTGATCTGCAGATAAAGGTCTGTCAGGAAAAGCCGTATGGAATCAATCGAATCTGCAGCATGGTAAAGTTCATTGGTAAGCTGTGTCAAAGTCTCCGCTAACATATTGCGGTTGAATGCCTGAAGATATTCAAACAGGCTGGTAGCGTAACGGTTTAAAAAAGCGTCGTTTAAGATGGATTTTAAACTGTCCGGGTCCGGCAGTTCGGCATAACCGATCGTGTGCTGTTCCTGCTCGCAGAAGAAACGGCGTTCTAACAGCTGTTTCGCCTGAATATAGGAAATATAGACTTCCGACAGGTCTGACACACGCGCACCATATGTAATAAAGAGACTGTCAAGAGGAGAATTCTCCTGTGGACGCCGTTCTCTCCGGTAACGCTCCAGAAAATCATTAAATTTTTGAATGGCAAAAGTGCCTTTCAGTAAAATAACCTCATGATATTGCAGCGTAATGTTATCATAGGAGTTATTATCCTGATTTGTCACGCGCAGAAGATCCGAAAAACGATAGGAGGCATCTGCAGTATTGTGACTGTATTTCTCATAGATCACAACCTGATAGGTGTCTGCTGTCAGATGGAGATCTGTTGTATTTATGTGGGAAAGATCGATATCATTCGTTAAAAGATCGCGGATGATGGTCTCTCTTGCCTTTTCACGGTAATGTTCCCGGGTATTTGCAGTTGCAGCATCCTTGTCTAAGTTTTCTTTGATCGAACGAAGAATCTCCTCGAGTTCATCCTCGTCGATCGGCTTTGTCAGATAATACTGCACTCCGTAACGGATGGCTTCCTGCGCATATTTGAAATCAGAGTAACCGCTTAAGATAATGACTTTTCCGGTAAAACCCTGTGCTCTTGCCTCCCGGATAACGTCAAGCCCTGACATTCCCGGCATGCGGATGTCTAAGAGAACGATATCCGGCTGTAAGGCAAGAATCTGCTGATAGGCCGTCTCACCGTTTGCAGCTTCTCCGGCGATCGTATAGCCGAGAGATTCCCAGTCGAACAGACATTTGATACCTTCCCGGATAATGGATTCATCATCTGCAATTAAAACGCGATACATAAAAATAACCTTCCTGTTCCAATGATAAAAGCACTAAACGTAAGTATAAATGCGAACGTTTTGTTTGTCAAATTTATCGAGTGTTTTATGTACAATTTAGAGGGTATTTTTTGCAGGGTGGGTATAGTAAGATGAGACAAAATGAGATAATTACAGGGAGGAAAATCCTCTGCGCCTGATAGCAGTCGCATTTTCCTTCGGAAAACAGGGAGGATTATCATATGAAATTCAGTAATGGATGCTGGCTGCAGAAAGAGCGTTGCGAGTGCTTTTCTCCGGCAGAAGTATATTTTTCAAAAATCGAGAAAGATCAGGTGACGATCTGTGCGCCGACAAGCAAGATCACACAGCGCGGCGATACCCTTGGCGGAATCAACCTCACGATCGTGATTTCAGCACCGTATGAGGAAGTGCTTAGGGTTCAGACTTATCATCACATGGGCGTGCAGAAAAAGGCACCGTCATTTGAGATCGCACCTGCGGAGAGCGGACATTTAAAGGCAGAAGATACGGAGGACAAACTGGTCATTTCAAGCGGTACACTGCGTCTGGAAGTGCAGAAAGAGAACGGAGCACTCACATTTTACCGCGGTGAGGAGAAAATCACTGCAAGCGGATGGAGAGATCTTGCATACATGAAGACCGACTGGAAAGGTTTTGCCTATGATAAAGGACCGGAAGATGCTTATATGAGAGAGCAGTTATCACTTTCCGTTGGCGAGCTGATCTATGGACTTGGCGAGCGTTTTTCTGCGTTTGTAAAAAATGGACAGAGCGTGGATATCTGGAACGAGGACGGCGGTACTTCCACAGAGCAGTCTTATAAAAATATCCCGTTTTATATTTCCAATAAAGGATACGGTGTGTTTGTAAACCATCCGGAGCGCGTGTCCTTTGAAGTTGCAACAGAGATGGTAACCAAGGTTGAATTTTCCGTGCCGGGTGAAAACCTTGACTATTTCCTGATCAACGGGCCGACGATGAAAGAAGTGCTGATGCGCTATACAGATATCACTGGAAAACCGTCACTTCCGGCACCGTGGACATTCGGTCTCTGGCTGTCCACATCCTTTACGACAAATTATGATGAAAAGACAGTCAACAGTTTTGTCGATGGAATGTTTGACCGCAAGATCCCGTTATCCGTATTCCATTTTGACTGCTTCTGGATGAAAGATTTCAACTGGTGTGATTTTACCTGGGATTCAAGAGTATTCCCGGACCCGGAGGGCATGTTAAAACGTCTGAAAGCAAAAGGATTAAAGATCTGTGTCTGGATCAACAGCTATGTGGGACAGGAGTCCTCCATGTTCAAAGAGGGTGTCGAGGGCGGTTACTTCTTAAAACGTCCAAATGGCGATGTATGGCAGTGGGATATGTGGCAGCCGGGACTTGCCATTGTGGACTTTACCAACCCTGCAGCCTGCGAGTGGTACAGCAAAAAGTTAGAGGCACTGCTCGATATGGGTGTTGACTGCTTCAAAACAGATTTTGGTGAGAGAATCCCGACGGATGCGGTATATTACGACGGTTCTGATCCGGTCAAGATGCACAACTACTATACATACCTTTACAATAAGGTGGTATTTAACGTATTAAAGAAGAAAAAAGGTGAAAAAGAGGCTGTTCTTTTTGCACGTTCTGCAACTGCAGGCGGACAGAAGTTCCCGGTTCACTGGGGCGGTGACTGCTGGTCTGATTATGAATCCATGGAGGAGAGCCTTCGCGGAGGCCTGTCACTGACAAGTTCCGGTTTTGGATACTGGAGCCATGATATCGGAGGATTTGAGAGTACATCCACACCGGACGTCTATAAGAGATGGTGTGCTTTCGGACTTCTTTCTTCCCATTCAAGACTGCATGGATCTACTTCTTACCGTGTGCCGTGGGCATATGATGAAGAAGCAGTGGATGTGGTACGCTGCTTTGCACAGCTTAAGGCATCTTTGATGCCATATCTGTACCGCAATGCGATCGAGACGTCCAAAACAGGTATTCCTATGATGCGCAGCATGGTACTTGAATTTACCGAAGATAAAAACTGTGCATATTTAGCAACACAGTACATGTTAGGTGATTCCCTGCTCGTTGCACCGATCTTCCGCGAGGACAGTATCGCAGAATATTACCTGCCGGAGGGAACATGGACATCCTTACTGACCGGAGAAGTCAAAGAGGGAGGTAAGTGGTACAAAGAGAAACATGGTTACTTAAGTATTCCTCTTTATGTCAAAGAGGGCAGTATTGTGGCTATGGGAGCAAGAAATGATAATGCAGTTTATGACTATGCAGATGGTGTGACATTCCGTGCATATGCATTAAAAGATGGCATCAAGGCAGAAACTGTCGTATATGGAACGGAAAATGAAAAAGAAGCATCTGCAAATGTTGTAAAGAACGGATCTTCTTATCAGATCGCGGTAGAGAGTAATAAGGCATCCAAAGTGGCATTGATGAACGTTGGCACTCCAAAGCAGGTAACCGGTGCATTCTATACACAGGATGGGGAAAATGTCATCGTAGCATTTGACGGGGACGGCAAGGCTGAGGTTGTATTTTAATGCAGGAAACATACATTGAAGAAATTTTAAAAGAGCTGACTTTAGAAGAAAAAATCGGTATGATCCACGGTGCGGGTTTATTCCGCACCGAAGGAGTGGAGCGGCTTTCCATCCCACCGCTCTATATGTCGGATGGACCGATGGGAGTGCGCGCAGAATTTGCGGACAATGAATGGCGGAATGTCGGGACGACGGAAGATTATGTGACTTATCTTCCGTGCAACAGCGCCATTGCATCCACCTGGAATCGTGCGCTGGCAAAGAAAGCCGGAGAAGTGCTGGGCGAGGAGGCAAGAGGCAGGGGCAAAGATGTGATCTTAGCTCCGGGCATCAACATCAAGCGGAGTCCGCTCTGTGGCAGGAATTTTGAATATATGAGCGAAGATCCGGGACTCATCGAAGAACTGGTTGTACCGATGATCGAGGGAATCCAGGAAAACGATGTTGCGGCATGCGTGAAACATTTTGCGGCAAACTCACAGGAAACCGAAAGACTCTGGGTGGATACAATCATCGATGAGACAGCACTGGAAGAAATTTATTTTCCGGGATTTCAAGCGGCGGTAGAAAAGGGACACACCCTTGCTCTGATGGGAGCCTATAATCTGTTAAACGGTGAGCACTGCTGTATGAGTAAGTCCCTGCTCAACGAGAAGCTGCGGAAAGACTGGTCATTTGACGGTGTGGTAATCTCCGACTGGGGTGCTGTGCATGATACGAAACTGGCGGCAGAGTCCGGGCTGGATCTTGAGATGGATGTCAAGTATCAGTTCGACGAACAGTACATGGCAGATCCTCTGTTAAAAGCAGTGAAGGATGGAGAAATCGAAGAATCGCTGGTGGATGAGAAAGTGCGCAATATCCTCCGCATGATGCTGCGTTTAAAAATGATCGGACCGGAGAGAAAACATCGTAAGACAGGCGCATACAATACGGAGGAACACCGCAGGGCAGTGCTCGATGTGGCGCGCGAGTCCATGATTTTACTGAAAAATGAAGATCAGGTATTGCCGCTTCAGGCAGAATCCGGCTGTAAGGTTGCCGTGATCGGCGCAAATGCCGCTGCGATCCATTCGAACGGGGGAGGAAGTGCAGAAATCAAGGCACTGTATGAGATATCACCGCTTATGGGAATCAAAAAGTTACTTGGTGGAAATGTGAAAGTTTCTTACGCACCGGGCTATGTGATTCCGGATAAGAAAGAGGCATCTGAGATCAACTGGCAGGCGGCGAGCACGGAGACTGCAGAGGATACCGAAAAGGAAAGCACTGTAAGTGGAAGAGCACTGGATGAAAAACAGCAGGAAGCCTTAGCGGAAGCAGTTGCGCTGGCAAAAGCAAGTGACATTGTTATTTTTGTGGGCGGACTGAACCACGATTTTGATGTGGAGGGACTTGACCGCGTGAACATGAAACTGCCATACGGGCAGGATGAAGTAATCGATGCTTTGCTAAAGGCAGTTCCGGATACGGTGGTCTGCATGTATGCAGGTGCACCGGTTGAGATGCCGTGGGCAGAAAAGGCAAAAGCAATCCTCTGGAGCTACTATGCCGGTATGGAAGGGGGAACAGCCCTGGCAGAGATCTTGTCTGGAAAAGTAAATCCATCCGGAAAGCTGGCAGAAACATTTATCCGTGATGCGTCACAGTGCCCGGCACATACGATCGGAACATTTGGAAAGAAAGACCGTGTGGAGTACAGGGAAGGTGTGATGGTCGGTTACCGTTATTATGACACAAAAAAAACAGATGTCCTGTTCCCGTTTGGGCATGGATTTTCCTATACGTCATTTACTTATGATGATCTTGAAATTATAAAACAGCAGGAAAATGGCAGACAGACCGTGAAAGTTTCCTGTTCGGTAACCAATACAGGAAAACGTGCAGGGAAAGAGACCATTCAGATTTATGTGGCACCGGAACAGAAAAAAGACAGACCGGTTCATGAACTGAAAGCGTTTGAAAAAGTCAGGCTTGATGCCGGGGAAACAAAGAGGATCTGTGTTATTTTGGAGGAAAGAGATTTTTCCCGTTATGACACAGACAAAAAGATGCCGGTTCCGGTAAATGGAACGTATGAAATTCAGGTTGGCGCATCTTCGACAGATATCTGCCTTTGTGGAAAAATAGACCTTTTTTTTGCAGAAGGTTAAATGATGACTATTGAAAAGAAACTCTGACTTTGCTATGATAAAGTCAGGTTTTTTTTATGGGATTTTTTGGGGGGCGGATAGGTGAGAATATGTCTGAAAAGAGCAAGGTATTAGTCGTAGATGATAAACAGGTCGAACGTGTCATGATGAAAAGAATTTTGAGCGGTACGTACGAGGTGATAGAGGCAGAAAATGGCAAGGAAGCATTTGAGATTCTTTATGAACGAAGCACGGAGATAACGGCGGTACTTTTAGATATCGTTATGCCGGAGTATGACGGGTATTATTTTCTGGAACGGTATCATAAAGCGCAGATGTATCAGGCGATACCTGTCATTGTACTTACGATGGAGATTGACATTGAGACAGAGATTAAATGCCTGGGCATGGGAGCATGGGATTTTATCCGGAAACCGTATGATGTGGATGTTGTCCGGTTCCGGCTGAAGAATGTGATTGGCAGCAGCAGTCAGAATATCAGCATAGCATTAAAGTACCGTGCAGAATATGATATCCTTACCGGCATCTATAATAAGACCAATATGTTTCAGGCGACATCTGCTATGTTAGAGCGATATCCGGACCGGCATTTTGCTTTTGTGCGGATGGATATTGAAAAGTTCCAGCTGATCAATTCTTTCTTTGGAATGAGTGCAGGGGACATGCTGCTGAAATATATTGCCGACCTTTTGATATGTGCAGTCAGAAACCGCAGTGACGTTACCTTTGGCAGGATGGATGCGGATATATTCTGCTTCTGCGTATCCTATGAAAATACAAAAGAACTGGTCGAAAGTTTTGATAAAATGCGTGATATCTTAAGCAGATACCCGCTTGATTTTGATATCGTACCGATATTTGGTGTTTACCTGATCGCTGGAAAGAAAATAACACCGGATCACATGTACGATCGTGCCAACCTTGCGGCAAAGCACTGCAAAGGCAATTATATCCGTAACTATGCATTTTATACACGGCAGATGAGCCAGGAGATCGAGAAGGAACAGCGGATCGTAAACAGCATGAAAAGTGCACTGGAAAATCATGAATTTGTTGTATTCTATCAGCCCCAATACGGGCTCAGCGATAATCAGATCGCAGGAGCGGAGGCGCTGGTTCGCTGGAAACATCCGGAACGGGGAATGATTTCACCGGGAGAGTTTATACCGGTATTTGAACGGAATGGATTTATCACAAAGCTGGATTATTATGTGTGGGAGCAGACCTGCATCCAGCTTAGAAAGTGGATGGATGAAGGAAAGAATCCGCTTCCGATATCCGTCAATCTTTCGAGGGTCAGCCTTTACAACAAAGATATCGTGAATGTGATCTGCAATCTGGTGGACAGTTACCGGATTCCACGCAGACTGTTTCAGGTAGAACTGACAGAGAGCGCATACAATACAAATCCCAAAGCAGTGCAGGATATGATGCAGCGTTTGCGCGAAGAGGGATTTTACATTCTGATGGACGATTTTGGAAGTGGTTATTCTTCTTTAAATGTTTTAAAGGATATTGTGGTTGATGTTTTAAAGATGGACATGAAGTTTTTTGCCGGTGATGACAGGGAAGGACGCGGAGAAAATATCATGGCGGCAGTGATCCGTATGGCAAAATGGCTGAATATGCCGGTTGTTGCGGAAGGCGTGGAACGGATCGAACAGGTGGAATTTTTGCGGAGTATTGGCTGTGAATATGTACAGGGATATTATTTTGCAAAACCGATGCCTGTGGAAGAATACGAAAAACTGCAGTTTGACAGACCGCATGCGGAGAGAAAGAAAGAGACAGAACGCTTAGTTGACATAGATAGCCTGTGGACGCCGGCCTCCCAGCTGGAGTCACTCTTTTTAAATGCGAAACAGGGTGTGGCTGTCTATGAGTACGGCAAAGAACAGATTGAGATAATACGCGTAAATAATGCGTATTATGAGGTGTTTGGATATCAGGATATCAGTCAGAAAAAAGATATTTTTCAGGGAATTCCAAAACGATATCATAAACGTATTCTGGATGCCTTTTTTTATACAGCAGATAAAGGACGTGAAACACAATGTGAATTTTCCAGGAAGAATGAAGCAGGAGAAGAAATTTTTATATCATTAAAGCTGTATGATGTAGGAATTGTAGGAAATAAACATATCATATATGGTGTTTTCTTAAATGTGACAGAACCAAAACAACTGGAATGGGAATTAGAAAAATACAGGCTGTTATTATCCGGAAAAACGAAAGACAGGGAGATGGAACAGGAAAAAGAACAATCGGAGGAATGATAGAAAAATGTGTGAGGTATTGGAAAAATTAAGAGCATGGGGATGCGATTTAGATGGAGCTTTAGAGCGTTTTTTAGGAGATGAGGAATTATATAAAAGCTGCCTTCCGATGGTGGCAGAGGACGAGGCTTTTGATGGATTAAAAGAGGCACTTGCAGAAGATGAGAGAAAAAAGGCGTTTGACTGTGCACATACTTTAAAAGGTGTCTTTGCCAATATGGGAATCACACCGATGTTTGATACGGTCGAAAAAATTGTAGAGCCGCTTCGTGCCGGAATAAATGATGGACTGATGCCGGTATATGAGGAATTGTCCAGGGAAAGAGAACATCTTAGAAGCATTATCCGGATCGAGGGAGAATAAGACGCGTGAAGATTTATATGACGGATATTGTTCCATTTGGGGATGAAAAGATATTTGCACAGATGCTGCCTTTTATCACGGAAGACCGGAAAAATAAAATAATGCAATTGAAAAAAAAAGAAGACCGGTGCAGATCTTTAGCAGCAGGATTATTGTTAGAGTATGCCCTGAGGGAATATGGAATCAGTCTGTTACCAGGGAAAATGCAGCAGATGTATCTTAGATTCGGAGAGAAAGGAAAACCGGTATTAAATGGAAAAACCGGTATACATTTTAACCTGTCACATTCGGGAAGATATGTGGCAGGTGTTTTTTCAGATGAAGAAGTTGGAATTGATGTGGAACAGATCCGGAAAGGACAGATGAAAGTGGCAGAACGTTTTTTCTGTCCGGAGGAATATCTGGCATTACAAAAGGGAAAAATGAAAAAAGCAGACTGTTATTTTACAGAGTTATGGACAAGAAAAGAAAGTTATATCAAAGCGGTTGGAAAAGGGATGGCATTGGATCTTGCATCGTTTTGTGTACTGCAGGATCAGGTTAAATTTTTAAAAGCGGGGCAGACGGGAGAATGGTATCTGCAAAGCTATGATCCCACAAGTGGATATATATTGTCAGTATGTGCGAAAAAATGTACAAAATGCGAAATTCAATGGATCAGTAAAGAGATGTTTACACAGAAATTTATTTGACGGAAAACTGGAAAGAATTTATAATAATCGCTGAAATGACAAGTAAGGAGGAAGATTCATGTACGACGAATTGACCGAACAGGATATAAAAAAGATGGAAGAGGAGATTGAGTACCGGAAACTTGTGGTGCGCAAAGAGGCCTTAGAGGCAGTGAAGGAGGCAAGAGCGCAGGGAGACTTAAGTGAGAATTTCGAGTACCATGCGGCAAAGAAAGATAAGAACCAGAATGAGAGCCGTATCCGCTATTTAGAGAGAATGATCAAAACAGCAAAAGTGATTTCAACGGATTCTGCGGAGGATGAAGTTGGTATGAATAATACGGTGACGGTTTATTTTGAGGAGGACGATGAGGAAGAAGTTTATAAACTTGTGACCACCGTCCGCGGTAATTCTTTAAAGAATCTGATCAGCAATGAGTCACCGCTTGGAAAGGCATTGCTTGGACATAAGGTCGGTGACCGCGTGGAAGTGGCTGTCAATGAGAATTATTCCTATTATGTTGTGATACGAAAGATCGAGAATACCGTGGATGACGGTTCCGATAAATTACGAAGCTTTTAGCAGAAAGAGGGATTTATGAGACTTACAGAATTATTAAATACAGAGAATGTAACGATTTCCTGTGAACTGTTCCCGCCGAAACAGGGTGCACAGTTAGACAACTACAAAAAGATTGTCGGTGATATGGCAGCATTGAAACCGGCATATATGAGTGTTACTTATGGTGCAACCGGCGGAACTTCTGATTATACGGTAGAACTTGCAAATGAAGTGAGAAATGTGAATCATATTCCGGCACTGGCACATCTCACCTGTGCATCTTCGACTAAGGAGAAAGTTGCCTCTGTGATTCAGGAGTTAAAAGAAAAGCAGATTGAAAATGTACTTGCACTGCGCGGAGATATCCCGCAGAATGCGGATTTCCCGCTGCCAAATCAGTATAAACATGCAAGTGAGCTGATCTATGATATCAAATCACAGGGAGATTTCTGTATCGGCGGAGCCTGCTATCCGGAAGGACATCCTGAGTCACAGACATTAGAGGAAGATCTGATCCATCTGAAAGAAAAAGTGGATGCCGGATGTGAGTTCCTCACAACACAGATGTTCTTTGACAATAATATTCTTTATAACTTTATGTACAAAGCACTAAAACATGGAATCGATGTTCCTGTCGTAGCAGGAATTATGCCGATCACCAACGCAAACCAGGTAAAACGGAGCATTGCCCTGTCCGGAAGTTTGGTACCGCGCCGTTTCCTTGCAATCGTTGACCGTTTTGGAAGTGACCCGGCTGCCATGAAACAGGCAGGTATCGCCTACGCGACAGACCAGATCATCGATCTGATCGCAAACGGTGTCAATCATGTGCATATTTATACGATGAACAAACCGGATGTCGCAGGAGCGATCCTTGAGAACCTTTCGGATATTTATGTGAGGGATTAGTACGGCTATTTGTTTCCGGACAAAATATATAGCTTTTATGAAAAAAATAATATCATTAGCTGCTTAGAAATGGAGATTAATGTGAAAAAACAGGAAGAAATTTTTCGTGAGATCCAGGAGATGATGGGAGAGACAAAAGAAGGAAGAATCCGCTGGAGTGTAGAGGTTATGACTACCGAGGCAAATCCGGCAGAAGAAAAACCCGTTGAGCATGAGGATGGATTAGACTGGACGATTGATGAGTGCTATGTTTCTTACTATTGTAGATATAAAGGAAAAGATTTTTGTCTGATCACTTATGAAATGTTAAAAACTGCAAACAGAAGCATAGGAGAGCAGAAAGTAAAATCAAGCAATATGGTATTTTTACCACCACTTGGCATGCGTTTTTTTGATATTCATGCACTGCTGCCATATAGCATAGAGGTATCGAATGTATTACTTGACGCAATACACCGTCTCTGGGTAATGCTGCTTGATATGTATAAAGTGGACAAGGGCAGTATCTATTTGAATGTAAGACCCGGAACACTCACGATCGAGGATGAAAAGAATTGACAGGAACGATTTTTACGTCATGATCATTTAGGGGAGAAGAGGTAATATCTGTTGAAAAAACAAACCAAAATAGCCATGAAGCTGTCTGTTATTGCTATGATTGTGTCTGCATTTATGATGCTGGCAGCCTGCACAGAAACAGTGCAGAAACAAAAGATACCTGGTGCAACATATATGGGAGGGAACAATACGATTACTGAGATCTGTAAAGAACTTGACTCTGCGGGAGCTGCGCATGTAGACATATTTCGGGAATGGGCGGTTGATTTTGCAGATTCCGCAGGAAAAAATGCAAAGCTGGAAGATACATGGTCAGATCCTGGGAAAATGAAAGCGGATATCGGTAAATGTATGGATGGCTGGGAACAGAATCATGATTATTCAGATGCGGACTGTAGAATGACAGCTTTTCTCCTGTTAGATGGGGTGATCCGCTCGGAATTAACGGAAGATCATTATGAGGGAACCTATCTGATGTTTGACACAGAAGCGATAGATAATGTGGACAGGTATGAAATCATAAAAGAGAACAAAGATATGTTTACCACACTTTATGGTGAAAAGAGTGTTACGGATGACAGACATCCGGAATCTGCATTTTGCGACAGCTGGAAAGAATATGGATTTCAAATAGATAATGACAGAATATCGCTTCTTAGTATCGTAATATATGATCCATATACGGATGCTGTTTTTGTAGGTCATACTGGTATCCTGATAAAGTATAGTGATTATTATTTGTTTGTAGAAAAGATTGCATTTGAACAGCCATATCAGGCAACTAAGGTGCAGACGATTGATGAACTGCTCGATATCTTGTCCTTAAGACCGGAATATTTTGGAGAAGAGGGAGAACCCGGACCATTTGTTTATCATAATGGAGATTATATTGGAACGTTAAAGAGAGCGACTTAAGAAAGCATAAGGAGAATTCAGATAAAAAGAAAGCTATACCGGTAATGGGAGAGACTTTCAGATACCTCCCGGCAGGTATCTGAAAGTCCGGGAGTGAATGAAAATAGAACCGTTGGGTATGATTGCCGGTTATGTACAAAAGAGTATCATAAAAGGGTTATTTATTTGAGCTGTCTGCATCGATTACAGATTGGATCTGTTTCATCAGAGTATCATAGTTGTCTTGATTATCAATTCCGCCGAGCATCGGATCACCTACAATATTACCATTTCTATCGACCAGTATTGTTGTAGGAAATGCCATGATATCGGACGCATATTTCCCTGCATCTGAAGAAGAGTCAATGGAAAGATTGCGATATTTAGCACCCTGGCTCTTGAGAAGAGTCTTTGCTTCTTTTATGGCAGTTTTATTTCCATCGAAGGTTTCTGTATTGATGCCTACGACTTCGCCGCCCATTGATTTGATTGCATCGTTTAATTCGTTAAGTTTAGATAATTCGGCAACACAAGGTTTGCAGCCGGTGAACCAGAAATTGATGACAGTTACTGCATTTTTGGAAAACAGGCTTTCATCAACAGAATTCCCATCATAATCCTGACCAGAAAAATTCTTGAAAGGAGATGCGTTGTTGGAACTGTTTTTCTGATCGGTGTTATCAGATCCTGTATTTTTCTTTTCAATCTCAGCGATCTGTTCCTCGATTTTTCGGATAGTTTCAATATCAGCGGTAAGTGTTTTCAACTCGTCATCTGTAAAAGACTCCTTATTTGATTCAATAGTGTCAGCCAGATAATCCGCATAGTTTCCATTTTGATCTGCAGCACTTTTGCTCATCATGCCAAATGCTTTGTTCCATACATCTTCATGATCTGCGAAGATCTGATTTTCCTGCTGATATAAATCATCCAGTTTAGAGTTGGAATCGTCTGCAGATTCTGAGCCGGATTCAGTCTTGGTATTCGAAGATTCTGTGCCTGCAGTTTCTTTCCCATTACATGCTGTAAATAATAATGCTATGCAAAGTGTTAAAATAGAGAGAAATGTTCTTTTTGTTTTCATAAATAATTGCTCCTTAAAATAATAGTAATAAAATTAATAGTTACCGGTTGGTTATGGTTGATTGCTGCTGTTCTTTTTTGGGGCATGTTTTTCCCAGAAACTGATATTGGATCGCATCTTTTGGACAAGCCTTGATGCAAGCCCCGCATCGTATACATTCTGGATGATTTGGAGTCTTGCACACATCAATATCCATTTTACATGTCTTTGAACATTGATTGCATCCGACACATTTGCTGCCTTCAACCTTAATATTAAGAAAGCTGATCTTATTAAATAATGAATAGATTGCTCCAAGAGGACAGATCCATTTACAGAATGGTCTGTAAAACAAAATACTTAACACAATAACTGTGATTAAAATAAGGCATTTAAAAGAAAAAAGTTTTCCCAGTGCAGAACGTATAGCGGCATTTCCAAGTGCGAGAGGGATAGCTCCTTCCAGGACACCCTGAGGACAAATATATTTACAGAAGAAAGGATCTCCCATTCCGATAGAGTTCGTTACCAGCATCGGAAGAAGTATAACAAAAATGATCAGGATGATATATTTTAAATAGCGCAGCGGTTTGAGCCGGGCTGTAGAAAATTTTTTCCCGGGTATTTTATGAAGTAAATCCTGAAACCATCCAAACGGACACAGAAAACCACATATAAATCTTCCGAGTGTTACACCGAGTAAAATAAAAAATCCGGTTATGTAGTATGAAAATTTAAATCCTGATGAACCGACAACTGCCTGAAAAGCTCCAATTGGGCATGCTCCGGTTGCCGCAGGACAGGAGTAACAATTTAATCCTGGTACACATACGTTTTTTACGCTGCCCTGATATATTTTACCTTTCCATAAATTAGGAATATGGATATTCGTAAGCAGCGTGGCAGCTGCCTGTATCCATCCGCGTAGTACAGCTATATTTTTTGATAGAAAAGTCTTTTTTTTATCCAATTCCGACACACTCCAGACATAATTTTATTGCTTTACCGAGCACGACAGCTGCTTCTCCTCTGACCGCACCGTAGCTTATCATGGTGATACCTGAGATGAGCAGGATCGACTGATAGATTTTTTTGCACTTCAAGATATTTTACTCCTTTCATTTGTTGTATTTATTGACCAGCTGATGTTAGTATTATACAATAGCTGTTGTAAAATTTGTGTTAAGAAGCGGGTGAATGAATTTTGAGATTATTGATAGTTGAAGATGAGAAACAAATGTGTGACATGGTTGCAAAACGGCTGTATGATGCAGGGTACGAGGTGGATACCTGTTATGATGGGGAAGAGGCTTTTGAAAGTGTCCTGACGGAAAATTATGATCTGATTGTTCTGGATCTGAATCTGCCCGGTATGGATGGAATGGAGATTTTAAAGGAACTCAGACAGAGAAATGAGGAGACAAAGGTTCTTATATTATCTGCAAGAGGGCAGATTGCGGATAAGGTGGAAGGACTGGATGCAGGAGCAAACGATTATATGGAAAAACCATTCCATT
>ERZ773193.2080-NODE-2080-length-22676-cov-8.562309_pt1 | contig 22676 bp, 27 predicted proteins | sample MGYA00511110_ERZ773193 | MGnify/ENA primary metagenome ERZ773193 (study PRJEB29015, sample SAMEA2737784) | human gut metagenome | biome: human gut; feature: human-associated habitat; material: faeces | place: China | collected 2012 ...
TCTGTCACATCAGATCCAACTACACCATTTCCTCTTGATTCTGCTAAAACTAAATCACCATCTTTATAAGTAAAACGTACAGTTAAACCATCGAGCTTTACAGAAGCCACAAGATTATGATTATTTGCAAATTTAACAATCTCTTCTGTACTGTGGCACTTTTCAAGTGAAAGCATTGGTGTTTTATGAGTAACTTCTTTTATATTGTCTAATACTGTTGCACCAACGTTATGTGTTGGACTGTTAGATAACACAATACCAGTTTCTTCTTCCCACTGTCTTAATTCTTCAAGTTTATTATCAAACTCAGCATCACTCATGATAGGCTGTCCAGTATTGTAGTAAGCTTCTGATGCTTTATTGAGTTCGTTGACTCTATCAACTATCTGATTTCTGTTCATCGTTCTCCTTTCTAGTTCATATGAAGTGAACATTTCTTCCGATTTTTCGTCCTCTAAAACCCTTATAAATCAAGGGGTTTCAGACTTCCCATCATACATCATCAGATCTTCTGCGTATGGAAGTGACTCTGCCCACTTTATAAATGACTTTGACCACTCTGTAAGCTTATGGTTTCTACGCTGAAAGTACATATTACGAATATTTTCATAATTCATTGTAATTGTTCGCTTCTGTAACCAGCTCTCAGGAAGCCAACGCACAAGCTCTTTCCAGTATCTCTTATCTTTCGTCTCAAGATACTTCTGACGAATATTTTCTAATACATAAATAATATCCTCTTCAAATGTTGAAATATTATCCAATCCGTCATCATCCTTTGGATTATCAGCAAGAGATAAATTCCTGTCATAATCATCAATCTCAAAACAATCTAATGTAATTGGTGTTGTAGCAAGCTTGTGCATTGTACTCGTTGAGTTCGCAACCGTTCCTACTTTATAAGTATCAAATTCTTTCCACCAATAAAGAGGAGCTGTAATATCAACTGATACAAAAATCTGTCGCATAAACTTTCTATGCTCATTTCCTGCTTTAATAAGAGTCTGTGCAAGTTTCATATCATTCTGACCAATTCTAAATTCATCACAATATTCTTCGTCACAATCCATATTTAAATGTGGGCAATCTTCACGACAACCATTCATACAATCATAATTTGTTCCGCTATCACTTCTACGCCAAGAATTCAACGGATTCCTCATTCCACGGAGACTGTGTTCAAATCCCCATACTTCTGTGTTCTCAAATTTCATTATTTATTTCCTCCTATTGAAACTCTGATTTAGTCTTCTTTTCTCTCTTCTTTATTTTTAGTTAATGCATTAATTAGCTCTATTACTCCTGCAACATATCCAACATAGTATTTACCATCATAATTTTCTGCCCAATCAAGCGATTCATTTAATATGATAATACCTTCTTTATAAATATCGTTTTTATCCATATATTACCTCTTTCATATAATCTCCTATCTAAAAAAAGTCTTTTATTCTTTCAAAAAATGTTCGTTCTGATTTTATTTTTTATTACTTTAACACCACCACTTGTATTATTATTTAATTGTACGAGTAATATATTAAGTGTATCAATATTTTCAATTCTGATTACTATTTTGGGTCAAATTGTTCTTTTGTTTTAATAATTTCTATATTATTCACTGCCAATCTATCACCAATCGAAATTTCATTTACAGATCCTATTCGTATATTTAATAGTTGTTTCAATATAATTGATAAGTTGTGTTGCTAGCGTCTCATACTTTGAGCATACATCTTCTTTCGAGCTTGATTCCTTATTGACAAGAGAAAACATTATTTTATATGCGATAGAACCTACATCAGCAACGATTTCTTCTTTTTCACCTTCTATTTTTTCAATTTTTACCATGCCATTCTTCGTCTTTACATTTAACATTTTATTTTCTCCAATTTACCTTTTAAAAATTTAGTTTCAACACTTATCCTTCAATTTGATATTTAAATGATAGAGGGCAACCATCATTTATGCCACCGCCTAAACACTCAGATTCTCTTTCATTGTTTTTATTTATTTTTCTTTTGTTTCAAATACATTACCCAGTAACTCCATTTTCTTTTTCTTAGAAAACTTCGTCATATTCAAAAAGTCAATCATTTTTTCTGGTTTATCTAATGATTTTACATACCTTTCCTGATATTCTTCTGGCATACGTAATATATATTTAATACAATCATACTTATTTACTAATTTTGAATATAAATTATCTAACACCTTTTTATCTGTTACCAATTCAATATGTGCAATGAGAAAATCAGCAATTATTGCATACTGTGGAACTTTCAAATTATCTATAATTGTTTGTAACACATCTTGACTCAATTCCTGATAATCGCATATCTTTGAAAAGTATTTTCCATGATCGCCTTTATTCATTTCTTTTGCTATTTTTATAGCATACTTTTGCGAATTTAATAACGGATTTCTTAACACAAACTGCCAAGGAATTTCATCATAGCATGAGAAATAATCTGTATCAAAAGGATGTGCAGCCATATTATATGTCCAAAATCTTAGATTATCTTTATACGTTGTACTGTTACAATTATAATGTGCATACATTGTGTCAAAAAATTTATCTAATAACTCTTCATTCCATTCATGTGGAAGAATAATATCATCTAACACATCAGGTATTTTTATACCTGCAAAACGTAGCAGTGAAATAACATCTTTTCGATTGTCATAATAATTCACATACATTGCCCAAAACAAAGGTGTATCGTATGTATTTTCATAAAATGTTTGTGTAAATAATGATCCAATCAATCTACAAACATTTCCTTCTGAAATCTGATTTGTAACAATCTTTACAACTTTATCATTTGTATTAACGATTTTATTTTCTTTTTTTAGCTTATCGTTCTGCTCTGACAACCTTTTGATTTCTTTTTTCAATTCTCTATTTTCACTACTTAGTAGCTTAATCTCATTAGATGTATCAGACTGTGCAGATTCAATAAGATAATTTTTTAACTCTTCAAATTTTTCATTAAATTCTGTATCGTTCTGCAAATCTCATATTCCTTTCAATGTATTATTCTCTTCTAAAGTTTAATCTCACCATTCTTCCATCTCTGAATATCATACATTTCACTTGATTTACTCGTCATAGTTGCTTCGACAACATTACAATCAAGTAAAATATTCAAAACTGATGGTAATTCGTCAATCAGAATATATTTTGGTTTATTTCTCATATCTAAAATTTCTCGAACTGTATATACATCTACATGTTCATTTGTAATCTTTTTAATTGTTTTCTTCAAGATATTTTTCTGAGACGATAACCCAACAACAGTTGGATATCCTGTTTTAGTTGCTTCCATAATGAGATGTATTGTCTTTCCACAACATCTAGGTACATTGAAAATTTCCATATTGTTTTATTCTCCTTATCTTCTGCATCTCACACTTCCACCAGCATCTATATCACCTGATACGTTACCACAAGTTACAGATCCACCTGCGTCTATATCTCCTTTGACATCTCCACTAACTTCACAACTACCACCACAATCAATACTTCCTGAATTGCCGTGAACTTCTACTGAACCGTCACAATCAATTTTGTTTACATTTCCTTCGATGGTGACTTTAATATCACCACTATTGCACTCATGAATTATATTACCATCTACAATAACCTTTTCATTGTTGATGACAACATTGGTTCCTGAACATGTAATTGTTTTACCATTAATAGTTATTCTGTTCATTATTTTTACCTCCTAATTTTCTGAAAAACTGTCGCTTAATGGTTGTATTCGTACTCAGATTTTGTTTCAATATCTGCGTCTTTTATAGTCATTTTTATACCAATATTGAACTGGTCTTTGTATGACAATTCCCACATTTTATGTATTGGTATATCTAATACATCTTCATAAGAACATCCTGTATCATTCAATTCACTATCTTCAATAACACATGCCAGACTATTATCATTAGATTCCTTATAAAAAGATTCATTCTCAAAATTTGTTGCTTCATCATTCACACTATTCCAAAGTCTTATTCTGAATTCTTTTAATTGACACATATACTCTGCAAGAAGTGTATATACTTTAATATTGGATAGAAAAGAACCACCATATGTATTCGGAAATAGCACATTATCTTTTAAAACATCTTGCACACCGATTTCATATTGGCTTGATAAAAGTGTTTCTAATTGTTCATTATTAATATCATTACGTCCTCTTAGCCAAAATATAAATGGAATACTATTTATAATTGACTCATTATAGTCTATATAATCTTCTTCTGCCTCCGCTATAAATTTGCGAAAAACACAATAACATAAAAATGGATCTTTTAATTCATCTGCTGATTTAATAATATATGACATTTTAATTTCTCCTTTCGTATTCACAAGAAACTGTCGTTTATTATCTTTTAAATATGTGGGTATGGATTTTCACCATACATGTACATTGTTGTACAGATTCTGGGCTACCAAGGATGAAGAACCACCGTACTCCTGCTTAACTGGCAGGCGATATTCCTTTATGTTCTACCAAATTTCTCTCTACTCGATAGCCGTACTTGTGTCTACATATTCCACCACCACATATTTTAACGATAAGAAATCCGTCTTTCATTGAGTTTTTAAGTCTCTGAAACGCCCTATTTATGCGGTTTCCGAGACTTCAAAATATTATCTTATCCTTAAACTCTCTCCCTGTGGCTCTAAATGACACCATTCACAGTTAAGTGAACCATCCTGACCTTCAAGACCATTCTCTTTTAAATATTCTCTTAACTTATCATCATTTACTGCGTCAGGCTGCTTGATTCTATATTCTTTTGGAATATTTTCTACATCAACATCAATAGTAAGTTTTCTCTTTCCACCATTCTTCTGAATATTGAATGAGAATAAATCAGTTGTAAATTTCTTCTTTCCTGTTGCTCTCATACACATCTCAAGATTCTGCTTTAACCACTTGATTCTGTTCTCATATGTCTTTTTACGAGCAGATAATCTATCATTCTCTTTCTGAATACCATCCACGTCAGCCTCAAGTGCTTTAATAATTTTTGCATATCCATCAGCTTTATCTTCGATCTCATATTCAACTGACTCTAATGTGTCCATAATTACCTGTTCATCTACTTCTTCGTCCTCCAACATATCTAAAAGCTGAAGGAATTCTCCTGTAAGTTCATAAATACTACTCATACAATTATTCTCCTTTTTCGTTTTCTTTTAATCTGTAAGCGTTTTCAAGTAACATATCTTTTAAAAATGTCTGCTTTGTTTTTACTTCTTTCGTCTGAATAGCTTTTGTAATGGCGTAATTGTTACCAATTAATACACAATACTTCTTTGCTCTTGTAATAGCTGTATAAAGCAATTCTGAGTTATTCATTATGTAACTTCCTGTATCCATACCAACAATTGTTGATGTAAAACCAGATCCTTGCATCTTATGAACTGTACAAGCATAAGCAAGTTCAAGATTTTTAGAATCACCCTTACTGAATAACACTTCTCCAATTCCAATAAAATCAATTGTGCAATATCCATTGTCTTCAATTTCTTTTACAATTCCTATATTTCCATTGAAAACAGGCGTAACATCTCCATCGGTATTAGTACACTTGTAATTATTCTTTGTGTTTAATACCTTATCTCCAACTCTAATCATATATTTCTTAGTTTCATCGTTCTTTTTCTCTAAGAAAATTTCAATCTCATTACCATCATTGAATTTTGGATTGTAAAGACTTTGGATTTTAGTGTTAAGATTATAACAAGACAGTTCCCCTTTTAATCTCATAGGGACACATACCTGAACTTCCATAATATCATTGAACTTTTCCATTTCTGTTTGGAAATGTCTTATGATACAATCTGCCATAGATTCCTTTGAATTGGAAATATCCAACTCCATATCTTTTAACTCACCAAGAATAGCATTTCCTTCAAATTTATTATCAAAAATTTGTTCCTGATTTGCCACTTTAATTGATGTTGGAATAATACCGCTCATAAGAGCTTGTCTATGAGGTTTTGTAAGTTTAACAACTGGAAGTACATTGCTATCGAGAATATCAGCAAATACCTGACAATTTCCTATTGGAGTAAGCTGCTGAACATCACCCATTATAATCACTTTAGCACCTGTTGGAATAGCTTCTAATAATGAAAGAAACAGTGTACCATTTATCATTGTTGCTTCATCAATCAGAACAATATCAACCGCTAATTTATTTTCTTTGTTGAACATAAACTCACCATTCTGATATCCTAATGCTCTATGAATTGTACTTGCTGGTAATCCAGTTGCTTCTGTAATTCTCACACTTGCTTTACCAGATAATGCACAAGCTAAAATATTATAATCATCATATAATGAACAAATACCATTAGCTGTACTTGTTTTACCTGCTCCTGCCAAACCAGTTAAAGCCATAACATGATTATCAAGACTTAATTTGATAGCCGCTCTTTGTTCATCAGTAAAATCAAAACCTTGTTTTTCTTCTACCTTTTTAACGATTTCTTCCCAATTACCAATGTTAAATGATTTTGGGATATAATCATCATGGATACTTACTTCTGAATTATCTTCTACAACTTTTACCAAACCAATCTGAAGTCTCATGAGTTCTTTCATTATGTTATTCTCCAAATTGTAAAACTTTTTAAGTGCAATTTTCGATCCATTATCAAGTACAACTACATCTTCATTATCAATCATTTGTCTTGCAGTAGCATTTACAACCTCTTCTGGTACAAATCCCAAAGTATCATACAATGCTTTCATAAGTTCCTGATAATTAAGATAACTCTTACCTGCTTCTCCTTGGTCATTTAAGTGATGTAATAAAAATCCTTTGATCCGTCTAATGTCATATTGACCAATTCCTACTTTACAAGCAACTTCATCTGCCTTCTTGAATCCTACACCATCCACACGCACTAAATCGTATGGATTATTTCTCACAATATCAATTACTGTATCTGGTGAATGATAAAAATCTACTAATTTTTTAATGAATGTATGAGTCAATCCCAACTGTCCAAGTTCCATGTAAATAGAACTATAATCTTTTGATTCTTCGTATTCATCAATCATTTTTAAAGCTACCTGATTACCAATACCTTTGATTTTCATAAGAGATTTTACATCTCTATTCTCCAAAAGCTGAATCACATCGTCATATTCATCAAATAACTTATCAACAAGATTCTCATTCAATACATTTTTGAGAAATTCTTTTTGCTTATCCTTACTTGAAATATCAATACATTTACTGATATATACAATCTCATATGTATCACCATATTGTTCGTGTGTTTCGGCTAATTTACAAAACACCTTATATGTTGTTCCATATTCAATCGTGCAACAATTTCCTTTCATCTTGATTGTATATAAATCATCCATCTTATTTTCAAGCCATTTTGTTATAACGGCACTGAATATGGCGAATTCACCAGATTTGACTTTTTTACAATACTTTGGATAGAAAATCCTATCCAAAGTACATTCAAATTTTAAAATTTTTTCCTCTTCCACTAGCATACCTCACAATCCGTTAGAAGCGAATTTCCTTTACCATACTTTCTATAAACAATGTCATATTGAGTAATTACATCATATTCTTTGTCTATATCAGCAACTACAATGTTTTTTCCTTCATCGTCCTTACCTACAATCTTCATACCAAATTGTTTCTCTGAGTTTTTAACATCAATGATGTCACCATCCTGCAAAGGAAGAATTTTAAATATCTCTTTCTTAATCTTCCTATACTGAATTTCTCCGTTTCCCATGTTATAAAGAATTAGATTTGGTGCAATGATATTTCGAGTATTTAACACAAAATATCTATTAATAAGTTTTGAATCTTTATATCTTACTGTTCCAAACTTATTAACTTGCATCTCCATAATTTTATATGGATCAATGTGTTCATCTGGAATACAATCGAATATTTCTAAAAGAGCTTTCTTAGAGTTTAGATTGTTATAAGACTTTCCTGTTTTCGACAGTTCAGCATTAGAAATTACAATAGATTTGATGTTTTCATCAGAGAATTTTTTATTCAACGTAGTTACTGTCATTTTATCTTTTCCATATAACATAAGGAAATAATCTCTAAACAGTAACAACTTTTTTGTCTTTCCATAATTTGAACAACAATCTGCAATAAGATACTGTTCTAAAACTTTCTTCGTTATATTATTCTCCGAACACTTTTCCAAAAAGTCATAAAATGTAGGACTCTCACACATACATTTGAATAAAATATTTGGCGTTTCGTCTACTTTTTCTTCATCTTTGGTTAAAAACATCTCGATTCGTTTCTTTGCTTCATTGATGTAATACTCTTTGTCTAAATATTCAGGAATTTTCTTTTCATGAATATCTTCATTATCTATAAATAAATGAGTAGGTGTATTTGCAAACTGTTCATATGATTTAACACCTTTTTCAACTTTCAATTTATAAATAGATCCATCTGATGTTCTTTTGCTGGTAAATACTCTATGTACTTTACCCTTTAATAATTCTCCATTTATTGAAGTAATCTTTCCATCTTTTGCAGCTACACCATTGCCATACCAAATCTCTTTGTATTTTGCAGACAATTTAATAACTTTTTGGAACTTGATATATTCTGTACATTCATTGATTGTTTGTTCAACTGGAATTCCAGACGCAAGGTAATTTCTAACTGCATCATTGAGAATAGGTAAATCATTATCAATAGGTTTATTGAATTTTACCATTGCACCTTTACATTCCAATTTACCATTCTTCATAACTGTAATGTAGTTATTCACATCCTTTTGAATTAACTTGGTGTATTCATCAATCTCAAATTCCATTTTAAGTCGTTTACCTACATCATTTGTGATTTCAATTACCTTATTCTTCATATCTTCATTCTCACAAAGAACGAAAATACCATCTGTATTTGTTTGTAATAATCTACAATAAGGTTCAAGCTTATCAATCAAATCAAGAATGAACATCTGTCCAAATATACAAGTCAAATTAGCCATTAACGGATCATAAGATGGATTATTTCTATCTTTTCCTGCTCCATATACACCATTTATCATAGGTTTTAATGCCTTATTCTTTGAATTACCTTCAGCTTTAAGTTTCAATCTGAAATTTCTCATCTGTTTAAAGTCATCAGGATTCTTAAATTTTCTACTCAACAATCCATACTCAATATCTGTTGTAGGATACATAGATGCAACATCGGCATGAAGAATAATTCCTTCAAACACAGCCTGTTTATCATCTGCACCATGACATCCTCCCCATGCAAATACATGAGGAATTCCTGCAACTGTACAGCATAACTGATTGTTATGTTGATCATCTTCGGAACGTAAATGTTCTTTATATCTCCAATTCTTAGGATTGAGATACCATTCTGGAATAAATTTATATTTATCTGATAATTGGATTGTTTCAGGAAGACGAATATCAAATTCATCATCAAGAGTGTGCTGGTTCACAGCATTTAGAATTTTTGGAGAAACTGCCAACTGAACTTTTGTTTTTGTGAAGTATGACATATCAAGTCCATATAACTCGATAATATCTAACTGACCTTCAAAATCATCCCAACAATAATCAAGAATTCTTAATACCTCGATTACATCATGTCTGTTGTAATATAATGTTTGTCTTATTTCTTCGTCTGTAAGTGGTCTGTCAATATTAAAGTCCACTTCTGTCTCACGAATATCATCACCCATAAATGCTTCCAACTGTTTTAAAGATTTATCTTTAAGGATAGCATCATAATCATTCAGAGGATAATTTTTCGCATTTTTCACTACTTGAAAAGGTTTCTTACCTTCCTTGATGAGTTTATCATTTACATATCCGACATTCATTCCATCAAGAATACCTTTAAAAATTCCTGTATCATATTGTCTGCCGTTATATGAGATAAAAATATCATCCTTATATTTGTTATAAAAATCTGTTAATTTTTGTTTATCGTTTACTACTACAACTTCATTTGTTCTATTCTCATGATTAATAAAAGTTACACAAAACCAATTAATCTTCGAGTACACCTCGAAATCGTAGCCCCAAATCTTACTTTTATCTATTATTTAAACCACCGCCTTATCCGAAAAATCCTTGTACTTTGTCACTTTTATAAAACATCCAATCTTCAATTAACACTTGAGCAGCTTTACCAGATTTATAATCAATCGAAAATCTACCGACAATATCAAATTCAAAGTTATCTCCAATGGAAATGATCTCTTTGTATAAGGAAGCTAGTGAACTACCTTTTGTCTGCTTTACAAATTTGATATTGTGATATGTAAATTCAATCTTATTCTGTTTTGAACCCAATAGATAAAGATTATATTTATTACACGGAATATTCTTAATAAGAAAGATAGGTTCACTCACTGTGTTACCCCAAATCGCATCCCATTTTGCAACATTTTTAATGATTTGATCATGAATCTGATTTGCATCATACACGTTATATACATGATATGTTGGCTCATCAATCTTTCGCATTGTAGAGAGCAATAAGAAAAGTTTATTTGTGTTTTCAAAATTAATCTCACATCCAAATGCCCCTGGATGACCTTCTACCTTATTGAATAATCCTGTATCTTTACACCATTGATTAAAGTCTAATATTTCACATTTATCACTACCACGACCACTTCCTTTACAAATATCACCTTTTAGTCTCATCAACAAACATGGTCTTTGATACTGATCAGCAAGTCTATTAGCAATAAGACCTGTCGAATTACTATCAACATCGTCTCTTGCATTACACACAAGAATAGGTAATTTGTCCATATTAAACTTTTTAATTTCCTCAGATAAAACAGCAGCACTTTCCTCTGTTATTTTTTTCTGTTTTCTATTTGATGATTGGCAAGCCTTTAGAACGTATTCTTGAATAGTCATATTGACTACACCTTTTTCTCGTACTTTTCTGTCAAGCATCTCATCTGAATTACATAATGCTTCAAACATATAACACTTATCTTCATATTCTCCCAATCGAATCATTGAGTTCATAAGAGGACATACATAAAATCCAATTCCGTTTATTGTGATTTTATTATTCATTGAATACATTTGAGCATTTACTAGAACAGATATAAGTTTATTTTTATTAACTTTATTTCGTATCTGTTCCAATCCTTTTAGAATTAGATATCTTGTCTGAAGATTAACTGTATCAGCTCTATCTCCAATCATTCCCAATGCAACTAAATCCAAATAATCATCTGCATAATCGACTCCATAATATTTATCCAATAATTTTGTAAACTTATATGTAATGCCAACACCAGTCATAGCTTTGTCGGTTATTCTATATGAAAGTTGATTATTTACAACTATTGCAGGATTATCACTTGCATCAATACTATGATGATCCAAAATAATTACATCTTTTCCACTTTCTATAAGTTTTTCACACTCCTTAGAATCTCCTGAACCTGCATCTGGAACAATAACAAGCTTTGAATCATCTTCACACATACTATCCACAAATTCAGATAATCCATGAATTTTACCTTTGTGAATAAAACATCTAACTTCAATGTCATGATTTAATCTTTTTATATACTGATAAATATTGGATGCTGATGTAAATCCATCAACATCACAATCCACTAATAAATCTATCACACTTTTATTTTCAATATGTTTTACAAACACATCTCTTGCTTTCTCAATATTATCAAAGAGCAATTCACTCTCTGTATTTTTAACAGTAGGATTCAGGAAGGAGTTTATATCTTTGATACCTTTTAATTTCAAAATATCTTCCAACTCATTTCCGAACCTTACGTGACCTAATACATCGTATTTGAAACTCAAATCTACACTCCTTCCTTATTGATTAGTTCCTACATATATTTTATTCTCCATTAGTTGAAGTAAAGTTTCTTTTCCTCTATCTGTTGGACTATCCTTATATTCAAGTAAATCATTTGTGTCCCAAAGAACCGAAACAGTTACAAACGGACTCAATTTGTCAACGATTTTATCTTTTATATGTTTAGCCCATTTTTTACATTCATCAGAATCAATAGTTTCATATTGCTTGTCCAATGCGACTATAACCTCTCTCACACCAAGCATTAAAATCATTCCTTTTTGATAATCGGTTAGATTACTTCCACATAACGCAACTGTAAAATTATCTTCTCCAAACATTGTGTCTGTCTGGAAAACAGATTTTTCAGCTTCTACTAGCATGATTTTTCTTTTCTTCTGAATGGCTTTAAGGTTATGATTTAATCCAAATAGATTCATTCCAAGTGAATGATTATAAAATCTTCTTCCAACTTTAAATGGAGTATATTTACCGAACAATTCAATATCTTCATCTATTAAGGATCTTCCACGAACTCCTATCAATTGATTATTCACATCAAAATGAGGGATGATAATTTTCTGTTGCCATGTAGAATAAAGAATATTGTATTTTTCCATAGTCTCTATGGATATTCCCTCTTTAATCCATTCGTCTGTGTACATCTTTTGAAATATATTCAAAACACTTTTATCATATGGAACTAATGGTTTTTCTTTGGCTTCTTTTTTACTACTCTTCTTATACTTCCTAATGAATTCCCAATCAGATATTTGTTCTTGTTTTCCGAATCCATATTCACAATTATCAAGATTAAGCTTTACACATATCCAATTAATTGCTTTTTGAAATTCTTCTTGTTCATAATCTTTATATCCCATTACTACACCAATAATGTCCAACTGACCACATTCTGTATAGCAATGGAAAGACATTGAATCTTTATAATAATACAATTTAGGCTTTGTACCATGATGACATAGGGTATCTGTAATCCACATATCATCATCTTCATAATAGAAAGTCGCTCCCATTTCTATGAGCAACTTTCTAATATCTTCTTCTTTTAACTTCTCTTTTAATTCTTGGGCGGTCATCGTATACCTCCCTACTTAGATACTTTTGATAATTCTGTCGCTAAATCTGAACCTGAAACATCTACATCTGTTTCAATAATTCCAACATCACCTACATCATCGAGCTTAAAATCAATAAGTGTTTGTTCAATATCAGTTATGAGTTCATAATTGTAATCTGTTACAAAGCAGTCAACTTCTCTCATAGTTCCCATATTAAGTTTTGTCCAAATAATAATTGTCTTCCACTTACCACCACGATTTTTAAATATGTAATATGACATATTCGGAACTAATTTTCCAAAACTTCCATCACTTTCAAGAATTGGTTTTAGCTTTTTTAAATCCTTATGAGTTACAGGAAGTGCTAAAATACCACCATCGGCTTTCTCAATAATAGCCTTTGAACCCTTTAAAGCACCTGCATCCTTATTGTTGTCTTCTTTATAGTTGTCATTTAACTGTGTTGCTGAACCCAAATATATACCAAACTTATTACATACAGACTTTAATGCTGCACTGAATAAGAAAAGAATCTGATCGGTTCTTAATCTTGTGTGTGTTTTATTGTAATAATATTCATACAATGACGGGGAATCGTTGATATAGTCAAAGAAACAAGCGACTATTCCATGATTTAAGATATATTTTTCGATTGTTTCAGAAATGAGGTCAATAGTAAAATCAGGCATATACTCAACATAATATTCATATGTTTCAATATATTTTGCTGACTCTTCAAGAATTTTTTCTTCTTCTGGTGTAATGTCATCCCAAGTTTCAATTCGATCCTGTTCAATGCCACTTACATGTGCAAGAATAATATCCTGAATTTCATCTTTTTCCAACTCAGTAGAAATAAATAATACTGGCTGACTGTCACCTGTAGATATCCATTCCTTTTTACTCCAATCGTATATTCGGTCAGATACCATATTACAACCGTCAGCAAGAGAACTTCTTGATTTACCACCACCAGATACAGAACTTCTTAATATGTATTTCTTTGGTCGCATACCTCTATACACAGTTGTCAAATATCCAGATTGAAAAGGATAACCATATACATTCTGCTGTTCTTTATGTTCTCTTAATCTATCTGTGATTCCATCTCCTGCTTTGAACGAATAATTATCTCCAAACATATTCTTCCACATTGATTTGAAATCCATAAATTTATTATTTATTTCATTGAGAACATCCATACTTGTCAATTTATTGAATGCTTCTAACTTCTCATCATCATTCTCATCATATAAAAAGCTTATATCCATTTTTAATGATTCTACTGCATTTCTAATAATTGAATACTTACGAACATCGTCATAATATTTACCAACATTCATGATTTTATCAGAAGACATTTCTATGGCTGACTCAATATATCCCCAACCATCATTATTCTTCCAAAGTGAAATTGCCGTATCAAATTGAGAAATCTCATTTTCAATATCAATAGGTGTAATCTTTTCAACGTTACCTTTTTTTGCAATGTTTACGATTGCTCCCCAAATCATTTTATGAAAATTCTCAGGATAATCATTTGTATTTGTTGAATATTTTTCATCCAATACATATCTTGGATTCAAACAATAACATCCAAATAATAAGAAAATAGCCTTTTTATCTACCTGTTGATTAAAATTAATTTGAATCACCACCTTCTAACAAATTTCCCAAATCTATCAAAGATGCTGATTTTTTATTAGACTTCATAGAAGTTTTTTTAACAACTTTTGTTTTAACTTCCACATCTGACAATTTGTTGATTTGCTCTTTTAATTTTTCTTGTTGTGAATAATAATCCTTTGCTTCATCGTAATAATGTTTAATTAATGCTACACCATACTTTTCAATCAAGGACTTATTTAATATTTCTTTGCAGTACCAAAGTGTATAAGTCATAGCTGCATATGAATATCCATATTCAGTTTTAAGTTCCTTAATCTGTTTGAGCATAAATCCTGTTGGTTTTTCCAACTCGTAGTTATTACAGATAAATTCAATCAACTGCTTATATTCAGTAGAATCTCTCTCAATTTTCTTAAAACACTCTTCACAGTATGTTTTTGAAGAGTGTATGTGTTTTTCTTCTGGTTGTAATTTTTTACCACAACCTTTACATGTTGATAATCTAGCCATATACACCTACTTTACAAAGAACAGGAGGGAAGAATCCCTCCCTTATATCTGTTACGCCTTAATTCCAAACTTTTCGATTAACTCCTCAAGTTCCATAACAATAACCTTTGTAAGATCAAGCTGTGTATCTCTAAGAGTATCAAACATCTTAACATTTCCATTATCATCAAGACCAAGATTTCTCTGAAGAACAGCTGTTGCTTCCGCAAGATGACCATTGGATGCAAGTAATCCACCAAGTTCAATACCCTTTGCCTTGATTGCTTCAAAGTCTTCAACTGGTGCTGTCTTATCAATTGTCTTTTCCTTAGTTGTGAAATCTCCACCTAAATCTTCAACTGCCTTAGTCCAAGCCTTCTTGAGATCATTAACATTAATCTTATCTGGAAGTCCAAATGTATCCTTTAAATCTGGATACTTGTCTGTCTTCTTAAATGTGATGTATCTCTCATCCTTCTCTCTGAACATATAACCAACAAGGTATGCCGCTTCTCTACAATAAGAAAATGTATTCTTATTAAGCTTTAATGCATCACTTTCCTTCTTTGTATCAAAATCCTTACTATGTGTTGACTGAGCAATAAAATGTACAGTATATCCAAGACTCTGAATTACACCAATATTTCTTAATGCACTCTTGAAACGAAGAGAACCTTCACCAAATGCACCAACATCCTTTAAGATTTCTGCATCTCTATTCTCAAGTACATATCTCTCGCAAAATTCTTCATATTTATCAAGTGTATCAATTACAATACAAGAGAACTTCTTCTTGAGTGCTGGATTCTTTAACTGACCGATGATTGACTTAAAATCAGACATTGTATCAACTTTCTGTGCCATAATACCAGGAATGTTCTGATATCTATCTTCAAACTCTAAGAAGAATGGATCTTTATCTGGTACAAGTTCCTTTAAAAACTTCATGAGAGTTGTTGTTTTACCAACACCTGTATCTCCCATCCATACTGTAGAATACTGAGTTAAATCAACTGACACCTTATTTGGTGTTAAATCTAATAAATTTCCAACCATGTTATAATTATCTCCTTTATTATTTGTATTTCTTATGATTCACCTACCCAAGATTACTCTTGAGTAGGCTTTTAATCTTACTGCTGTGCAAATGGATTGTATGTAGTCTGTGGAGCTGGTGTGCTAGTATTCTTCTGGAATCCTTCTGCTGTCTGAGAAGATGACTCCCCTGCCTTAATTTCAGCTAACTTAGCCTTTCTCTTAGACTTTAATGTGTCAATAATATCCTGTGTAAGTTCGTGTTCAAATACTGTTGAAGCTGCTACACCAGACTTAACATCGTTCTTTCTAATAGTTGTCTTTACCTTCTTTACAATATCAGTACCAAATGCAGCCTTCTCAACTACTTCCTGAATATCAACAGAATTGATTACTACACCAGCAAGTTTTGTGAAGCATCCATCATAGTAACCAGCACTTCTGAATGCATCAGCCATTGACTTGTCAACTGTCATCTTGATTGGAATAAGAGAATCGGCTTCATACTTAGCATCCTTTCCAAATCCATCTGCTCTCTGTCCAATAGCGTTCATTCTGATTGTAAGATTTCCAGTTGGAACTTCCTTTACAACCTCATCTGTGATAGATTCGATAATTCCTTCTATCTCAAACTTGGCTTCAAGAACTGTACTCTCATAATCCTTTGGTTCTACTCGATTAATAAATCTTGCTGAAATCTTGTTTGTAGAAACAACATTACCATCATTACCCTTGAAGTCATTTGCTGTGAACATACCATCTGTAATTGAGATAATATCTGGTGTCTCACCCTCTGCACAATGCTCAATATCCTTGAGACTCATTGCATCTGTGTACTGCTTGTAGAAATAACTCTCCTCAGAAGTGAAATTCTTATTCTCATCCTTCTTGTACTTAAAAGCAAAGAAATTGATCTCATGCTCACTATCATCAGCAGTTCTTAATACAAGACTACCTCCGATTGCTTCCTCACCCTTCTTTGTTGTAAATTCCTCGATGTTGTTCTTTACAAGCTTTCCTGTTACTGTTACTAAATTTTTGAGTTCCTTCATTAAATTTTGTCCTCCTTAAAATTAAATAATTTATGTAAATATTGTTAATAAAACAATCTATATAAACGCCCAACTTGGACGGAACACAGAAGTTAATTTATGTAAACATCTATGTATAATCAGTGATTTTTGAGTATAAAAACCCAAGGGTATGCTGCTAACCACCCATTATTTATTCTCTGTTCAGTTGTTTGTTTTGGAAATTTTAAACTGAATTGTTCAAGACTAAGAACTTACTTTGTTGTTCATAATATTTAGTATTGTATTTAACATATTCTCTGTGGTTGCGAAGTCTCCACCTAAACAAGAAGCAGTTGTCTTTATTTCATAAGTCCAATCAGCTTTATTGCTTGTTGACTCTACTGGATAATCCATATATAATACTGTTCCCTTTGGAACAATAATATCATGGTACTTATCTTTGTAATCTTCTTTCAAAACCTTTAACCACTTTTGACAACCTTTATTATATGATTTGTACTTTGCATCACTTGTATATACATGAAAATAAGGTTCAGACGGATATTCAATGCTCTTGAATTTGTTAATTACAAGTAATACTCCATCAGATATTCTATAAAGGTCTTGATAATCTGTTTCTGCTAATATCTCTATTTATATCACCTCACTTATTTATTCTCTATTAGTAAATTATTTATCACACATAACACTGCCATCAGAGTTTAGTCTTGGTGTCATACCACCCATACCTGCATATCCTGCTGCATATGAATAAATCCAATAATGAACACCTGTATCTGGATCAATAAATTCATAAATGTCACTATTATAAATTTTAGGTGTTGTACCACTATTATTTGTTTGTGTACCTTCTGGAATGGTACATCCGACTAACGAAAACATTAAAACTAATGCTGTTGCGAGTACCATAAGTTTCTTTTTCATATCTTTTCTCACCTCTCGTCTTTTAAAATTAAATAGTATAAGAAACTTAGAAAAGTAAAACTAAGTCCCAATATTTTATTCTCTGTTTGATATGCGCACATTGTTATTCCAACAGAAAAGCTAATGCTTGTTTTATGTATTGCTTCATATTATTACACCTCCAAGTTCAAATGAAACAGTGAATTCCACTGAACTGCTTCACTTATATATTCTCTGTTTACAAAACAACTCACGCTGTTGTAATTGGAGTTCATCTATTTCTTTTTGCAATTTCTTATACTCTTCTACCCTGTTTTGTTTAGAGTGTATTGGTTTCTTACTCCATTGACAAATAATTCCTCCTGTTATAAGACCACCATCATATAAATAAAGAACTTTATTCTTTTTATTATCAAAGTTGCCATGATCAATTAAAATCATGTATGAACTTTTAATTTGCATATTTCCATACTTGTTTATATATACTTCTTTTTTACCAAAAGGTGATTCTACAAAATACCTATTATCCAATAAGGAAACTGTTTCAGGATAAAATTTATTATATAATGGTTCTATTATCACATAACAATATGTTTCAGCGTTATCCGCTTCGTTCCCATAAATCAATTAATATCCACCTCCTAATGCTAATGAAACTTAACTTAATTCATCATGCAACTTTCCACATTTCTTACATCTATAAATGTGTTTTGCTGTACCGTGTTCATCAATAATTTCGTGAGCTATCTCAACATAATCGTGTGATTCACATGGGCAGATAAGATTTTCTAAATAGGATATTCTCTGTTTATATTTCAGTTTTTCAACTTCATATTTTGTTTTGTTAATCCACATAAGACTCTCCTACATGTTTATTCTCTATTCAATTTTCAATTATTTATCTTTTAATTCTTCCATAATTATCTGTTTAGGTAAAAAATTCCAACAATAATAACTACTACTAAACGTTATTTTATTTTGTATCTCTCCGTTGTTCATAAATTTCATTCTCTTGTCAAACATTAGTAATTGCAAATCTTTATCTTTAAACAACTGTTTGGGAGCAGCATCATTTAACCAAGTGTTACTCATTATTAGTGCAAATGGCTTATTAAAAGATAAAGCTCTTTCAAATATTTTTCTTTTATTAGTAAATGGTGGATTACTTATAATACAATCCCAATGTTCATTGGGTTCATATGTATAAAAATCTTCTTTGTTGTCAATATGAGTAGCAATTACTTTATGACCTGATTGCCTTATTTGTTTAACAAATTCACTATCTTCTTTATCAAACGGACACCAAACCACTGCGTTTTTTTGTATGTATTTTAGAATGGGTTCAACTCCATAATTAGGAGTCATACACTCATCATTATTTCCCTTGCTATATAAAACTTCTTTACTATTAATCATTTTTCTTTAAAAAGGTACAACGTTGTTTGTCTTGCAAGAAAACCTATATCCTTTCTATAATTTATTCTCTATTCGATTTTCATTTTTATTGGAAATTGTTAGCTGAATCGCTAAGAGTTTGTTTACTTAGATGAGAATTTGAATATCACCATCAATACCATGTTTTACACATTCTTTTATTTTTTCTTCATAAAAACAATTCGTTAATGGGATATAAAAGACTTCCCACACAAAAGTTATAAAGTGATTCATTATTCCATCTGTCATATCCTTATAAGTTTTAACATCCTTGCTTATATGACCATATGTAATAAATAAATCAAAAATAGGATCACTCTTCATACAAAATTCAACATAATCTGCAAAAGAATCCAAATCATTAAGTTTTCTAATATCATCTCCAAGCAGTGAATATTTTTCTGATATGCTGTCTGGATATATTATATTTTTGTTTTTCTGTTTTTCCTTACCACTCTTTGAAAATTTTAAGAACTCTATATAATTCACATTCTCACCTCCAACTATATATTCTCTGTTTTATCTCAATTCTGTCTTTTATCCTTATCCATTACATCTTTCATAAAATATGGCTTAGTAACAATATCAAAAATTATGTAGTATAGATGGTTACAGAAAGCAAAGAATTTTATATTTTTATAATCCAAATCATCGCCACCAAGATTTTCTGCTATATTTTCAATAATGAAAGTAACGATAGCGTTTCTGTTAATAGGAACATTGTGATGAATATGAGATTTTACTAAATAGACCAATCTATCTTCCACCTCTTCAAGTTCAAATTTGTATACATTTTTATATAATTCATTATCTTCGTCTTTTGATTCACCAAAAACTGCCTCAAACATAAAGTTCTGAAAATCTTCCTGACGAAATGCTTCTCTAATTTTATTCTCTGTCTCTTTTTTAAATCTCATATTCTTTACCTCTAATCATGTATTCTCTGTTTACTGCAACATTTCTGGATAAAAGTCATAAAGATAATCACAAAAATCTCCATCGTATTGCGAACCTGTTCGTTCCCTCCAAGAATTTTGCCATTCTTTACCTCTCTCAGTCTGAATAAACTGTTTATATTTAAGTCTTAAAGCTTCTCTATCTTTACAAATGTCACTCATTCTATAATTCTCCTTTAAAAATCGCCTCAAGAAATGTCAGATTCTTGTGTTTTATTTTTCACCTGAAACATCTTCTAAAACAGGTTTCTCATTGATAATCTCATGTAAAAAAACAAAAATAAGACCATCATGGAAATCAACTTCATACTTATCATATACATTAGTATCAATAAGTAAATGAACATCAATTTCATTCTCAAATCCAATACCTTCAACTTTATGTGCGCCTTTGATATTCAGATAAGTTTCCTTGGTTCTATTGACAAACTCTGTCTCATATTTAATATTCTCCTTTGGAATACCAATCGCATTGTAAATATAAATCTTATCTGTTCCTACCTGTGCAACTCTAAAAGCTGCTGTGTGATTATTAAACATACATGTATACTCCTTTTTAAAATTTTCTTCGCATAAATCATCAATAAATATATTTGAATTTCTTAATCTTCTACTTAACACGTTTCTCTGCCAAGGGACTAAATTATTTATTAAATTTCTCTGCCACTCGGTTGAAATATAAATTGGATGATTTTGACTTTCAATAACATCATTATTATTAATATCTACTGTAAATGCCCTACTTGTCACACTGCCAAACTCTTCAATTTTATGACCAGTAGAATCAATCATTGCCATTAAAAACGGCATAATTAAAGTAATAACAACATCTCTATCAATTTTATTTTCAATTATTGCACCATTAAATCTATGTCCTCGTATATAATCATTTACTTTAAGAACTGTAATAACACTTTCATTATCCCACCAGAATCTTGACTCATGATTACTACTTCTACGTTGAACACAACTTGGCAATAAATTTGTAATACATTTTGTAACAATATCTCGTTGCTCTTCTGTTCTTACAAATACTCCACATTTATATCTGACGTTTTCTTCGCAAAATTTAATTTGTTTTGCTAATGCTTGTACTAAATTCGTATGTACCAATCCTCCTTATGTATATTCTCAAAAAGAAATCGAAATTCACTTTGTTTCTCTCCAACTAATACTATAATATGACTCATTGTACTGAGTACCAGTCTCGACTTTATAACCAAGTTCCTCTAATTTCTTTCGTGTTTCAGGTTTTAAACAACCATCTTCACTGATTGAAAATTTGCCATCTGCAATTGCATCTCTAATCAATTTTGATAACTCTGCCAATTGCTGTGTAGTGCAACTATCAATTGCATTGTTTGTCATCTTATTTGCTTCTGATGCAGACGGAATAACATTCTTTGGTGACTGAACTTCTGGCATAGGAATGTTAGAGTCTGTTAAAGGTAAAGAAGTAATTGTATCTTTACATACATTCTTTTCATCGCATAGAATACACGCATAATGCATTCTACTTTCTTTTGGATATTTACAACTCATTTACTTATTCTCCTTATAAAAACCGTAGTCACCAAGTTTTTCATTCACAACTTTGTCAAATTCTTTTGACATAATATCTAAAAATCTCTGCTTACATTTCATTACATTGTCGCAACCAATTGTACATTGCAAGTCTGATATTGCAATTTGATATGCACCACCTATGTATTTGATGTCCATTTTTCACCTCTCAAGGAAAACCGATAATTTCTTGTCTATTTTATTACTATATATAGTAATTTAAATTTATACATTCACTATATATAGTATGTATTTTTATGAAATATACTGCCTATTATATTATTCTCTCTTTTACTTCAATAAAGCAGCAATCTCATCAATTTCCAACTCTGTTTTCTTATCATCAGAAAGCAACTTGTCCAGCTTACTCTCCATTTTCTTCAAATCAGACTCTTCTTTCTTCAGATCAGATACCTCTAACTTACTTTTAATATCTTTAATCCATGCTGTTACACTGTATCCTGAAATTTCAAAATCAGCCATATTAAGATCCTTTGCAGACATTAAATATGAATTCAATCTAATTAAAAGTAGCAATAATGCATCATCTGAACATACATTAAGATTAATTGTCATACCATCCATATTAAGAACGCAATTTGTCTCAGGAATAAATCTAACTTTCTTCTCAGAAATAGCTTTCTTCTTAGTCTCAATCTGTTTCTTTAATTCTAAAATTCTGTCATCATTTTTGCTCATTAAAC
>ERZ773193.2100-NODE-2100-length-22439-cov-12.700098_pt1 | contig 22439 bp, 19 predicted proteins | sample MGYA00511110_ERZ773193 | MGnify/ENA primary metagenome ERZ773193 (study PRJEB29015, sample SAMEA2737784) | human gut metagenome | biome: human gut; feature: human-associated habitat; material: faeces | place: China | collected 2012 ...
ACCATTTGCACCTTGACCTCTGATACGATAAAGAGCATTACACGGCGTAGTTGGATAATAAATTTTTTTAATTAGACTTTAGTATTATACGGTATTCTTCGGCAAATCCGCAGCTTCTCAGCGGGCCGATGTGGGCATCGGCCCCTACAGGGTACTGCGAGAATTCGCGGCTGCTCATCGGGCGGACAGAGGCGTCCGCCCCTACGCAGGCCTTGAAATCCTGCATGAGAATGAGGGGGACACCTGTTTTTTGACAGTCTTAGGCCGGGGGCAAACGCCTCCGGCCCTTTGGATTTCATCCGATTGTTTATGGTTCAGGTGTTCAGCAGAAACGCAGGCGTAAAGGACTGCGGTGAAACAAGGTGCGCATACTGCGCGAAGGACTGCAGAAGGAACCGGCGGTCATGACAGTCGGAAGCGAGCATCAGCGGCAGGCGCATACGCTGCATTTCCTGAAGCAGGAACGGAGCCGGATAAGGCGTGCTGCGATAGCCGCGCGCGATCGCGCCGGTGTTGATCTCAAAAATCACGGGCGCGGAGCGCAGCCGCTCCAACGCGCCGAGGGCCGCGGCCCGGTAGTGCGGATCATTTCGATCAAAGAGCGCGCCGTCCTCGTTGAATTTCTCAATCAGGTCAAAGTGCGCGATCACGCGGCAGCGCGTCTTTTCATAGAGATTCCCAATAAGCCCGTAATATTCCTCCGCCATCGCGTACCAGTCGCCGCCATACCAATCATTCACGATGGAGCGCAGAATGTCCGGCGTTCCGTCAACGCTGCGAAACTCGTTTCCATGCCGCAGATAATGTACGCCGCCGATTACATAGTCATAGCCGTCTGTCGCTGCGTCGGACCAGTAATCCTGCTCCACGCCGCAGAGAATCTGGATCTGCCCGGCATAGGCCGCCTGTAGGCGGTGAACCTCGGCGCGGTACTGCGCCTCGTGCTCCGGCGTCATGCCGGCGTAGTCATATGGCGCGACGCTGTGCCCGGAAAACCCGATGGCCGGACAGCCAAGCCGAATTGCCTCCTGCACGATCTGCTCCGGCGTGTCGCGCCCATCGCAGAAGGTTGTATGTGTGTGATAATTTGCAAAAATCATAATCTGTTCTTCTCCATTCCACAAAACCAGCTTTGGAGAACTTTTATTCATATAATGATAACGCGCATATATAAATTCAACAATCATTGCGGCGTAAAATTTATGTAAAATATCTGTCAGTCATCACAGGGCTGCAAAATATTCGGGCATGTGAGCGGGCTGGACACAGCACCGCAGGCGAATCCGACATCACGCCTTTACAATGGATGCAGCGGCGCTGAGCGTGGTATCGGACACGAAGTTCTGCGTGCCGTACAGCACCAGTGTATCGGTAATACCGTTCTCTTTCGCGTATTCTGCCACATCGCCCTTGAAAAAGCGCAGATCGATTACATGGACTTCCGCATAGTCCTCCACGGGAAACTGCGCGAAGGTGTTGCCGTAGGAGTCTTTCATGAGCAGGAGTTTGCCGCTCTTTCCGCTGCCCGCAATGACAGTCTGCGCCTGATTGGAGTTCAGAAACACGGCATACTGGTCGCTGCCATTAAGATATGGGCATGACGACTGCACTGATTGATGATTTTACAGAAGAACTGCTTTTCGAGGACGAACTGGCTCCAAAGACCGTACATGATGTTCTCGTTGTGCTGCACGGCATCCTGAAATACACAGCAGCATGTTTCTCCGGAGGATTTCCGGGGATTGACCTGAACTATCCAAAGCCGTGCAAGAAGGAAATGCGGGTTTTGTCCCGTGAAGAACAAGCGCGCTTTGTTTCCTATTTGTTGGAGGATATGGATAGCTGCAAGTTTGGCGTCCTGCTGACGCTGTTTACAGGCATCCGAATCGGAGAACTTTGCGCGCTGCGATGGAGCAATCTATCCGTAAAAGAGCAGACGATCCGTATCGACGCCACGCTTCAGCGACTGCGCGACACCAACGCTGCCGGCAACTCCGGTTCACAGACGAGAATCGTGATCGGCACTCCAAAAAGTGATACTTCCATCAGGACGATTCCCATAACAGACTATCTGGATGGGGACGGAATAGAGCCAACAGAAAGACAACAGCTTCGCAAACGCACTTGCTGCTTCAGCGGCTTTTCAGCATATGACGGCGGCCCGCAGGAAAACCTGCGGGCCGCCGTCAACACAAATGAAAAGAGGAATCATGAAATATGCTTTATTACTGTATCCTGACGCCGCTTTTGCGTCTCCATGTGAGCCGGAAGAACTTTACCGGTCCATTTGTTTGAGCGCATTATACGCGCACCACAGGCAAATGTCAAGCGTTGCATGGGAAAAAGCAGTATTAGAATTTCTGAAGGCAGCGTTCAGCAATATGAATAAATCAAATGGGTGAAAATTGTTGACATTAACGATACACATCACTAAAATAAATAAAAATTCTTTTTACAAAGACATGTGTGCATGATACGAGGACATATCCGGAGGGTACTTGCATTCCTCCAAATATGCAGTACAAAGCGGCACAGGCCTTACAGCGGAAGAGGGGACAGGAAAGCATGGAACAGGCACATCAGCATCGATTCACCGAACAGGAAAGCCAGCATGATGCCTGCGGAATCGGCGCCGTTGTCAATATCAGCGGACAGAGAACGCATCGGGCAGTAGACGACGCGCTGAAGATCGTCGAAAAGCTTGAACACCGCACCGGCAAGGACGCTGACGGCATCACCGGTGATGGCGTCGGCATTATGACGCAGATTCCACATGCTTTTTTTGAAAAAACGGCGTGGCAGGCGGGGAAAACACTCCCGGAAGCGGGCGATTACGGCGTTGCCATGATCTTTTTCCCGCAGGATCCGCTCAAACGCATGCGCAGCCGAAAACTGTTGGAGATGATCCTGTCGCGCGAGGGGCTGGGCCTGCTGTTCTGGCGGGATGTGCCTGCCTGTCCGGAGATTCTGAGTGAAAAAGCGCGGAGAAGCATGCCTGCAATCGCGCAGTGCTTTATCCGCCGCCCGGAAAAGACCGCACGCGGTCTGGATTTTGACCGAAAGCTGTATCTGGCCCGGCGCGAGTATGAGCATTCCGTCTCCGGCACCTACGTCGTATCGATGTCCAGCCGGACAATCGTATACAAGGGACTGTTTTTGGTCTGGCAGCTGCGGAAATTCTATCCGGATCTGCAGGATGCGGAATTTGCTTCTGCTCTTGCGCTCGTGCATTCCCGCTTTTCCACCAACACCACGCCCTCGTGGAAGCGGGCGCATCCCAACCGCATCATTCTTCATAACGGCGAAATCAACACCATCCGCGGCAACATCAACCGAATGCTTGCACGCGAGGAGACGATGGCCTCGCCGATTCTGGGCGAGGAAATCGCCAGAGCCTATCCTGTCGTGGAGACAGACGGCTCTGATTCGTCCATGCTGGACAACACACTGGAATTTCTCATGTACAGCGGTATCGAACTGCCAAAGGCAGTGATGCTGTGCATCCCGGAGCCGTGGGGCCGGGATAAGAACATGCCCCGGGAAAAGCGCGATATGTTCCACTATTATGCTTCCATGATGGAGCCGTGGGACGGCCCGGCAGCAATCATCTTCTCCGACGGCGAACAGGTCGGCGCTGTGCTTGACCGCAACGGTCTGCGCCCGGCGCGCTATCTGGTCACAAACGACGGCTACCTGATTTTGGCCTCAGAGGTCGGCGCGCTGCCGGTTCCGCCGGAACGGATCGTCCGTAAATCCCGCCTGCAGCCGGGGAAAATGCTGCTGGTCGATACCCGAACCGGCACCGTTCTGGAAGATCGGGAACTCAAGCACCGCTATGCGGCGGAGCATCCCTACGGCGAGTGGCTCGATCAGGAACTGCTGCAGCTGGCTGATATTCCGATTCCAAACCGGAAGGTTCCGGAATACACGGCGCTGGAGCGCAGCCGCCTGTATAAGATCTTCGGCTATACCTATGACGAGATCCACTCAGCCATATTGCCCATGGCGAAAAACGGCGCGGAACCGACCGCTTCCATGGGAGCGGATATCCCGCTGGCCGTCCTGTCAGAAAAGCACCAGCCGCTGTTCTATTACTTTAAGCAGATGTTTGCACAGGTCACGAATCCGCCAATCGACGCGCTGCGCGAGGCCATCGTCACCGATACGACGGTCTACGCGGGTTCCGACGGCAATCTTCTTTCCGACTGCGCGGAAAACTGCCGCGTTCTGCAGATCAACAATCCCGTCCTGACCAGCCGGGATCTTATGAAGATCGAAGGGCTCCATATGCCGGGACTTCAGGCGAAGAAGGTTTCGCTGCTGTATTATAAGAATGCCTCGCTTGCGCTTGCGCTCGACCGGCTGTTTGTCGCCTGTGATAAGGCATATTACGCGGGGGCAAACATCCTCATCCTCTCCGACCGCGGTGTGGATGAGAACCACATTGCCATTCCGTCCCTGCTGGCAGTGTCTGCCGTGCAGCAGTATCTTGTACGCACGAAAAAGCGCACGGCGATCTCTTTGATCCTTGAGAGTGCCGAGCCGCGCGACGTGCACCATTTCGCCACACTCTTCGGCTACGGCGCGAGCGCTGTCAATCCCTATCTCGCACAGGACTGCATCGGCGAACTCGTTGCCGAAGGGGCGCTCAACAAGGACTACTATGCCGCGGTCGATGCCTATGATCAGGCCATTCTGGACGGCGTCATGCGGATTGCATCCAAAATGGGCATTTCCAGCATGCAGTCGTATGAGGGGGCACAGATTTTTGAGGCTGTCGGCATCTGCAAGGATGTTGTAGACCGGTATTTCACGAACACGGTCAGCCGCGTCGGCGGCGTCGGCCTACAAGAGATGAATGACGCTGTCGTCTGGCGGCATGACCGGGCATTTGACCCGATGGATCTGACCGCTGATCTGACTGTCGATTCCTCCGGCTTCCATAAACTCCGCTCCGGCAGCGAGATGGAAGATCACATGTATAATCCGCTGACCATCCTGACGCTGCAGAAGGCCGTCCGTACCGGTGATTTTGCGTGCTTCCGCAGGTACTCCGCCATGGTTGATGATGAACTGCTGCCGCATACGCTGCGCGGTCTGCTTGGGTTCCGGTTTGACGAGACAAAGGCAATTCCGCTCGGCGAGGTCGAGCCGGTCTCCAGCATTGTCAGGCGCTTTAAAACCGGTGCCATGTCCTACGGCTCCATCTCCGAAGAAGCGCACCGCTGCCTTGCCATTGCGATGAATCGCCTGGGCGGAAAGTCCAACTCCGGCGAGGGCGGGGAGGAATCTGCAAGACTTGGCACGGAGGAAAACTCCGCCATCAAGCAGGTCGCATCAGGCCGGTTCGGCGTTACAAGCGAGTATCTTGTAAGTGCAAGCGAAATCCAGATTAAACTGGCGCAGGGAGCCAAGCCAGGAGAGGGCGGCCATCTGCCCGGCAGCAAGGTCTGGCCATGGATTGCGCGCACGCGGCATTCCACGCCCGGTGTGGCGCTTATTTCACCGCCGCCGCACCATGATATCTACTCGATCGAGGATCTGGCGCAGCTGATTTACGATCTGAAATGCGCAAATGAAAATGCGGAGATCTCCGTCAAGCTTGTTTCCGAAGCGGGCGTCGGCACCATTGCCGCAGGCGTCGCCAAGGCAGGTGCGCAGACGGTGCTCATCTCCGGCTATGACGGCGGAACCGGCGCGGCACCGCGCAGTTCCATTTACAATGCCGGCCTTCCGTGGGAACTTGGTCTGGCCGAAGCGCACCAGAGTCTCATTGCCAACGGCCTGCGCGGCCGGGTGCGGCTTGAAACAGACGGCAAGCTTATGACCGGACGCGATGTGGCAATCGCCTGCATGCTCGGCGCGGAGGAGTTTGGGTTTGCAACTGCGCCGCTGGTATGTCTTGGCTGCGTCATGATGCGCGTGTGCAATCTCGATACCTGCCCGATGGGCATCGCAACCCAGAGGCCGGAACTGCGGAAAAACTTCTGCGGCAAGCCGGAGTATGTCATGAATTTTATGGAGTTTGTCGCGCAGGAACTGCGCATGATCATGGCGAAACTCGGCGTGCGCACGGTTGACGAACTGGTTGGCCATACGGAGTATCTGCACATCCTGCCGCATCAGATCACGCAGCGTGCTGCGATGGTAGACGTCTCCGGCATTCTGGCCCGCTGCGGCGAAGAAAACTGCCATTATGATCCTGTACAGCGGTTCGATTTCAAGCTGGATACGACGCTGGATAAGCAGGTGCTTTTGCCGCTGCTTCCGAAAAAGGGAAAACCGGCTGTTCCAAAGCGCTGCACCGTTGATATTTCCTGTTCTGACCGTGCGTTCGGAACGCTCTTCGGCGCGGAGATCACGCGCCGTTGGGGCGGTACGCTGGAGGATGATACTTATCAGATTCACTGCCGCGGCGGCGCTGGGCAGTCATTCGGTGCGTTTTTGCCGAAGGGCGTGACGCTTTCGCTCGAGGGCGACAGCAACGACTATTTCGGAAAGGGGCTTTCCGGCGGCAGGCTGGTCGTTTTTGCGGATCGGGCCAGCACGTTTGAGCCTGCTGAGAACGTCATCATCGGCAATGTTGCACTCTACGGTGCAACAAGCGGCAGCGCCTTCATTTCCGGTATTGCGGGCGAACGCTTCTGCGTGCGCAATTCCGGCGCGACCGCCGTTGTGGAAGGGGTCGGCGACCACGGCTGCGAATATATGACAGGCGGTACAGTCGTTGTCCTGGGGCCTACCGGGCGGAACTTTGCCGCCGGGATGTCGGGCGGCGTTGCCTATGTGCTGGATCCGGAGCATAAGTTTTATCTGCGTGTCAACAAAGAACTTGTTTCTGTCGAGACCGTTACACAGAAGCAGGACATTTCCCGTCTCCGGGAACTTCTGCAGCGTCATGTGGCATTCACAGGCTCAAAAAAGGGCCGCGCCATTCTCGAACACTTCGACGAGCGGCTTGTGGATTTCAAAAAAATCATTCCGTATGACTACAGCCATATGCTGCAGCTGATCGGCCGGTATGAGGCAGCCGGTATGACGCGGGATGAGGCAGAACTTGAAGCGTTTTTGAAGCGGGGGGAATAAAGCCATGGGAAAACCGACTGGATTTCTGGATTATACGCGTGTTGACTGTCCGCTCCGCGACGCAGCAGCGCGCACAGGCGACTATGCGCCGGTCGAACTGCCGCTGTCTGAACGGAACCGCCGCCGGCAGTCCGGCCGCTGCATGGACTGCGGCGTACCGTTTTGCCAGGCGGGTGTGTCGTTTGAGGGAGTATTGCTCGGCTGCCCGCTGCATAACCTGATCCCGGAGTGGAACGATCTTCTTTGGAACGGGGATTATGAGGGCGCGCTGCAGCGGCTGCTGAAGACAAGCCCGTTCCCGGAGTTTACAGGCCGGGTCTGTCCGGCGCTGTGTGAAAGAGCCTGCGTCTGCGGCCAGGTGTCCCAGCCGGTCACGATTCGGGAAAACGAACGTTCTATCATTGAGTATGGCTTTGAAAACGATCTGATGCAGCCCATGCTGCCTGCCGCGCGTTCGGATAAAAAAATCGCGGTGATTGGTTCTGGCCCGGCTGGACTTTCCGCTGCTTATTATCTCAATCGCCGTGGCCATCATGTGACGGTTTTTGAAAAAGACCCGCTTCCGGGCGGGCTTCTGATCTATGGTATCCCGGAAATGAAACTGCCGAAGCAGATTGTTGCCCGCCGCATTTCGCTTATGAAACGTGAGGGCATCGGATTCCGGACAAGCTGTTGTGTCGGGAAGCAGATCGGCCCGGAGGAATTGGCTGCGCAGTTTGACCTTGTGATCTTCTGCTGCGGCGCGCAGCAGCCGCGGCCGCTGCCGTTTGCTGAAACGGCCGGTGTTTTCTATGCGCTCGATTATCTGCGTGCCTCGGCGCAGTCCCTGCTTGAAAAAACAGAACCCGCCGTAACGGCGTCCGGCAGGCAGGTCGTGCTGGTCGGTGCGGGCGACAGCGCCTCGGACTGTATCTCCGTTGCACTGCGGCAGGGCTGCCGGTCCATCACGCAGCTGATCCGCAAGCCGCGCACGGAGCGGACAGAAAAACGCGACCATGCGCATGAGGAGGCGGAGGCTGTCTTCGGCGCGGATATCCGGCGCTATGAGACACAGATTGAACGGCTTGTCTGCGGCGATGACGACTCTGTAAATGCGGTGATTCTGCAGGGAAGCGGCGAACAGCTGCCCTGTGATCTGCTGCTGCTTGCCTCCGGCTTTTCCGGGTGTGAACCGGCGTCTGTGGATGCGTATGAGGCCGTCCGGAAGACCGGCGTGCCGGCCCTGACAGCAGGCGATATGGCTTCCGGCGCGTCGCTTGTCGTGCTGGCTGCTGCCAGCGGTAAACAGGCTGCTGCGCAGGCAGACGCAAGTCTTATGGGCTACACCAATATTCTTTGAACACGATATGAAAGGATGTGCTTACTATGAGCAGGAAAAGAAGTCTCGGTGTGATCGGTCTTGGCCATGTGGGCGCACACGTCGCGTATCGACCATAAATCCATTACCTGCTATATGCTGGGAGAACACGGAAACCTGCAGTTTGCGCCATGGTCCTGCGTGAGTTTTCGCGGTATGCCGCTGGATGCGTGGGCGGAAACAGATGAACGCTTCCGCTTTGACCGGATGGCGCTGCAAGAAGCGTCCATCGGCGGCGGATGGGTCACTTTTTCCGGCAAACAATGCACCGAGTACGGCATTGCGACAACGGCGGCACGGATGGCGCACATTGTGCTGCATGGCGAAAAAGCCATCATGCCAGCCAGCGCAGAACTTTGCGGCGAGTATGGCGAGACGGGACTGTTCGCGGGCGTTCCGTGCGTCCTTGGGGCAAGCGGCGTGGAGCAGGTGATCGAACTTCCGCTCAGCGAGGAAGAGCGGGCCCAATTCCACAGCTGCTGCGAGGGCATCCGCCGCAATATGCAGCATCTCAAGAAACTATAAAAACCGTTTAGACAGGAGGCTATGACGATGCATATCAGCATAACAAAAACAGCACATCCCGGCAAGCTGCCGCCCGCCGACCGGATCGGCTTCGGCTCTGTGTTCACGGATCACATGTTTCTGATGGATTATACAGACCGGGAGGGGTGGCACAACGCGCGCATCGTACCCTTCGGGCCGATCAGCATTTCCCCGGCAGCAAGCGTTCTGCATTACGGCACGGAGGTCTTCGAGGGCCTGAAGGCATACCGCCGCCCGGATGGAGCGGTGCAGCTGTTCAGACCCTGGGAAAACGTCGCACGGCTGAACCGCTCCTGCGACCGGCTGGGCCTGCCGCGTATCGATGAGCGCGACGGCCTGCAGGCGATCCGGGAGTTGGTAAAGACGGATGCCGTATGGGTCCCGTCTGCTCCCGGTACCTCGCTCTATATCCGCCCGTTTCTGTATTCTACGGATCCTACACTTGCCCTGCACGGTGTGCATGAGGCGACGTTTGCAATCATTCTGTCTCCGTCGGGAAGCTATTTCTCAGACGGTCTGAAACCTGTGCCGATCATGGTCGAGACGGAGGACGTGCGCGCGGTGCGCGGCGGAACGGGCGAGGCCAAATGCGGCGGCAACTACGCCGCAGCCAACCGCGCGGGTGATAAGGCGATGGAAAAGGGCTATTCGCAGGTCCTCTGGCTGGACGGCGTGGAGCGGAAGTATGTCGAAGAGGGCGGCGGCATGAACGTCATGTTCAAGATTTCCGGTACCGTCGTCACACCGATGCTGACGGGCTCCATCCTGCGCGGCGTCACAAGAAAGTCCTGCATCGAACTGCTGAAGAGTTGGGGCGTCCCGGTTGAGGAGCGGCTGCTCAGCGTGGACGAGTTGTTCGAGGCGGCAAAAAACGGCACGCTGGAGGAAGCATGGTGCGTCGGTACTGCAGCCGTCATCTCGCCCATCGGAGAATTGGCGTGGAACAATGAGAAATACGAGGTCAATCAGAACCGCATCGGCGCGCTGTCGCAGAGACTCTACGACGAGTTGACCGGCATCCAGTGGGGCACCCGGCCTGACCCGTTCGGCTGGACCTGCGTTGTATAACGGTACAGGCTTTGCACAATCCGCTCTCTGGCTCCTACTTTTTCAAAGGGGAAGCCAGAGAGCGCCCCGCAAAATCCAAATGCAGAAATTGCTGCCCTGTCGCTGTCCTTTTTTCGTTTAAATTGACGATTGACTTCCAGCCGCGCCGTGACTATAATAGCGCCAACAACGAAATACCAATGAAACCTTTGAGAAAGAGGAGTACCCTTACAAAACCGGGCGTCAGAGAGTTGCCGGCGGTGTGAGTGCAGCGGAACGGCGTAAGGGGAATGGACTTTTGAGGGCGGCCTGAACCCATCCGGACGGATGCAAGTAGGAGCCGACGGGTGCCCACCCGTTATCCACCGGGATGCGTATGATGGTACGCAGAAGCGAGCGGACGCGTAAGCGTCAATTTGGGTGGTATCGCAGGAGTGCAGCTCTTGTCCCATGTGGGATAAGGGGCTGTTTTTTTATACTCCAAATTCGGCCGTCGGCAACGGCCCCTCCATCCGCCACCCGAAAAATCAAACGGCGAAACGCCAAAAATGGAGGAACACACCATGAAGAACCTGAACCTGAAAAAAATTGCAGCAGCCATCCTGACCGTTGCCGTTCTGCTGACCACGACGGCCTGCGCCGCCAGACAGAAACCCGCCGAAGACACTGCGGCCGAACCCCAGACCACGCAGCAGACAACTGTGCCGGACGCCGAACAGCAGACCTTCCGTATCGGCATCTGCAACTATGTGGACGATGCTTCCCTCAACCAGATCGTTGAGAACATCCAGACACGCCTTGCCGAGATCAGCGAGGAGACCGGCGTGCAGTTTGCGGTCGATTATGATAACTGCAACGCGGACGCGACCGTGATGGAGCAGATCATCGCAAACTTCCAGAGTAACGGCGCGGATCTTCTCGTCGGCGTCGCTACCCCCGTCGCCATGCGCATGCAGACGGCCACGGAAGACAGCCGGACGCCCGTTGTGTTTGCCGCTGTTTCCGACCCGGTTGGCGCAGGACTCGTGCAGTCGCTGGAAACACCGGGCAGCAACGTGACCGGAACCTCCGACTATCTGGATACCGCAGCCGTTATGAATCTGATCTTTGCGGCCAACCCGGATGCGGCAAAGATCGGCCTTCTGTATGATGCCGGTCAGGATTCCTCGACGGCGGCCATTGCCAGCGCCAAGGCATATCTGGACGAAAAGGGCATCGCATACGTCGAGCACACCGGCAGCACAGCCGACGAAGTCATGCTGGCCGCGCAGGCCATGGTCGCAGACGGTGTTGACGCAGTATTTACCCCGACCGATAACTCCATCATGAAAGCCGAACTTGCCATCTACGAGACGTTCATCGACGCAGGCATCCCGCAGTACACCGGCGCAGATTCCTTCGCGCTGAACGGCGCGTTCCTCGGATACGGCGTTGACTACGCAAACCTTGGCCGTGAAACGGCGGACATGATCGCGGATATCCTGCTGAACGGCGCCGATCCTGCGGCTACGCCGGTCAAGACCTTTGACAACGGCACGGCTGCCATCAACACCGAGACCTGCGCGGCGCTTGGCATTGATTTTGACGCGGTCAGCAAGGCGTTCGAGCCGTACTGCACCAAGATTACCACGCTGACGACGGCGGAGAGTTTCTCGTAATCGGGGCGACGAACAGACAAATTGCCCGAAGCCGGTATGAGGCCGGCTTCGGGCGCTAAAAAAAGAAAGAGGAACCATCATGGATCTATCGAGTGTTCTGGGACTGATACAGACGGCGCTGGAGCTTGGGCTGATCTGCTCCGTGACCGTATTGGCACTGTATCTGAGCTATACGATGCTGAACGTCTGCGACCTGTCTACGGACGGCTGCTTCACGCTCGGCGCTGTGACCGGCGCGGTCACAGCCATGGCGGGCCATCCGGTGCTGGCCGTTTTTGCGGCGATGGGCGCGGGACTGGTGTCCGGGCTGGTCGTGTCTGTTTTGCAGACGCGCATGGGCGTCAACAGTCTGCTTGCCGGGATCATCGTCAATACGGCGCTGTACTCCATCAACATTGCCATTATGGACGGCGCGTCGCTTCTGAGTCTCAACAAGACGCAAACGGTGTTTTCGCTCATGAAAACTGCGCTGGCCGGTACGCCGCTCGCTGGGCAGTATAAGCTGCTGACCGTGCTTGCGGCAGTGGTGCTGATCGTATTGCTTTTGACGCTGTTCCTTCGCACCCGCATGGGCCTTGCCATCCGCGCGACCGGCAATAATCCCGACATGGTGCGCTCGTCGTCCATCAACCCGGCCATGACCACTACGGTCGGCTTGTGTATCGCGGGCAGCTTTACGGCGCTGTCCGGCTGCCTGCTCGCGCAGTATCAGAAGGCGGCGGATATCAACATCGGGCAGGGTATGGTCACCATCGCGCTGGCCTCGCTGCTGATCGGCAGCACGATTCTCGGCCGCGGCGGAATCTTTCTGCGCGCGGTGGGTGCGGTTCTGGGCGCGGTGGTCTTCCGGCTGGTCTATACCGTCGCGCTGCGGCTGGATATGCCGGCGTTTATGCTGAAGCTGGTGTCGGCGGTCATCGTCGTGCTTGCGATTTCGATTCCATACCTCAGAACACGGCTGCCGGTTCTCCGGCGCAGGATGCAGAGAAAGGCAGGCTGAGACAGATGCTGGAACTGAAGAAAATCTCCAAGACCTTCAATCCCGGAACGGTCAACGAAAAATGCGCCCTGCATGAGTTGTCGCTCAGCGTGCCGGATGGGGATTTCATCACGATCATCGGCGCAAACGGCGCGGGAAAATCCACGCTGTTCGGCGCCATCAGCGGCAGCTTCCTGACGGACAGCGGCGAAATTCTGCTGGACGGACAGGATGTGACGCTCCTGCCGGAGTACCGGCGGTCAAAGATCATCGGCCGTCTGTTTCAGGATCCGATGCGCGGCAGCGCGCCGGGCATGACGATCGAGGAAAATCTCGCGCTGGCCGCCGGCCGCAGCGGCTGGCTGGGGCATATCAGCCGCCGGGACCGCGAGTGCTTCCGCGCGCAGCTGCGCGAACTGAATATGGGACTGGAGGATCGGCTGCGGCAGCCGGTGGGGCTTCTGTCCGGCGGTCAGCGGCAGGCGCTGACGCTTCTGATGGCGACGATCGCCAGGCCGAAACTCCTGCTGCTCGATGAGCACACCGCGGCACTCGATCCTGCCGCAGCAGAGAAAATTCTTGCCATGACCACGCGCATCGCGGCTGAACAGAAGCTGACCTGCCTGATGGTGACGCATAATATGCGCGCCGCGCTCGCGCTCGGTAATCGGACGCTGATGATGAACGGAGGTCAGATCATTCTGGACGTCAGCGGTGTAGAACGCACACATATGGATGTGGACGACCTGCTCAAACGCTTCAGATCTGGCACTGGCAAAGCGCTGGACAACGACCGTATCCTGCTTTCCTGAACCCCGCGGCAGCTGAGGTTCTGCCGTATACTATATTTTCGATTATCCCTCTGTGCGAAAGATTCTCCGGACGAAACGCCTGTAGTCTGCCGTCAATATCAGATGCAGGACAAAGCCGCGAAGCGGGCAGTCTTGGAACTTTGCGAGGGGGTTGTACGAAAAAATGCGTAGGAATCGAAGGAATATCAGCAGGTGCAGAGGTGAATGAAGCAACTCTGCGTTTACAGAGAAAAGCAGCTTGCAAGCCTGAAAACTTGCAAGCTGCTTTCTAAAAAATCTACGCTTTACTGCACACGGTATCCGGCCAAAATCAGGTCGATGATCATCTGCCAGAAATCGTGTTCTTCTGCGCTGTAATACCGGCTGTCTGGAATTTTGTGAAAAGATACGATGCGGTTTTCTTCATCCAGCCATGCCTCGAAAAAATATCCGTTCCTCGTTGAACATACTCATTCTGGTGCAGAAATTGTAATACTCGTCAAAAGGCCGCCATCCTGTGTGTAGGAAAGGACATATGGAATCAGTGCAAACTGCTGCTTGTCCTGATTCTGCTTGGATTCTTCTTTTCCGTTCCTTGTGACCATTCCATCCAGCTGCTGTTCCAGAGACCATTCCCATAGCTGATCAACGCTGTCGCCAACACGGATCCCCCGCTTTGTTTCGTGAGAATCATCCAGCAGCGTACTTTACTTCACTGGTCGGTTCGTTGTGTGTATCTTCAGGTAGTTTCAGCATAAGCAGGATCGCCAGCATCAACAGTGCGCCGCAAAGCGCAGCAGCCACATATTTCAGCCATGCTCGTGTGCACCGCTTTTCCAGAATGACCGCTTCCCGTGACTCCACTTCCGGCGGAGCGGAAACGATCTCCACAGCAGGCGCTTCTACGTTTCCTGTGTTCAAAAGCTGGTCGATGGACACACCGTAAAGTTCGCCAAGCGCGAGCAGCCTTTCCGTGGACGGCTTCGACTGTCCGCTTTCCCAACGCGAAACCGCCTGCCGGGAAACGTTCAGCTTCGCAGCAACATCTGCCTGCGTCAATCCTGCCGCTTTTCGCGTCTGTGTCAATTTTTCGTCGAGTTCCATGCGTTTCTCTCCTGCCTGATTGTATGAAATTCCACGATTTTTGTAAACCAAAAATCGGTTGCTTTTGCGCAAATATTGGTTGCTTTGCAGATTTTTTGATAGTCCAAGCAAAATTCAATTTACATAATACCATTATAAAGCAGACAGGAAAGATGTCAAGGATGAAGATGGAAGCTGGACTGCGCAAAAACTGCGCCGCAGTAATCAAAGAATACGGGAAAAAGCACCTACGCGGACTGCTTCAGGGCAGCGCAGCTCCATGCAAGGCGGACGTTCCAATGGTATGCCCTCCGACAGCGAAATGCACAAATCGGAAAGGCAAAATTCTGCGCAAATAGAGATTGTGCTGCATGGATATTTTCAAAAAAGTCGCTATAATACAAATAAGAACGCCGTTCTCCATTCACCTGCTGAAAACGGAGGGGTATAATCAAACTGCGAATGAAACTTCGCAGAGATTACGAAGCAGGAGGAAAAACAATGAAAAAGAGTGTTTCAAAATGGATCGCATTGCTGCTGTCCGTCGTTATGATCGTGATGTGCGCGGCAGGGTGCAGCAAGACCCAGACGCAGGAGCCTGCGTCGGATAATACCGCCGACGCACCTGCGCAGACAGCCGATACGCCGGCGCAGGCTGACGAACCGGAACAGGCAGACGCACCCGAGCAGGCCGAACCGGTCACCATCACGTTCTGGCATACCTACGGCGACAGCGAGGAAGCGCAGTTTCTGAACGTCGTCATGCCGCTCTGGGAAACGCTTCATCCCGAGATCAAGGTCGAGGCCGTCCGTCAGGACAGCAGCCAGTACCACCAGATGATCGTGACCTCCTTCGGCACCGGCATGAGCCCGGACGTGGCCCGTGTGGACATTGCCAATATTGCAGCCTATGCCAAGCAGGGCGGTCTGGCTGCGCTGAGCGATTACCCGGACTTCGCAGGGCTTTCCGCATCGTATCTGGACGCACCGCTTTCGACCAATCTCTATCAGGGCAAATATTACGGCCTGCCGCTGGATACCAACTGCAAGGCGGCTGTTGTCAACACCAACGTGCTCAAGGAGTTGGGACTGGATGAGATCCCCGCTACCATGGAGGAATTCATTGAGGCTGCCAAGACCCGCGGCACCTATTCCCTGAACGTTTCCGGCGTCGGCGACTGGGATATGTACCCGTATTTCTGGCTGTTCGGCGGCGTGCTGACCGACGACGGCTTTACCAAGGCCAGCGGCTATCTGGACAGCGACGCCAGCATCGCAGCCATGCAGAAGATCGTGGAGCTGCATGACGAGAAGGTGTTTACGATCCGCGACGTGGACGGCTCCGTGGACGCATGGGACGGCATCAACAGCGAATACGCCATGTTCTTTGAAGGCCCATGGTACTTCGGCTCCTATGAGGACAGCCTTTCCAAGGGCATCACCGCAGCGACGATTCCCACCTATGAAGGCCGCAGCGCGTCCGTGGTCGGCGGCGAGGATATTGCTGTGTTCGCCACCAGCGCACACCCGGAAGCAGCCTATGAGTTTGCCAAGTTCATGACCTCCGAGGATGTGCAGCTTGCCATGCTTGAGGCTGGTCAGCTGCCGATCCTCAAGTCGCTGGTAAGCAGTGAGGCCGTGCAGAGCAACCCTGTCTGGTCTGTTTATATGCAGCAGATGGAATCGGCCAAGGCGCGCATTCCGTCTCCCAACAACTCCGCGATTCAGGAGATCTGGAGCGAAACGGTGACCAGCATCTTCGTTGATGGCGCGGATGTGGCGCAGGCGCTTCACGATGCAGCGGCCCGGATCGACGAGCAGCTCAGCTAAACCGCGTCTTACAGCAGGCCGCAGGACCCAACGGTTCTGCGGCCTTTTTGAGAAAGGAAGGGTATCCCTATGGTTTCTGCCGAAAAAGCCGGCCTGCGGGCCGGGCGGCCCGGTGCAGTCCGCAAGGGTGTGCGCGGCTGGCTCACGGCGCTGCCGTTTATCCTGCCGGGGCTGATTCTGGTGGCGGTGTTCGTGCTCTATCCGCTGCTGTTTACGATCCGTATCGCGCTGTCCAATTATCAGATCGTGCAGGGAAACATCACGTTTATCGGTCTTGAGAATTTCAAAAAGGTTTTGTCCGGCGGCTCCCGGTTCTGGTATGCCTATCGGAACAACTTCCTTTACGCGCTCGTGACCGTCCCGTTTATCCTGCTGGGCGGCATGCTGTTCGCGTATCTGATCAATAATCTCAAACGCGGACAGGGCATCTTCCGCGTGGGCTTTTATCTGCCGGTCATTACCTCGTGGGTCATTGTCAGTCTGGTGTTCCAGTATATGTTCAATAACTCCAACCGAGGGCTGATCAACTACATCCTCGTGGATGTGCTGCATGTGCTGGACGACTATGTGCCGTGGCTGCTGCGGGAGTGGTCCGGCAATGCGGCCATCTGGCTCATGGGCATCTGGAAAAACGTCGGCTGGGCCATGCTGATCTATCTGGCGGCGCTGCAGAGCATCCCAAAGGAGCGCTATGAGGCAGCGGAGCTGGACGGCGCGGGACTCTGGGCAAGATTCCGGTATATCACCATGCCGAGTCTGCGGCCTACGACCTTTTATGTCATGGTAAACATGATCATCGGTTCGTTCAACGTCTTTATTCAGGTCATGATGCTGACCGGCGGTAATCCGAACGGCAAAACATCCACGCTGCAGTATCTGCTGTATGACAAGGCATTCAATCAGTTCGCCTTCGGCGAGGCTTCCGCCATCGGTATGATCTCCGCCGTGACCATCGTAATCCTGACGGTGATTCTGAACCGGACGCTGAAGCTGAACAGCACAGAACAGGAGGGATAGGCTTGAAACGTATCAAAAGCAAACGGGGCTCGGAGCTTCTGGGCCAGATCCTGCTTTGGGTGCTGCTGATCGGTGCGCTGCTGGTCTTCTCTGTTCCGTTTTTCTTCATGATCAGCAATTCCTTTGAGGAATTCAGCTATGTGCTGCCGTACCCGCCCAGACTGCTCCCGACCAGACTGGACTTTTCCGCGTACAAGCATATTCTGGAGCTGGAGATTTTCCCGACGGCGGTCTGGAACAGCGTCGTCAATACCTGTGTAACGGTCATTCTTTCTGTGTTCATCTCTACGCTCTCGGCCTACGGCTTCGCCCGCATCCAATTTCCGGGCCGGGACAAGCTCTTTGGAATCTATCTGTTTACGCTGATGATGCCGGGCTTTCTGAACATCATCCCGCAGTTCCTGATTTTGAAGGGCATTCAGCTTCCGGGCCTGACAAACGGCCTGATTGGGACGCGTGCCGGTCTGATTCTGGTGTATGTAGCAACCAACGTCTGCGGACATACGTTTTTCCTGCGGAATTTCTTCCGAAGCATGCCGGATTCTCTATCTGAATCGGTCATTATCGACGGCGGCGGACACGGCACGATCTTTTTCAAAATCATGCTGCCCCTTTCCAAACCAGCGATCGGGACTATGACGATTTTCGCGTTTCAGGGCTTCTGGGAGGAGTATTTTACCGCCAAGGTGCTCGTTGGCGCGGATGAGAAAATGATGACGCTCCCGCTGCTGCTGCAGCGGCTCAACGGGCAGTACGCCACGCGCTGGGAGTGGGTCTTTGCCGCGTCGATCCTCGCGCTGATACCGGTCGTCGCGCTGTTTATCCTGTTCCAGCGGAAAATGGTCGTCGGCGGCCTGACACAGGGGGCGGTAAAGGGATGAAGCTGACCTGTGAATTTGACCGCGCGCAGTATCTGACAGGGCAGGAGATACGGCTGTACTTGCCGGAGGGAGTGAACGCGCCGCGCGTATGCGTATACCGGCTGGAAGCGCCTGTTGACTGCTCCGTGCGCCAAACCGGACGGACGCTGATCCTGCCGCCGCTGCCGATTGGCAGCTACGGAGTCGCCGTCGAAGCCGGCTCTGCGCAGTGGGAGGGTGCGTTCGACGTTGTGGAGGAGTCCCGTCAGGTGACACGGTACGCTTTTTTATCGGATTTTACCTCTGCGGACACTGAAACGCAGGACGTGGACTGGCTCCGGCGGCTGCATTTTAACGCCGTACAGTTTTATGACTGGATGTACCGCCACGACATGCTGCTGCCGCCGCAGGAGCGGTATCTCGATCCCATGGGCAGGGAAACCGACCTTGCCGCGATCCGCGCGAAGATCGCCGCCTGCAAGGCAGCCGGGATTCGGCCTATTGCCTACGGCGCTGTCTATGCCGCTGCAAAGGAGTTGTTTGCAGCGCACCCGGAATGGGCCATGTATACCATGGACGGGCAGGCGATGACCTTTGCCGGGTGGCTCTATTACATGAACATTGCGCCAAGCTGCGGCTGGTCGGAGCATATTCTGGCAGAATTCCGAAAGGCCGTCGCCTTTGGCTTTTCCGGGATCCATATGGACACCTACGGCTTTCCAAAGCAGGTCTGGGACGCGGAGCGGCGTCCGGTCGAGCTGACCGACGCGCTTCCGAAGCTGATCGACCGGGCGGCGGAGGCAGTTCGGAAGGAAGACTCTGCCGCAGGCGTGATTTTCAACGCCGTCAACAACTGGCCGATGGAGGCGGTAGCCGGAACGAAGCAGGACGCAGTCTACATTGAGGTCTGGCCGCCGAACGACCGCTATTGCGATCTGTATACGCTGATCCGGGAGGCGCGGCTGTGCTCCGGAAAGCAGGTGGTGCTCGCAGCCTACCTGCATCCGTTCCAGCAGGCAGACACGGACGGCGCGGAACGGGCGTTCCGCCTGTCCTGGGCCGCGATCAGCGCAGCCGGCGGCACACAACTGGTGCTGGGCGAAAATAAAGCTGCCCTGCAGGACAGCTACTATGCAAACTACGCTTCTCTCCGACCGTCCTTTTTGCCCGTGGTGCAGCGGTACTGCGACTTTCTGGTGCGCTATGCCGCACTTTTGTATCTGGATGCCGGTATGGACATCGGACGCACTGCGGCCGGCGGGATCAATGAGGATGTTCAATTTGAAGCGGAGGACTGCGTTTTTTCCACGGACGCGGAGGCGGGTACCGTCTGGAGTATGATCCGGGAAAGCGGGAACCGCCTGAACATTCAGCTTGTCAACCTGCGCGGGAACAACGCGCGGTGGAATGAGGCAAAGGCCGCGCCGCAGGCCGCGGAGAATATCCGGATCCATGTGCGGCTCGACCGGCCGGTCGCCGGTGCGTTTGCCGCTTCGCCGGACGGCGAAAGTCTGTGCGCGGAGCGTCTGCCGCTGACCTGCCGGCAGACACCGCAGGGCCGGATCTATACGGCTGAACTTGCGCGGTTGGACTATTGGGCTGCAGTCTGGTTTACGATGGGGGAAGAAGTATGCTGATATCCTACAATGCAGATCTGCTCCCGAAGGTGCGGATGCTGGGACAGATCCGGTATAACGAGCCGTGGCTCCATTTTTCCCGCTGCATCAACGAATGGGTCCTGTATGTGATCCGGGACGGGAATCTGTATTTGCAGGAGGACGGCGTTCGGTATCACCTGAGCGCGGGAGATTTTTTCCTACTGGAGCCGGGCCTGCCGCATGAGGGCTATCAGAAGGCCGCCTGCGACTATTATTACGCGCATTTCACACATCCGGATATGCACCGGGCCGCGGACGACCGGCAGGCGATGGCGCTGCTGGCGGAAAAACGGCGGCAAAGTCTGGTCGGTTATAATTTGGACGCCTGCGATCCCACGGCTCCGGAGACATGCCTGCCGAAGCAGTTTCATCTGACCGGCGGGGAATTCAAAGCACAGCTGCATGCGGCAGTAGAATGCTATGACAGCCGGGAGGACGACTATAAGCGCCGGGCGTCCGCCCTGCTGCACAGCTTTCTGCTCCAGACGGCGCACGAGCATCTGCTTGCAAGAAACAGCGCACAGGGACGGAAGATCCGAAAGTCCGACGTGATCGCGGAGCAGCTTCTGCGCTATCTGAATCAGAACTATACTAAACATCTGACCAGCCGGGAGATTGAGGAACTGTTCGAGGGAAACTTCGATTATCTGAACCGGGTGTTTTCCTCCCTGACCGGCTCGCCGGTGTTTGCCTACCTCAACATTTTGCGGATCAACAACGCAAAGCAGCTGATCTCCACGACCGATCTGCCGTTTTCGGAGATCGCATATCTGGTCGGGATTGAGGATCGGTACTATTTTTCCAAGCTGTTTCGGAAAATGACCGGCATGAGCCCGACGGAATACTACAAGGAGGTCAGAAGCTGATACGATGCAGGAGCGGAAAGGAGAAAATGCAATGTGTGCGGCATGGTGGAAGGAGCGGGTATTTTACCAGATCTACCCGCGCGCTTTCAGGATTCCAACGGCGACGGGATTGGAGATATCCCCGGAATGATCGCCCGGCTGGATTATCTGAAATGGCTGGGTGTCGGCGCGGTCTGGCTGTGCCCAGTGAGTGTATGATTCTCCAAATGCGGACATGGGATATGATATTCGTGATTACGAAAAAATTATGTCCGAATTTGGGACAATGGAGGATTTTGATACGCTTCTGCGGGAAATGCACAAGCGGGACATCAAGCTGGTGATGGATCTCGTCGTGAATCACTCCTCCGATGAACACGCCTGGTTTGTGGAATCGAGAAAAAGCCGGGACAATCCCTGCCGGGATTACTATGGACCTTTACACGCTGGGCGAGAAGAAAGTGGCTCTTTACGCTGTCATTCCCGACAATGATAACACGTTCGTGCGCCCGGATAACGCCGTCCACATGGCGAAGGGGCGCAGTCAATGCGTACTAAAATCGTAAATTGATTAGGGAGGAAAACCTCACGAATGAAACCAACAATGGAGATTTTAGCAAGAATCAGTCAGAACTCAAGCAAAAATAAAGAAGAAGTGTTCACCAGATTATACCGTTACCTTCTGCGTCCTGATATCTACTATGAGGCATACCGAAATTTGTACGCTAACAGTGGAGCGGCGACCAAGGGAGTAAATGAAGATACGGCGGATGGATTCAGCGAGACAAAAATCAACCGTATCATCAAATCGCTGGAAACAGAAACCTATCAACCCAAGCCGGCCCGCCGCACCTATATCCAAAAAGCCAACGGGAAAATGCGTCCGCTGGGGATTCCCACCTTTACGGACAAGCTGGTACAGGAGGTGCTTCGGCTGGTGCTGCAAGCTGTGTATGAGCCGGTTTTTCTAAATTGCTCACACGGATTTCGGCCAAACCGGAGCTGCCATACCGCATTAGCACAGGCCAAACAGGAGTTCTCCGGTGCAAGGTGGTTTATAGAGGGCGACATCAAGGGTTGCTTTGACCACATTGACCACACTGTTTTGGTGGGGCTGGTAAACCGAAAAATCAAGGATGCGCGGCTGATAAAGCTGCTGCACAAATTTCTGAAAGCCGGATACATGGAGGACTGGCGTTATCACATCACATATAGTGGAACGCCCCAGGGTGGGATTATCTCTCCTATTCTGGCTAATATCTATCTGCATGAGCTGGACAAATTTGTGATGGCGCTGAAGGCTGGTTTCGATGTCTATGAGGAGAAAAAGTACACACCTGAATACAATGCGCTACTCAGTAAAAAGAAAGTGGTACAACGGCAAATCAAAAAGGCTGAGGGCGAGGAGCGCCAGCGGCTTATTGAAAAATACAGGGAAATTCGCAAGCAAATTCTGACGACGCCCGCAAAATCCCATACCGACAAGAAAATCAAGTATATCCGCTATGCGGACGACTTTTTGATTGCGGTGAACGGGAGACGGGAGGACTGTGTAGAAATCAAGCGAAAACTGGCCGAGTTTATCGGTGGGATGTTGAAGATGGAACTCAGCGAAGAAAAGACGCTCATTACCCACAGCAGCGAATATGCCCAATTCCTGGGATATGATGTCCGGATACGGC
>ERZ773193.2109-NODE-2109-length-22385-cov-4.639857_pt1 | contig 22385 bp, 17 predicted proteins | sample MGYA00511110_ERZ773193 | MGnify/ENA primary metagenome ERZ773193 (study PRJEB29015, sample SAMEA2737784) | human gut metagenome | biome: human gut; feature: human-associated habitat; material: faeces | place: China | collected 2012 ...
CGCCCACGGAGCCGGCCTCGCGGCTGGTCAGGTCGCCGTTGTAGCCCTGCTTCAGGTTGACGCCGACTTCGTTGGCGGCTTCCATCTTGAACTTGTCCATGGCCTCGCGAGCTTCCGGGATATTGATCTGGTTCGTATTTTTCATTGCGTACATCTCCTTGAAATGTGATTTTGGGTACCGCAGTCATAGCATTGCCCGAAAAAGATCGAATATGCCGGAAGTCTGTCAGGGAATTTCCGGCCGTTCTTCTGAAAATTGGGCGGCGGAAAATGCTGTCAAAAGCAATTGACAAATTCCGGACGGCTCTCTATAATGAATTAAAGTGATGAACAAAGGCGCGGCTTGCGCAGCGTTTGCCGCGGCGGGCCGATACTCTGTTTCAGAGCACAAGGATACCGGCAAGACCGGCGGCGATTTCTGCTCGCTGAAAACAGGAGAGTGAATCATGAAAGCAGTACGATTAAAAACGGAATATCTGCAGGACCCTTTGGGCATTGATATTCCGCATCCGCGGCTGTTCTGGACTTGTGAGGACGGGATCACGCAGAGCGCATTCCAGATCCTTGCAGCGACGGACGGCCGTACGGTATGGGACAGCGGGAAGGTGCCCTCCGGCTCCATGCACGCGGATTATCCAAACGCGCTTGCTTCCCGGCAGCGCGTCAGCTGGCGCGTGCGGCTCTGGGATGAGAACGACGATCCCGGCGCGTGGTCGAGCGAGGCCTTTTTCGAAATGGGGCTTCTGAATGCTTCGGACTGGAGCGCCCTGTGGATCGCGGGGGACTATCCCGTCCGTAAAAAGCAGCGCTACCCGGTGGATTGCTTCCGCAAGGTGTTTTCCGCGGGACAGGTTCAAAAGGCCCGGCTGTATCTTACGGCCTGCGGCCTGTATGAGGCGCGGCTCAACGGTCGGCGCGTCGGGGACGCGCTGCTGACGCCCGGCTCCACGGACTACCGCAAGCGCATCCAGTATCAGGTCTACGATGTGACGGACCTGCTGCGGGGCGGCGAAAACGCCATGACCGTCGAGCTGGCGGACGGCTGGTACCGCGGCTCCAACGGCGGCGCAGGGCAGACGAACACCTTCGGCACGCAGACAAAGCTGCTGGCGCAGCTGGAGCTGACGCTGGCGGACGGAACGACGCAGACCGTCTGCAGCGACGGGAGCTGGGCGTGGAGCAATGACGGCCCCATCCGCTTTGCCGACCTCAAGGACGGCGAGATCGTGGATGCAAATCGCGAGCCCTCCTATTCCGGCGGCGTCCGCGTCGTGGAGGAGCATGCGCCTCTGACGGCATCCGACAACGTACCGGTCCTCGAGCGCGAGCGCTTTGCCCCGGTCGAACGGATCACAACGCCGTCCGGCAAGACTGTCCTCAAATATGCGCAGAATCTTTCGGGCTATGTGTCCTTCCGTGTGACGGCACACAAGGGCCAGCGAGTCCACATCACGATGGGCGAAACGCTCGATGACAGCGGCGAACTGACGCTCCGGAACATCCAGTGCATTACCAAAGGAAGACCCTCACCGCTGCAGGAGCTGGATTACACCTGCAGGGAGGGCGTGAACGAATACACGCCGAAATTCTATTACGGCGGCTTCCAGTATGCGCAGGTCGACACGGACGTCGAATTCCGGACAGAGGACTTTACGGCTGTTGCTGTGTACAGCGCCTTTGAGGAAACTTCAAAATTCGAGTGCTCCAATCGCCTGATCAACCAATTTTACCACAACACTCTGTGGTCCCTGAAGAGCAACTCCACCGACGTGCCGACGGACTGCCCGACGCGTGAGCGCATGGGCTGGACGGGCGACAGTCAGGTCTTCTTCAACACGGCGTCCTATCTCACGGACTATGCGGCCTTTGCCCGCAAGCATGTGCGCGACATTTTTGACCGCCAGTGGCGCAGCGGCCGCCTGCCGCAGATCGCGCCGTTTGCAAACGAGTCGCCGAGCATCAACAAAATGAACGGCTCCGTCGGCTGGGCGTGCGCAGGTGTCTATATCCCGTACTATTTCTATCAGAAATACGGCGACGACCGCCTGCTGCGTGCGTATTACGACAACATGCTGCGCTATGCGGACTTTATGATCCGCCGCGCGGGGAAATGGGGCGGGATCTTCGCCAAGCCCATGCATCTTTCCCACAAAAATCGAAAGTATGCTGTTAACTGCGGCAAGTCCTACGGCGAGTGGGCCGAGCCGAATGACGTCATGGCCTTCCACGGGATCGACTTTTTCATTCCGCACCCGGAGGAATCCACGGCCTATACATTTTTTACGCTCAAGCGTGTGCTGGAGATCGCCTCGATCCTCGGCAAGCCGGAAACGCCGCAGCTGGCGCGCATCCGGGAATACAGCGAGGGCGCGAAACGCGCCTATCAGGAACTCGTTACGAAGGACGGCTACTCGCTGGATACCGACCGGCAGGCCAAGCTCGTCCGGCCCTTGTATATGGGGCTGCTGACGCCGGAGCAGGAGGCCTTTGCCAGAAAGCGCCTCATCGCCGCGCTGGACCACTATGGCTGGCGTCTCGGGACCGGCTTCCTCTCCACGCCGATGATCCTGGACGTTCTGGCGGGGCTGGATATCAGCTATGCCTACCGTCTGCTGGAAAACGAGGAAATGCCCGGCTGGCTCTTTATGCCGAAGTCCGGCGCAACGACGATCTGGGAGGCCTGGGAGGGCAACCAGAAGGACAAATGGATCGCCTCGCTGAACCACTATTCCAAAGGCGCGGTCTGCGAGTGGCTGATGAACACGATGTGCGGCATCCGGATCACCGGAGAAAACCATGTTACAATTGCACCGAAGCCCGGCGGGGACATCACCTTCGCACGGGCTAGTTATTGGAGCATTTGTGGAAACGTTACGACAAGCTGGGAGCGGACGGAGAACGGCTATCGGCTGACCGTGGGTATCCCTGCGAACACAACGGCGGAGATCCTCCTGCCGGACGGAACGGGCCGGACCGTCGGAGCCGGACAGCATCGGTATGAATGGAAATGAAACGATATTACCTTGCAATCGACATCGGCGCGTCCTCCGGGCGGCACATTGTGGGCTGGCGGGAGGATGGCGAAATCAAAGCAAAAGAGGTCTACCGCTTCCCCAACGGCGTACAGGAGCAGAACGGCCATCTCGTCTGGGACGTGGATGCGCTGCTTTCCCATGTGAAGGCGGGCATCGCGGCGGCGAAGGCCGAGTTCCCGGAGATCGTCAGCCTGTCTGTCGATACCTGGGCCGTGGACTATGTGCTGCTGCGCGGCGAGGAAGAAGTCCGTCCCGTCTATGCCTACCGCGACAGCCGCACGGAGGCGGCCATTCCCAAGGTTCACGAAATTCTGCCGTTTGCGGAGCTGTACGCCAAAACCGGCTGCCAGTTCCAGCCGTTCAACAGCATCTACCAGCTCTATGCCGATCAGCTGGCGGGGCGGCTGGAGGGCGTGACGGATTTTCTGATGATCCCGGAGTATCTCCTCTGGAAGCTCTGCGGTGTGAAGTCCAAGGAGTACACCAACGCCACTACCACCGGCATGGTAAACGCAGAAACGGGCAAATTTGACCCGGAGATTATTTCAGCGCTCGGTCTGCCGCCCATCTTCCCCAAACTCCAAAAGCCGGGGACGGTGCTGGGCGAGTATGAGGGGATAAAGTGCGTCCTCTGTGCCACCCACGACACAGCCTCAGCGGTGGAGGGTATCCCTATGGACGGGAGCCAGCCTTACATTTCCTCCGGTACATGGTCGCTCTTGGGCGTCAAAACGCCGAAGCCCATTACAAATACCGCCAGCCGTGCCGCCAATTACTCCAACGAGGGCGGCGTGGGCTATAACCGCTATCAGAAGAACATCATGGGCATGTGGCTGGTCAACGAGCTGCAAAAGGAGCTTTGCAGCGGGCTGGGCTTTGCGGAGATCGTGAACGCCGCCAAAGAAAGCCGCTGCGATGCCCTCATCGACGCCAACGCCCCGGAATTTCTGGCTCCCAAGAGTATGAAGGCCGCCTTTGACACGGCGACCGGCGGAAAGCTCATCAGCATCGGCGACTATTTCCGCTGCGCCTATCGCAGCCTTGCAGAGAGCTATGCGAAAGCCCTTGCAGAGCTGGAGCGAAACACTGGAAAGCAATACGACAGGCTCTACATCGTGGGTGGCGGTGCAAAAAACGAGTTTTTGAACCATCTCACCGCCAAGGCCACGGGCAAGCAGGTCATCGCTCTGCCCATCGAGGCCACGGCTCTCGGCAATCTGAAAATTCAAATGGAGGCAGACCTATGAGCTATACGGAAGCAAAACAAAAATATGCCGCCCTCGGTGTGGATACCGAAGCGGCGCTTACAAAGCTGAAAACTGTGCCGCTGTCTCTGCACTGCTGGCAGGGCGATGATGTGCGCGGTTTCGACACCGACCCCACCAAGCCCCTTACCGGCGGCATCCAGACCACTGGCAGCTATCCCGGCCGCGCGAGGACCCCGCAGGAGCTGATGGCGGACATCGCGGAAGTGCTGAAGCTGTGCCCCGGCACGAAGAAGCTGAATCTCCACGCCAGCTATGCTATTTTTGCCGAGGGCGAGTGGGTCGACCGCGATAAGCTGGAGCCGAAGCATTTTGCACCGTGGGTGGACTTCTGCAAAAAGCACGGCCTCGGCGCGGACTTCAACCCGACGTTCTTCTCCCACCCTAAGTGTGATCCGCTGACGCTCAGTTCCCCCAACGAGGAAACCCGCCGCTTTTGGGTGGAGCACGGCAAAGCCTGCGTGCGCATCTCGCAGTATCTGGCGGAGGAGTTGGGGCAGATCTGTACCATGAACATCTGGACGGGCGACGGCTTCAAGGACATTCCCACTGACCGCCTCGGGCCGCGCATGCGCTATAAGGAATCCATCGACGAAATTCTCTCCGAGCCCTTTGACTTCAATAAGGTCAAGCCCTGCGTGGAGAGCAAGGTGTTCGGCATCGGCGTGGAGAGCTATACCGTGGGCAGCGCGGAATTTGCCCTGAGCTACGCCGCCATGAACAGGGATAAGTGCATCCCCCTGATGGACAACGGCCACTATCACCCCACCGAGGTGGTCAGCGACAAAATCCCGGCACTGCTGACCTTCTTCCCGGAGATCGCCCTGCACATCACCCGCCCGGTGCGCTGGGACAGCGATCATGTGGTTCTGTTCGATGACGAAACGAAGGAGCTCTGCAAGGAGATCGCCCGCTGCGGCGGCTTGGACGGCCGGGTGTATCTGGCGCTGGATTACTTCGATGCCTCTGTCAACCGCATCGCCGCGTGGGTCACGGGCTTCCGCAATGTGCAGAAGGCCCTGCTGAACGCCCTGCTGACGCCGGATATGACGGCTGAACAGAACGCGGGTAATTTTACCGATCTGCTCGTTCGGCAGGAGGAGCTGAAAACCATGCCCTTCGGAGAGATCTGGGCGGAATACTGCCGCCGCTGCGGCGTGCCGGAGGACGGCGCGTGGCTGCCGCTGGTGTGGGCGTATGAAAAGAACGTTCTGGAGGCGAGAGCATGAAAAATATTCTGACAGCCCCGTGGATGGTGGAGATGATCCGCACCGTAACCAATATGTATGACCACGGCTGGGACGAGCGCAACGGCGGAAATGTGAGCCTGCTGCTGGAGGAATCGCAGGTCAACGATTATGTGGACGGCGCGGTTCTGCGGGAGATTCCCACGGGCTTTTCCTGCCCAGAGCTGGACGGCAAGTACTTCCTCGTCACCGGCACGGGCAAGTATTTCAAGAATGTCCAGTATGCGCCGGAGATCAATCTCGGCCTCGTGCGTCTGACGGACGGCGGCGAGACGGCACAGCTTCTGTGGGGCTTTGCGGACGGCGGAAAATTCACGTCCGAATTTCCGGCACACATGATGAGCCACGCCGAGCGTTTGAAGGTGGATCCACAGAACCGTGTGGTCATGCACTGTCACCCGGCGAATCTGCTGGCCATGACCTATGTCCACAGCTTGGACGAAAAGGCCTTTACCCGTACCCTATGGCAGATGTGCACGGAGTGCATCGTCGTCTTTCCGGACGGCGTGAACGTTCTGCCGTGGATGCTCTGCGGCACGAACGAGATCGGCATCGCCACGGCGGAAAAGATGCAGACCGCCCGGCTTGTTGTCTGGGCGCAGCATGGCATCTACGGCGCGGGAAAAGACCTCGACGAGACGTTCGGCCTCATCGAGACCGCCGAAAAGGCGGCAGAGATTTACATGAAGATCGCCCACCTGCCGCTGGTCAATACCATCACCGACGAGCAGATGCACCAGTTGGAGGCCCACTTCGGCGTGAAGGCGCGAGAGGGGTATCTGTCTTAATTTCAAATTCAAAGAGGTGTAACAGAGTAGGAAAATGCGCCGCCTAAAAGGAAAATCAATGCCCCCCTCAAATCGAGAACTGCCCCCTCCGAACCGAAGTTGCACCCCTTTACACGGTTTCTGTCAAAATTAGAGTCATTTGCCATAAGTCCACCGTAATTTTGATAGAATTACGGTGGACTTTTTCTATGCCCGAAAATTGCTTGAAATCAGGCTTTTCGGCTGTTTCGGCACATAAGCGAACCCCGCTGCAGAACAATTCTGCGGCGGGGCGTTCTGTGTTTTGTGGGTGCTGCGGCGGTTTGAGCCGCTGTAAGCGTTAAATTTATGGGTATTCGTTGAATTTTTAGGGTATTCGTTAAATCATTGCCTTTTTCGCTAAAATGTACCCCATAAAGTGGACACTCTAATTGTGCGAAGCCCAAGGGCTGGGGAATTAAAAAGTTTGAATACCAAACTATAGACAATTTCCTCGCTGCCCACGAAAATGTGCGTCAACTCGGTTGTCTCGTTGATATAGGCTTCAACAACCTATTTCAGCCTTCTCATCTCATACCCTAACACAGTAAGGAAGGATATACCTCCCAAAGGGCGCAAGAAGCACCCTCTGGGAATATGGATATATCTAAGAATTGCTAGATCATTACCAACACTTAGAGCTAACCGCAGTGTTATATGCTTAAAAAGCTTGTGGTAATATTTCCAACCATTGAGGAATGCTATGTGAGTGAAATCTGTGTTGCGCTTTGGGCAAGTCAGTGTTTTTAATAGAATAGTGCTTACAATCTGACATAATCGCACAATGCTTTAATTTTGATAATACTTGCATATTTCCATTGATAACAAGTATACCTAACAACAAATACTCCAAGCGCGGATAATTCTCCAAAAAAGATAGGTCATCTGCTGTTTGACTGCCAATCAGCTCTAAATAACGCAAGTTTGGTAACGGTGGAATTTGTGAAACATGAATACGGTTGCACCTTTCAATAGCAAGGCTTTCCAAACCACAACATAAATTAAGGTAATGAACATCCGACAGTCTACGTTGGTTCGCAATCGAGAGTGATATGATCTGAGGTATCGCCTGTATTCCCTCAACGCGTTGTAGTTTCCCATTAAATATACATAAGGCTCGGAGACTACTCCCAACAAGGTATGTCAAATCGTTACCAAGCCATTCCTGCACAACGAGAGTGCAAAGCGATTGACACATAGCTATGTTGTAAAAATTGTATTGCGTTCGTGAAAATAGAAATTGCAAATCGGGGAATTGCGCTAAGTCAATCGCATACAAGTCAATGCAGTCTGAGTAGTAGTCCAACTTTAAGGATATGATACGCAATCCCCTTAGGTATCCCAAACCTTCCTCGCTTATTTCACCAGGACGCAGAATTAGATTCTCTACACAAGGAAAAAAGCGCAAGCATTGCAAAGCATCCAGTTCAACAGATACATTGCGAAAGGGAAGCGAGCCAAGTTTTGCAAGCTCTTCTTCGTCATAGCTGCCAATCTCAATAAAATCTAACCTGCTTTTATTCATAAATTCATTGGAATGTCGCAAATATCACCACCCCTTTACAACCATGAATTAAAGATTTTAAACCCAGGACTCATTATTTTGTTAATTAACTTTCCTCCAAAATCGAAGTTGTATTTTGCCATTTTCATATATTCATCCACAAAGGCAGTTGCATTGTTCCTTGATGGCTGCCAAACGGCGTCTATAACTTCGTATCCCTTTCGTTCAAGGCGTCGTATAGATGCGTTCATTCGAGACGCCGAACCCTTACCCACATATACCTGATCATTTGAAGTACTGATTTCATAGGTACCGGGCTGTTTCACACAACTATTATGCACCAACACACCATTGTCAGAAACATAATAGGTATGATAATCCGCAACCTGGAAGTTATAGACCTTGACAGGGCTTTCGAGCAGCTCGTGCTGGATTTTTTCGACGACGACATACTCACCGTTGACAAGGACGAGAATGTCACCCGCGCGGAGGTGCGCTGCATCCGTCCAGCCCTTGACCGGACAATAGAACGGGTGCGTCGGCGTAGCTACAATTTCCTCGCCGCTCACGAAAATGTGCGTCAGCTCGGTCGTCTCGTTGATATAGGTTTCGACGACCGGCTTGAGCGCAACGTCCCCGGTTTCTTCATCCCATGCCCAGACAAGATCCCCTGCTTTGATTTTCTCAATTGCGACAAGACCCGTTGCGGTAGCGACAGTCGTTCCGGCAACAAAGCATGAGCCATATCGTAGATGGTTCGCATAGCCGCTCATGCCGCCTTGTATCGCACCGGTGATTGCGCCGGTAAGAGCGCCGTCGCCCATGCCTTCCAGTGCGGCTTGTCCGGCACCCTTCCAGCTGCCTGTTTTTCTCCTATGAGAAATTGCACCTTGAGCCGCTCCTGTAGCTCCACCGACGACCATACCGATTGCCGCGCCCTTTGCAGCGCCTACGGCAATTGCCGCAACTGCCGTGCACGAGCCGGCTGTTGCAACGGTGACTGCCGCAACAGCCGCAACTGCGACTACAATAGCTACCGCCGCAATCGTCTTTTTCAGCCAACTGCAAAGCTCTCCCGTTTCATCCACCCGCATTACCGGATTATTGCTGCAATAAGCGAACAGATTGGTGTCATCCAGGCTGTCTGCGGCAATTTCACTGTACTCCGGTGCGTCAGCGTTGATGAACCGATGTGTTACCGGGTCGTAATATCTGCTTTGGAGGTAATAGAACCCTGTCTCGGTGTCGTAGTAGTACCCACGGTAGCGCAGAGGGTTGATTTCTGCCTTGGAGCCGGAGCTTGAAAGGATTTTGCCCCATGCGTCATACTCATACGAGGCTGCAACTGCACCGGATTCCGTCACAAGCTTGACCACGTCGCCTTGGAGGTTCAGGACGTAATAATACGTTTTCGGCGATGCACCCAGTTGGTCGATCATGGCGAACGGCTTGCCCGACTCGTCATAGATGAAATCGAGCACCAACGTGACCGTGCCGTCCGTTTTGACCGTCTCGCGCATGACCTTGCCGCTCTGCGTCAGGTACTCGTGCGTGACCGTCTGCGTCGAGGCCAAGTGCGTGCCTCGCGGCGCGACAGCGTTCTCATCCGCCGCCTCAGCCTCAATCGGCTCGACCTCGTCCACGGACATGATCTCGCCGGACGGCCTTGTCGGAATCGTAATGCCGCTTCAAATCTTTAATGATTTAGCGATTTAGCGTGCTGATTTGTTGGCATAAGCAGCCTAGTGTTTGGCTGTCGGGGGACGGCACTGTGTCGCTTGGGGAAGCCGCAAGCTGTCCGCACAAAAGCCGTCGGCGCTTCAACACGCAAGCGCTTTAGCGTGTTGATTGTTGGAGACTGCAACAATCGTCAAAGAGGCCGCCACTTTTACGCGCTAACGATTTAACGATTTAGCGCAATGGTGCAGCATCAAAGGCAGTCTAGCACGGAATAGGGGTTCGCTGGCGCTAGCCCTTGGCCTTTTGACTATTCTTTGGGAAAACCGGGTGCGGAAGGGGTACGGCGGAAATGCCGCGATCCGCCGCACTGCCTCGCCTCCACACCCGGCGCGGGAGCAACTTTTTATGCCACGATATTGCAGTTAATCAAGTATGGGGCAGATTATGCCGGTTTGCCGGCAAGCATCGCACTGCAATCGGCGTGTGCAAAATCACTTTCTCTTTTTCCGCTGTCTCTTTTTTGCCTCCCGTTTTTCACACTACCGATAATAAGCAACCTGAAACGTCTTTTGCTTTGGCAGATGCTCTACCAGATAATCTGCCAGATCTGCGCGATACCGGAACTTAATAAAGTTATCCGAATTGGGAATCTTTTGAATTTTGTTGGAGAACTCTCTCGGGTATGGCTGCTTCGAGAAGTAAATATGCGGGTATGTCATGTTACATCCCGAAATTTCATTTTCCATGCCGATTATGCAGTCGTCAACTTGTATCACATGGGTCGGACGTAGAGGACAACTCCAAACGATCTCCGTTTCACTGATCGTAATAGATGCCCAGAAAAGCTCCCAAAACTCACGATAGCCTTGCCATAGCCCCCAAACGCCGAGTAGAATGAAGAATGCACTGATAACGGCCTCGAGCCACGCTCCCTCAGTTGCGCATCCATGAGCCGCCCATATGGCCAAACATATATCGGAAATGAAAAGGATATACCAACCCGGGCGAGCATAAAATCGTATCTGGTTATCCGGCTTGAATTTTTTCTTCATTTTATGCTTGTAACCATCCTTTTAATCACTCTAACAGTGAAACGGCCAACACCAGATGTAATGCTTGACAGCCCCTCTTCGGCAATTGCGCCGGCCCATTTCTTTGCGCTGACTTTCATAGCACGTGTCATTTCCTTTTTCTCTTGTATTTTTCCCGATTTCTGACCATGTTTCCGGCATAGAGTGGCCATCTTATATAACACGCTACTCCGAGCGTCAGGAATACAACGGCGCACGCAGTCAAGAATACGCTCGTGACAATTGTGCTCTCATGTATGAAAAAGGCGAGCATTGCCGCATAGGCCGTTACAAATGCGCCCAGATTCACCCAAAACAGCAGATAATGCCACAAAATCACTTCTTTTCTGATGTCCAAAAACAAAAACTTTTTCCAGAATCCTTTCTGTTTCTTTCGGCTTTTTACGCGTTTCTTCCCCTTGCAGAACTCCACATCGTCCTGTAAGGCAACCGAGAACACGCAGTAATTAAGGCAGTAAAATACAAAAAAGAGCACTGAAAAGGCAACAAATGGAAATATGTGCATAAATAGCCCTCTCACGATTAAGTTATGGATGAAAGAATTTTTGCGGTAGCCGCAGACTTCAAAATTGGCTTTATCAGATACTCTTTATATAAAGTTTTAGTTTGTGAATAATAGTATTTTATTCCTTGTTTAGCAACTTGCGCCGAACCTGAAAATAACTTTTTAGTTAGTCTCTTATTCAATGTATCAAGTTTTACTGTATTTTTCATTCCCTTTCCTCCGGGGATTGCCGAAATACCGCCTATGAATCCGTCAATAACCATGTCGCCAACATCAAAGCTTTTAAGTCCCCCGTTATCTATTGCTTGATTCGCGGCATTTTGAGCCATTGAAATTGCAGTATTTCCAAGAATTGATGCGCCCAACCCAACGCCTGAAGCAGCGAGTGCACCGCTTACTAAACCACCAGCTGCTGAGACGCCAATCTTCGCCCATGTTTTTCCATCTGAAAGTGCGTCTAATCCGCCTTCTTTTACAGCATCTACCGCAGTTGAAACGGCGTTTACAACAGCACCGACAACGGCGCCAACAATAAAGTTCCAAAAATCGCCGGTTTCATCACTGCGACTTGTGGGGTTATTCCCACAATACGCGAACATATTGCAGGAAATAGCGTCGCTGGAATCGGTACTGCTGTAGACATCCGCATTGATAAACCGTCTGGTTGCGGGGTCGTAGTAACGGGACTGCAAATAATAGAAGCCGGTTTCGGAATCGTAGTAGTAGCCGCGATAACGCAGAGGGTTGGTGCTGGCCATGCTGCCGGATTGCGAGAGAATATTGCCCCATGCGTCATAGGCATAGGAAGCCACAGACGTGCCGCCGCCATCGACCAACTTGACCACATCGCCTTGCAGGTTCAAGACATAGTAATAGGTGGTAAAGCTGCTGCCGTTGTTGGTGGAATAATTCAAGGCGAACGCCTGATTATCATAGATGAAATCCATAATCGTTGCGCTGCTGCCGCTGCCGATCGTCTCCCGGAATATCGTATCTGTAAGCATTATAGCATATTTCGCATTTTGACGCAACTGGCCGCACGATGCGGCGGGAAAACATGCATTGATTTCCGAAAAGTGATGTGCTATACTATTTAATATAGAAATCAAACCAGAGGAGGGCCTCCCGAATGGAGCGTATCACAAGCAGTCACAATCCGCTCGTGCAGCACATGCGGAAGCTGCAGACCTCGCGCGCCTATCGTGAGAGCTGCGGGGAATTTGTGGCGGACGGCTGGAAGCTTCTGGAGGAGGCACTCAAGTGGTATCCCGAGGTGACGGCCGTTCTGACGAGCGAGCCGGAGCGCTGCCCGGCACTCCCATCGTCGGCACGTCTGGTCGAGGTCCCTGCGTCATTGATGCAGAGCGTTTCGAGTATGCGCACGCCGCAGGGCGTTTTATTCTCCCTGCGCCTGCCGCAGGAGGGCGCGCTCCGGGTGCAGCCCGGCATGCTCCTGCTCGACCGCATCCAGGACCCCGGAAACCTCGGCACGATCCTGCGCACGGCCGACGCCTTCGACCTGCCGGTCCTGCTGACGAACGGCTGCGCCGATCCGTTTTCCGAAAAGACGGTGCGCGCCTCCATGGGCGCGGTGTTCCGCCGTCCGCCGCAGAGCGCACCGATGGAGGACGTCCTCCGTGTCTGCCATGCCGCCGGGATCCCCATTGCGGCGACGGCGCTGTCCGACACGGCGTGCGATCTGCGCGAGGTCGATCTGATGCGCCATCTTGTCGTCATCGGCAGCGAGGGGCAGGGCATTTGCCCGGAGCTGCTCGCCGCCTCGGACCGGCAGATCATCATTCCCATGCAGCCGCGCTGCGAGTCGCTCAATGCGGCCGTCGCGGCGGCGATCGTGCTGTGGCAGATGCGGCCGTAGCGCGGGAGAACACGGAAGGAGGGCGCGCAGATGCAGAAGCACTGGGTTTGGCTGGCAACGCGAAGCGGCATCGGGGTCCGGGGCCGCGCGGAGCTGCTGCGCCGGTTCGGCACGGCAGAGCGCATTTATGCCATGGACCGGGCTGCGCTGCAGGCGGAGGAAGGCCTGCGGCAGAGCTGGCTCGAGCCGCTGCTTGACAAATCCCTTGACGGCGCGGAGCGCATTCTGGCGCAGTGCGACCGTTTTGATATCCGCCTTCTGACCTATGCGGAGCCTGCCTATCCCGAGCGGCTGCGCAACATTGCAGACCCGCCCGCGCTTTTGTATTATCAGGGTCGTCTGCCGGATTTTGACCACGAGGCCGCGATCGCCGTTGTCGGCTCACGCCGGTGCAGCGCCTACGGCCTGCTGCACGCCAAGCAGTTCTCCCGCCTGATCGCCGCAAGCGGCGGGCTTGTGATGTCCGGCGGTGCACGCGGCATCGATACCATGGCGCTGCAGAGCGCGATGGACCTGCCGGAGCCGGTCGTTTGTGTGCTGGCCTGCGGGCTCGACATCGCCTATCCACCGGAAAACGGCCAGCTGTTTGCGCAGATCGCGTCGAGAGGCTGCCTCCTGAGCGAATACCCGCCGGGGACGAGCCCGATGCGCGGCAATTTCCCGGTGCGCAACCGTATTCTGAGCGGCCTTTCCGTTGGCGTTCTCGTGGTCGAGGCCTCGGCGCAGAGCGGTGCGCTCATCACGGCGCGGCTGGCGCTGGAGCAGGGCAGGGACGTATTTGCCATTCCCGGCAATCTCGGCGTCGCCTCGTGCGAGGGGACGAATCGCCTGCTGCGCGAGGGTGCGCTCATGCCCGAAAACGGCTGGGAGCTGCTGCAGGAATACACGCACCTGTTTCCGGGCAAGCTGGCGGACGGTCGCCGCCGCGAGGTGATGGAGCAGCGCTTTGGGTCGCATTACGCAGCGGCCGTCCCTGCGCAGCCCCTGCCGGAGAGACCGGCAAAACCGGTCCGCCCGGCAGCGCCTTCACCGGAAAAGTCCCCAGCCCTCGACAAAAAAGACATTGACAATCCGCCTGCAAGGCCTTATAGTGACAGAAAGAAAGCACCGCCCGCCCTGTCCGGCGACGAAGCGGCGGTCTATGCCGCCCTGACGCCGGAGCCGATCCTTGCGGATCTTCTCACGGAGCATACGGGCCTTCCGCCGCAGCGCCTGCTTGCGGCCATGACCATGCTCCAGATCAAGGGGCTGGCCAAAAAGCTTCCCGGCAACCGCTATCAGCGCGCCGGAGGATAATGGATATATGGAGGTTCCCTTCATGACAAAGGGATCGAATCTGGTGATCGTCGAGTCACCGTCTAAAGCAAAGACCATTGGAAAATATCTCGGCCCGGATTATCGCGTCGAGGCCTGCATGGGCCACCTGCGCGACCTGCCCAAGAGCAAGATGGGCGTCGATCTGGAGCACGATTTTGAACCGGACTATCAGCCACTGGCCAGCAAGGCCGCGATCATCTCCGAGCTGCGCAGCGCTTCCAAAGCCGCAAAGCACATCTATCTTGCAACTGACCCTGACCGCGAGGGAGAGGCGATCTCGTGGCATCTGAAGGAGCTGCTGGAGCTGCCGGACGACAAGACGGAGCGCGTGACGTTCAACGAGATCACGAAAAACGTCGTAACGCGCAGCATTCAGGAGCCGCGCAGCATCGATTATAATCTGGTGGACGCCCAGCAGGCCCGCCGAATCCTTGACCGCATCGTCGGCTACCAGCTCAGCCCGCTGCTGTGGAAGAAGATCCGCCGCGGCCTGTCCGCTGGGCGCGTGCAGTCTGTTGCCACGCGTCTTGTTGTGGAGCGCGAGCAGGAGATCGAGGCCTTCGTGCCGAAGGAATACTGGACGATCGACGTGCTGCTGCGCTGCCTGAACAAGCCGGGCAGCTTCACGGCGCACTATTACGGCGAGGAAAAGAAGCGCGAGCTGCACAGCGAGGCCGAGGCCGACGAGGTCCTGCGCGACATCGCCGGGCAGGAATTCACCATTGCGGGCATCAAGCGCACGGAAAAGCGCCGCTCGCCGACGCCGCCGTTCATCACCTCCACGCTGCAGCAGGAGGCCTCCCGCAAGCTCAATATGACGCCACGACGCACGATGGCCGTTGCGCAGCAGCTCTATGAGGGCGTCGACATCAGCGGCGAGGGCACCGTCGGCCTCATCACCTATATGCGTACCGACTCCCTGCGTCTGTCCGAGGAGGCGCTGGCCGCAGCGCGTGATTTTATCACCGATCGCTACGGCCCGGCCTACTATCCCGGCCAGCCCCGCCATTTCCGCAAGAAAGAGGGCGCGCAGGACGCGCACGAGGCCATTCGCCCCAGCAATGTCCGGCTCGACCCCGAGAGCATTCAGGCAGACCTGACGCGCGAGCAGTACCGGCTGTACAAGCTGATCTGGAGCCGCTTTGTCGCCTGCCAGATGTCCGATGCACGCTATGACGCCGTGCAGATCGACGCGCGATGTGCGGGCCATGCCTTTCGCGCCAGCGACCAGATCCTGAAATTCTCCGGCTTTACCGCCGTGTATGAAGAGGGCCGCGACGACGAGGCCGAAGAGCGCTCCTCTTCGCTGCCCGATCTCGACGGCTCCGAACGCCTGACTGCCGAAAAACAGGAAAAGGCCCAGCATTTCACCCAGCCGCCCGCGCGCTACACCGAGGCGACGCTCGTCAAGGCGATGGAGGAGCGCGGCGTGGGCCGCCCGTCGACCTATGCGTCGATCGTCGCGACGATCCAGGACCGCGAGTACGTCATCAAGAAGGACAAGCGCCTCTGGCCGACGCCGCTCGGCCGTGTCGTGACCGAGCTGATGATCGAGCGCTTCCGCGACATCATCGATGTCGAGTTCACGGCGAATATGGAGCACCAGCTCGACGAGGTCGAGGCCGGAAAGGTCGGCTGGAAGACCGTCCTGCGCGATTTCTACCAGGATTTCCACCGCGAGATGGAGGATGCCGAGAAAGCTCTCGACGGTGTGCGCATCAAGGTGCCGGATGAAGAGACCGATGAGGTCTGTGAGCTGTGCGGGCGCAAAATGGTCATCAAGAGCGGCCGCTTTGGCAGGTTTTTGGCTTGCCCCGGCTTCCCGGAGTGCAAGAATACCAAGCCGCTCGTTGAGCGTATGCCGGGCCGCTGCCCGCGCTGCGGCAGTGGGATGCTCAAGCGCAAGTCAAAAAAGGGCTATGTCTACTACGCCTGCGAGCGCGGCGCGGAGTGCGGCTTTATGACGTGGGACGTGCCCACGGCGCAGGATTGCCCGAGCTGCGGGCAGACGATGTTCAAAAAGTCCGGCCGCGGCCAGATGAAGCCGTTCTGCATCAACGAAAAGTGCCCGGACTTCCTGCCGGAGGACAAGCGCGGTTATAAGCGCCGCATGCCGAAGGCCACGACGGACACCGTCGAGAATGCCGAGGAGATCGCCCCGGCTGCGGAGGAGACCGAAAAGAAGCCCGCCAAAACGGCCAAAACGACGAAGACCGGGAAGACGGCCAAGCCCGCCAAGGCCGCAAAAACTGCGAAGACCACGAAAAAAGCGGCGGAGAAAAAGCCTGCCGCACGCAAAAAGACAAAAACGGAGAGCGAAGCATGACCGAAGTACGCGTGATCGGCGCGGGACTTGCGGGCAGTGAGGCCGCATGGCAGCTTGCCGAGCGCGGCTTTGCCGTCCGCCTGTCCGAGATGAAGCCGGTAAAAATGACCCCTGCGCACCACTGCGCAGATTTTGCGGAGCTTGTCTGCTCCAACTCCCTGCGCGGCGACCGGCTGGAAAATGCCGTCGGCCTGCTCAAGGAGGAGCTGCGGCGGCTCGGGAGCCTCATCCTGCAGTGCGCCGACGCCACACGCGTCGAGGCTGGCGGCTGCCTTGCCGTCGACCGCTACGGCTTTTCCGGTATGGTGACAGAGCGCATCCGCAGCCACCCGAATATCACGGCCATCTCCGAGGAGGTGACCGAGGTCCCGGCGGGGCCGGTCATCATCGCGACGGGCCCCCTGACGTCCGACGCCATGAGCGAGGCCATCGGCCGCTATTTCGGCCAGACGGATTATCTGCATTTCTTTGACGCGGCTGCGCCGCTCGTCACGCTGGAGTCCATCGATATGACGAAGGCGTGGTACGCCTCCCGCTATGACCGCGGGAGCGCGGATTACATCAACTGCGCCATGACGCGCGAGGAATATCAGGCCTTCGTCCGGGAGCTGGCCGCCGCCGAGGAAGCGGAGGTGCACGGCTTTGAGGACAAAAACGTCTTTGAGGGCTGCATGCCGGTCGAGGTCATGGCCCGCCGCGGCGAGGACACGCTGCGCTACGGCCCTCTGAAGCCCGTCGGCCTGCGGGACCCGGCAACGGGCCGCGAGCCCTATGCTGTCGTTCAGCTCCGGCGCGACAATGCGGCCGGAAACATCTACAATCTCGTCGGGTTCCAGACGCACCTGCGCTTCCCGGAGCAGAAGCGCGTGTTCTCCATGATCCCGGCGCTGCACGATGCGGAATTCGTCCGCTACGGCGTGATGCACCGCAACACGTTTCTGAATTCACCGAAGCTGCTCGACGCGTGCTACGCAGACCGGCGCGACCCCATGGTCGCCTTTGCCGGGCAGATGACGGGCGTGGAGGGCTATGTCGAATCGTGCGCCTCCGGCTATCTTGCCGCCGTCAGCATGGCGGCGCGGCTGGCGGGGAGACCCGTGCCGGACTTCGGCACCGTGACGGCCATCGGCGCGCTGGCGCACTATGTCAGCGACAGCACCGTGGCATCGTTCCAGCCGATGAACGTGAATTTCGGCATCATCGCCCCGCTCGAGCAGCGGGTGCGTGGAAAAGCAAACAAGAATCTGGCCATTGCCAACCGGTCGCTTGCGCACCTGGAGGCCATGGAGAAATGAGGGAACAGGCATGAAAATCATTCTGGATGCAATGGGAGGCGACAACGCCCCGGATGCCGTGGTGCGCGGTGCACTGGAGGCGGCAAAGGAGTTCGGCGTGCAGATCGTTCTGGTCGGCCGCGGCGCGGATATCCTTGCCAGCATGAAGGCCCAGGGCTGGGATACGCTCCCGGACGGCGTGGAGCTTGCCAATGCCGAGGATGTGGTGGACATGCACTGCGATCCCGCCGCGGTCGTGAAGCAGCATCCGAACTCTTCGCTCGTGCTGGGCGCAAGAATGCTGGCGCAGGGCGGCGGTGATGCGTTCATCTCGGCCGGCAATACCGGCGCGCTGCTCACGGCGGCCACGCTGCTCGTCAAGCGTATCCGCGGTATCCGCCGCGCGGCGTTCTCGCCGGTCCTTCCGACGAAGGACGGCCACGCCATTCTCATCGATGCGGGCGCGAATGCCGAGTGCACGCCGGAATTCCTGCTGCAGTTCGGCTGCATGGGCTCGTTCTACGCGCAGAAGGCGCTCGGCATCGAGTCGCCGCGCGTGGGCCTTCTGAACAACGGCGCGGAAGATACGAAGGGTGACCCGCTCCACCGCGAGGCCCATCAGCTTCTGAAGCGCGCCGCGGAGCAGGGGACCATCCACTTCGTCGGCAATGTCGAGGCGCGCGATGTGCCGTTCGGCGCGGCGGATGTTATCGTGGCGGACGGCTTCTCCGGCAACGTCCTGCTCAAGACCATGGAGGGCACGGCCATGTTCATGTCCGACATGATGAAGCAGATGTTCTACCGCAATCCGCTGACGATGCTCGGCGCGCTGCTGTGCAAAAAGGGCATCAACGGTATCCGCAAGACCATGGACTACCGCGAAACGGGCGGGTCCATCGTCATCGGCATCAGCCGCCCGGTCATCAAGGCGCACGGCTCGTCCGACGCCGCCGCCATCCGCGGCGCGATCCGGCAGGCCATCCGCGCGGTCGAGAGCGGCTTCTGCGAGGAAATTCGTGCCAATATCGGGCAGATGATCCTGCCCAGGGAGGAAGAACATGCTGAATAAGCTGGAAAAGGCGTTGGGCTACAAGTTCCGCGATCCGGAGCTTCTGCGCATGGCGCTGACACACACCTCCTGTGCAAACGAGATCTATCAGGACCCGCTGCGCAGCTATGAGCGGCTGGAATTCCTTGGGGATTCCATTGTCGGCTTCGTGACGGCGGAGTATCTGTACCGGACTTTCCCCAAAAAGCTCGAAGGCGATCTGACGCGCATCCGCGCGGAGCTCGTCTGCGAAAAGAGCCTTGCCGCCGTGGCGGAGCGTCTCTCGCTCGGCGAGCATCTGCTGCTCGGAAACGGCGAGGATCAAAGCGGCGGCCGCCGCCGCCCGAGCATCCTCTGCGATGTTATGGAGGCCGTTGTGGCTGCCAGCTATCTGGACGGAGGCTTTGCCGTGGCCAGCGACATCGTGACGCGGCTCATCCTGCCGCAGCTCGCCGAGGCGGAAAAGACCCACGATTATAAGACGGAGCTGCAGGAGCTCGTGCAGCGCAAAAAATCGCAGCAGCTGAGCTATGAGCTCATCTCGGAGACAGGCCCGGACCACTGCAAGGAGTTCAACGTCCGCGTCCTGCTCAACGGCAGGGAGGTCGGTACCGGCTCCGGCACGAGCAAAAAGCGCGCCGAGCAGGCAGCGGCGGCGCAGGCCATTGTGCGGCTCTTCCCGGAACAGAAATAAAACGATTGGGACCACCGGCGGCAGCCGATGGTCCCAATTCTGTTTTATAGCGTGCGTTCGCGGGTCGAGCGGCGCATGGCGTTGGCCAGCTCCGTGATGCACAGCAGCGTTGCCACAAGGAACACACCGGGAATGACGATGATCCACCATGCGTCCGTGAGCAGAGCCTTTTCGGACAGGGAAAGCATGCTGCCCCACGAGACGACCTCGATCGGCAGGCCGATGCCGAGGAAGCTCAGCGTCGATTCCGCCGTGATGGCGCTGCGGATGTTCATAACGACCATGAACGAGATGGACGAGAAGAAATTCGGCGCAAGGTGCTGCCGCAGGACGTGGAAGAAGCCGCCGCCCATGCAGCGCGAGGCCAGCACATATTCGCTGCTGCGCAGCCTGCGCACCTCCGTGCGAACGACCTTGGCGATGCTGGCCCAGCTCGTCAGCCCGATGACGAGCGAGAGCGTGAGCACATTTGCCGTGCCCAGAATGGCCTGCAGCAGCACGACGAGCAGCAGGTTCGGCACGCTCAGCAGAATTTCCGTCAGCCGCATCAGGAGACGGTCCAGCCAGTCCGGCGCGCAGCCGCTGACCGTGCCGAACAGAATGGCGATGGCTGTGGACAGCAGCGTGGACAGAACGCCGATGGTCAGCGAAATGCGCCCGCCGTACCAGATCATGGAGAAAATATCGCGGCCCATCGGGTCCGTCCCGAAGAGAAATTCCCGCGACGGCGCTTCATTGCAGTGCGCAAGGTCGAGATAGGTCGGATCGTGCGTCAGGAGCACCTCGCAGAACAGGCAGCCGAGCACGATGAGCGCCAGAACGGCGGCCGAAAAAATCGGCTTGCCGCGGTACCACGGCGCGCGGCGTACCGGTGCTGCGGGCGACTGCGGCCGGACGCCGACCAGACGAAAGCGGTCGTCTGTCATTTTGAGGTCACCTCCCGTTCCGCCGGGCGAAGGCGCGGGTCGAGCCGCGCGTTCATGGCCTGCGCCAGCAGACTGCATGCGATGACGACCGCGCCGGAGAGCAGGCACAGCACCATCAGCAGGTTGTAGTCCTTGTAGCGCGCGCTCTCGTAGGACAGTGTGCCGAGGCCGGGGTAGGAAAACACGGCTTCTACGATATAGGTCCCGCCCATCACATGCGGCACGGAGATGGCCATGAGGCTGAGATAGGACGGAAGCACATTGCGCAGGCACTGCCGCAGCACGATGTGCGCCCGGCCCATACCCTCGCTGCGCGCCAGCAGCACATAGTCCGCGCGCAGCTCCTCCACCAGCCGGTTGCGCACGAGGTAGGCATAGTACCACAGGTGGCTCAGCACGACGACGGACATCGGCAGGATCAGGTGCACGATCCGGTCGCCGACATCGTCCGCATGGCCGACGCTGTAGGCCCCGGAGCTTGGCAGCCAGCGCAGCGTGACGGAAAACAGCAGGATCAGCATCAGTGACAGCCAGAATTCCGGGATGCAGCTCGTCACCGTGCCAAGCTTGCAGAGGATGCGGTCGAGCGGCCGGTCCTCCTTCCATGCGCACAGCGCGCCGAGCAGCAGAGCCAGCACGAACAGCAGCACGAAGCCGAGCCCGCCGAGCAGCAGGGTGTTGCCAATGCGGTCACCGATCAGCTCCAGAACATCTATCTTATATTTATAGGAGATGCCGAAATCGCCGTGCAGCGCGCGGCTGAACCAGCGGGCGTACTGCGTGGGCAGGGGATCATTCAGGCCGAGCTTGTCCTCAGCCCATTCGCGCTCGGCGGGGGACATTTTTTCCACGCGGTCGCCGTAGTAGGAGACAAGCGGGTCGCCGGGAGCGAGGCGGGAGATATAGAACGTCAGAACGGACAGCAGCAGCACGCTCAGCACGAAAATGCCGAGGCGCGGCAGCAGCCGCAGGAAAAACCGGCGGACCTTCATACGGCGCCCCCTCCTTCCAGCAGAACGTAATGCTCCGGCGCGACCTCCGTCCATGTGCCGCCGTCCGGCAGCGGCCCCTCAAAGACGAGCGGCCTGCGGGCGCGCTCGAGGCGCGGGTCCGGGATGGGAATGGACGAGAGCAGCGCGCGCGTATAGGGGTGCTGCGGCGCGGCGAACAGCGATGCCGTCGGGGCCAGCTCCACGAGCCTTCCCTGATACAGCACGCCGACGCGGTCACAGAGGAATTCCACGACAGCCAGATCGTGGGCAATAAACAGGAAGGAGAACCCGTGCTCCTCCTGCAGATGGCGGAACAGATTGATGATCTGTGCCTGAATGGAAACATCCAACGAGGCGACCGGCTCGTCCGCAACGAGCAGCTCCGGCTCCATGGACAGGGCGCGCGCAATGGCGACGCGCTGGCGCTGCCCGCCGGAAAGCTCACCGGGGTATTTGTCCAGATAGCCCGCGTCCAGACCAACATAGCGCATCTGGAATTCCGCCTCGGCGCGGTAGCTGCCGCGCGGCGGGCGGACATGCTGGATGCGCATCGGCTCTGCAATGATATCGCACACGCGCATGCGCCCGTTCAGGCTCGAGCCGGAGTCCTGAAAGATGATCTGCCGCTCCGCCTGCAGCGTGCGGCGGTTCGCGCGGAAGACGCGGCGGTCGCAGATATCGATGCCGCGATAGAGGATCTGCCCGCTCTGCGGCCGCAGCAGATTCATCACGCAGCGCGCGATGGTCGATTTGCCGGAGCCGGATGCGCCGATGATGCACACGACCTCTCCGCGGTTGA
>ERZ773193.2113-NODE-2113-length-22366-cov-8.527139_pt1 | contig 22366 bp, 29 predicted proteins | sample MGYA00511110_ERZ773193 | MGnify/ENA primary metagenome ERZ773193 (study PRJEB29015, sample SAMEA2737784) | human gut metagenome | biome: human gut; feature: human-associated habitat; material: faeces | place: China | collected 2012 ...
ATAAGATTCATAAAAATGTTTTAGATACAATAAGCAAACAATTATTTGTATTAATGGAATAATGTATAAAAATCACACCTCACAGAAAAATTAGCCACTTTTATCTCATACCCTTATAAGTTATCACCTGAGACATAAAAATTAAAAATCACTCTCAAAAACTCATTTTTAACCCACAGATAGGGGTATGAGAAAACTATATACAAACTTAAAAAGATAGTATGTGCGTAAGCACAAGATGTAGCCCTTTGATAAGGGCGGTCTTTTCGCAGCGTTAACAAGAAAAAGAACATCTCTGGGTAGACAATTGAAAAGAGAATAATATATTAAAGGAGTAATCTATGATACAAGAACATGAAATACCCAAATACAAAAAATCTAAGAAAAGCAATATCTCAAAAAGCAATCATAAGTCCAAACACAAACATCAATATGAAGAATGCTTGATTCAATATGATTCGACATTTGTTAGAAAAATAAATAGACATACAGGATTAACTGGATATTGTACTATTTGTGGAAAAATAGGTTCAGTTAAAAATGGAAAATATGAAACTGAACTAGAACAATTAAGAAAAGAAAGACAAGGTGATAGTAAATTTTATGTATTTATATCAGATGAAGAAATATATGAAAAATATCATAATAAGTTACCTGTGTTTTATATTGATGATCTATTTGCTAATTATGTTGTTTTAGAAAGAGAAAAATAATTCAGAAGGAAAAAATGATATTATGAAAAAACCAATTTTATTTAAAAGAACAAGAAAATCTGTTATAAGAAAATTATCAAATTCTTATATAAGAGAAAATCTTGAATATTTTGGATATATGTTTTCAACATTAGAAATATGTTATATGCTATTTCACTTAAAAGAAATAAATAATATTTTTCAAGGTCAGAAATAATATAGGTACGTCATATATGTACCCAAATGAAAATATCAATTAAAAAACACCATGTACCTAAATCAACCAATAACAATCAAACAAAAAATTAAAGAGCTTGTATGAAGCGTAAGCGAAATACAAGCGTAATATTCTTCTCTTGATAATATGAGTCTATATAGATATTGACCTACACAAATCCACACCTGACATGTACCCAAATGAAGAAAATTTTGTCATTTGGGTACGCTATACATATACCCAAATGAATTTTTACACAATTGAGAAAGGAGACACTTATGGAAGATTTGAAAAGAATGTTAGAGGCAATACACAAAGAAAATAAAACTATACTTACTATCCTATTATCTATGGATAAAAATGAAACTAAGGAATTTGATGACATAATGACAGATGTTAATTTCATATATGATAAAGATTTTTATGGAGAATAAGTAATTGTAATTATCAACCATACTCTCACACCAAATTGTAACTGTAAATTATGTTTTAGAAGAAAGGAAAGAAAATGCAACAGAAAGAATTAAAAATTGATCCTGAATTAAGGGATTTACTACCACCACTCACAGATGATGAGTACAAGCAGCTTGAAAAGAATATTGTAGAAAATGGATTTGATAAGAATTTTCCTATTATGGAATGGCATGGTTATATTGTAGATGGTCATAATCGTTACTCCATTTGTAAGAAACACAATATTGAATATGTTGTTGGAACTCTTGGATATGAAACAAAGGATGAAGTTATGGAATGGATGCTTGATATTCAACTTGGTAGACGTAACCTATCTCCTATTCAAAGAATTGCTGTAACAGAAAAATATAGACCTATTTATGAAAGGCAAGCTAAAGAAAAACAATCTGAATATTATGGAAATCAATACGATGGAAGGAAAAATGGACTTACACCAAATTTGGGGGAAGTCCAAATAAATAAAAAATCAGAAAACGAAACAAATACTAAACTTGCAAAAATTGCAGGTGTTGGTAAAGAAACTTACCGTATGGGTGCAAAAGTTCTTAATTCAGATAACAAAGATTTAAAGCAGCGTGTTTTATCAGGTGAAACTTCTATAAGTGCTGGATATAAGGAATTACAGAATGAAAAGAAAAAAGAACAATTATCTAATAATCAAAATGGAGAATATAATATTGAGCAACCAGCCACATTATCTTCTACTATTCAACCTTCTCAAAAAAATCAAGTCAGTGAAGAAGTAAGACAAATATGCGAAGACCTTAAAACTGAAAAGTCAAAAGAATATCTCGATTCTATTTGGGATTACAAGATTGACATAATTGAATGCATGAATACTGGATTTGAAAGATTTTATGATGGATTCGTTAGTATCCTTAGTGATATGGAAAATCGTGTAACCAAATCAGAATTAGATGAATGTATTGCTAATGCAGAGAATAATATAAAGAAACTATTAACTGCTATTGAGTTAGCCAAAAAAATAACATTAACAACGGAGGATTAAATAATGAAATTAAAAGACTTAGTAAAAGGAACAAAAGTAACAGACAATAAGATTGCACATAAGGAAGTACCTATTGATAAATTGGATGCAATGCTTAATTATCAGAGAGACATTGATATGAAGCGTGTTGAAAGACTTAGTAGTGATGAGTATTTTGATGAAAATGAGGTTGATGAAGTAAAAGTTAGTGTTAGAGAAGATGGATCTATGAAAGTATGTGATGGTCAGCATACAATCGCAATCTTGAAGATGAGAGGTTGGACAACTGTTCCATGTGAACTTCGTTATAGTTTAACTATTGAAGAAGAAAACGATTGGTTTACTATAACTAATACAAAAGAAAAACCACAGAATAGAAAACGTACACTTACATCTCAGATTAATGGTACATATGAAAAGAATAAGATTGAACAGGATTTTAATAATTGCATAAAAGCACTTGGTTTTAAGTTGGATATTTTTGGAGAAGAACCAGGAAATGATTATAAAATTAAGTGTCCTGCAAAACTATTAGAAGTGTACAAAGAGTATTCATTAAATGATAATATTGATAATTTTATTGAATGTATGGATTTAGTCAAGAGTTGTTGGAATGGCAATTCAAAATCATTACAGTGGAATTATATTAGGGGAATGTTTGATTTTTATGAAACATATAAAGGCGTTTTTGACAATAAGAGATTTATTACTTCTGTTGGTAAAAAATCTCCATCTATTATTAAAGAAATTGCAGACAATGATAAATATACAAAGAAACCATCTTTAAAATATGCAAAGATTTATGTAAATGAATACAATTCTGGTTTAAATAAAAACAAAAGATTAAAAATGTCTTTATTAGAAGATTAACATAGTGAGGTGAAACGTCTTGCCAAACTATGTAAAAATACCACGAGAAATCATTTATGATAAAGATCTCTCATCTAAACGAGTGATTATCTTCTCATATCTTTGTGCAAGGCGTTCACTTGATGACACAGTGGCATTTTCTACAACAGAACTTTGCCACTGGTCTAAACTAAAACCTAATTACAGAGATGGAAAGATAAATCAAAAATATTATGAAGTTCTATTGCTCTTGTCTCATTATGGATACTTTATTGAGTGTCCTGATTTCGAAAAAAGTCTAAAAGAAAACTCCAATTCGGTGAAATATCAACAAGTGCAACTGAATATAGAAAAATTTGATGTACCTGATAAGTTTGGAATTATCTATTTTGATGAGTTAGATAAAATATTGAATTTTAAGGAAGAGTTACAGAAGTCAGATGCAGACTTAACACGAATGTCTTCTGCCTATATCTTACTTCTACTTTCCTATATTCGTGTAAATCTTAATCGCATGGAAGATAAACCACTATGCTGCTACAGATATTTCAAAACAATCTCAGAAGATATTGGACTATCTGAAAGATATATTGGGCGTATAGTTGATATTTTAGATACATTGAAAATTATAAAATGCCAACCTATGAAAAGAGAACAATACATTAAGGATGGTGAGAAAAAATTTTTAACTACTCCAAAGGTTTTTGCTGATTATAGACATTTTATACATGATGAAAATGGACAAAAAATTGATGATAAATATAACCCTGAAACAGAAATACAAAAACAGATAGAACTTTTAGAGAATATTAATATGTAAGAACATAAAGAGATACTATCTCCTACGACAATATCTCTTTACCATAAATTTACACAATGAGTGTTACACTAAACACTCCAATTTGCAGTGAGGCTTCTAATTCACTGGTGAATTTTATTTAATAAGTTACTATAAGAAATGAATACAATAGTAATTCACGTACCTACTATATTCTATTTCTTATATGATATGCCATTTTCGTGATGGCGACACGTTCTTTTCCTGAAGTTACAAGTAGTTTCAACTCTTTGTACTGTGTAAAGCACTTAACACAATATTTAACAAGATTCAAAACTGCAATTATAACAGTAGGTGTAAGAATAATAATTAGCAATATCTACAATCCTCCTTTCGTAATAAACAAGCTATCACAATAGGAAAGATTATAGATTTCACTATTTTTAATGTGCATAATCACACCTCCGTACCTGATATAAGAATCAGTCGTGACTTTAGTTAATGAGTTACAAGTGTATATACACATCTTAATGATTATACCATATCAGTGAATTAGAACAAACCCTCACATTTAAATTTTTTAATAAAACCTTTTCACAATAAGGGAATATATAAATGTAACAAATAAACACGTATCACACTAAGGAGCGATGATATGAATAAAAAATTTTATTTAATAAGGAGAACAATAATTTATGACAAAGGAAACACAGAATCATGTAATGACAAGAACTATGGAACTTAAAGCTCGCAACAAGTTAATCTGCTCACCATTATTATTAAAATCAGGAGCAGATTTTGGTGGAACGGATTTAGATATTGTTGGAAGAATTTTTACAGATATTAAATTTGATCGAGACAGACAGAAGGAATGTGACGTTAGAGATGCTAAGAAAATGGAGGAAATAGCTTAATGAAATACGAAATAATTGGAGATACATCAATAATAATAGATTTACATAATGGATATTCAATCCTTGCAATGAGTAGATGGAATAAAGAAGAAAGATTGTATAACACTACTTTATACATAAAGAAGAATGACATAGATAGATTTGACCTCATAGATTTTGCTCTTAGTGTTGAAACAGATAATAAAAAAGAATTATGTATGAAAGTTCTTAAATATGTTGAAAATACTGATTTTACTTATTACGTTAATCGCACTAAGTATGAACTTGATTGTTTTGAGCGTGGAAATGCATTATATGAGAAAGAAAAGTTAAATGTTAAGTAAAAGTGATTATAAATATTACGAGAAAGCAAAAACGGCTGCCGATTTATCAGATTATAGAAAAACACATATAGGTTGTATAGCCGTTTATCAAGGAAATGTAATAGGAATTGGTTGTAATACAATTAAAACGCATCCTATACAGAAATATTATAACAGATATAGAAAGTCTTGGAATAAGAACGGTATTAAACCAACATTACATGCTGAAATTAATTGTCTTAATTCTATTCGTCATTTGAATATAAATTTTTCCAAAGTAAAATTGTATATTTTCAGAACAAGATTTGATAAAGAGTTTGGCATGTGTCGTCCTTGCTCTAGTTGTATGGCAGCTATTAAAGATTTAGGAATTAAGCATATCTATTACACTACAGATTATGGATTTTGCTATGAGAAAATAAAATGTGAGGTATGAAAATGGCTTGTGAATATTGCGGAAGAGATTCTGGACATGCCGAAAGATGTCCATTACACGAAGATAGGAAAAGTAATTACATATGTTGTTACTGTAAAGAGGGAATATTTAATGGAGATGAATTTATAGTTAATTCTGAAGGTGAATATCTTCATCGAGATTGTATATTTAGCTATGATTTTTTAGTTAATTGGTTAGGTTATGATTTTAAAAAAATGGGAAAGGAAGGATATTATGATAGTTAATAAATTAAGAATATTTTTTGATATTTATTATAAAACAAGTATTGAATATTGGATTCCTATTAGTGAAATAAAGATTAAGAATATGTTTCTTGCTACTCCACCTAGTTATTTTAAGTATAGAAGAAAACTTAATAATTTTATTAAGTATGGTGAGCTTAGTCCTATTATCATTGACAGGAATTTTGAATTAGTTGATGGGTATATAAGTTATCTAATTATGAAAAGATTTAGCGTTGGAAAAGCACCTGTTTATTTTCAATAATGTGTAAGTAAATAGAAATTTCATTTGGAGAATATATAAATGTAAAGAACTTTAAAAGAGGAGGAATGAATTATACTTACAGCAAAAATTGGAAACGAAATCATAAATTGTTATGATGGAACACACAAAAAAGATTTGCTCAAAAAATGGAGTAAAAAGAAAATATTATTATGTCCTGTTTGTGGTAAACCATATGAGTATTGTCATGGTGAAGTTAAAACACCATATTTTAGACATATGGATAAAGCAGAATGTGAAGATAAGTATTCTGAGTCAGAGACAGAAGAACATTTAAATGGGAAAAGAGATCTTTACGAATGGGTAAAAAGACAAGTTGGTGTTACAAATGCAGTATTAGAGGGATGGATACCAGAAACTAAACAACGCCCTGATATTATGTTTGATTACAATAATAAAAAATATGTTATTGAATACCAGTGCTCTCCTATTGCTACTGAATATATCGAGAGACATGAATTGTATCAAGCTGTTGGATTTACTGATATTTGGATTGCTGGTGTGAAAAAATATTTTAAGCCTAATGCAAGACACAAATTTATTGAAAACCATGTGATTGGATATTATAACCCAATAGAAAAGAGGTGTCGTGTAAATAATGTCTCTTCATATGGAAGATTTTATAATAAATTCGTCAAAAAAACTTTTCCACTTAAGTTTTTCGTGTTTAAGGGAAAAGATATTATATTATTTACTCACAAAGACACAGATACAGAAAAATTAATAGATGTATATAATTTGCGTGAAAAAAATCGTGTAGATGATGAAGATTATAAAAATAACATAGTGTTTTTACGTCTTTGTCGATGTGAAAGCTATATCAGTAATATTGATAATTCAAGAATAGATATTGAAAGAGATTATAAAGGGATTTCACAATTATACAGTTCTTATTGGTGGGGTGATAGGTACTTTCGTACAATTAAATTTCATCATAATGAAAACAATTTCTATCAAAAAATTTATGATGTAGTTCATATGCAAAAGGTTTATAAAGAATTACGCTTATTTTTTGAAAATTGGAGTAATCATATTTGGAATTTTTCTATTATTTCTCATAGAAATAACAAATTTAAAATTCGTATATCGTATCATTATTATTTCGATTCAGAATTTTCAATTGAATATTATAGATTGAATACGGAAGAACAATTAAAAGAAATTTTGTTGCCCTATATGATTGAGTGTCATAATAAGGCGTTGGCTGGTAATGATTATATTCGAATAATGGAGGTACGACATGAGTAAACATTTAACATCGCAGAGATATGTATATAAAATTCATTCAGCTAGATTGAGAAGGAAAAAATGGAAGTTGCAACTTTCAATAAATAATGCGAGAGAAAATCAAGAGTTAATTGCTTTAAGCGAAAGTCAGATAATGAGATGGATAGACGAATTGAATAATATTGAAGATTCAGAACTTCATATTTCTCATATCAAGTCACAAATCAAAAAATTAAAAAAAGAAACAAATCTTTCAATTTCCAGACCAAAAATCAAAAAACTATATGCTGAGTTAGATAATTACCAGTTTAAGAAAGATTATGTTTGTGTAGTAATCGACAAAGAGAAGGATTTTCACTACATTTATAAAAATGGTTTTGAGATAAATGGTATTAGATATAAATGGTTACTTGGTACAACAGGCGGTGTAAAGAATAATACGATTGTTTTTATCAACGAAAAACTTTTTCCTGAGATAAAAAAGAGAATTAATAACGGACGAGATATGTCAATGAAATTCGCTCCTGCGAAGCTTGAAGCATATATTTCTTTAGTATGCAGCTCTTCTACTCCTGTTTCAATGCCAAATGGTGTTGTTGTGGTACACGATTGTATTACCCATTTTAAATCAGATATTATTGAATTAGATGATACAGGGTTGGATCAGCCAAGTATGAAATTCATTAAAGATAAAGATATTGAACTTATAGACAGTGATGGTTATGGATTAGCAATGCCTAATCTTATGAAAAGATGGGGGGAAGAAATTGGAGAAGATTATTTATTACCTGGTTGTGTGATACGAAACTCGTTTTGTAAAGGTGCAGTATTTCCAATTGATTTTCAAAAATTTGCTTTGGATAACGGCTTTGACGAGATTACAGATGTATGGGGAAATACATATAAGATTAACGAGGTTGAACTTATTTTAACAGAGTCAATGTTAAAATTGTGGGATTCCTACTCTTCTATTGAGGATTATTTTAGAAATTGCGAAGAAAATAAATATACATTTGCAATTACAAAGTCTTCAGAAGAAGAATTAGAAAATGTAAGAACTATGAATTATCAGTTTTTACAAAGTTATGATTTTACAGATGAGCAGATTGATGAACTTATTGCTCCGACTGTAAATGAAATAAAAGATATTTTATCAGATGATTATAGAAAAACAATTCTTTATACAAAAGGAATTGGATTAAATAAGAATAATGTCCAAAATCTTGACAGTTCTTTCGCAACCGCTCTTATGATCGAGCCATCTATGACACAAGATCCGTATATCAAAAGTCAAATTTATTCTATGATTAGAAAAAGAATAGACGAAGCTAAAGTTGGTGTTTTAAAAGTACCTGCTAATTACTCTCTTGTATCAGGCGATCCATATTCATTATGTCAGTCAATGTTTGGCATGGAAGTTACTGGGTTATTAAAAGCTGGACAAGTTTACTCAAAATATTGGATTGATAAAGGCATTACTCAAATTGTCAGTTTTCGTGCGCCAATGACATCTCATAATAATATCAGATTATTAGATGTAGTACACAACGAAACGATGGACGAATTTTATAAGTATATGACAACTCCTACTATTTTTAATAGTTGGGATACATGTGCAGATGCAATGAACGGTTTCGACAAAGATGGGGATTGCGTTATTAATACATCGTTTCCTGTTCTTGTGAAAAATACTAAAAAGTTACCTGCTATTGTATGTGTACAAAGAAAAGCTCCAAAATGTATTCCATCGGACGATGATATTATGAAGTCTAATATTAATAGCTTTGGTAATGCCGTTGGTGGTGTAACAAACAAAATCACTTCAATGTTTGAGGTTCAGGCAAAGTTTCCAAAAGGCAGTCGTGAATATAATATTCTCGACTATAGAATTAAATGTGGACAGCTTTACCAGCAGAATGCTATTGATAAGACTAAAGGAATTGAAGCCAAACCTATACCTGATACATGGTATAACTGGATAGCAAATAAACTTTCAAAGGCAAAAGATTCTGATGAAAAAAAGGATTTTTGGATAAATCGAAAAATAATTGCAGATAAAAAACCATATTTTATGCAATATATTTACCCATCTGAAAGAGTTGAATTAAACAATTATAAAAAGAAAAATAATGAAAAATGTTTAATGCGATTTAGAATCACATTAGATGAATTGTTACAAAAAGAGAATAAAACGAAAGAAGAAGAACGTTTTATATACTGTTATTATGATCGAATGCCTCTAGGAAACGCACCATGCACTATCAATAGAATATGTTGGAAAATTGAAGAATTATTTGATGGGAAATATTGTAATATAGAATCTAATTTTGATTATTCTATTTTAAAAAGTGATGCTGAATATACAAATAAAGTATATAACAAAATCAAGAAAATATATGAAGCATACAAAAAGGATATTCAAAATTATATGCTTTATGCAAAAAAGGAAAGATTAAAGTCTGACGAAAAACAGATTCAGAGATATCTCTTAAAGGAGCAATTTAGAGAGAAATGTTTAAAGGAATGCCCTAACGAAGATGAACTTTGCAATATTGTTCTTGATTTATGCTATACAAAATCAAAAAATAGTAAACAGTTTGCATGGGATATTTGCGGTGAGACTTTTATTAAGAATCTTCTGCGAAGAAATGGATATAAAATATCGTACCCTGAGTTGGACGAAGATGGAGATATAGAATTTAATGGTATGCTTTTTTCTATGAAGGAAACTGAAATTAAAGTAACTATTGATGTGGAGGATGATGAATGTCGGTTATTTTAAATGAAAAAGAACAAGCAGAAAAAATAATTAAGAAAGGTGAAGTTGGGAATAAACCAACTTCTACCCTCTTCTTATTATCGAAATACTACAGACAGGAAGAAAAACTTGGAGAGAAAAAAACAGCTCAAAAATTAAATGAGTTTATGGAGAAAAATTACAAAGGTTATAATGAGGCTTTATGGGAAGATATTATTGAAGATATTTCAAAAAAAGGTAAAAAATATCTCTTGCAAGAAATTGAGTCAATTAATATTACAAAAGTTGAGTTAGATATAATTTCAAGTGTCGAAAATATGAAATATCAAAAACTACTATTCACAATGCTGTGTTATGCAAAGCTATATAATACTCTTTCGGAAACAAATAATGGATGGGTTAATACAGAAGTTAAAGAGATATATAAAGCTGCAAGAGTTACGGTAAAATATAGAAATGATAAGTTTTTATATTTAAATGATCTTGAAAATACTGGATTGATCTCTTTCTCTAATAAAAACGATAACCTGAACATGAAAGTAAATTTTATATACAATAATAGTAATATTGTATTGAAGATAAAAGATTTTAGAGAACTTGGCTATGAATATCAGAATTATATTGGTGATGGCAACTTTATTCGATGTTCTGAATGCGGACGACTTGTAAAGAAAAAAGGGAAAAGAGATAAATATTGTTCAAAATGCAAAAAAGAAAAACAGTTAGAATGGGATTTATCCTATAAAAATAAAATTAGAAATTAATTTGTCGAGTTTTATAAAAGTCGTGCAGTCCTTAATTTTACTAGGGTTACAGCTACTACGCCCGTTTTTCTTATTATGTATAGTAATAAGAGAATAACATAATGAAATCAGCTTTTCTTAATACCCGTCCTATAGGGTGTTATATAATATAGGCTTCTTTCAAATTTTTATTTTTCATATAACCTTCTTTCTTTATATTAGTGGTTGTATTGTTTGAATAATGATGCAACCACTAATACTTTCTCATATAGTTCAATGGTAGAGCAACGGATTGTTAATCCGTAAGTTATAGGTTCGAGTCCTATTGTGGGAGTTATCCTATTTTATGGGACTGGTCGGTTTCGGATCAGGAGATGTTAAATCTCAAGATAAGCATGGTGACATGTATAAAGTGGTTCTTATCGTATTATAAGACTGCGACTGTGTTTACAGTTTGACGGAAAACACATAAAATCTACACCCAACCTTCTATTCAAGGGCGACTGCTGGCGAATATGGTTGATTGGTGGGTGTCTTGAAATAGGCACTGTATTAACACAGAAATGTGGGGATGATTTATGGGTTATTAGTGGGAATATCGCAAGTATAACTGCTGATAGAATTTTGATAATATCTCTTAAGTTGAAAGACAGGGATGGAGTCAAAAAGCAAGGAGATCGCAATCCGAGCAGGATGGTGACAACTGGGCTGTACTCAAAAGGTACGGATGGTTAAATGTACACCTCATCATCCATTTGTAAGTACATACTTTTGGTGAATAAAAAAAATTTTAAAATAAAAATTATGATTTACTGATAGAAAATAACAAGCAAAAGTGTGTGCAACCGCAAAGAGAAAAACAACTTATTGTCCTGTAATATGGACACATATAACACTCGCAAGGTGTTATATGAGAAAATACAAGTACGTGCAACTCTAATAGGCTGCAACCTATGAATCTCGCAAGGAAGAATGTGCAGAAAGAAAATCTATAATACTTTGTGGTAAGAGTTTGCCGATTATATCAAAATCGGTGTTGTTGCTACCTACTGTCTAATCGACAGTGTGATAAATTGTGTCCAACCACAATAGATGGTAGTATATTGAGTCAATATCTCAGCTCATATTAATTAATATTCTTATACCTCTGTGTGAGAATATTATTCTTGGGAATTAGTTCAGTTTGGTAGAACGCATGATTTGGGATCATGAGGTCGTAAGTTCGAGTCTTACATTTCCAATTATTCTGTTATTCGACAGAAAATAAATCAAAGGACGTGAAAATTATCAAGTACATTTCAAAAAATGAAATTGAAAAATTATTATCTGAAGGTGTAATCAGAAACACTAAACGAGGATATGTGGACTATAGAGGCGAACATATTGGGTATTACAAGACTTGTGGTGGGAAACGTTACATTGAAGATAAATACGTTAAGTAGGTTTTGCCTATGAAAAATCGAATAGAATATAAATGTTTTTATATTGACAAGACTGAAAACGGCTATCGTATCTGTAGACAAGAAGATACAGAAAAGCATACCCATCTCTCGAATCTTAATCCGTCATATAAGCTTATTGATAATGTGTTATCTAATAAAATCCCAACTCGTTGTGGATGCTATTATTTGGAGTCACATGCTAAATTAAGCTATGATGAAAATTATATTAGGAAGATTCGTGAGTATATTAAAGTAAAACAGAATAAAAGTAAACAAGTATATTACAATCCTGGCAGAAAACGTTCTGGTGGGAATTTTTAATTTTATGGAGGATTTAAAGGATTATGGCAAATTTTGTTTTTAAGGAAACCAAGCAAACGTCTATGAAGATTGCAGGTATCATTGACACAGATAACATGACTATTGATGTAGATGGTGAAGAAAAGAAACTTTCTACTCTTCTATCGGTATTCAATGGTGGCGGTGTTGAAATTAATGTAAAGGTAAAAGAGGAGAATGAACTCGATGAGCCTACTGAATCAAATAAAGAATAGAGAGTAGGTGGACTGTATTTATAATTTCGAAGAAGAATTAAAAAAATATGGATTAACCCCATCAACTTATGAAAAGGTTTTACAAGAAATTTCAAATAAAATGTCTGGTATTTCAGATATTGATTGGAAAGAAATCGTAGATAAATATGATATAAAATGCCATTATGATAGCGTTAGAAAGGCTAGTCAAACCATATTTGGCAATTATTTTGTTAGAGAATATTTAAAAGCGAAAAACATAACAGAAAAAAACACTACTCTCGATGATGCTAAAGAAGTACTTGGTGAACAATATATTGTTAAGCAGCAAATACACAATGATAGATTGAAGCTTAATAAGTTAAAAAGAGAGCTAGTTCCTTGTATTACAGTTGCAGATGAATTAAAACAGTATATGAAAGATAATAATTTCTCAATGGAAATTCCAACATATATGTACTCTTCTATTGAAGAAGAATCTGATTATACTATGATATGTCATATTACTGATTGGCATATTGGTTATATAATCAACAATTGTAATGGTAATAATTTTAATTGGGAAATTGCCAATGAAAGAATAGACAAATATATTTCCGAATGCAAGAAATATATTAAATTGTATAATATCCGTCAGGTTTTGGTTATATCAACTGGTGATATGATTGAGAATTCATATATGAGAGAAACACAAGCACACAATTGCGAATTTTTGCAATCAATGCAAATACATAAGGCTACTAAACTAATATATAGATTATTAGTCGCTTTAGCTAAAGATTGTAATGTTGTATTTGGTGGTATTGCTGGCAATCACGATAGAATGTCTGGTGATAAGAAAAAGAATTATGAAGGCGACAACGCAAATGTGCTTATTACTGAACACATTAAAGATTTGATTGACGTAAGTAGTTGTGAACGTATTTCTGTATTAGATACAAATTATAATGATTCTGAGATTAATATTACTGTTTGTGGTCTATCTTGTAAATTTATTCATGGTGATAAATATAAAAATGATAGATATAATCTTGCAAAAATTATTTCTAGTGATAATCAGTTCTATGATTTAATCTTTAGTGGACATCTCCACAATTTTTCCATTCAATCAGAAAATCATGGTAGGTATGCTATATCTACGGGTTGCTTAAGTGGATACAATGATTTTTCTAAAAATTTTTATTGTAGTAGTGTAGCATCTCAAACAATAGCAATTCTAAAAGATAACGAAGTTGAAATAATAAAAGATATTCAGCTTAGTTAATTATATTTTGATTTTACGAGGATAGTTTATACTACCCTCTTTTATTTATTTTGTATAGGAGGAATATATAATGTCTACATATAATGTACATGCAGGTCACTGTCCACAGGACGAGGGTGCTTATGGTGCAGTTGGTATTTTACAGGAGTCTGTTGAAGATAGAATTGTTAAGAATGCTGTAATTGCCAAGTTAGAAAACCTTGGACATACTGTTTACGATTGCACTTGTGACGAAAATACATCTCAGAATGGTTGTTTAGCAACAATTGTTAGTAAGTGTAATTCACATAATGTTGATTTGGATATATCTATACATCTTAACTCTGGCAGAGATGATTACGAAGGTGATGACTCTACTGGCGGTACAGAGGTATATGGATATGATAACGGAACAGAAGAAATAGGTTCAAAGATATGTCAGGCAATATCCGAGAAGCTTGATATAAGAAACAGAGGTTTTAAAACCAATCCAGGACTTTATGTTCTTAGAAACACAAATGCTCCTGCTATTTTAATCGAATGTTGTTTCGTTGATGATAGAGATGATGCTAACAGATGGAACGCCGAAACTTGTGCTGATGCCATAGTTGAAGCTTTAACAGGCGAAATAGTATCTGAAGATTCAAATGAAGATTATTCTGACAATGATAGTACAAATAACAACGAAACTACAGGCGGTAGAACTAATGATTTAGGTCATGTTGATGTTTATTACAGAGCTAAGACAAATCGTTGGTGGGATGAAGTTCATGATAGGGATGATTGGGCTGGCGCTGGTGATGATCAGGCAATTACTGGTATTGCTATTGGTGTTAGTGAAGGCTATGTAAGATATCAGGTTCATTTACTTAATGGAGGTTGGCTTCCAGAAGTTGATGGTTATGATATTAATGATGATGAAAACGGCTACGCAGGAAATGGCAGAACACCTATTGACGCTTTAAAAGCAGTATTCTATACACCTGGTGGTTATGAATATCAGTGCTTATATATACAGGTATCACCAAAAGGTATGGAAGGATATTATCCTGTTCAGATAGATGATCAGACTGTTAATGGTCAGGATGGATACGCTGGCTGTTTTGGTAGATATATTGATAAGGTTCAGCTTTGGGTTGAATAAAATTTTTTTGAGGAAGTAGACCATATTGGCTGCTATCCTCTTTTATTATTAAATCGGCACTTATTAAAAGCGCCAAAATATTATTGAATTAAAAGGAGATTTTTTTTATGAACAAGACAGAATTAGTTGCAAAGACACAGGAAAATATTGATGTAAATGTTTCAAAGAAGGATTTAACTACTATTGTTGATGGTGTAATAAAATCAATAACTGATGAACTTATAGCAGGTGGTAAGGTTCAGTTAGTTGGTTTTGGTACATTTGAAGTAGTTGAAAGAGCTGCTAGAGAAGGTAGAAATCCACTTACAGGTGAGTCACTTCACATAGAAGCTTCAAAAGCACCTAAGTTTAAAGCAGGTAAGGCATTAAAGGATGCTGTAAAGAATGCTTAATTTTTTGAGGTGAATTTATGAATAAATTAATGGACGCTATATGTTTTAATGATATAGAAGAATGTGCTTGTAATATTTTAGAAATGTATGAAAAGCTTAAGAAACAGGATGAACTTAGTAATGTTAACATTATAGCAAAATATAATGAGGCTAAAAGTTTTATTAAAGAATTTGTTTCTTTTGGATTTGATATTGCTAGTATATCTGAGTTAAGCGATGCTGATGTCAATGGTTATGATGATGAATATATTATTGCTTTAGCTAGTGACGGTATTTGGTGTGTACCTGCTAAGAATAATGACAGATATTTATATGTTGAAGCAGATGTTGTATATATATTAGACAATTGTTGTTCTAAAGTAATACCTAATATTGAAAGTAGAATTAGTTTTGAAGTTGAAATTAATGACGATTGTGAAGACAATGAAGAATATTCTTGCGAATGCGATGGAAATTGCGATGATTGTTGCTGTTATGACAATTGTGATGATGATTGTGATTGTGGAGAATATTGTATAAATGGTAAAGAAGTTACCAAAGAAGAATATTCAAAAGCACTTGATGGCATTTCAGATTTTCTTGGTTTTGTAAATAAAATTTGGAAATTTATATAAGTTAAGTAACTATTCAGTTTTGAGTGTGTGGTATTGAGCCGCACACTCTTTTTGTATCCTCTCATAGACCACTAAAGATGTGGGGCAGTCTGTAAAACTGTCGTCTTCGGATCGGCTTGGAGCGTTACCAAGTGGGAGGACTTTTTCGATGTTTTTATATACGGATTGGGATATGTTAAATCGGCAACGAACTTTATATAAAACAGAGAATAAATAAATGTACTCATGATTGGTGTCATAGCTGATTGTGGGAATTATGGAATGGGACTGTCAGAAGTCATGAGCTGACAGAGTAGAGTCACCTACCTCTCTCCCATTCTATTTTTATGTGTTGGAGTAGGTGAGAAAGTAGGAAAAATTATGACAAAGGATAATCATGGGTATAATCAATATACCAAAGAAGAAATTATTGAATTGGCACAAAATTGGTTTAATGAGCATGGTAAACTTGTGCAACGAGATTTAAAACATGCTAATGGTCTTCCGTCTTCTTGTCAAGTGACGAAACATTTTGGAACATTACAGAATCTATTAAAAGAAGCTGGTATTCAATCAACTACCAATCCGAACTTATTCAATAGAGAACAGCTATCGGATGAAGAAATGTTAGAAAATTATAAGAAGTTCGTTGAAGAACATTTGAAAACACATATGTTTTTACCGACAAATGATGATTTAGATAGATGTCAATCAATTCAGTGTACATCAGTATATATTAGCAGATTTGGCTCATTTAACAATGTGAATAAACTTATTGGATATGAAGGATATAACAATAAAGTTTTAGAAGAAGATATGATTTTCAAATATAAAAGAGCTTGTAAAGAATATGGGAAGGTATTGTCTAGTAGAGAAATAACAAAAATATCTAAAGCTACAAATAATTATATTTATTCAACAGAGGCATATCTTAGTCATTTTGGTACATTACATAATTTACAAGAATTATGTGGTTTTGATAAAACAATTCCAGGTAGAGGTGCAACGAGAGAAGAACTTATTGAAAAATTACAGTGGTTAGGTGATGTACTAGGTCGTAGACCAGTTGAGTCTGATTTAAAACTATACAAAAGAATGCCATCAGGTAATGCATATTTTAAAGAGTTTGGAAGTTTCAGAAAAGCACTTAATGAAGCAGGGTTTGAAAAACAAAAAATATATGAAACAAAAAACGGCACAAGATGTCGTTCTACATATGAACTGAAATTAGCTCAAGTCTTAGAATCTTATAATATATCATTTGAAAATGAAGTTCTTTATAAAGATGTAATTCCCAATTTTAAGCGAAAATATAGATTTGATTTTGTTGTAGAGTTAAACAATCGAAAATATTATATTGAATTATTTGGTATTGAAGGTAATGAATTATATGAAAAGCGAAAGCAGGAAAAGATTCAAATTTGTGAAGAAAACAATATCCCATTAATTCAATTATATCAAAGTGATATATATTCAAAAACTAATCAAGAAATTTATGAAACATTATTTAATTATATAGAAGATTTAAAAGAAGTGGCGTAACTACTATTGTTATCTCACTTCTTTTTGTTATTTGAAAGGAAGTGAGATTTAATGGGTAGAAAAATACAACACAACAATATTGTTACTGATGAGCTATTGGCTCAGTGCAATAAAGAGAATATAGAATTAGGAAATGACTTTTTGGACTATCTTCGTTCAGTTGATAGATCCCCAAATACAATCAATGCTTATAGACGTGATCTTTACATTTTCTGGGTTTATCTACTTCAGCATTGTAGTAACAAATTTTTTATTGATTTGTCTAAGAGAGATATAGCTCGTTATCAGAGTTTTTGTCTTACAGAATATAAGTGGTCGCCAGCTAGAATGCGTAGAGTAAAATCTACTCTCTCATCGCTTTCAAATTATGTTGAAGCTATATTGGACGATGAGTATGAGAATTTTAAACCAATCATACGTAAAATTGAAAATCCTGCAAATGAGAAAGTATTCACTAAAACTGTATTGTCTGATGAGCAAGTACAGGGAATGCTTGATTATTGGGTTGAAAAAGGTAAGTATGACAAGGCTTGCATTTTAGCGTTAGCAGCTTTTAGTGGTAGACGTAAGAGTGAACTGCCACGATTCAAAGTATCTTATTTCGATGACGAAAATATTATATATGGCTCTTTGTATAAAACACCCGAAAAGATCCAAACAAAAGGAAGAGGCTCTAGGGGCAAAATGTTGACAGTATATACACTGGCAAAGCCATTTAAACCATATTTTGATTTATGGATGAATTATAGAAAAGAACATGGAATTGAGTCAGAATGGTTATTCCCAAAGAAAGTTAATGGAGAATATATAGATGAACCTATGGAATCAAGCACTCTTGATAGTTGGGCTGATACATTTAGTAAACATTTAGGAGAAGACTTCTATTTTCACAGTCTTCGTCATTTCTTTACAACTTCTTGTTCTCGAAGCGGTCTTCCTGACGATGTAATTCAAATGCTAGTCGGTTGGAATTCGCTAGATATGGTGGCAGTGTACAAGGATATTGATGCTGATGAGCAATTTGCAAAATATTTTGCAGACGGAGAAATTAAAAAGGTTGAACAAAAATCACTTTCTGATCTTTAATCACATTTTATTCTTTATACATTTTATCATTTTTTTCTCACAAACTTAATCATTTTACTGATTCCAACAAATATAACTTTAAATATAATTTTTAAAAATAAAATCACAACAAATACCATACCAAACAAAATAAAAAAGTAACGAATATTTTCATTAAAAAATGGTATAGTAGAAACAACAAACAATATATAAGCAATTAATCCATCTACTGCACAATAAAATATAAACTTATCATCTTTAGATAAATATTTAACACTTTGTATAAAATTAGGTTCAAGATATCCTAATCTTCTACGAAGATATGAATTTCTGTCATATATATTATTTTTAAAATTGTTATAATTATCCTTGTTTGGCTTATCCTTTAAAAGCATAAAAGAATTATATGTGGATCTGTCAATATATTTCATATTATATTTGTTTATATAAAATGATATTTGTTTTTATAATATTCTTGATATTTTTAATTTGTTTATATTCTTTATTACTATATATAATTTTATATAAAGGATAATAAACTTTATTATAAGATATTTCCATTTTATCTAACGGTACATTTTTACTATAATTGTATTTAGTAATAAAAAATGTAAAAAATCCAGTTATTATTGCTGGAAGAATTATTTTTAATATTTCAATAAAATTTTTCATATTCATGATACACATCTCCAAATACATTCTTGACGTTTGAAAATAACTATTGTATAATAATCTTAATAAAACAAACAGATTCCCTTAGACGGTTTAGAGTCAAATATGTGGTTGTATTTGGTTAAATAAATGAATATTAATACAAAGCAACTGGTATTTGGTTATCTTTATTTTTCATAACTAAAATGTTAGAAATCTATTTGTTATTTACACTATATCATATCTGACATTTTCTGTCAAAAATATTCCAAAAAAAGTAAAGAATAATATAACGAGAGGTCTTGCGTTAGTAGACAATTCAAAATTACCGAAATATGCGGTTAGAATACATATTGAGTCAATGTGGAACATTGCAGGTGAGGTATTCTGTTCCAGTTTACGTAAAAGTAAGCAACAGTTAAGCGGTGCTATAATCCGTTGGTAATTCTCTACCAGCAAAAACCTACCAACAGAGAATATTGTAGTAATTTATTGACTGATGAAGTTTGTGTGAGTGATACCAAATGCAAATGGAGGTCTTCACGTTGGTTTATGCATTGAGCCAACAGTATCTATTTACAATTTAAAAATGTTTCGTACTTCTCTACGTTAATGAGAGCCTTAATAGTATTACCAACGCAAGATACGTGATACGCCCTTACATCCATGAGTTGTAAGTATATGATGACAATAAATGCTGTACTGCTATCAGTGTTTATTCGAGTATTCAAAGGTATACTTAACCCTAAAGCAGTGTAGCGAAAAAAACGTGAAAGAAAAGCACTTGCAAGAAAATTGACGGATAAGAGTCATTAAACCTTATCGACAGGTCTTTGCTCCGAAGACTGAAAATATGTGGAGAATAAAAATATTATCCATGTCATCAGCATGATTGAAACATGCGTCTCATATCAGAGAAGATTTCGGTTTGATTCCGATGTGGCGTTGCAACTGGATAAAATAATGGAGTGTTACTACATAGCGCATGTATCTTGGGTGACACAGGTACTAATCTCCATCTCGTGCGTTGGTTAGCGAGTAAATATGATTAAAGTGATTTTGAAAAGCATGGATACCTAGTGTGTCTAATTTATAAACTGCATGTGTACAGTGCAATATCAGCTAGTTAGTGCTTTATGCTGATTATCATAGCGGAATGACGAGCAATGGAAGCTCACTTGGCTCATAACCAAGAGTATGCAGGTTCGAGTCCTGCTTCCGCGACTCAACGATTAAAAGGAAAACGAAAAAATAAAAGAAAGGAGTACGTATAATGGCAAGCAGATTGATTATTGAGCAAGAGCCATTAAAAGTTGGACAGGTTCGTAAAGTTACATCCAACAATGGTGAAAAAATAGATTCTATTACTTTACTCTTGAACAACAACGTGGAAATTTTGTTCGTGCCACGGAATGACGGAACATTAGATTTTTCAGTAAGTGATCCACAGTTTGATACGTCAAATTTAGATTGCTCTATTGATAAAGAAGTATTGCGTGATTTATTTATGGCTATTAGAGACGGATATAAACAAGTAATTGCAAACGAAAGCGAGGGTACAAATTCATGAAATTAAATATTAGTAAAACTATTGATGAAAACGTTATTAGTGTAGATATTTCTGTCGCAGAATTAGGTACATCAGATACCGATGCTGCTACTGAAAAAGATATGTTGCATAATTTTGTTAGAACAATCGAATATTCTAAGATATCCTTTAAATCTAATATGAAAGCTGATTCTAATGGAGATCCAGTTACAACTGATAGTGAAGTTGATGATTCAACTATTATTTCTGTTGAGTTAAAAGATATTATTAACCAGTCATTTGTTGTGGATGAAAATCTTCATATTACATTCTCTGTAGATGTTACAAAGATTCCAGAATCAGAAGTTAAAGCACCTTTTGATAGTGTTGAGAAGCTTGGCAAGGCGAAGGTTGAACTTTTCGCTACTAAGATTCAGGAAGAAATTGGTAAGAAACTTGCTGAAATTCGTGCTTTAAATACTAAGTTTGAAGGCGAAACAGAAGTTATTCTGTAATTTTAAGGGCGGTATATTGCCGTCCCAATTATGCTCAGTTGGTCAAGTGGTCTAAGACATCTAACTTTCTATTAGATAACATGGGTTCGAATCCCATACCGAGTGCTATGCGGTAAACCTGATGCCAAAACCTATTTTGGGGATGCATACGAAATTTAGGTGTGTAAGCTCAACACTTACTACCGCCCTATGTCCTTTGCAGTCTTCGGATTGGTACTGTTGTAACAATAGGATGCGTCCTATGCAGCTTAGATGAAAGCTCGGAGTTTGAGGATTCAATGAGAAAGACAATAAATTTTCAATAAATAGCTGATACTTAAATGGACAGCGAGGCTATACATTTTTTTGTATAGTAACAGAGAGTCATTTCATGAGGTGACTCTCTTCATTGTGGTATTGACAGAGTTGGTAATGTACCTGACTGCTAATCAGAGGTCATCGTTTATTCGATGCGGATGTTCGATTCATTCATATCACGCTAAACTTACGACAAGCTTGAATAAGTTGCCGTAAACGGTAGAAAGTCCGTGTGAAATTATACAATGTAGGGACAAAAGTAATTTCAAGTATAATAGCAACTCTACTGCTATTATATTTTGCCGTGTGTCCGATTGGTCGAGGGTGCTGTCTTGAAAACAGTCTGGATGTAAAAGTCTTTGGGGTTCGAATCCCTAACACGGCGTATACACCTATCTTTTGGCAAGAATGAAGTCTCCAAAACTTCTAACCTGTGTTCGATGCGCAGTGGGTGTGCTAAGTGAAGTGAATTGCACTTTCATTGGAAATTTAATATTGAAAATTATGAGAAGTCATTT
>ERZ773193.2137-NODE-2137-length-22179-cov-14.145272_pt1 | contig 22179 bp, 16 predicted proteins | sample MGYA00511110_ERZ773193 | MGnify/ENA primary metagenome ERZ773193 (study PRJEB29015, sample SAMEA2737784) | human gut metagenome | biome: human gut; feature: human-associated habitat; material: faeces | place: China | collected 2012 ...
CAGGTCAACAAGATCACCTTCGGACGGATCACTACCTTCTGTCCGCTGTTCTGCGCAGACGATGTACTGAAAGATCTGGAAAGCTCCTATGTCACTGTATCCCGTGTGTCAGAGATCCTCGAAGAGATCCGTCTGGTGGATTACACTGCTTTCTACCGGGAAAGTCTGGACATGGCGCATCTGGATGTCATGGGCAAGGAAACGATACATTTAGAATATCTGCCGGATATCATCCTCATGCCGAATGTCGGCATCCGCGGTGTCATGTGGCAGGAGATCGAAGGTAAACGCCGGAACAGTCCGGGACGTATGGTATTCTCCATTTTCCACATGGAGGATCTGAAGACTACTTTCACCCACCTCACCGGAGAATTCCGCTGGGAGCTGTGCAAGAGAGTCCAGGGCAACCGCTGGAACGATGTCTCCGTCAGATCCATGACCAGCGAATATTTCGATTATATTCAGTTCTATCGCAAGAATCATGATCTGAGCACTGAAGCTAAGGAAAAAATCAAATCCAGCCTGCAGCGTGCGAAGAACAGTTTTAAAGAAATGTTTGTAAGAGATTATATGATATGGGTTCTCTTCGAAGGAGCCGGATCTCCCAGGCTGAATAAAGTAGCCCGGCAGATCATGTTCACCTACTGTCCGTTCCCGGAAGAGATCTGTTCCACTCTGGCACAGAATCCGATCTACAGCGAGCTTCTGGACCGTCGTAAGATCAAGGTGGCACAGGGACTGCATCATCTGGATGTGTTGACCCGTAAGCTGCAAAATGGCAACATTCCGGTTCCCGAGACCGTGGAGCAGGAGCGCTATTATATCAGCGGCAGTAAAAAATCTTAATTCCGACAGCAAAAAGGATCCGGCATCTCGCATGTCGAATCCTTTTTCTATGTGCTGTATTTTATGTTCTCACATTACCATTATGCATCAGCCAGCTGTCTGCCCAGTTCCCTGCATGCATTCAATCCGTCCTCATCCGGAGTTTCATGGCAGATCAGTCCTTCGCCGTTTAACACCGTTGCTCCCGCTGCTTCCATGCGGGTGGTCCAGTCTCTCATCCACTCACCGTCTCCCCATCCGTAAGAACCGAACAGCGCAATCTTTTTCCCGGAAGCAAAGCCTTCTACATCGCATACAAAGGGTTCCATCTCCGCTTCTTCCAGCACCTCCGCGCCCATGGCCGGACATCCCAGAGCAAATTTGGGTGCCGCCTTCAGTGCTTCTATATCCGCTCCTGTCACGAATACTACTTCCGCTTCTTTTCCAGCCTCCCGGATTCCCTCTCCGATGGCTTCCGCCATTGCCTGGGTATTGCCGCCCTGTGTCCAAAATACTACATAAATCTTATCCATTTCATTTTCCTCCGTTTTCCGCACTTTTTGTTCCTTTTATGCTGCTGTACTTCCGCAGATCTCTATGATCTCCGTCATTTTTAATCCATAATGCAGCAGCTGAATCAAATTTTCCTTTGCATATTCATATTTTTCAAAAAGCCGCAGTTTCCTCTCTTTATCCGCATATACCTTCCAGTACCCGGTACAGAGGCAATTTTTCCCACGGTGTCTGATGAATCCTTCCACATCCTCCGGTGGATACCCCAAAAGTAACCCCAGCTCATGGGGAAAATCATTTTTGGTTTCTGCATAAGCCTCATACTTTTCGCACAAGACCGGCAGAATATCTTCCAGCAGACAGGAAGGATACCCTTCCTCTGTCAGCAGCTTCTGTACCTGCATCATTCGCAGATATTTCTCCAGCCGTTCCTTTTGATACAGCAGTATGACTGTTTTTTCTTCCGTTTCCAATAACGGATACATGGAAATAAAACTTCCTGAGATGATCTTCTCTACCAGACAAAAGCCGTCCGATGAAATCGTCAGCAGATTGGATATTTTAAGTCCTGTAATAAGCGGTGCGCACTGCAATGCCAGCTGCAATTCCACATCGTCTGTTTTCATTCCGCACAGGATCTCCCATGTTTCCTGACTCAAAAATTGCTCACCTCCTGTATATTGTTTTGGTTAGTTGCTCCTAACTTATATAAATAATAAATAAAAAAGCAGCTCCTGTCAAGGAAACTGCCTGATAGAAATTCTCAAAAATTCTCTACGGTAACATCCACCCGGAAGCTTCCTTCACCGGGCTGTACATCGATCTGTCCGTGATTGCGTTCCACCAGATCATGCAGAATCTCCAGTCCATAGCCTTTTCTCCCCGGCCTTCCGGGAAGCTTTTTTGCTCTGCTGTTCTCCACGCAGATATGCAGATAGTCCCCTTTTACTGCCGCCTTTACGGACAAAAACGCTTCTTCTCTCTCCGTCATTTCCGCTGCTGCCACAGCATTTCTGGTTAGGTTTGACAGTATACTGCAGATTGCCACCGGATCCAGCTTCAGCTTTTGGGGAATCTCCAGATCGTATTGAAAGGCAATCCTTTTCTCCCGGCAGGCCTTCTCGGTCTCCCCCATGATGGCATTGAATACAGGGTCACCGCAATAGAGGTATTCCGTCGTAGCCGCCACCGTATCGGTCAATGTCTCCAGCATTTTTTCCGCCTTCTCATATTCCCCCTGATGCAACAGCTCCTGCAGCACCATCTGCTGGTTGCGCATGTCATGCCGGATCTTGGCGAATTCTTCCCGCCTGTTTTCAATCTCATGATAATGATTCTCGGCAATTTCCCAGGTACTCTGTACCTCGCTGAGACGAAGTTTCAGCTCCTGCAGCTGTTGCTGGCGAAGCAGGGTATACAACAACACACCGTCTGCAACGGAGCCCAGTATGGCCGCTGCCAGTATCCACCCGGTATACAGCGTCATATTCCGGAATACCTGCTCATTGATCGCAGTGATCATAAGCAGCTGGCTGACAGGAAATACACTGAACACAATAATAATACTGACGTCAAAGGATTCTTTTTCGACAATTTTCTTCCATACGACCAGAAAAATCAGAAAAAATATGGCTGTCACTGTCAATACTACCGATAACAACAATACCATTGTCGGTGTATAGTAAGACAATTGTGGCTTTTGCTCCATATATTTGTTCAAAATACCGATACTGAGCATTTCCGCCAGCAAAGCTGTCAGATATTCGCATAGCATAAACAGCACTTTCTGGCCTATCGTTCCTTTCAGAAATACAGCTGCATATGCTACGGTGACGATACCGACCGCTATCATGGCGCCATAACGAACAAGCACATTATCGTTAAACAAAAATTTCAGCACAGCTGCCGGCAGCTGTGCTGCCATCAGGCCCAGAATGATGCCTGCCTGTCTGACACTATCCCTGCGCGGTTCAAACGCATAAGCAACCACCATGCAGTCCAGCCACAGATACGCGATCCACAACAGGATACACATTATATAGCATATCATAGCATTGCCCTCATATAACGAAAATATTTATCTCTGGAAGCACTGTATCTGGTCTTGCTGACAGGAAGCACGGTTCCGTCCTGCAGTGTAACCTCCTTCATCTCAATCCTGCGGATATACTGCATATTCACCAAAAAGCTTTTATGTACCCGCAGAAAATCCTTGTGCAGCTTTTTCTCATAGACATCCAGCTTTTCATATAAAGCGACTTCTCCGGAAATTGTATGTATTAACAGCTGATGCGCATTGCTCTCTATATACCGGATCTGACTGTTGGCAATTTTCTCCGTGATTCCTCCATGCTGCAGGATCAGTGCCTCGCTGCTGAATATTTTTTCTCTGACTTTGTCCAAAAGCTTTTCCAGATGTTCCTTCCGGACCGGTTTTACCAGGAAACCGCACAGATTGACCTTCTCCCAAAAGATTTTCTCAGAAAATTTGTCATTATATGCCGTCACAAAAATAAATCTGGTCTGTGGACTGCGTGCGTTATATTGCGCCGCATACGCTATCCCATCCTGCTCATTGCCCTCCCATTCGATATCCATCAGCACGAGATCATAACCCATGCCGTTTTCCAATGCCTCAGAGAGCTGAGACAGATTCTGGTAGTATTCTGTTCTGCTGATTCCCGGATATCCTGCAAGCAACCGCTTCATACTATCCAGGCAGCCTTTGTCATCATCACATACCGCTATTTTCATCCGGTTCTCCTAACGATCATATGCGGGCTTACTGTCTTCTGCGGTTCAATCCGCTCTTCCTATAATATTCTGCCTTGTCCTGATACATACGCCGCTCCGGTTCTGTCAGAAGATGATCAAATCCGACTGCCCCCAGCGTATTCACTGCGGCTCCGACAGCCATGGTGACCTTCTTCCGGTCAAGCTCTGTCCGCAGTTCCTCTACTTCACGGTACAGCTCTCCCTCCTCCATGCCTCTGCACAGAGCTACGAATTCATCTCCGCCGATGCGGAACAGGTCGAATTCCTTCAAGGTTCCCCGCAGGCAGTCACAGGCTCTGAGGATCAATTGATCTCCTTTCGAATGTCCTTCTTCATCATTGACACGCTTCAGACCGGTAACATCGCAATACACCACGCCAATCTTCGTCTGAGGAAGAATCCCCGACACATATTTTACCATGGCATAACGGTTCCCAAATCCGGTCAACGGATCCGTATAGCTCATGATCTCCAGCCTTCTCACGAGATTACGGCGTCTTATGGAAGATACAATAAAATGTCCCATGATCTGCAGGATCTCCGATGCAAAATCGATATATTTTGCCGGAGGGTTATCCACTCCATAGAAACCGATCACTTTTTCATCATCATATAATGGTACGACTACTAATGAATGAATATTCTGTCTCGACAGTACTTCATACATTTCGGGATCTGTATCCCGGATCTCGCTCAGGTTCTCTGTCACAATATTCTGATTCCCTGCGAACTTCTGATACCACTGGTCACAAACCTCCGGAGGCAGATCCTGCAGATTATCCTTTTCCGGTATCACGCCTCTGGCTGCCCACTCATATGTATTATCATCATGGCCATGATCATTTTTTTCAAAAATATAGGTACGGTCTGCCTCCATTGTTTTCCCCAGAAGCTCCAGCAATACCTCCAAAGTCTGATTCGGAGTTTCCTGTCTGAGTGCAACACGGATCGCCTGATTCATTGCTGCTTCCATTTCATGGTAATCCATAGAGGTTTCCCTGTCCCCGGAATGCCCACAGTCAATAGCGATCTCCATGCGCAGCATTCTGCCATCGTCTTCCACCAGGGTATCCTTGATACGGAAATCCGTTTTTACTACCGGATTGTAATATTCCCATTCCTTAAAATAGCCGGGTCTGAGCTGCTCATTATTGCAGATACTGCAGGGAGCGGAATTCCCCTGTAACACCTCATAGCACTTTAACCCGACAATCTCTTCCTTACTCTGAAAGCCATAGCTCTTCAAAGCTTTTTGATTCATATATACTAATTGATTCGTCTCCGGATCCGATACATACACATACTCATCCAGATGTTCAAAAAATTCCCATATTTTTCCCATGTCTAACCTCTTTCATCCCCTCATACCTAATAATTTAGTATACACTTTCAAACGCTTTGCGGCAAGCATTTTCTCTCAAAAATGCCTGTAGCAGGCGCACATCGTCCGTGACAATTCCATCCGCTCCGCTATTCACGATCTGCCGCATGGCACCGGAGGTGTTGGCTGTCCAGCCATATACGGATTTTCCTTCGTAATGGATGGCTTCCACCATGTCTGCTGTAAGATTTTTCCTTTCGATGCTATAGCTGTCCGCATAATCCAGATCATAGTCATCCTCTCCCAGATCATGGGCAATATATACTGTGGAGATGTCCGGCTCCAGTTCCTTTACTCTCTGCAGGATTCCCCTATTCATGGATCCTATGATGCATTCGTCCACCATATCATACTCCTGAAGCAGCGCAAGGACATTCTCCTCCAGTTCCTGCTCCTGCCCGGAGTATTTTAATTCGATCATTAATGTGATCCGGTCCTCGGCACAGGCAAGCATCTCTTCCAGTGTCGGGATCTGTTCTCCTCTGTATGCTGCAGAAAATGTACTTCCCACTTCCAGTGTAGAAAGCACGTCTGCCTCTGTATCCCACACACAGACATCCTCGCCCGCAGTACGCTTGAAATTGCTGTCATGCATCACGATCAGTGTCCCGTCGGATAACTGCTGTACATCGATCTCGGCGATGGGGGCTCCGTCCCGGACGGCCTGCTCCAGTGCCGCGAGCGTATTCTCCGGGGCTACCTTAGCCCCTGCCCGGTGAGCCACCACGATCATGGGAGTGTCTTTACCGGCTGCCAACACCTGCGGCAGCACACCATAGGTCAGAAAATAAACGAACAGAAGCATTACAATTGCTGTTTTCCGGATTGTTTTCATCATTTTGCCCTCCCACGATAGTTTATGATCACTTTTATTGTAACAATTGACCATAAACTCCATGCGAGGATTTTGTTAATTTTTTGTAAACAACACTATCACCTCATGCGCAAACAGCGGAAATGCTGCCAATACACTTAATAGAAGCCACTCCTGTCCCGACAGATGCGAGGTACCGAAAGCCCTGATGAGAAATGGGATCTCCGTCACGGCAAACTGCAGGATGAAACCGATGATACATGCTGCCACCATCAGCAGATTATCCCGGGGGCTCATGGCAAATACGGACTTCTGTACATCACGCATGCCGATGGCATGATACAGCTGGCACATTCCCAGCACAGTAAATGCATAGGTCTGCGATTTCGCCAGTATCTGTTCCCGGGACATCAGTTCCCTGAGGCGTTCTACCCAGGTAAACGGATTGCCCACAAGCTCCCCTTCCGCCGCCAGGATCCCGCAGGGAAGCACCAGAAATGCCGCCAGTCCGATCACGGTGATCAATGCTCCATAGAACAACGTACATGCTATTCCTCCTCTGGCAAACAGGCTCTCCGATGCTTTTCTGGGCGGGCAGCGCATCAGGCTTTTGCTGTCATTTTTATCCACTCCCAACGCCAGTGCCGGAAGGGAATCCGTGATCAGATTGATCCAAAGGATATGGCTGGATTTTAATGGAGATGCCAGCCCCATTGCCACCGCCACAAACATGGTCATCAGTTCTCCCAGGTTGGACGATAGCAGAAAAATCACCGATTTCCGTATATTCTCATAGACACCTCTGCCTTCCTCGATGGCTTTTTCAATGGTGGCAAAATTATCATCTGCAAGGATCATATCCGCTGCCTGTTTGGCGACATCCACTCCGGTTCCCATAGCGACACCAATGTCCGCCGCTTTTAAGGAGGGGGCATCATTGACCCCGTCACCGGTCATCGCCACGATCTCCCCATTTAGCTGTAGCCCTTTCACGATCCGCACCTTCTGTGCAGGCGTGACTCTTGCATAGACTCTTAAGTCCTTAATTCTCTTTAAAAAAGAAGTGTCATCCAGCCGTTCCAGTTCTCTGCCCGTAATACACTGGCTGCGGTGTCCCGCGATCCCCAGCTGTCTGGCAATGGCATAGGCAGTATCCACATGATCTCCCGTGATCATCACCGTGGTCACCCCCGCATGACGGAAGATCTCCACGGCTTCCCCAGCCTCCGGTCTGGCGGGATCCCGCATTCCCACGATACCAAGGAACGTCATTCCCTCTTCCCCACCTCTGCAGTCTTCACTCTGTGCCGCTGCCAGTGTCCGAAGAGAGAGGGAATTCATCCGTTCCACAGCCTCACCTATCCGCTTCCGCTGCGTGGAGGTCATGGGAACGCTCCTTCCTTCCTGTAAAATATGGGTACAGTGCTGCAAGATCACATCCGGAGCCCCTTTGGTATAGGCAATCCCTCTCCCGGATCTGCCACCGGGAAGCCTATGACAGGTCGTCATCATTTTCCGCTCGGAATCAAAGGGGATCTCATCAAAGCGGGGATACTGCCGCTCCAGCCGCTCTCTCTGCAGACCGTATTTCGCCCCAAAGTCTAAAAGTGCCAGCTCCGTGGGATCTCCGATGCGCTGCTCTCCCCGCAGCGAAGCATCATTGCACAAAAGCATCCCTCTCAACAGCTCCGGCAGAATGCGGTGTTCCCCTCTGCCACCTGTCCCCGTGACATCCTCCATCACGTCGTACCACCAGCATTTCTCCACAGTGAGTCGGTTCTGGGTAAGTGTTCCTGTCTTATCCGAACAGACCACGCTGACCGCTCCCAGTGTCTCCACCGAAGGAAGTCTTCGAATGATGGTGTGCACTTTGACCATTCTGGTCACTGACAGGGCCAGGCAGATCGTGACTACTGCCGGCAGCCCTTCCGGTACTGCGGCAACCGCAAGTGAGATCGCTACCAGAAGCATCTCCGGAATATTTCTATGTTGAAATACCGCCAGCAAAAACAGTCCGGCGCACAACCCCAGAGAGAGAATACTCAATAGCTTCCCCAGATCTCCCAGCCGCTTCTGTAATGGTGTCATCTCATCTTCCGTATCCGTGATCATGGAAGCGATCCTGCCGATCTCCGTATCCATGCCGGTGTCCACCACCAGACCTTCCCCATGACCGTTCGTCACCACTGTGGACATATAGACCATATTGACCCGTTCGGTTAACGGGATCTCTTGCCTGCAGTCTGCCAGGAACAGGGCATCTTTCTCCACCGGGACGGATTCTCCGGTGAGCGCGGATTCTTCCACCTGGAGGTTCGCACTTCTGGTCAGTCTGATATCCGCCGGAACCCGTGCCCCTGCCTCCAGCTCCACCAGATCTCCCGTCACCAGTTCCGCCGCTGGGATCTCTCTTCGGATGCCGTCGCGGATCACGATCGTCCGGGGAGTGGTAAGTTTTCTTAACGCTTCCAGTGCTTTTCGAGCTTTTCCCTCCTGGAGCATTCCCACTAGCGCATTTACCAGGACCACCGTACCGATGATCAAGGCATCGCTGACTTCTCCCAGGAGAATGGATACCACTGCTGCAATCAATAATATGTAGATCAGCGGATCCTTCAACTGCTCCAGAAAAAGCTGTATCTTTGTCTTTTTCCGCGCAGCTCTCATCTCGTTCCTGCCATTTTGCCGTAAACGACGAAAGGCCTCACCTTCGGTAAGACCTTTCACTGTGTCACTATTTAGTTTACTTATGGTTTCCTGTATATTCTGCTTCTCGAACACGGCTGCTCTCCAATGCTTGTTTCTATGCATTGTATGCGGAAATGTCCGGCTTGATGATAACCGTCACCGATTATTTCTCGTTTCTTAACTGGAAAGCATCTGTCAGTTCGTTCATGTTGGTCGCCTGAGCAGACAGTTCTTCACTGGTAGCGGAAGTCTCCTCTGCGGTAGCGGAGTTGTTCTGTACCACCGTAGATATCTGCTCGATGCCCTGTTCGATCTGGGCCATGGCATCTGCCTGTGCATTGGATTCTTCCATGGCTTTCTTGGACTCGTTCGCCAGATCCTCAATACCTTCCACCACTTTCTGCAAAGCTTCCGCCGTTTTATCCGTGATCTGATTTCCTTTTTCAATCTCCTGCAGCGAGGTTTCGATCAGTTCCCTGGTATGTACCGCGGACTGTGCACTGTCATCCGCAAGCTTCCGAATCTGTTCAGCCACCACGGCGAAACCTCTTCCGGCTTCCCCCGCTCTGGCAGCTTCAATTGCTGCATTCAGGGACAACAGGTTCGTCTGGGATGCGATATCCTCGATCTCACCGATAATATCACTGATCTGCTTGGAAGTCTCATTGATCCGCTGCATGGCATCGGTCAGTCCCTTCATCTCTTCTCCACTGGTTCTGGCCTGTTGCTGATATTCCATTGCCTTCTCATAAGATGCTCCGAGAGCCTTGGCATTTTTCTCCACGATCTCAGTGACGTTCGTAATGGTCGCCTGCAGTTCCTCCACAGAACCGGCCTGGTCTGTAGCACCCTCTGCCAGTCCCTGTGCGGCATCCGCCATCTGACCCGCGCCGGCAGACACCTGGCTTACCGCATTTTTGATCTCACCCAGTGTCTCACTGAGCTTATGATTCAGCTTGCGGATAGACTCCAGTAATCCGCTGAAATCTCCTATGTAGGCTTCCCTGCAATTACTTACGATCGCAAAATTGCCCTCAGACATTTCTCCCAACAGATAGTCCGTATCACCGATTACCTGCTGCAAATTATCGGAAAGACTGGCGGTCGCCTCCGCAAGTATCTGCAGCTCATCGCCGGTCTCTACCTTCGGTGCCGGAGTATGCAGATCACCCTGTGCTAACAGCTGTATTCTGTCTGTGCACTGTGCCACCGGCTCCCCGATACGCTGTCCGATCTGTTGTGCCTTGTAAATGCTGTATGCCACTGCGATCACACCGATCGCAGCACCTATGATAATGCCTGTTACAACGGAACCCAGGAAATCCGTAACCGGTGCATCTACAGCCACCATCCAGCCGTTAGTACCATCAATCGGGGCATACGCCTGTAATGTATAAGCACCTTTTCTGAAATAGGTTCCGTATCCTGTCTCACCCTTAAGCATCTGCTGCTCTATTTTAGCAATTCCCTTCAGTGAGCTGTCTGTCTGTGACAATTCAATATTATTTTTCTGCTCCTGGGCAATGGCGGAATCACTATGTGCGATCGTAATACCCGTAGACCCCAACAGGTAGCATCCGGAATGCTCACTGATAGAAATGGCTGCGCAAATATCATTTAAGAACTCCGGATCCGGTACTACAAATACCACGCCGATGATCTCACCGTCTTTATCTCCGCCTTCATAGACGGGTGCAGATATGATCACGCTGAGTTTTCCGTCTGTCTTGGCAATTACGGGATCCGATACCACCACTTCTCCCTGCATGGACCGTTTAAAATACTCACGATCATTATAATCCGTTCCGTCAGCGGCACAGATACCATTACTTCCGATCAGCTTCCCCCTGACCATTCCATAAGCTTCCACGCGCTGATTAATATACTCCTGCTTCTGTGCCGGTGTAAATACAGCCGCGGAAAGCTGATAGCTGCATCCCAGCTCAGATACGATCGTCTCCGATACCGTTAATTCCTGACGGATCCGATCCGCTGACAGCTTTGCGATCTCCTGCATATCAGCCTTCAGTCTGCTCAGGGTACCTGACAGATTCATGATCATAGACACAATGACCAATGATACGATCGATAGCAATACCAGCCGCCGGATTGCCTTCTGCAGCCGCTCGCGGATCGTGGTCTTACCATTGGTCTGACGCTTTTGTCCCTTCTGTGTAGTTTTTGCACTCATAATGTACCTCTTTTCTCCGGCGAGATGTCTCTCCACCTTCTCAAGCCGGCATTTTTCTGCAATGCTGCTAACACTACTGCTGTATCATCATTATAACATTTTCCGAACCTTTTTGCTACCTTATGAGTGCAAAGAAAGAGTTAATATTTCAAAAAATATCAACTCTTTCCCTGTTTTGTCTGTTTATTTATATTTTTCTGTCCCATTAGGCAGAAACTTTTTGGGATCAATAACCAAATTCTTGTGCAAAATACAGTTTTCCACCTGTCTCATAGACAGCAATGCTGCAGGTCGTAAAATCGCCTGCCAGGATATTCGCTGCATGGGTGGGAGAAGCCATCCAGGCATCTACCACGCTCTGTGCGGAATCATATCCCTTCGCCAGGTTCTCACCCCACATCAGTTCACTGTTCACGGTATACCAGTCTCTGCCGTTCGGTCTGGTATGAGAGAATTTGGAAGCAGCTTCCTGTGCTCTTACCATAGCGCAGGACTCCAGTCCGTTGCTCCAGGTAAGCTCCGCAAGTCCATTCTCTGCTCTCTTCGCATTCACCAGTGCCAGTGCATCGGTTGCCATGGTGCGAAGTTCATTGGCCCGGGCAATCTCTGCTTCGCTCATGCCGGCTCTCTGTACAGATCCTGCCAGCGCCACCGCCTCTTCATCGAACCATACGGTTCCGTCGCTGTCCGCCGGATCACGGCTGACAGAGGACAGATTTGCATTCCTGCCGCAGCCTGCCAGGCTAAGCATCATGATTACTGTCAGAATCAGACTCATCCATCTTTTTTTCATTTGTTTACCCTCTTTCATGAATTTATGGTAACTATATGTCATTACTGTTCTTATTGCTTCTTCTTAAGGATAAGCCATGCTCCCAGACCTGTCAAGGATAAGGCGAAACCAAGATTCCATGCATCGGAAGCGTCGCCGGTCTGCGGCCGTCTCGATGCTCCGAGGACTGCTCTGTCTGCCAAAGGTGTCGGATCATCCTCGATCGTCACCATTCTGTGGCGTCTCGCACCAAGTACCTGCGGTGCCTCGGGTGTTACAGGATCCGCAGGGGTACCGGGATCGTCAGGGGTGCCGGGATCATCCGGGGTTGGCGTCGTATCCGGAGCGCCCGGAGTCGGAGTAGGTGTCGGGTTGTTGTCAGGAGTTGTCGACGGTGTTGCCGTAGGCGTTGCCGTTGGTGTTGCCGTAGGCGTTGCCGTTGGTGTTGCCGTAGGTGTTGCCGTTGGTGTTGCCGTAGGCGTTGCCGTAGGCGTTGCCGTTGGTGTTGCCGTTGGCGTTGCCGTTGGCGTTGCCGTTGGTGTTGCCGTAGGCGTTGCCGTTGGTGTTGCCGTAGGTGTCACGGTCGGCGTAGGTGTCGGCGTCACGGTCGGCGTAGGCTCTTCACTGGGATGCCACTCATTTCCACTAAAGTGACACTCTGCTTGCGTTTGCAAATTTACAGCTACAATTCTACCTGAATTATTTCCTGCTTCGAGAATCACCTTAGCACATGGTGCAAGAATCGTTCCTCTTGTAGTAGATAAAGTAATAGTTCCATCATATGTTCCAAAATTATACACTAACAAATTTGCATTATCTGCTTCCGGGTAATTATCAATGCCAGATGTGCTCTGTCCTACCAACTTAAAATTATTACCATCAGGTGTTATATTAAATACAACCGTTTTACCGTTTTCCACAGCTACTTTAGGTTCAAAATCCGAAATTCCATTTACGCGAAAAATATTCTGTCCATCATTCAAGGAAATCTCATTAGAACTCAATTCCGTTCCCATTGCATGCAAGTTTTCAGCATTTGTACGAATAGCTGTAAATGCTCCTGCCAGATCGAACTGACCTCTTTCAATTTTTCCAATCTGCTCAGTGGTTCCTACATAAACTCCATTTACAAACCATTGATTACCTCTTTGCTCAAAAGAAGCTGATTTTAGAATCAGATTAGAACATCTAATATTGGAGCCTGAACCTGTATATTCACCATCTACATAAATAGTACCTTTTCCTGTATAGCCAATGTTATTATAATATTTCAAACTGCCTGTGCAGATATTAGCTTCACTGTCACCGCTCTGCTCCGTAATTCCCTCTACAAAAATTCCATAGCCATTGGCAGCTCCTAAAACTCCAGCAATATCCACAGTCACCGCATTTACTGTCTCATTTGCTTCCGCACATAAATTCATTGTCAGCGGCATGATAAGACCTGCACCTGCTGCCTCTTCCGGTGTAACCATCGTCGTTGCTTCCGGTGTTACCTCCGGATCAGCTACTACATTTTCTTTCACAACAGCGTCACCACCGGATACAGACTCTTCCCCTACTACTGTAGCCGCTTCCTCTGCCTGTACCGTAAGTGTTCCGTTCCCCGCAACAGTTCCCACTACCAGCGCTGCCACCAGAACCTTTACGATTTTTTCTTTTACATACTTACTAAGTCTGCTCATCTGATTTCTCCCTTTATGAAACCCCATGTGTTACTCCCAACGCACTTAAACGTTTTCGTTCTTCTTTACATCTATTAAGACTATGGATCTCATAAAAAAGGTTCAGATTTTTTATTAAATTTGTGATTTATTGCTTATTTTTGTTCTCTGGTTGTCCATTTGTGGTACCAATGTCCTAATAAGCGGCCGTTTCTGTCAGTACTCCATGGAGCAGTGCTCTTCGTTTCGTGCCTGCGGAACCATAGCAGGTAGACAGCGACACAATGTTCCCCCTGTCGCTTAAGTCCGCATCCGAGGCATACAGGGAATGTTCCGTCGCCCACTGCACGTAATCATCGTAGGAAGCATCCGAGGTAAAGGTTGCGAAGCGGTCGCTGGTGCTTCTGGTCTCGTAATAAGCAAAGATTTCATAAATATAGACCTTATCTTCCGTATAGATATAAAAATACGGATCCTCCTTACAGCTTACCGTCCCCTTCAACAGATTTTTAAAACTACCGAACATGCTCTCATCCCGCATATTATGTCCGAAGACGAAGGTGTTCCGGTCCGACCAGTCCGCCGAAGCCTCACAATCCATGAAAATACATCCGGCATTTACACTTTCTCCCTCAAAAGAGTGCTTCAGATAATAATTGTTGTCCTCGCCCTGTACCACCGGATAGCTGATATCCAGCGCCGGAAAATAAAGCCATCCCCGGAAATCCGGATTGGTCTTCTTGAGATTTGCAAAATCAATCTGCAGATCTGGGTAGTTTTTCACCTGTACTTCTTCCGTCTCTTCCACCCGAGGGTCCTCCACCACTGCCTCCTGTCTTATGGCATCATATTCGTTTTTCGCCTTTTGCTCCGACAGATAGGAATACAGACTCATCCCTCCGGTGATCAGAACTGCCGCCGCCAGTATTGCTGTGATGATATTTTCCACTTTCTTATTCTTCATGTTTGTCCCCTTTTTGCATCTGTCTGAATTTACTAATGATTATAACTTATTTTTAAGTATTCGTCTTTACGAAAGACTCATTTTTTGATATTTTTAAGTTGTGATCATAAAAATATTGGGGGGAATTATATCTTATGATACATTTTTTTGCTATCCTTTCACTGCTTCTGTGCGGTGTCTGCTATACCGGTTTCCGAAAAGAGGAAGACAAATGTAAATTCCAAAACATTACCCGGTTCGTCTGGATCATTTTCGGGGCTGCCCTGCTGCTTCGTCTGATCCTTGCTTATACCACCCACGGTTTCGGCAATGATATTGCCTGTTTTGCTGCGTGGGCTGACCGGATCTTCTCCGTAGGTCCTGGGGCATTCTATTCCGCGGAGACTTTTACCGATTATCCGCCTGGATTCATGTATGTCCTGTATCTCATCGGAGCGCTGCGTTCCCTGCTTGGGATCCCTTATTATTCCAGCCTGCATATCATGCTGTTAAAGCTGCCTGCTATTCTGTGCGACATGGCCTGCGGCTGTCTGCTCTTCAGAGAGGCGTCAAAAAGACTGCATTTTTCCGAAATGCAATCTGTATGTGTAGCTTGTGCTTATCTGTTCCAGCCGGCAATCATCCTGAATTCTTCCTGCTGGGGGCAGGTGGATTCCGTTCACACCCTTGTGGTGATCCTGATGTGCCTGTTTCTTATGGACGGCAAAATGCTCCCGGCTTATGCAATCTACGGTATTGGAGTTCTGTTAAAGCCGCAGACACTGATCTTCACTCCCGTCCTTCTGGTCGGCATTTTGGATCATGTATTTTTGCAGGATTTTTCCTGGAGGAAATTTTCTTATAATCTGTGCGGCGGTCTGGCTGTGATCTGCGGCATGCTTCTGTTGTGCGTTCCCTTCGGTCTGGATGCCGCCACCTCGCAGTATACTTCCACGCTGGGTTCCTATGAATATGCGGCGGTTAATGCCTATAATTTCTGGGGGCTGTTAGGCATGAACTGGGTGGACCAGAACACGATCTTTCTGTTCCTTCCCTGCCGAACCTGGGGATCCATTGCCATTGTGCTGATCGTTCTTTTTACTTTTCTGATTGCCTTGCGTTGCCGAAAAGAACCTTCACGCTATTTTTGCCTCGGTGCTTTTATCATTCTGACTATGTTCCTGTTTTCTGTCAGAATGCACGAACGCTATATGTATCCGGGACTTGCACTGCTGCTGTTCTGCTGTCTGTATAAACCCGCCGGCTCCCTGTGGAAATGTTATGCCGGTTTCGCCGCGCTGCATCTCTACAACACTGCCAACGTGCTGTACCATTACGATCCGCAGAACTATGACCGCAAGGCTCCCATAATTCTACTGGTATCCGCAGGCATGTTATATTGTCTGTATGATTTCTACAAAATCATCTGGAAATATTATATTCATGGGGAAGCGGTGACTGTTGCCGCCACAACCGCGGGTGACCTCGGCTCCCACTTCCGGGAACATTTTCTCTCCCCCTTAGCGCCCACACCTTCTAAGGAGCAGGTGCGCTTCACGAGAGCAGACCTGTGTCTGTTGCTGACAATCTGTGCTCTCTACAGCTTTTTTGCACTCTATGACCTGGGCGACCGCAAGGCTCCCGAGACAACCTACGATATGACACAGAATCAGGTCATTGAACTGGAATTTCCGGAAAATACAGCTCCCGTTACCCTGGCAAGTTACATCGCGCCCTGGCATCAGCGGCATTTTACGGCTGAAGTCCGTAGCTCAAAGGCCGAGGACTGGACGTATCTGGGCGAGATCATTCTGAATAATGTCTTCACCTGGCAGGATGTGTCTTTGGAAGATCTGACCCGGCAGGCAGGCGTAACAGACGCCCGCTGCCTACGTCTCACACTGACCGATACGGATGCGTCTCTGATCGAACTGGTCTTCACGGATGCGGACGGTGAAATCCTGCGCCCTGTGAATGCCTCTGCTTACGAGACTTTGTTCGATGAGAGCGATTGCTACCCGGAACGCTATTCTTTCCGTAACAGCATGTATTTCGATGAGATTTATCATGCCCGTACGGCTTATGAATTCCTCCACGGACTGCCCACTTATGAAAATACGCATCCGCCTCTGGGCAAAATTCTGATCTCTGTGGGTATCGCTATTTTCGGGATGAATCCCTTCGGCTGGCGGATCATGGGTACTTTATTTGGCATCGCCATGCTGCCCTTCCTCTATCTGCTGGGGAAGAAGATGACCGGCAATACCCCCGCAGCGGCTCTCGCCTGCTTCCTGTTTGCCTTTGATTTTATGCATTTTACACAGACGAGGATTGCAACGATCGATGTCTATATCACGTTCTTCGTGATTGCCATGTACTATTTTATGTACAGTTATTGCTCCATGAGTTTTTATGACACGCCACCACATAAGACCTTCCTTCCATTAGGATTGTGCGGTGTCTGCATGGGGCTTGGCATTGCCTGCAAATGGACCGGTGTCTATGCCGGATGTGGTCTGGCACTGCTGTTTTTCGCGCATTTGCTGCGTCGCTACCGAGAATACCTTTATGCCAAAGCACATCCCGGCAAAAGCACAAACGGTATCGATCATAAATATATAGTGAAGAATTTCCCTGACTATACGATCAAGACCATCGATTTCTGTCTGACCTTTTTCGTATTGATCCCGGTAGTGATCTATCTGCTGTCCTACCTGCCGTTTGTGAATACTGCTCATCCCGGCCTGCTTGACCGTATGCTGGCGAACCAGACTTCCATGTTCAATTACCACAGTGGCCTGGAGGCGACACATCCCTACTCTTCCTCCTGGTATGAGTGGCCGACCATGGTACGTCCGATCTGGTATTATTCGGGATATGTGACCGATGCAATCAAAGAGGGGATCAGCGCTTTCGGCAATCCTGTTGTATGGTGGATCGGTATTCCGGCATTTATTTACATCCTGTACCTGTTAATTCGCAATAATGCGTTTCTCTGTTCTCTGACAGGACACACAAAAACAGAGAGCTCCACAGATACTGCAATTACCCTGTCCCACAGAGAATATGCAACAGCTGCTTTTCTGGCAGTCGGCTACCTGGCGCAGTACCTGCCCTGGTTCTTTGTCACCAGGATCACTTTCATCTACCACTATTTCCCCAGTGTTCCTTTTGTGGTACTGATGATCGTGTACAGCCTGATGCAGTGGAAGAAACATGTATCCGACCGCGCCTTTGTTATCGGCTGCTGCGCTTATGCCACGGTGGCGTTTGCCCTGTTCCTGCTGTTCTATCCGGTATTGTCCGGACAGCCGGTGGATGTGGATTTTGTAATAAAATACTTACGTTGGAGACCGACCTGGGTATTGATCTCGGGTTAAATGAAAGGCAAGAGACTATTATGACCATTCTTCTGAATACCATCTTCATTTTATTTATAGGAATATGGTTTGTTCGCTTTTTTGTTGAAATGGATGTTCCGGAAAAATACAGAGTTTCTCGATTTTTTCAAAATACAACAGACTATAAAGGAGAAGGTCTGACGAAAAAAGACGTTCTCCGGATTCTGTTTTTGGCTTTTCTGATCCGTGTACTGATATATTTTGCAAGTGTGCTTATCTATTTTGTGCAATCAGATTTTTTATCACATGCAGCTGCATTTTCCTGGAATGATTTTTTCAATCTGTGGAATAAATCTGATGCCCAGCATTATCTTGATCTCGCGGAAAAAGGATATGTCAATTGCACAGAAGTAACGGAATGGTCTGGCAGAGAAGAGCATCTATTTCTCGTCTTCTTCCCGTTATATCCCTGGTTCATCCGCTTCTTTCACTTTTTTGTGAACAGTTATGCTGTGGCTGCATTTGCTGTTTCCATCATTTCTTTTTGTGTGGGCTGTGTCTTTTTCTATGGTGCTGTAAAGGAGGAATACGGAGCTTCCATTGCCGAGAAATCATTGACTTTGTTATTGTTATACCCGTTTTCTTTTTTCTTCGGAGGAATCATGACAGAGAGCTTGTTTTTCTGTCTGATTTCTGCGGGTTTTTTCTATATCCGCAGGCATAAATGGCTGATTGTGGGGCTGATTGGGCTTTTAGCATCCCTCTGTCGTATTCAGGGTGTTATCCTTTTTGGCGTCGGTATAATTGAATTTCTAATATCTTCTCAACCAATTCGGATGATTGAGGAGGGGCAGTTCAAGGGCTTTCTGAAACACTTTTTTACAGAGACCGTCTGGCTGTTTCTGATTCCCATCGGGAACCTTGTGTACTTAGAGCTTAATTATCAGATCACCGGCAATGCTTTTCAGTTCACTGTTTATCAGGAGAATCACTGGTATCACACCGCTACCTGGTTCACAAATTGTGTGGCGGAAATTATGCGTTATATTTCCGGACAGGTCTCCGATACCACGCTTCTCATATGGTATCCTGAACTGATTCTGTTCGTTGTGGCTGCTGCACTGCTTCTCTATTCTCTCCGGACCCAGCCGCTGAAATACAGTGCCTATCTCCTGGTCTATACCCTAATCAATTACTCTGTCACATTTCTGATCAGTGGTTGGCGGTATATGCTGAATGCACTTCCTCTTTTTTTCTTTACCGCTGCATTACTTAATAAACACAAACTGTTGTATCCATTGCTGTGTTTTGCATCAGCTTTATTATATGGGATTTACTTTACTGCTTTTCTCATGGGTGGTGCGATTTATTGATTTTGTCCCTATTTACATTTGTGTGTCTGATGTATCAACAGTATAATTATACATTTCACGAATTGCGTATGCAATTAGAAAATCAAGTAGTCCAAATTCAAATACAATACCATAAGGCTTTCCAGATAATCTGGGAAACAGTAGTAATGATTAGTGGCGTTTCGTACCAGTATCAAAAGCCTTTGACCATATATTTACAGACCAAGAGCTTTACGAAGAATGCAACCTTACTGATGAAGAAATAAATATCATAGAATCAGTCATCAAAGAACGAAAATAACAATACCAATACCCTTTGTCATGTGGTAAAATAAAGAAAAACCTATTATGAAACCTAAGGAAGGATTGGACATGAAAATTTTGAAAAGTATTCTTAATTATATTCCATTAGCCACGTTTATCATATTTGTGGTTACTGATGGAATTATTTCTTTAACATCGGCATTAATTTTTGTTATTTCCACGATTGGTCTACTGATTAATTGGAAAAGAAAAAAACCAGCGATGAAGAATTAAGAAAATTCATGTTTATCAATTACAGGTGACATTGAAAGAGTCAGCCCATTCAAGGTGCTGGCTCTTTAAAAATTCCATTCTAATAAATTGCACGACAACTTATAAAAAAATATGCTCCACATTATGGAAAAATGTATATAAATGTATAAAAGTATCAAAATCGAATAATTATAAGGACTTATGCATCAGACACACTTTTGTAAAAAGGGAGTTGATTTTCTCACAGAAAATATTGCTGTATCATATTTTCTACGATGTTAGATTTTAGAGGAGCCTCTTCCGATTCATAGGTGGCCAGTAGTGTATCCGACAGCATAATTCCATTTATGTTATAGAGCTGCATTTTCCGAAAAGCAACCTGCGCATAATTTTCATTATCCATCATACCAAAGTGCTCCCAGTAATAGATTTGTCCTGTTACTGGGTGCCTTATGGTAAAATCCGGATAGATCACTCTCTTTCCCAAATGTAATGCTTCCTCGTAATGAAATGGTATCCTGTTCACATGCAGCATCGTCGCAATGATTGCCTCTGATTTGGAACGCACCTTCTGTCCGTTGAAAATAGGATGAATCAGTTGTTCCGGATATTTGGGGCATCTCTCATAATCCTGCTTTTCCCATTCAGCAATTTCTGTATTTACTGAAGTAAATACTTTTTTCAACAGTTCTGCATATACAGCAGTCTCAAGCAACTGTTCTTCTCCCGTTTGCTCTTTGTTACACAAATCCAAATAACTTTGTATTGCTCGTTTTTCTTGCACTATATCCTGAAGCATTACTTCATAATATTTCTTTTCCGCCATAGAGACAGCGGTATTTTTTTCATTGCTAGGAATATAAATTTTCTGTCCATCACAAGATATGTACCATTTCTTATGCTTACCGTTTTGAGAATAGATCAGTTTACCTGCCGGATATGTCTGCAGTCGTTCCAAAATGTTTTTTTCCCGTTGGTCCAGCACTTCTTTTTCTCTTAGCATCTGGTGATATAGCATGACTTCGCCTTTCTCTTATTTTATTGTGATTTGATCAGTTACTTTTTGTTGAAATTCTGCTGAAACCAGCTGGATTTTCACAAGAGTTGTAAATAGAGTTTCATGGTCAGATGAAATGTAACAATATTACATCATATTTCTATCAAGTTGTAAACCTTTATTTTTTCATGGGCACAGCACAGGCTTGCGGCGGTGGCCGTGCCCTCCTGGTTCCATTTCGTGGGCACATCATGAGCTTGCGACGGTGGCTGTGCCCTCCTGGTTTCTTTTCGTGGGCACATCATGAGCTTGCGACGGTGGCTGTGCCCTCCTTGTTCCATTTCATGGGCACACCACAGGCTTGCGGCGGTGGCTGTGCCCTCCTTGTTCCATTTCATGGGCACAGCATAGGCTTGCGACAGTGGCTGTGCCCTCCTTGTTCCATTTCGTGGGCACAGTGTGAGCTTGCCGCGGTGGCTGTGCCCTCCTTGTTCCATTTCATGGGCACACCACAGGCTTGCGACGGTGGCTGTGCCCTCCTTGTTCCATTTCATGGGCACAGCACAGGCTTGCGGCGATGGCTGTGCCCACGCCCGTCTCCGCCAGGCACAAACATCACATATCCATAAAAAAAGTGCCCGGATCATATCTTCCCTGATCCGGGCACTTTTCACTATCAAATCATAAATTCTCTTAGCCTTCAGCGATGGCATTACCGGTATACAACTGATAATATCTGCCCTTCTGGGAGATGAGTTCATCATGGTTGCCGCGCTCGATGATGCGACCCTGTTCCAGGACCATGATGCAGTCACTGTTTTTGACAGTGGACAGTCTGTGGGCGATGACAAAGGTGGTTCTGCCCTTCATCAGTTTATCCATGCCGTCCTGTACGATTTTCTCAGTACGGGTATCGATGGAGCTGGTAGCCTCATCCAGGATCAGTACCGGAGGATCCGCTACTGCGGCTCTGGCGATGGACAGAAGCTGTCTCTGTCCCTGGCTTAAGTTCGCACCGTCACCGGTGAGGACTGTGTTGTAGCCATCCGGAAGCTGACGGATAAAGGTATCCGCATTTGCTAACTTCGCTGCGGCAATGACTTCGTCATCCGTAGCATCCAGCTTACCAAAACGGATATTTTCCATAACGGTAGCGGTGAACAGATGGGTATCCTGCAGTACGATACCTAAGGATTTTCTCAGATCCGCTTTCTTGATCTTGTTAATATTGATGCCGTCGTAACGGATCTTACCATCCTGAATATCATAAAAACGGTTGATCAGGTTCGTGATCGTGGTCTTACCGGCGCCGGTGGAGCCTACGAATGCAATCTTCTGACCGGGTTTTGCATACATCTCGATGTTATGCAGCACGATCTTGTCATCATTGTAGCCGAAGTCCACATC
>ERZ773193.2155-NODE-2155-length-22080-cov-3.306152_pt1 | contig 22080 bp, 17 predicted proteins | sample MGYA00511110_ERZ773193 | MGnify/ENA primary metagenome ERZ773193 (study PRJEB29015, sample SAMEA2737784) | human gut metagenome | biome: human gut; feature: human-associated habitat; material: faeces | place: China | collected 2012 ...
CCCGCGACCCCATGCGTGACAGGCATGTATTCTAACCAGCTGAACTACCGAACCAGATTTAAAAACAACCTCTGTTGTTTCTGATTGCGGGTGCAAATATAGCCTTTGTTTTTAATTCTACAATGATTTTTATATAAAAAATTCACGATAAACCATTTTTCTCCCGTCACTTTAATATATCAAGGTTAAAAACTATATTTGCAATAAATAACATTCATACCATGCAGCAGCCAAAAGAATACTATCAAGCACAAATGTCACGCCTTACGATCCTCTTAAAAAAACACAGACAACGGCGTAACGGTATCACCCTCGCAAAAGTCTTCTTATTCCTGTTAGCCATATATTTTATATACACCTTCGCCAACACAGAATACACGCCTTATCTCATCGCTTTTATTGCTGCCATAGTACTATTCATCATCACGAATATATTCGAAACCAAATTATTAAAAGAAATACAATTCCTGCACAAACTTGAAGAATGTTCCCGTGTGGAACTGGAATATCTTGCAGGAAACTTTAAAAACCTTCCGACAGGCGAGGAGTACAAAGACCAGACTCACCCTTACGCTCATGATCTTGACATATTCGGGGAAGATTCCCTTTTCCAAGCCATCAACCGTACGGTTACACCTCACGGGAGGGATAAATTGCGGGGATGGTTGCTCTACCCGTTAAAATCCGGGCAACCCATCATCGAGCGTCAACAAGCCATCGAAGAATTTGCCCGCAAGCCGGAATGGTGTCACGTTTTCCGAGCCAAGGGCAACAGTCAACGTATTACCCATATGGCCATGCAACAAATCGAACAATGGCAGCGAGAACAAGTCGGGCTACCACGCTGGACACGTCCTTTCCTATATATCCTTCCGATACTGACGATTTCTGCCTGGATATTGTATATTGCTTCTATACTCACGTTAAATATTCCATTATTCCTTTCCTGCATATCTCTTTTTTGTAGCTATCTACCAGCTCAAAAAACATTACGAACCCATATGCGTCTGGATGAATTCACCCGCTCGTTCAGTAACCTTCACGAACTAATCGGACATTTTTCTACATTTACCTGTTCTTCCGCCAAATTAAAAACATTGCGTCAACAACTATTCAACGAAACATACAACGCAAACGAAGCTTTACGTTCTCTGCATAAAATACAGGAAAGTTTCGACCAGCGCTCTAACGCAGTGGTTGCCATGTTTATGAACGGGCTTTTCATGCGGGAATTACACCTTATCCAGCGCCTTGTTTCCTGGAAACGCCGTTATGCCGCGGCCATCCCGACCTGGATTGAAATCACAGGCGAACTTGACGTTCTAGTTAGTCTGGCCAACTACAAGTATAACCATCCCGATTTTATCCACCCCATCCCCGGTGAAAACAAGCTATTACGAGGTACAGCCATCGGTCACCCCCTCCTACCCGCCAATGAATGTGTAACCAATAATTTCGAAGTAGCCCGGTTACACGAATTCTATATCATCACGGGAGCGAACATGGCGGGGAAATCCACCTTCCTACGTGCGATAGGGGTGAATCTTGTACTTGCTTGTTGTGGAGCTGTCGTTCGGGCTGAATGTTTTGAATTCCAGCCTACGGCCCTCTTTACCAGTATGCGCACCGTTGATAACCTGGCAAAAGGAACCTCTTATTTTCATGCCGAATTACTCCGATTACAACAACTTGTCAACATGGCACAACACGAAGAACGTTTGTTTATCATTTTGGATGAAATTCTAAAAGGAACTAACTCCCGAGACAAGTTGAACGGTTCCCGTCGTTTCCTTCAAAAATTACTTACTTTACCTGTTGCCGGACTTGTTGCCACGCATGACCTTGAACTCGGAGAACTCGCCAACACAATACCAGACAACTTTTTTAACCGGTGTTTCGAGATCACGCATACGGATGATGATATTGCCTATGATTATAAACTGAAACCCGGTATCAGCCAAAACATGAATGCATCCATCTTGCTTGAAAAAATGAAACTCGTGTAAGAATCATCCTATCGAACATTCCTCTGTAGTTTCCGTTTAACACGATAAAACAGGAGAATATGAAAACAATGATTTTGATCACGCTACTTTTACCCATGGTACTTCTCAATGGATGTAAGGACAAACCTCAAGGCAAGGCCTCCAACATGCCGGACAGCACGTTTGCCGCAACACCTGCCATTACCAGTAATTATTACTTCGCCGGAGAATACCTGTATCAAACAGATAAAGCAACCTTAAAGGATCAAGCCACAGGTTCCACGTTCACCATCAATAACGGCGAAATAGCAACCCGATTGGCAGAACAATATTTAGCGCTAAAGCTACCTACAGGGAAGGGAGTCAGCGCTCAATTACTCGGACATCTCTCCCCGACGAACGATGTTGAACACACTTCCACGAACGGCCTTACCGTTACTCAAATCATCGGCTTACACCCCGGAACAAATCCACGTGGCGCACGACTCACGGGAGACTACATAACCTATGTACCCAACAATATCAAGCCAACAGAACGGTTCACGTTCTCACTACATCCTGACTACACCTACACGTTCAGTATTTATAATCTAAGTGCAAACTCCTCCCGTGATGCTATCGGAAAGTGGTTTCTTTTAAACAAGAATGAAATTCAATTCACTAATGATCCTCTCACGAGTTTCACGAACGAGGCCTTTATCAATGATGACGGGAGGCAATTAACCTTCAAGCTCAGTAAAAGAATTTATTATAAACAAGAATAAGAAATTTCCCTGTAACATATTACTTATGCACCACCATGACTCACGCCATAACAATATAATAAGCAATATCTTACCGGGAAATCATCAAAATACAACCAGAAACTCGAATTCTACCGGACAAATAGTCTACAGTTTCACAACAGGTGATACTTCCGCCGAGGCTAAAGGCAACATAACAACATCATTCTCCGACAAAGCAGATGAATCCACATGATTATGAACTTTAGCCTTTTTAGGATCTTGAACCTCGGATAAAGCAACATTCGTTTCTTGCTTTTCTCCTACTTTTACCAGTAAACGTATGATCACGACCTCACGTGTATTTTCCAATAACGTGGGGTGTGTATGCACCACAAAACAATGATCTGTTAACCTTCTACGCCAAGCAATAGCTTTTTTCACTTCGTTAGCACGAAGTAACGCTAAACTCAGATTTTCTTCATCAGTTGAAAGAGATGTACTATAACTATCCAACTGCAACATGATACGCCCTGCCTCAATATCTTCCTGATAGCGTTTTACCATAGAAAGAATACTATCCAACTCTACATTATTGGATCCAAAATGCACGTAAAACGTTGCTCTACAAGGAACAAAACGAAATACACGTACACTATCCGATACTTCTTCAACGGGAACATATCTCGTCGCCCCTACTCCCGGGATAGACAGGAGAGAAAAGAACAATAAAAATACCTTTACACTCATTTAATTCCTAGTTATACACGTTCGTTCCTCTTATCCCCCACATCCTCTTTAGGAATAGCAAAGAACGATCATTTCTTGATATACGCTCAAATGAGTTTTATGGTTTTGGGTACAATAACGATAATTAATTGGTAATCAGTCTTGTTGTCAACAAATAATTATTTGTATTTATCATTATTATTATTTATTTTCGCATATTATTAAATGATCGTTTAATAAATGCATAAGGAATAATTACCTTCTTCTTATCAGGCAAATCGTTATTCCAACACAAAACACATAGAATCAATTCGTTATATAGTCGAATATTCGATTTATAAAAAGAAAGCAAGGAGAGGTTTTCTCTACAAAAGATCCCAGACTCTTCCCAAAGGAATGGAAGGATAAAAATATCTAGTTAGAATAGAAAAAAACTATCAGATTAAATAAAAATGAGCTATTCGACATCATAAAATCGAATAGCTCATTTTCCATTGCCTTTTTATCCGCAATAGAAATATTTTTGCACGAGTTCCATTATTTTTGCCTCGTCGTTTCCTAAATCCTGACGCAACGTTTTGTCATCAAACTTTTTCAAACCGGCCACCAAACCATCAATCAGGCCGGGAGCAAACACCCCGTACTTTTCGAAATCAGCACGTTGTTTTTCCAAGCATAATGCGGAATCATAACAGGATGCCGGCAACTGACTTAACCGATCAGCAACCCCCTTGTTCGCATCATCAAATATATTAACATCCACGTAACGTTCCTTCGCATATTGCAACGCATCCTTCATTTCAAATCCATGACGCACGGCAACTGCCAACCCCGCAATCAACAGGTACACATCAGACGAACCATCCGGACAACGGAATTCCACGGTTTGTTTACCACTGAAATCCTGATCTTCCACTTTTTCCAACGGGTTCGCATCACGCAACATATCTCCCGCACCACTCGTCCATCCCAACGGCACACGTACCAAAACCGAACGATTACGATCTCCCCAACAAATATTTGTCGGAGCCTCCTGGTGGGGAACCAAGCGGAAATATGACATCGGATTCGTGTTCCCGAAAGCCGTCAACGAGGGTGCCAGATCCAGATACCCGGCAATAGCTTTCAACGCACTATCCGTTAATTTGCCATTCTCGATCATCATATTCTTATCCCCTTTTTTCAAACGGGTATGAATATGCAACCCGCTCCCTGCCTTGCCTACCGTGATCTTCGGGGCAAATGTCAAATCTACACCAAACTGGTAAGCCAACGTCCTCAGAATCCACTTGGCAATAATCAACTGATCGGCAGCATCTTCCATTTTCGTGGGCAAAAATTCGATCTCGTTCTGTTCGTACATCAAATCTCCCTTTGTGAAATTACCCACCTCAGAATGTCCATATTTAATCAATCCTCCGGTTCCGGCAATATATTTCATGGCCAACGCACGTAAATCCCGCCCCTTGTTAAAAGGTGTAGACTCGTGATACCCTTTTTGATCGGAGGCTAAAAATAAATCGTCCTTTTCACTCACCACGTAATACTCTAACTCCCCCATCACCTCGTATTCCATTCCCGTCACTTGCTTCAATACCTCGTGCGCCTTTCGCATCGTGTACTCCGGAGACATTTCCAATGGTTTCCCGTCCTTCATGTAAAAACTACAAAGAATATCAACCGCAGGAATTTCGCTGAATGGATTCAGGAAAGCCGTGCGATAACGGGGCAACACGTACAAGTCACTTGATCCGGCCTCGATATACGGGAACAGGCTGGAACCATCCACCCGTTCACCACATGTCAGTATATTATCCAGATGATCAAGACTATTGATAATAAAATTTAACGTCTTTAATCGTCCATCCGCACCGGGATACCTGAAATTGATCATCTCGATTTCATTCTCTGTCACGTAACGAATAATATCATCTTTGGTGAAATCTTTAGCATCTTTCTCTAAAAAACGAACCAAAGCATGAGGATTTAGTGCATATTTTGAACTCATATTTTTTTATTTATTAGATCTACTAATTTTTAGCTTTTAAAAATAAAAAAAATGAGTTATAATCCCTAGTTAATTTTAGATTCTAGATTTTAAATTTTGAATCTAATTAATTTCTTGATTTATATTTAGATTCAAACCACACAAACCAACGCTTTAACTACTCCCTCTAACTCCCCCCGTGTAAGAGGGAGCCGGTGGGGGTAGTCATTTTTTTATTTTAAATGTCTTATTAATTTTAAATCTTACTAATTATATCTTTTAACTTTTCCTATTTGTCCAGCTCATTCAAAGCAAAAGCGTAAGCTCCGAAAGCGATAGCCCTGCTTGTTCCCAGCTTTGTCGTGATTACCCCCATTCTTTTCACTGGATCATATTCGACCGTTTCCGTCGTTCCAGGCACGACAATGCATCTGGATGTGGGAGCCAAGAAAGCCGCACAATCTCCCGGATCATCCAGGAAAAAAGCCTTCATCTCCATCCGGTCCGCCGGAGCCCCTTCGTACATTTCCAAGGTTCCGTTCAATTCCCGCATCACGGCCGGCATCAAATATTTGTGGGCAGCAATAATCCCTCCACCAATCACCACGATTCCATCCACCACGGCATTCATCGAGGCAATAGCCTCACCTAGCACTTCTCCCGCATGATCAAACGCCCTTTTTGCTGCCACTGGATTTCCTTCCAGATTTCCCTCGGCAATCTCGAAAATTTCTTTCGGGGTCAACTGCCGTGTATCCCCGGACAAACGGGCATATTCCCTCTTGATCGCCCGGATCGAAATTCCCTCCTCGACCCCGTAAATCGGCTGGCGTTTATCCCGCAACACCCATACTTCGGCTGCCGCACCGTTATCACCCAGAAAAAGCTCCCCATCACGGACTACCCCACCACCGAATCCGGTACCTAAGGTAATCCCGATCAAATTCTTATATACCTTATTTTTCCCCGCATCCCGTAGCATACGATTTACTTCCGGCAACGCACCAGCCAATGCCTCCCCGTAAGCGAACAGGTCCCCGTCATTATTGATAAATACCGGAATCCCAAACTTATTTCTCAAAAAAGCACCTAATGCCACTCCCCCTTGAAAAGCCGGTAAGTTCTTCAAGTCACCGATAATCCCGTTCACGTAATCTGCCGGCCCGGGAAATGCAAAACTAATTGCCACGGGATCTTCCGGCAACTTCAATTTAATGGCAGAAAAACCCGTAACCATCGTCTCCAAGCACTTCTCCAAATTATCGCCATTCGAAGGCAAAACAATCGGTTCAACGATCTCTTCATTAGATCGGATGGCCGAGAATACAAAATTCGTTCCCCCGGCATCCAATGTCATCACTATTCTTTTATCAAACTGATACATAATAAGGCAAAAATTAAAAGATAAAAACTAAAAGTTGAATGAAATTTAAAATCACTTCCGGGTTTTAATTCCCACCGAACAATACAACAAGTAACACATACAACAGAGAATCACGATAAGTGAACCGGCCTGTGTACCGATCAAATCCGTACAATATCCCATCAATGGCGGGATTACCGCACCACCGAAAATACCTGTCACCATCAGACCGGAAATCTCGTTAGCTTTCTCGGGACGGGCTTGAATGGCCATGGAGAAGATCAGCGAGAATATGCTGGAACACGTGAAACCGATCAATGCGATCAACACCAAAATCGAGTATTGTCCAGACATGAAGAACAACACGATCATGGCAGCAATAGCTACCAGAATGTTCACCCGGAAATACTTGCTACCGGAAACCCGTGCTAACAGGAAAGTTCCCACGAAAGCCCCGATCGTGCGGAAGGCAAAATAAACACTCGATCCGACACCCGCTCCCGTAACATCAAACCCACAACGCTCGATCAACAACTTTGGAGCCACAGTGTTAATCCCGACATCAACGCCCACGACAAACACGATACCCAAGAAAAGCAACAGGATCGTCCTATCCTTCAATAACCCAAACGTCGCTCCCCACGAAGAGTTCGACTGTTCCGGTGATTTCTCACGAATGTGCACAAACATTAACCAACCCATAGAAATCAAGGTCAACAAGGCGAAAATCGGGAAAAGATATTGCCAATTTCCCAGTACTGTTGCCGCAAATGCCGCAATAAACGGACCACAAAAAGAAGAAACTGCCTTCAACACTTGCCCTGCAGTCAACGAACTTGCCAGTACGTTTCCCTTCACCACGTTCGTCAATAACGGGTTCAACGACACCTGCAAAATGGTATTACCGATTCCCAGCAAGGCAAAAGCGATCAGACACGTGTACAGATTATAATCAATAAAAGGAATAATCATTCCCACAATAGTCACCAACATACTCACCAATACCGTTTTCTTCCGACCGATACGGTTCATAAAAATAGCCGCCGGGACCGCCAGTAACAAAAACCATAGAAATACCATAGAAGGTAGGAATCCAGCAATAGTTTCACTTAACCCGAAATCGGCCTTCACATAACTGGTTGCAATCCCCACCACGTCACAGAATCCCATGATAAAAAAACCAAACAACACAGGCAGTAAAGCCTTAATACTTGTAGAACTTTCTTTCATAACATATAAATTTAACACAAACAAGAACATTAAAAGGGCGACTAATGTAAACAATTTCATTTAATTTTTCTAACAATTAATCACCTCATTTCAGCTCTGAAACGTTAAAATCCCCCCAATAATATACACGAAATGGCTACCATACAGGCTTTCCGAAATGACACTCACAATCCCGCCTGATTTGAGGGCGACATCGACGGAAGAACCATCCGCAGAGACCAGTTACAGACGTTCCCCATCCAAATTAAAGCCGATCAATGAAACGTGTTGGCAACCAACCATCAACACCCGCGACATCTTTACGTAACCCGTTCTCCACCTTATCTGCCACCCAACAGCCACAAAACAATAAAAATACGTATCTTTGCGGCCCGAAAAAACAAACCGATAAACGAAACGAATATGAGATTTACACACAAACAAATATGGGTGATCACTTTCCCGATCCTAGTCAGTTTGTTGATGGAACACTTGATTAACATGACCGATACCGCATTTCTCGGCAGAGTGGGAGAAGTCGAATTAGGTGCATCAGCCTTAGCCGGCGTGTACTACATGGCAATCTATATGCTCGCTTTCGGCTTCAGCATTGGAGCTCAAATTCTCATCGGTCGACGCAATGGAGAAGGCAACTACAAAGATATCGGCCCCATTTTTATACAAGGTGTGCTTTTCCTCTTGGGACTTGCCACACTCATGTTCACAGTTTCCCGCATGTACACGCCTTCGGTTCTCCGTTCCGTCATTGACTCGGAACAAGTCTACGTGGCCACGAACGACTACATGAAATGGCGGGGATTCGGTTTCTTCTTCTCGTTTGTTGCCGTCATGTTCCGGGCATTCTTCGTGGGAATCACCACGACACGCATACTCTCGATCAATTCGCTTGTCATGGTCGGCACCAATGTCGTGCTGAATTACCTGTTAATTTTCGGTAAATTCGGGTTCCCGGCCTTAGGCATCAGCGGGGCTGCTATTGGCTCGTCAGTGGCAGAACTCGTTTCCATGATATTCTATATCCTATATACGTGGAAAAAAGTTGATTGGAAAAAATACGCACTTTTCAACCTGTCCAGTTTCAACCCGAAATTATTGTCGGGCATACTTAACATCTCCATTTGGACTATGATTCAGTCCTTTCTGGCCATGGCCACTTGGTTTCTGTTCTTTATTGCCGTGGAACACCTCGGTGAACGCCCGCTGGCAGTGTCCAACATCGTGCGCAGTGCCGCTATGTTCTTCTTCATGCCGGTTTCCGCCCTTGCTGCCACGACCAGCTCGCTTGTGAGTAACCTAATCGGAGCGCAGGCCACCTCCCAAGTCTGGAGTACTTGTCTCAAAACAATCAAGATGTGCTACCTCTTTGTCATCCCGATCGGCATCATCATACTACTGGCTCCCGCCACATTTTTAAGAATATACACCGATGATCCCCAACTCATCCAAGCCACTATTCCTTCACTTTTCGTGATGATGAGCGCAGTCCTTCTTTCCACCCCCGGCAGTATTCTTTTCAACGCCGTGTCGGGAACAGGAAACACACGTATGGCTCTATTCATGGAATTCGGCACGCTCACGTTATACGTTCTCTATATCATCTACATCGTGTTCTATCTCCAAGCGGATGTCGCCATCTGTTGGACCACGGAACACGCCTATTGGAGCATCCTGCTCATTCTCGGTTTCATGTATATAAAAAGCGGAAAATGGGCAGGCAAGAAAATATAGCATCACAAACTGAACACCACGTAGAACTCCCGTAAATACACCTGTTGTTCTCCCTCTCCCGTGTTCGTAAAACGGACGAACTTCACGGGAGCATCTTCCCATTTGCCGTTCAGACGGCCGCGAGTATCACGAGTCAACGCCACAGTCTGCCACGTCTCACCATCAGCAGATACTTCCATGACACCCCAGGAAAGATCACCTTTCACGTCAAAATTCAAACGGGTACCGGGAATCCGATAGGCATCATCAAATTCCAATTGCAGGTACCCCCCGACCGGCCATTTCACGACTTCCAGCAAAGGTGTCAAATGAACCCGGTTGGGATATACTTGTAAAGGCAGAGATTCCAGTTGAGGCACGTTCGTGGTCAACTTACAAGGTGAATAATCGGCTAACAAAGGCAAATCCGTCCCGTTCTGACGATTAAACCGTTCCGTGGCCTCCGTGAAAACATCCAGCACCAACGGTTGAAGTACTGTCGTCCCGGTCTTCACGCCCGGCTGGTAAGGATTCTGGTTAAATTGCCTTTCCAGCTCATAACTTCTCTTGCGCAAGGCTTTAACGTGATTATACTTCCGCAGGAAAAGCTCACGATCACCACGTTCCCCAGCTTTAAGCATGGCCAAGACCTCCTGCCCGGCATCTCCCAATATCTTGAACTGATGCAACCACGGGGTAATTTCTTCAATCAACGCCTCGTTTTCCCGATCAATCAACAACAAATCGGCAGCCTCCGCCACGCGCTCGAACTCGTCCTGCAAAGCAAGAAAATCCCGCTCATCACAATGTCCCTCCCGATACCCCTTCATGAAACGCTCGGCCACGGGTTGAATTTCCACGGATTCTTCCCGACGGAAACGATGCACGTTCTCTCCCAGATCGGAATTATGACGGGCGAAAACGGTAAAGGCCTCCACGTTCTCCGGCATGATAGCCCGAATTGCCCGGTGCCATGACCGGAAACGATCGTACGATTGCATATTCCACGTGTAGTCTGCCACGCAGTATATTGCCAGTTTAGATGCCTCCGCCCATTCCATGGGATTAGCCACGAAACCGGAAATGCTCCCGGCAATATCTTTCCCGTTACCATACACCTCGCCCAGTAACAGGTGATCCCTCACGTAATCCGACACGGGGAAATTCCACCAGATATAAGAGGGACGTTTAATCTGTTCCCGAATCCACTCCACGCCTTCCTTCGTAATCTCGGAAATCACCCGATCTCCCGTCCACATCACCTCCACGGACGGGTTCAACTTCTCACCTATCGTGGCAAGATACCCACTTTCCGGCCGTACCCATCCTTTATTGTACTCGGTTGGACACACGATCAAAGGCGTCACGTCGGGTTTTACCTGCACGAAATGGTCATCAATATAATTCAACAATTCCACCTGTCGGTCGGCTTTCGCCCCCTCACCAGAAATATCATCAAAAGAGACAGCAAACGAACGTACTCCCAAATCGTACATATGCTCGAACTTTGCCATCAATGAATCACGGTCAGATGTCTCCCAACGGATGTCTAACCCTGGATGAATTGCCCACACGAAATCCACCTCGTTCTCGTCCGCCACCTTCACCAATTCGGCAAGACGAGCAGCCTCTTTGACCGGGTAAGGTTTCCGCCAGTTGGGCGAACTATGGTAAGGATCGTTTTTCGGTCCGTAAATATACGTGTTCAATTTGTTCTCCCCGTAAAAACGCAGTTGTCTCAAACGGGCCTCGTGGCTCCAAGGTGTACCATAAAATCCCTCAACCACACCTCGAAAACGTACGTCCGGGTAATCCTGAATCTCGACAAACGGTAAATGCCCCTCGTGGAACAACTGCATGAAGGTACGCACGGCATAATACGTTCCCCGCTCGTCATTCCCGGCCAACATGATAGCCTTGTCAGTAATTGACAGATAGTATCCTTCCGGATGATCGGGTATCAACCGTTTCACCCCCCGCACACCACGGCCACCTTTCTCACCCACGTACAAGGGAAATCCTTCCGTCCCGAGACGATCACCCAAACTTTGTTTCAACAAAGTTATTGCATGAGGATTTGCCTCCTGTTCTCCCACGAGCCGGAAAGCAACTGGAATCGCCATACTCTTTCCTGTAACATTGACCTGACGGGGAGAAGGTTGCACTTGAATATCCTGAGCCATAACTCTCACCTGTATCAGCAACAAACAAACGAAGAAAACCAACACCTTTTTCATGTGGGAATATTTTATAAGATTACAATAATTTAGTCATAATATAAGCAGGACCGAAAAGTTCGGATTCCTCTTTCGCTTGAGAGCGATACCCCATTTTCTCGTAAAAACCGACTGCCGTGAGACTGGCCGACAAATGTAACAAATGAACATGACGACTCAAGGCAAAATCCTCGATACATCGTAATAAACGTTCCCCAACCCGCCTTTCATGTACATCCGGGTCCACGTACAGGGCACAGACCTCATCCCCTTCCAGACCAACCGTCCCGACCACCTTCCCGTTTTCCTCCGCCACGAACATCGTCCGGGTGACCGATATTTCACACAGATAATCGGGTGTGAACAAACGGCACATATAGTCTATCACCGCAGGTTCATAATCCCGGCTATTCACGAATGTCAAGTTATTCCTAATCAAACGTGACACGGTTTCCGCATCCCGTTCATCAAATTCTCTTATTATAATGTCTATCACTTTCTGCTTATTATATTCATGATCTGCGTACCCAGCCCGACACGATACCCTTGGGACACAAAAACGACCTTTCCCTTCGCATTCAACAGGACGATCAAAGGCAGGCTCTCCGTGTTCGTCAAGCGTAATCCTTCTGCCAAACCTTTTAGCAAACGACCGTCCAAGTCCGTTCCCCACCGCATCACGGAAGGAAAAGCCCGGAAGTCCGCACGATTAAACTTAGCCTGATGATCCGCATCCTTAAACACGAAATACAAGGGAACACCCAAGTTCTCGAAATCATCTTTCATCCCGCTCATATCCCGCAACAAATGATTTGTCGGTTCCTTATTCGCCTCGATCAAGGCTATCGCCGTGTACCCCTTCTCCGGCAAACGGATTGCCTCCGGTTTTGTCTTGCCCTCCGGGACAATGGATAGCACCGTCGGGACCACTCCCAAAATCTCCATTTTCTCCACGCAAGGACGGATAAGCATATCTATATTTGTCAATTTACCAGCCTCCACTTGGAATGATACCAAATCTGCCAAAATAGCCCCATCACTCCGTCTATTTCCCGTTGAAAGAAGATAATCCCCCTCTTCCAGTATGACCGGCTTCGTGAAAATCATTTCATAGGAGGCACCAACACCCATATCCACCGCCGCATTACTTCCCAAGTCAATCGTCCGAACCCGACCATCTTCTAACTTCCCAATCGTGAAATTCAGAAAATATTTCGGGTCACTCACCGTCTTTTGAGTATAATGCAACATCAACTCACCTTTCGGAACCACCTTTTCTGTCATGAAATTTACCGTATGCCACGTCCGGTTCTGATAATACTCCGGTTTACCCGAAATCGGGCTTAACCGAGCCGGAATTCCCATTGTACGACAGGCTGCCACAAAGAAAACATTCCGGGAAAGTACATCCGTCACCCCTGCCCGAATCACTCCCACCGGTGGAGTTACCACCTTCGCGGGGTACAGGGAATCAACAACCTTGATTTTTCCGGTTTCTTGGATCAAACTGGTAACATCCGTAATATCGTGCCTCTTCAAAAATTCCCGAACGGCTTCCCGATAAGCCGTAAGTAACTCGTTCTGCACTCTCGGATTCAGTATGTATTCCGTGAAATAGGGATTCGACACATCACGGCCATCCCCTTCCACGTGAGACAACAACACGTCTGCCGGAGTGTCTTGCAAATCCTTCTCCGCGATCACGCCCAACAAATTCATGGCTAATGTCCGACGTTCAGGCGACACTTCACGCATAAAACGCAGCAATTCGGAATAATTTCCCCGTGACGCAACCATATATGCGGCAAAATGTGCCGTATCCACACCCAACTCCATCGCTATATCCCCGCCTTGCGTCCTCGACATGAAAGTTGCCACGTAAACATTCCGTAACGAATCTTCCCGGGCAAAACGACGGTCATTCACGGCCCGTTCCTCATCAGTTGACAAAGCTGTAATATCATGTTGCCTTGGCGGTACCAAATCCCACTCCCCTGAAAACAAATTCCCGACAGCTTTATCCAACACGACGGTCAGTGTATCCTGTCGCTCCACGGACAATTCCCCAAAACCCAACTTCTTTCCCTTACTTGCCCAAACGAAAATATCTCCTTGCCCCAACGTCAGGGAAGTCTCACCCTTCACATCGGAATACAATGTCACCACGGGGTAAAACTCCCCGTAATTAAATATCTTATATTCCACCTTCGCATTCTCAACAGGCTGCCCGTTCTCATCAATAACTTGAACTACTGTCGGAACGGTCCGTGTATAATGGGAAGTCACGTTCACGCCTGAACCACTTTCATTCACGTAAACAATCTCTTCCTGACCATTATATTTCCCGAACACCTCCGACTCCACGTACATCGCCCTTTGCACGGGCAACGTGAACCATGCGATATTCAACCGAGGTTCCGGTTCACAAGCCCCCAAGTACTTCCACTCGCCATCCACCCAGACCTCAATCCACGCATGATTATCATCACAATGCGCCCAGCGGGGCGTGTATATCTGACGTGCCGGAATTCCCACGGCTCGCAAAGCTGCCAGCGTGAATATGGACTCTTCACCACAACGACCGTAAGCCGTGAGCATCGTGGCTAGCGGTGAACGGGTCCGGGCATTGGTCGGTTTATAGATCACGTGTTCATGACACCAGTGATTCACTTCCAGCGCCGCCTTTTCCATGGATTCACAGGCCGCAACCCGTTCCTTCAGTTCCTTGTAGAAAACGATTCGGGCCGTGTCCAAATTCTCTTTCCCACCCCTCACGGGAAGTACAAAATGACGGAATATATCTTCCGGAATATCTTTCCCCCAAGGCATCGCCTCTCTCGCCTGAAATGCCCAACGCACGTGCTTCAACAGAAAATCTCCCCCCGAAAAAGATAAATCAATCAACGGAGAATAGGCGTAGAGAAACATCAGAGCCTCTCGTTCCTCCACGCTCATCGGGGAATCGAACACGGCAAACAAATTACCCGGATTACCTTCCAACACCTCCTTTTTCTTTTGAAAATCCTGTTCCACCATCCTCCGGTAGTCCGGATCTGTCATAAAATGCTTTTCTTCACATGCACATAACAGCACGAAAGCAAGCAGTATCCACAAAACTTGTTTCATGATCATAATATTTTATGTCACAAATATAACAGATTTTTTCACTATTTTTGCCTCATGGACACGAAGGAAGAAATCATTAGGCAATTCGAGGCTCAAACCGCTCCACTCAGCCCGGAAACTCACGAAAAATTGGCCAACATTCTCGTACGTTTCAATCTGGCCAAAGGAGACCTTTTTCTCCGAGAAGGTGAGGTATGCAAATATTATAGCATGGTCGCCCGGGGCATGATTCGCTTGTTCTACAATAAAGACGGGCGGGACCTCACGGAACACTTTTCGTATGAAAAAGGGATATTCGTTTCGCTGGAAAGCTATTTCCGGCAAACCCCGAGCTACTTGATGATCGAGGCTCTCGAACCCACCGTTATCTATTCTTTCCCACACGATCAACTACAAGACCTTATGCGAACGAATCACGAGGTGGAACACATGTATTGCAAAATGCTGGAAAACTCCCTGATCGAATCACAGCAAAAAGCCGATGCCTGTCGTTTCGAGACCGCCCGGGAACGTTACCACCGACTGGCCACGGAACACCCGGAAGTAGTCAAACGGGCTCCCCTCATCCACATTGCCTCCCGACTCGGCATGACCCCCGAAACGTTAAGCCGGGTGAGAGCTGGTCTGCTTTAACAATTTCTCCACCCGGGTAAAAGACTTACCCACCCATTTCCGACTATTCCAGCGACGCACGAAAATAATCGCCCGGATATTCTCGTCTAGCGTGAAAGCCACCCACATCCCGGCAAGTCCCCAACCGAAAGAGATCCCGAACACGTAGCTTAACGCTGTTGCCACTCCCCACATGACGATCAATCCGGTGATAAAGGGATAAGTCACATCCCCCACGGCATTCAGCACGTTTACCGACAGGATATTCACCGCACGTCCCACCTCCAGCAAGACATCAATACAAAGAATCATCACTCCCATGTACACGATCTCCGGGTTGGAAGTCAACATTCCGAAAATAAACTTACTGCAAACCGCAGTGACAACCGCCACGCAAATGGAAACCACAATCGAAAGCCGCAGGCAATATTTCTGTAATATAAAAGCCGCATCAGTACGTTCGCCCCCGACCAGATGCCCGATCAGGATCGCAGCCCCTTGCCCAAGGGCCACGGAAAACACGTATGAAAACAGGATAATATTCATCGCATAAGTACGTGCTGTCAGTGCCGCCGTTCCCAACATGACCGTAAAATAAGTAATGACCACTTGCGACAAACTATATGACACCTGTTCCCCTGCCGCCGGAAGACCGATATGCAACAAGTTTTTCAACTTATCCCACGGGAATGGTCTCAGACACGAAAACGAGAAGCGAGGTACCACCTTACCAAACGTGATATACAATAATAACGCTAACGCCACCAATCGGCAAGAAGAAGTCGAAATTGCCGCCCCTACAACTCCCATTTGCGGCAACCCGAATTTACCGAAAATCAAGGCATAGTTCCCCATAATATTCAACACGTTCATCAATAACGTCACCCGCATGGGATAGTATGCCTTGTTGTGACTTCGCAACACAACCGACATAGTTAGGGCGATAGCTTGCAAAAAGGCAAAACCTCCCACAATTTGCATATAAGCTAACCCCTCACTAATCAATTCCGAGGCTAAATCCATCATCTTCAACAAAGCTTCAGCCCGAAAATACAAGAAAGCACTCGTGGTCACCCCGATCAGAGTATTAAAAACCAATGATACCCCTACCACCTGCCGCACGTTTGCCTGTTGCGATGCCCCCAAATACTGGGAACAAAGCACGGAAGTCCCAACTGTCGACACCCCGAACACGAGAAATACCAAATTTAATAATTGATTTACCACCCCGACGGCCGCCACGGTATCATCCGAATAATGACTCAGCATAAACGTATCCATTGCACCCAATAACATGATTAGTAAGGTCTCCACAAATATCGGTCCCGTCAATTGAAATAACTGTTTACGTAACGTTTTAGTCGGTTTCATACATTCCTTCTTAAAAAATCGTGCAAAAATAACACAGATGACTATTGCAAGGCTTGATCTATATCAAAAAATAAAAAAGGTGTGCCGAAACACACCTTTTACCTAATACCTAAATTGGAAAATACTATTTATCTATATCCAATACAACCTCATACATCATATTAGGTTTGAAATCTGGATTATAAATGATCAAGAAGTTTTCATCCACGACCGCTCTCCAATCTTGCCCTGCTGCTAGACGAGGATTATTCAAGCGTTCCGGGAAGAAGTAACTGAAAGGCAAATCAAGCACATGTTCCTGTTTAAATTTATCTCCTTTCATACGTTCTAGGCTAAAATTCTCCTTGGTCTTGATTGTAATAATGCACTTTTTACCCTTCACCTTTGAAGTTACGGTAAAATCGGTCTCTTCCGGTATCTCCTGCAAACGAACATTCCACAATGGATCACCATAGTAAGCCAACACATCCCGATCATGCCAAAAACCGATCTGATCCTGCGTCGGTTGTCCCTTTATCGCTTCTGCCACCTTTTGCCCTGCAAGTTGGAATTCATTTCCTTCAAACGTAGGATAGTTCTCCTTAATCAAAGAAGGATACCATTGATATTGCTGGTACAAGAAATCCTGTTGATTCATGTAAACAGCCTCTGCCAAAGAATAACGTCCCGGATTAGTTAACCAGTATTTCAAGCCGCCCCAACCGTTACGTCCATGCCATGTAGTCACAACATAACCAATCATCGTGGTTGCATTGCTACCATTCATCCAAGCAATTGCCATACTCTCTTTCGTGTTGTTAACATTACCGATCAAGCAGTTACCAACGGCAAAATACACTTTACGCTTCCCGCTTTCCGGAACATCCCAAGTCGCTCTTGTTTTATGATCATTAAAATACAATTTTCCGTCTTTCGCCCGAATATCTCCAGAGGAATAACGTACTTGTAAATCTTTCTCCGTGGCATGCCATGCTGTTACCACTAAGTCCGGGTCACATGCCGCATACATATCCGATAATTTTTTTAACCGTCCATCTACCGATACTTTATCGGTTTTCACAGCCTCGCCTTTACCTGTCTTCTCCCCCCACAATCCTAACGTCTGGTCATCCACCCAAGCAAAACGATCAAACCATTTCGCACTTTTCAACTCTGTAATAGTAGCCACAGCATTCTTGATTACCAAAGGCTCCGTACTATTATTTACCATCTTCATCGCTCCGGCTGCATCATACCCCGTAATAATACCCCAAAGGAAATCGGCAAAAATATCTTCATCCACCTCCCGGCTTACATGATGCATATCTATCACGTAATCCCGGTTCAGGTTCTCCGGTTTTTCCACAATAGCCACGTAACGCGGTTTTACTCGTTGCAGGTCTCCTAAATTCTCACGAGGAGCTTTCTCGTAAAAAAAGACCTCTGCACCATGCTTTTCCTTCAAGGCATTAACAACTTGCATCCACGCTGCATCTTGTTGCACAGCCTTAGAAGCCAATACTACATACTCGTTTCCGACACGTCCTGTTTTCTTCTTTTGAGCAAACGAGGACATCACCGAAACCATTAAACACAATAAAATTGATAATCGGTAAACTTGTTTCATTTCGCAAAAAATAATATATAAAAACACAAACTAAATTAGATTTCAAATATAAGCATCAATAATATTTAATACTCCATGTAACAGGTTAAATTTAAGTTAAAAACTCCCCCATCAGCTTCGCTACCATTTTCTCAATAAACAAAAAAGAGCATCCTTATTAAAAACAGTGAATATTTCAACTCTCACTCTGTTTATCGAGAAGATTTGGTGAGCAAGCGAGAACAGACCGAGAACTTTACTCAAGGACTGTCCCGCAAAAGCTGGGAGGAGTTTTTATATGAAGTTTTCAGATGACCCCAGTTAATTAAAACCGTTTATTCCTGAAAGATTCATTTTATTTCATAAACTCTTCGCATTATCAACACACAAATTACTTTAAATATTTAGCTAACAAATCATCTAGTTCCTGTCCTTTCAATTTCTCACCTATAATTTTATTATTTCCATCTAAAACAAAAATATGAGGAATTCCAGTGACACGATATGCTCTTACGGCCTTCCCATCCGCTCCTTGTAAATCACACGCCTGAATCCACTCCAATCCATCCTCTTTTACAGCCTTTCTCCAAGCTTTCTCATCAGTATCCATGGAAACACTTATCATAAGCAAATCCTTATCTGTATACTTTTTATAAATCTCAACTAAATGTGGATTTTCTTTCCTGCAAGGTCCACACCAAGAAGCCCAAAAATCGATAATTTTAATTGTTGCAGATTTCCCGTACAAATGAACAGAATCACCGTCTAAAGTCGGAAGTTTAAAATTGGGAGCATAGGCTCCAACTTTAACCTCACTTAATTTTTTATACCGCTTATCTATCACTTGTCCTTCGGGTGTATGTTTCATTTCTTCGCTCAACATGTCAAATTTCAATTTCAGCCGTTCGTAATTTAAATAAGGATGTCGATAAAAAACTAAATATAATCCCAAAATATTATCTCTATTTTTCTGTATATATTCATTTTCCTCTTTGTCATATATTTCATCCATTACCTGCAACGAAGCCATCTCATGCATTTTCCCAAAAATATTATCCTCCTCATTCGCCCGATAAAAACGAGCTAAAACAGAATCCCGTTCACGATATATTTTTTCCTCTTTCCGATCCAAAGCATCCTTCCGATTTTGTAATACTCCTCCCCGGGCCGAAAAGTTTCTGACATCACCCAAATCATTCCCCTTTATTTTCAAATCAAAAATCGTATCCTTAAACATTAAAGGTATCCGCCCTTTCCTGTCTTGTACTGTCAGGAAACCAATTTTAGGATTATCCAAAATTCCTTTTATTTGAAATTTACCTTTTTGGGATTCCACTTGCTGAATCGTGTCAAACTTCCCTTGTTCATTAACGACACTCAGATACAATTTTGCATCATTCCCTGCAATTTCACCCCGAATAACATACTCTTTAACACTTGTACATCCTCCTAAAATCAAGCCGGATAGTACAATGAATTTCATTAATTTTCTCATAATTATAATATTTAATTAATCTCTGTCGCGATACACGATATCTACAATTTTCCCCAACTCCGTATACTCCTTTTTCTTTTCTAAAGGTCCCATCAAAGTAGGGACATCATATATTCTCATTACACCACATTCATCCTCATCTTTATCATTTACAATACTACCTACCACTAATTGATTCTCACGAAGTTTCTCCCATGGCTGGAAAGCAATATAAAGAGCCAACTTACTAACTTTTAAAGTTGTAATAGTTTCCCCCGGAAAAGAAAGAACTGCTTTGGCAGGTGTCTCCGGATATTCCATATCAAACTGGTAAACCGCATTCTCAGTCGAATAGAATAAATACCGATAATACAAATGAAATGCAACATGCGTAATTTTATCTTTATTGGGCCGATTCAATTTCATATAGTATTTCCGTTCATTTATCCCATTATCTCCAACCCCGATTCCATACACATACATTTCCTCGTCCTCAGGGTCCTCCAGTAACGCAAAAGTATAGTTATCTTTCGTCCAATCCATATACACCATATCACGTCCTGTTTCCGCTTGGAAATCGGCAGTCCCGCCAGAAAAAGTAAGCACATGTGGGATTTTCTTATTATCATCGTCCAACGCCATAAAACGCTTGTTTGTATTATCATAAATGATAACGTTCCCTCCCCCGACTGCACCGGAACGATGTCCAAAATAGGGAGCCACTTCAAATCGTTGTCCATCAGAAGTTACATTTATCGGAAAACCGTATATATCTCCTGTGGAAAGAGGGTTACGTGCATACAAATTACCATCAACCGGAAAAAAGTAATTGCCGGAAGAAAATCCGGCAATTACTTTTACTTATCAATAATCATTCATTTTGCAAGCAAGGCATCCAAATGTTCAGTAATTTCCGGATCAGAAGGCCTCGGGGCAAAAGACTCAACAATATTAAATTCCTTGTCAATCAAGATAAAACGAGGAATATACTTAATCTGCCAGTTCACTCTCAATCCTTCGTTATCGACAGAATTAAACTGAGGCACTACCGATTCCTTTTGTTTCAAGTAACTCAGCCAAGTCTTTCTGGAATTATCTGTTGACAATTGAATAAAGACAATATCTTTATCCTTATATTTCTCACTTAACGCGGCAAATGCCGGGGATTCCTGAATACAAGGACCGCACCACGTCGCCCAACAATCCAGATAAATATTTTTGCCTTTAAAACTACTCAACAAGACTTCATTCCCATCAACATCTGTCATGATGATCTCGTGGGCCGGTTGTCCCGTCATCAGACTTTTTACATTATGGATCTTCTCCTGCAATTCGGAAACAATTCCCACGTGCAGAAAAGATTTTGTCTTTTCCTCCATGCTCAGAATCACCTCCGGATCTGTTGATGAATCCAATTTCGCCAAAACTTGTAAAGCATCCTTGATTTCCCGCATTTCCGGGGTAATCTCCACCCCTTGCATAAATTCCGCTTGATCCAAGTTATACACGATCACATCCCTGACATCTATAATATCCAGATACTCGTTTTTCGTAATCTCTCGCATCAGTTGATTTACATCCGGGATAACAGAAGTAATAAAACGCCCGTACCATTTCCTTTGTTCCTCCCGTGACGCTCCTGTATTTTCTTTATTATACAGAGCATAAGTCAAATAACTATTCAACAAATTCGCCTTCACCCGAATACGTTCATTCTCCTTAAAAAGCTCCGTTACCCCTTTAGAGTATCCAGTTGAGCCAATTTAGAAGCCGCAAGCGCATCCACCACCTCTTTCGTCTTCTCAAAATTCTCCCTTACATTCCGTCCGGACAAAAGAAAAGAGCCCCCCTTGGGATAAAGCCGATCTTTCAAAAACAACTGCGCCTCGCTCCCTTTCCCTTTAAAAGTCGCTTGACGGGTATCCGGTGTCAAGTAAACTTCCAAATCATCACCGGGTGAAAGGTAAAGAATG